>Ga0163144_10000370_pt1 | contig 103413 bp, 68 predicted proteins | sample OliLak19BULKMAT1_FD_123175 | JGI IMG/M metagenome (GOLD analysis project Ga0163144, IMG submission 123175) | Freshwater microbial mat bacterial communities from Lake Vanda, McMurdo Dry Valleys, Antarctica - Oligotrophic Lake LV.19.BULKMAT1 | ecosystem: Environmental > Aquatic > Freshwater >...
GTATGCCATTAACGACAAGGCCGACGCGAGTGGGGGCGCCAAGCGCAGTTTGCGCAACGGTGTGGTCATGGCCGGGGGTCGCTGCATGATCGACCGCCCACTTCGCCTGCAATTGCGTCAACCGCAGCGGAACACGGCGAGAATGCTCGAGTATCGGATCAACACGTTCTTCCAGAACGATGCCGACATGCCGCGCGTGAACCAGACGTCGGCGTACCTGGTCGCTGCGGCGCAGGACGAGGGTGTGGTGCACGTTTACGTGCCCCGGAAGTACCAGGACAACTGGGAGCATTTTATCGGTGTCGTTCAGCACCTGTACCGCAATGGCTCGGCCGAATTTTCAGCACGGCAGGCGCGCATCCTTGCGGAAGAGGCCGTGAAACCCGGGGCGTTGCTTAAGGACATCAGCTATGCGTGGGAAGGGCTCGGGCGACCGGCGTTACCGTTCGTCGTCCCGCTGATGGATGCGACGACGTACTCACCCGAGGTCACCTACGCCGCCACCCGCGCCGCGGCGTTCATTGGGGAAACATCGGCCGCCGATGCGTTGCTGGCGATGGCGAAACGGTCTGACCACCCGTTCCAACTGGCCGCCACGCAAACGCTGGGTTCGCTGCCCAATTCACCCGGCCTCAACCGCATGTTGCGCGAACTGATCGAAGTGCCGCAGACTACGGTTCGTGTTGAGGCGTACAAAATTCTCGCCAGGAATCGCGACCCGATCATCTACACGAAGGTCGTCAACGAGCAGTTCGTGCTCGACATCATCCCCAGCGCCGGTCCACCACTCATCTACGCCAGTCGGTCGGCATACCCGCGCATCGCGCTGTTCGGCAACCGGATGACGGTCGACACACCGATCACGTTCACCGCGTTGAACCACGAGATGCAGATCTCGACGCATGAAGACGGCAAGAATGTCAACCTGTTCTACCGCGGTCGCGACATCGGCAAGCCGTTGACAGTGGCCAGTCGACCGGACGTCGGGGAAATCATCACCCGCATGGGCGGTGAAGGCAGCCCGGGTGAGCGGCGGTTTGCGTTCACCTATGGTGATGTCGTCGGCATCCTGCAGGCGTTAGCCGACCAGAAGAAGCTGACCAGCATGCAGGGCTCGGGCGCCCAGGCCAAGGCGGTCAAGCCGTCTTTCGTCTTGCAGGAAGCCGGTGCGATCGAAGATACTATTTATGCTGCTCCCGCCATCCCGGGCACCGGTCGTCCCCAACAGGACGCACCGGAGGGTGAACCGAGAGCAGAGAACAGATAAGGATGAAAAAGAAGGATGAAGGATGAAGAAATTCCTTCGGCCTTTATCTTTCTTTTTTCATCCTTCCTGATTGTCACGGAGGACTGACATGCGTCTGAAAAAACTGATTCTGCAGGGGTTCAAGAGCTTCGCCGACCGGACGGAGTTCGTCTTCGACGCCGCCATCACTGGCATCGTCGGGCCCAACGGTTGCGGCAAAAGCAATGTCGTCGACGCGTTCAAGTGGGTGCTTGGCGAACAGTCTGCCAAGAGCCTGCGCGGTGACGCGATGATGGACGTCATCTTCAACGGCTCAGGTGGCCGCAAGGCCGCGGGCATGGCGGAAGTGACGCTCGTCTTCGAAAACCCCAAGAAGGACGACGGCAACCGCATCCTGTCGCTGGACGTCGACGAAGTCGCGGTGGGGCGACGGTTGTTCCGTGACGGCACGAGTGAATATCACCTTAACAACTCCTCGTCGCGCCTGAAGGACATTCGCGAACTGTTCCTCGACACGGGTGTCGGTGTCGACGCGTACAGTGTCATCGAGCAGGGTCGCGTCGCGGCGTTGCTGGAAGCCAACCCCGAAGAGCGCCGGTTGATCTTCGAAGAGGCCGCGGGCATCTCCAAGTTCAAGCAGAAAAAGAAAGAAGCCCAGCGGAAGCTCGAAAAGGTCGACGACAACCTCCTGCGCGTCACCGACATCGTCACCGAGGTCGAGAAACAACTGCGCAGCGTGAAGATCCAGGCCGGCAAGGCGCGCAACTATCAGGAATACTCGACGCGTTTGAACGAACTACGACTGACGTATTCGCTGCAGGAATATCACCAGTTCAAAGGCAAGCTCGACGAACTGGAAAAGAAGCTCGAAGATACGCAGTTTCGTCTCGACGACTCGGCCGGTGACCTGGCCAAGGTTCAGAACGAGGCCGCGACGAAGCGCGAGGAATTTGAGGCCGTATCCCAGCGAAAGCAGCAGGTCGAGTACGAACTGGTGCAGACCAAGGCCCAGATGCAATCGGCCGTCCAGCGGCAGCATTACGCCGAGCAGCAACTGCAGCAGATCGCTGACCAATTGAAGTCATTTGAACGGGACAAGGGAGAGATCGCGAGTCGGCTGGAAACCGCCTGCGCGTCCGTCACCACCGAGCAGCAAACGCTCGAATCGCTCACGGCTAAGCTGGAAGAGAACCGCAAGCACATTGAAGAACGTCAGCAGGCTTTCCGCGACGGGCAATTGCAGCAGAACCAGCTGAACAAGGAAGTCGAGCAGCACAAGGCCGGCATTCTCGACGCAATGCGCAAGCTCGCACAGACGAACAACCGCCTGGGCGCCATCGAGATCGAACGGCGGAACATCCTGACCCAGCAGACGCGCCTCGCCGACCGCCGGCGGTCCGTTGTGGGCGATCTCGAGACGCTGGAAGTCCAACACGCCGCTGCCGCGCTAAAGCTGACCGTTACGCTCGACGAGATTGCCGCGCGCCAGCGTGCGACCGAGGTCAAAAAGACCGAAGCCGCCGCGCTTGGCACGCAGATCCGCCAGGTGACCGAACAACTCGGCGCCGCTCGTGAACATCGCAGCGGGTTGATGTCGCGTCAAAAGCTGCTGGCCGACCTCGAAGCGAAGCGCGAAGGCGTCAGTGAAGGGGTTAAAGCGGTTCTCAAGCACCGCGAGCAGAAGTATCCGTTTATCAAAGGGTTGGTCGCCGACGTGTTGCGCGTCGACGTCGAACACGCCCACGCGATCGAAGCGGCGCTCGACGGTCGCGATCAATTGCTTGTCGCCGACAGCGCCCAAGCCGCCTACGCCGCGGGTGAAAAGCTTGGCGATCTCGAAGGTCGTGTGAGCATCCTCTCGGCGGATGAATTGGTTTCCCGTACCACGGGTGGCTCGCCCGTGTCTTCCGCAGAAGAGAATCACGGGCGGGCCGCCCGTGGTACGGCGGATGAAGCCTACGACTGGAACCAGCATCCGCATCGCCTGCGGCTGGCGATCGACCTCGTTCGTTTCGACGAAGCAAACGCCGCCGTCGCGCGGCATCTGCTTGGAAAAACTGTCGTCGTTGATGATCTGACTGTTGCAGCGGACCTTCACACGCATGGTGCTGCAGGTTGGCGTTACGTCACCAAGCTCGGTGAGGTCATCGAATCCGACGGCACGCTTCGCGCCGGGCCGTTGACTGCCGGGATGGGGCTCTTGTCTCGTCACGCCGAGCTCGAATCGCTCGACCAGCAGATCAAGGACGTCGACGGGCGCATCGCGACGCTCGCCGCCCAGATCGCCGAGGGCAACGCGTCGGCCAAGGCGTTGGAAGAGGAGCAGAACACGCTCCGCACGGCGCTCTACGCGGCCAACACGCAAAAGGTCGAGTTGAACAGCGCCCTCGCGCAGAACAACGACAAGCAGAACGCGCTGAAGCGAGAACAGCCACTGCTCGATCGCGAATTGCAGGTCATGCTCGATCAGACGGGCAAACTGAAGAGCGAAGAGCTCACCCTCGTCGAACTGCGGACGACGTGGGAACAGAAGCAGGCGACCAGCCAATCGTTCGTCGACGCCTCGGCCGACCGGCAGCGCGAGATCGCCGAGATGTTGCGCGCCGCCGGTGAAGACCTCACCGCCAGTCGGGTCGCCGCGGGCCAGGTTCAGGAAAAGCAGCTCAACAGCCGCCAGCAAGTCGAGCGGCTGACCGCTGCCGTGTCGGAACTGACTCAGCAGTTGGAACGCGTGACGAAGTCGATGGAATCGGTCATCACCAAACGCCCGAACGTCGAACGCGAACTGCAAGCCGCCCAGCAGAACGAGAAGACGCTCTCAGCAAAGCAGACTGAACTGTCCGGTCAGATCGAAACGCTCGTCGCTCAGGTGAAGTCACTCGGCGACATCGTTCGCGAACTGACCGGCCGGGTCGAATCACTGCGCGGTGAGCATGCATCGATCGAAAGTGAACTGCACGCGGTGCAGATCAAGGCCGGCGAGCAGCGCGTGCGCCTCGAATCGCTCGTCACGCGCACACTGGAAGAACTGCAGCTCGACCTGCCCGCCAAGTATGCCAGCTACGGCGAGAATGGTGGCGAAGGCTACCAGCCCGGCGAGATGAACTGGCTGGAAGTGTCCAGCGAGATCAAGGAACTTAAGGAAAAGATCGGCCGGCTCGGCAACGTCAATCTCGACTCGCTCGACGAGCTGACCAATCTCGAGGAACGCGAAAAGTTCCTCGCCACGCAGGTGACCGATCTGACCGACAGCAAGCGGCAACTGGAAGAGCTGATCGACACGATCAACAAGGAATCGTCCATCCGCTTCGAGCAGACTTTCAACACCGTCCGCGAGCACTTCCAGGGCATGTTCCGCAAGCTGTTTGGTGGTGGCAAGGCCGACATCGTTCTGGAGACGGAACTGGAAGACAAGGCCGGCCACGTCGGCACGATCGGCCCCGATGGTCAGACGCAACTGCCGATCATGAAGCGCATCGATCCGCTCGATGCAGGCATTGAAATCCTGGCGCATCCACCCGGCAAAAAACCTGTGACGATCAGCCAGTTGTCTGGTGGCGAAAAGACGATGACGTGCGTTGCGCTGCTCATGAGCATTTTCAAGAGCAAGCCCAGCCCGTTCTGCATCCTGGACGAAGTGGACGCCGCGCTGGACGAAGCCAACAACGGCCGATTCAATCTGATTGTTCAGGAATTTTTGGCCTACAGCCAGTTCATCATCATCACCCACAGCAAGCGCACCATGCAGATCGCCGACACACTGTATGGTGTGACGATGCAGGAGCAGGGCGTGAGCAAGCGCGTCGCGGTGAAGTTTGACCAGGTCGATTCACAGGGCCACATCAAAGAAGAAGAGTACGCCGCGGCTTAGCGTCCATCCCGATCTGATTTAACGCAGAGGCGCAGAGAGAAGAACGCAGAGGAACACAGAGAAATAAAAGAAGGATGGGCTAAAGCATCTTCATCCTAGACGTAGCGTGTCATCCCGATGCGAGCGGTAGCGACCTGAGGGATCTCGACCTTTCAAGCGGTTCTGCCCGATCGAGATCCCTCCCGTCGCCTACGGCTCCGCTCGGGATGACAACGATTGTTCGTGCAACCTTACGTCCGAGATTAGGATGGGCTTAACATGATAGCCCATCCTCCTTTGTTTTAACTCCGCGTTTCTCTGCGTTCCTACCTCAGCGCCTCTGCGTTGGAGTCTCTCTGTTTTAGCTCTGTTTCGTAAACCGCGCCGACTGACGGTCCGCCATCCATTTGCAGATTTGCCAGAGGTTCGACACCGGTACGTTCGTGTACGGCAGGGTGTGCATGTAGCCCGGCGGGCCAAACTCGGGGGTCAGTGTGCTGATTTTCATGCCGGCCTTCCGTTGCGACGCCCAGATCATGTCCCACCATTTTTCGTGCGCGAGCAACGCGGGTTCATATTCCGGCGCGCGGGGGTCAGGAACCTGCGGGCCTTGCTCGTACCCGACCCGGCTGTGCAGGTGGACCGTGCGACTCGCAGCCAGCGCGATGATGTCGTCGCAACCAGTCAACAATCGTTCGGCGACAACCACCCAGTGGGAAAAGTCGGCGCAGAGTTTGAGGTTCGGGTGACGATCCAATAGGTCGCGTGTCTGCCAAGGGTTGAACAGTTGACGGCCACGGTGCGTTTCGTGCGCGACCGTCAGCCCGGAGGACGCTTCGATGGTCAACGCTTCCTTAAAGTACGCATCGGCCTCGGCTGATGACCAGCCATCGACGCCGCTATGACAATTCAGCTTGATCGCGCCGAGCCGCTGGGCCCGATCGAGTTGCTGGCGATAGGATGCCAAGTGCGCCTTCACGTCAGCCCCACCCGAGAACGCCATCGCGACGTAGTCAAAACCATGCTCTTTCAGCAGGCCGACGAACCGTGTCGCCTCTTCCGGCGACGGTAATGGGCATTCGATCGCGCTAAACCCCTCGGCCTTGATCTTGGGGAAAGCAACTTCCCACGACAGATCGATACCCCACAAGTGTCGAACCAACTGCAGCTTCATTCATGCTCCTTTAGATCCGCCTATCATTGAACAGAATGGTGACGCTTCGTGCAAATCCCTGAGGCGCTTGACCCCATTCTCCCATTCCTCTATAGGTTTATAGGCTAGAAGTTGTTGTCCTCCCGGAGTGATTCATGACAGCGTCGAATTGGAAAGAAGCGTTAGGCGATCGCGTGCCCGCTGACATGGCGCGCGAGATCGACTCGTTCGAGGCGTTGATCGCGCTGCGCAAGACCGGCAAGGTGGATGAGAAAGTCTTCGCTGAACAACGCTTACGCCGTGGCGCCTACGGTCAGCGGTACGACAACGGTCAGCGTCACGATGGTCTTAAGACGCAAAAGCTCGACTATTCGGCGCTCACCAAGGGTCCCGACACGTTCTGGGACGCGCCGGGCATGCTGCGGTTGAAGATTCCCTATGGCGGTGTAACCCCGACACAATTCCGCGAGCTGGCGAACCTTGCCGAGGAATACAGCGACAACATCTTGCACGTCACGACACGGCAGGACTTTCAGTTGCACTTCATCCACATCGAGGACACGCCCGAGATCTTTCGGCGGTTGGCCGCCGTCGGCATCACGACTCGCGAAGCGTGTGGCAATAGCGTGCGTAACGTGACGGCCTGCCCCTTGGCGGGTGTCTGCCACACCGAGGCGTTCGATGTCACGCCGTACGCAAAGGCATTGGCGATGTATCTGCTGGGTCACCCGGACACGCAGGACTTCGGGCGCAAGTTCAAGATTGCGTTCAGCGGGTGCGCGGATGAAGCGTGCGCGCTGGTCAGCATCCACGACATGGGCGGCATCGCTGCGGTGCGCCAAGTCGACGGCAAGACCGTCCGTGGGTTCGCGTTGTACGTTGCTGGTGGGCTGGGCGCGGTGCCGCACCAGGCCAAACTGTTCGACGAGTTCGTGAGCGAGGAAGACCTGTTCCACCTGTCGCGCGCGATGGGCCGTGTGTTTGCGCGGCTGGGAGAGAAGAAGAACCGCAACCGAGCACGGTTGAAATTCCTCGTGCAGAAGCTCGGCATCGAGGAATTCAAGCGGCTGGTGCTCGAAGAGCGCAAGATCATGCCGGAAGACCCGACCTGGCGCAAACACTTCGACACGATAGAGAAGTTTGAAGAGGTCGGTGAACCCCTGAAGACCGTGCAACTGACGGTTGGCAAGAAGTCGCCCGAGTTCGACGCATGGGCCGACACGAACGTCTACTACCAGCGGCAGGCGGGCTACGCCGTCGTCACCGTCACGCTGCCGCTCGGCGATTTCACGCCGACGCAATCGCGGGCGCTGGCGGACATCAGTGAACGCTACGCGAATGGCAACGCCCGCACGACGGTTGAGCAGAACGTCGTGCTTCGTTGGGTGCATCGTGAAAAGCTAGATGCGCTTTATAGCGAACTCAAAGCCGTCGGTTTGGCCCAACCGGGCGCGGGATCGATCGTTGACGTTACCGCGTGCCCGGGAACGGATACTTGCAAGCTGGGCATCGCGTCGAGTCGGGGCCTGGCTGGTGAACTGCGGACGCGCCTCGCGACGACTGCGGTGACGATGGAAAAGCCGGTGAAGAACCTGCGCATCAAGGTGTCCGGTTGTTTTAACAGTTGCGGTCAGCACCACGTTGCCGATCTCGGTTTCTATGGCAACAGCCGCAACATTGGTGGCTTCACCGTCCCGCACTTCCAGGTCATGCTTGGTGGGCAGTGGAGCAAGAATGGTGGCAGCTACGCGCTGGCCATGGGCAGTGTGCCGAGCAAAGCGATCCCGAAGCTGGTCGGCGCACTCACCGAGCGTTACACCGCCGAGCGGCAGGGTGAGGAAACGTTCCAGGGCTGGTGCCAGCGCATCGGCAAGAAGGAATTGAAGGTCATCGTCGACGGTTTCACGAAAGTGCCACCCCACACGGAAAACCCGGATTTTTACACCGACTGGGGTGACCCACGCTCGTACAGCATCGGTGACATTGGTGTCGGTGAATGCGCGGGTGAGGTCGTGTCGCTGTCCGAGTTCGGTTTCGCGCAAGCCGAGAGTGAGGCATTTGAAGCGACGCTGAAGCTGGACGACGCCGACTACAAGTCCGCCGACCACATGGCGTACGGCGCGATGATCACTGCGGCCAAGACGCTGGTGCAGGAGCAATGGCTGGACGTGCCAACCGACAACGACACGATCGTTCGCGAGTTCCGTACGCGGTTCGTCGAGACGGCCCTGTTCCGCGACCGGTTCCACCTGGACCAGTTCAGCAATTATTTCTTCAACCGCCACGAGAACGGCCCCGACACCCGTTACACGACCGACACGGCCCATAAGCTGATCGAAGAGACCAACCTCTTCATCGACGCGGCCCACAAGTGCCACGCGAAGGTGCGGGCCGAGTTGGCGGCGAGCTTGATTCCGGCACCGAAGTAGCGGGTGTATGGTGGCACAGACATTCGTGCCTGTGTCTTCCCCCGGTCTTTCTCATTTGCATAAAATAAAGAGACACAGACAAGAAGGTCTGTGCCACCGAGTAAACGCCTCATGACCGCTCACAAGATCGCCGTAAAACTCTTTGCCACCTCGAACGAAATTCACGGGGAAACGTTCGTGCCGGTGTTTCATCACTGGATTCAGAATCAAGCGATCGCCGATCACATGTTGATCGACGTGGCCGACTACGCGCACGTTCCGGACGGCCCGGGTACGGTGCTCGTCAGCCACGAAGCCAACATCTACGCCGACCGCGAGGGTGGGAAACTGGGGTTGCTCTACACGCGCAAGCAACCGGTCGCCGGCACGTTCCGCGATAGGCTCAAGCAGGCGATCGGCGCGACGCTGAACATCGCATCGTTGCTGCAACGGGCTCCCGAGTTCGACGGCAAGCTCTCGTTCGCGACGGGTGAGATTCTCATCCGCATCAACGACCGGCTGCTGGCCCCCAACACGTCAGAAACCTTCACCGCGGTGAAGGTGGACATCGAAGCGGTGGGTCGCGAGTTGCTGGGCGATTCGGTGACGGTTGAACACTATGCGTCGCCGTTGGGTGTGTTTGAAGTGGCGATGAAGTCCTCGGGCGCTGGGGACGTTCAATTGCTGGTGGATAAGCTGCCTGTCCCCGCAAATGTCTAAGCACTCGCCCGACCGGCCGACAGCAAATCTAACGGTTGCGTCCGCGCCGTGCTGATGGCCGGCCAAAGGCTGGCGACGATCGAGATCGCCATCACGATGGCCGAGCCCAGCACGATGATGCCCCATGGGATGACGGTCGGTGGGGCATAGCCGATGGTCAGTTGACTGAACGCCTTGGCGCTGATCGCCATCTCCAGCCCCGCAGCGATGCCGAGGCAGACGCCGACAATGCCCAGCAGCATCGATTCTGCGACGACCATGCGCAGCAGTTGCGACCGCGTGACACCGATTGCGCGCAGCACGCCAAACTGCCACCGCCGCGTACGCACGCTCGCCATGATCGTGTTGGTCACACCGAGTGATGCCACCCCCATCGCTGCGAACGCGACGGTGCTGACTAACAGCAGCATGTTGTTCACACCATCCTGGATGCCCTTTTTGATCTGCCGCACGTCACTGACGACAATGTTGTCCTTTGCCAGGCGAGTTCGGAGGTCTTTAACAACTTGATCGCGCTCAGTGAAAAACTCGAGGTTGGCTGCGAACAGGTAGGCGTCGGTCACACCGAAGTCTTCCTTGATGTCGGCCAGTGACCCGAACACGCTCGCTGCGGTGCGCTGCTCGAGCTGGCGACCGAGGTCGAACCGGCTGGCCATGACGTCGATGCCCGGCGACCAGACGATTCCGCAGATCGTATAATCGACCATCCCATGGCGTGACGTGCGCAACGGCAGCTTGTCACCAACCTTAACTCCCTTCAACTGCCGAAACTCATCCGTCACGATGATGTGCCGGCCCAGCTTCAGCTTTTCGGTTGCATATTCGACCATCGCCGCCTGCTCGTCACGGTTCAAGGGTCGACCGGAATTGTCGCGGAACTCCAGTTCCATCATCTTGAGCGCGAGGTCGGGGTCCATACCGAAGAACATGGTCGCGTCGGGCAACATCGCCATGCTCGCCAGCGCGAACATGCCACCCCCCAACTGCGGCGACGCGATCGCCAGCGGCATCACTTCGTTCGATTTGATGCCAGGCGTCTGGCGCAGTTTCGTTTGATCGTCCGGGCCCAGCGCGCTGGGGCTGAAGATGAAAACATCCGGAAACTTGTCCGGCAGCTTCCAACCATTCAGCATCGTCTTGCCCTGCGTCTGAAGGACGATCAGGATCGCCAGCCCGACCATCAGCGACGCACACGTCCCTGCGGCGCGCCACAGGCCACCACTGAGTTGTTGGCGCAGCAGGGCATACCGCAATCCAAACATCGCGGCGATCAGTGGGCCCAAGAGCTTTTCGATCGTCCAGACGAACGCCGGCGCCAGCAGGAAGAACCCGATCATCACGCCCGGAAGGCCCAGGATGAAGTGACCTAAGAACGCCACGACTTTCGCCTGCTGGGGCGCGTCGGTGAAGCCAAGCATTTCGAGCACACGCTGCACGGGGCCGTACAACAACAGCGGGTCGAGCGCAATCAGGATCAGCCCGAAGATCGTTGCGCGGGTCGGGAAGCGTGACAGTTTCGGTGATGCCAACGGCGTCATCGCGGCCAAGGGGTCGACGCGCGTCGCCTGCCATGCCGGCAGCAGACTCGCAAGCACCGCAGCGACGATCGACCCGATCCCACCGAGCAAAATCCCCCCGCGGTCGACAGTCACACCGGTCTCTTCAAAAATCCATTTGAATCGAGGCAGCACGGTCAGAATCTTTACGAATAGGATGCCGACGGGCACACCGATCGCCACCGCGATGAAAGATAACAGCAGCGCCTCGACGACCACCAGCCGTGCGACCTGCGACCGCACCGCGCCGATCGCGCGCATCATCGCGAGTGTTCGCTGGCGTTCGGTCACTCCCATCGACAGCGTCGAGAAGACGATAAACGTCGCTGCGACCATCGATACCAGCCCACCCAGGTAGCTGAGCATCTTCATGCCGGCAAGGTTCTTGCTCATTTCCTGCCGCTGGTCGCTGGTCAGTCGCAGGCGCAAGGTCGGGTCGACGGCTTGGAGCTTGGTCTTCCAGCGATCTGCGAATTCGCGAGCGTCAACGCCGCGTTTCAGGATGATGGATGCCCGGCTGACCTTGTCCGGATTATTCGGTGACACGTGCTTCTGCAATGTTTCAAGAGGCACGTAAATCGTCGGGGTGTGCATCGCGAGTAAGCCCGGCTTACGGATGATGCCGACAACGCTCACGTCCAGTGGGCCGCGCGGGCTGGGCAGTTTGAATGTGTCACCGACCTTCACCTTCAGCGCGTCCGCTGCAGCCTGGTCGACGACGACGTCGGTGCCGTCCGAACGGTTGAACCACTTGCCCGCTGTCACATGCAGTTGGTCGACTTCGCGATCCTCTGGTCGGCGGATGCCGGTCACAATCGCTTCGCGCGACTTGATCGGTGTGCCCTCCTTGTCGAGCAATTGCGATTCACTTTCGAGCCGTCCAATGACGGACTGCACGTCCGGGTCGGTCCGAAGGTCGCGCACGACCTGTTCGTCAACACCACCGCGCGGGTCGTTCTGCTTGGTGATCTGCGCGTCCGAAGCCCCCATGAATTTTGCAAGAAATCCCTCAGCGGCCGTCTGGGCCGACGCGTACCCACTGGTGACGGCAACAACAAGCGCGACCGAGAAAAGGATCGCCAGAACCGTCAGCGCAGTGCGAACCTTACGGGTCGAGAACTGGGCGAGGACTAGCTTGATGAGAACCATGGAGGGGGTAAGGATGAAAAAGAAGGATGAAGGATGAAGTGAATCGCGCTTCATCTTTTTTTCAGCCTTCAGCCTTCAAACTGCATCCTTATTATTTCAACGTTTCCTGATATTTCCGTGCCAACCCCGTCCCACCTTCCATGCCTTCGGTGCTGAAGCGGTCGACAAGGTTGCCGTCACGAATCACAGCGACCTCCTGGGCGTAGGCTGCCACGGTCGGCTCGTGGGTCACCATGACGATGGTCTTGTTGTGGATGACCGACAGATCGCGAAGCAACTCGCACACGCCTCGACTGTTGGCGCTGTCGAGATTGCCGGTCGGCTCGTCGGCGAGGATAACCGCAGGGTCACTGACGAGTGCTCTGCCGATCGCGACGCGCTGCTGTTCACCACCGCTCATTGCGTCTGGTCGATGATGTCGACGCGACCCCAAACCCAGCGTACTCAACAGTTCGTCAATCTTGTTCTTGTGCTCGTTCGTCAACCGCCCGCCAAGCATCAGCGGTAGCGCGATGTTTTCTTCGGCGCTGAGTGTCGGGATCAGGTTGAACGACTGAAACACCAGCCCGATCCGCTCTCGGCGGAAGAGGGTCAGCGTCTTGTCGTTCATCGTTGTCAGGTCGGTCCCGTCCACGAGCACCTTCCCGTTCGTCGCGGTTGTCAGACCGGCCATCAGGTGCAACAGTGTGCTCTTTCCCGACCCACTGGCCCCCATGATGGCCAGAAACTGACCACGCGGGACTGTCAATGAGATACCGCGCAACGCCGTCACGTCACGGTCCCCCTGGCGGAAGTTCTTCGTGACGTTTTCAACGACCAGCGGCGACATCCGGCTCCTACTTAAGACACGCGAACACCGAATGATAGTCGCGGGGGTTAGAAACTAAAAGGCGAGATCAACCATCATTCCCACGATCCGAATCGCGTTCTCCGGTTCCCTCTCCCCCGCGTACTGGCGGTACGCCCGGGAGAGGGGGGAGATTGCTCGTTTCACGCGTCGAGTTTTCCGTCCTACAATCCACCTGGATGCGTCTCCTCGTCACGGCTGACATTCACTACAACCACCCGGTCTCGCGACCGTTGGCCGACGATCTCATCGATTCGATGAACATCGCGGGTGGGGATGCTCTGCTCGTCGTTGGGGACACGGGGGTCGCTGATGGGGATGTCATCGAGCAGTGTTTATCACGGTTCACGTTTGCAGGCCCAAAGCTTTTTGTCGCGGGCAATCATGAGTTATGGACTGGCCGGGCGGACAGTTATTCGATCTTTATGGAAGAGTTGCCCAATCGCGTGCGCGCCCTCGGTTGGCAGTGGCTTGAGACCGATCCGTTCGTCACGGGTGACGTCGCGATTGTGGGGTCGGTGGGGTGGTACGACTACTCGTTCGCGCAGGCAAACCTGGGCATTCCCAAGCGGTTCTACGCCGAGAAGGTGTCCCCCGGCGCCGCCAAACATCTTGGTAGGTACGACGCGCTCTTGGCGGGTGGTGACGTGACAGCCGAGCTGCTAAACGTTGTGGCGCGGTGGAACGATGGAAAGTTCGTAAAGCTTGGTCGATCGGATGAGACATTTTTGAACGAATGTCTCGCGCGGCTGGAAAGCGCCTGTGCCGCGAACACAAACGCCCGGCGAGTGATCGCTGCGGTCCATCACCTCCCGTTTCGCGAACTGCTGCCCCCACCAAAGTCCGCGCAGTGGGATTTCGCCAAGGCCTACCTCGGTAGTGAACGAATCGGACAGACCCTGCAGAAATTCCCCAATGTCGATACCCTCTTCTGTGGTCACAGTCACTTGCCAGGGGATGTGACGGTTGGCGCTATCCGCGCCATCAACATCGGTAGTGGGTACCGGCACAAACTGTTTCAGGCAGTGGAACTCTAAATTCACAAAAGTGCGCAGCGTGGCGTCGCGGCGCGCACCGGCCGGGCAAGCAATCCGAAGTTTTCTCTACAAACTTCTTCAAGAAAATCGAGATGTTTCAACAGAATGTGCGCTCCAGGGTGCTCTGGCGCGCACCGGTGCTGGAGAGGATAGGACGATGTTGTGCGCAGGCGGCGTAAGCCGTCTGCGATGCTCTTTGACAAGTGAATACACGGGTCGCGCGTGTCCAATTCCCACGCTGCGGATCATCCCAAGGCCATGTCATCCCGAGGGACCTGCGTATGTGCGCAACCCCGATCCCTCAGGTTGCTACCGCTCGCTTCGGGATGACATCACGGTGGGAGAGGACGTTGTGGGCTATTTGCAGGCTTTCTCCCAAACCAACGTCACATGGATGGCCGTCGTTTCGTGTCGTTTGTTGTCGTTTATATGTCGGTTCGCGGTCGTTTATATGTCGGTTTGCAGAGACGTTCGGAAACGTAATCCTCGGCCGATGATCACGTTAAGGAAAGAAGGCCGTTCGCAGCAATTATTTCAGCTGCGAACGGTCGGAATCGATCGGTCAGTCGAGGTTCAGGATCTGCGTGATCGCGCTTTGCGAGAAGCCGGCCTTGATGCCACCACCGAAGACGTAGAGTCGGCCATTCCTTAATACGGGGAAGATGCCGTGTCTGGCAGTGGGCATGTCGGCGGCGCGGCGCCAGCCGTTGGTCGTGGGGTTGTAGACATCGACACGGGCGTAGACACCGGCGCTCGTGGCGCCGGCGCCAGTCAGAGTCTCACCACCGAGGATGAAGAACTCACCTTGATAGTAGACCGCCTTGCCCGTGCCACCACGCGCCTGAGGCAACGGCGCGATGCTGGAGGACGTCGCGCTGCTCGTCCACTTGTTGGTGGCAGGGTCGTAGATCTGCGTGTAATTGAAACCGTTGCCCACCATGTTACCACCCGTCCGCCCACCGAAGACGAAGAGGCGCTTGCCATCGGTCGCGTTGGCGGCGTGGTTGACACCGACGGGCATGGTTGCCAGTTCGGTCCACCGGTTGGTCGTGGGGTTGTAGACAGCGACGCGGTTGGTCGTGGTGTTACCGACGATGCCACCGGCGACGTAGACGAGCCCGTTGATGACCGCAGACGAACTGCTGGCAGCGGCGAAGGGCATCGACGTGCCGGTGCCCCACGTGTTGGTCGTGAGGTCGAAGAACTGGACCTTTCCTTCACTGCCCCCACCGATGCCACCGAAGAGGTACAACCGGCTACCGATCACCTCGGCGGCATGGTGATGACCAACGTAGGGGCGCACGGGTCGGTAGTTGGTCGTCCACTCGCCGAGCGTGGGGTCGTAGACGAACGTGCCATTGTTGCCTTCACCGACGACGACGATGCGGTCCCCGATCACGCCGACCGCGACCTCACCGAGGCTTTTGGGGACCGAGACACCGGCTTCCCAGCGGTCGGCGATCGACCCGACCCACGTCGTGCCGGAGGTGTTGAAGTCGGCCTTGAGGCCCGTCGAGACAACCAGCTTGCCATTGATGTAACCGATGATCGGCGACTGACGGCCTTCGGGAAGGCTGAGCAGCGCGGTCCATGAGTTGGTGACAGGGTCGTACTCGAAGACGTTGCTGACCGTCTGCCGACCGGTCGTAAGCCCACCGGCGACGACAATCCGACCGGCGCGGACGGCGATGGAGCTTTGCACGTGACCAAGCTCGATCGGGATATCACGCCCGCGCGACCAGGTCTTGGCGACCGTGTCGTAGATGTCGACCTGTGATTGGTTGCCACTGACCTCGTCCTGGAGGTGCTGACCGCCCATGACGTAGATCTTGGTGCCGATCGCGACACCGGCCATGTGATTGCGCGGGTTGGTGATCGCAGGGGCGTTCTTCCAACCGTCGTTTTTGGAAAGGTCGTAAGTCCAATGGTCCGGAGAGTCGTACGTGATCCACTCGGTGCCCAGGCGCACACCACCACTGATGTAGTGGAGCGCGCGACCGACGATCACCAGTGCGCCACCCGTGCGAACGGCAGGCAGCGAGGGACCGGCGGTAAAGCGGTTCTGGGAGATGCTGTACTTCCAGACGTGGTTCGTGCTCGGGCCCGGGTTGTCACCCAGGAAACCACCTGCGAACCAGATCGTGTCACCATCGACCGCCATGCCGGCATGCGTGAGCGGTTCGGGAACGTCGGCGATTCGCGTCCAGGTGTTGGACGCGGGGTCGAACGCGTGGCTTTGCAGGGTTGTGCGGCTGATCTTCTGCGCGTCAATGTCGTAGAAGCCACCGAACACGTAGAGCTTGCCACTGGCGGCGATGCCCTGCGACTCGTAGCGCGCGACCGGGTTGTTGGCAGCGGGCTGCCAGGTGAAAGGCGCCGAGGGGTTGCTGGTCGGGGGTGGGGGTTCGGTCGGTGGCGTGGTGCCTTGTGGCACGAGGCTGAACGCCGACAGGATCGCGTTGTCCTTCACACTGACGAAGTTGAGGTTGAACGTGCCGTCATTGACCGTCACGCTGAACGTCTTGAGCACCGCGAACTTGGCGCCGGCCTCGGCGGCGATGTCGTAGTCGTTAAGGAGCTGCCTGCCCTCGGCGAACGCGTCAAAGGTTCGCTTACCCCCCGTCGTGAAGACAGGGTCGGTGAAGTAGAGGGACAATGTGTAAGTGCCCACGACGACCGGCACGTTGTAGCTGAAGTTGCCGAACCGACGCGTCGCGTAGAGCGCGTCATTCGTCGTGCCGTCAACCGCGAACGTGTCGGACTTGGCGGTGCCACCGGATGCGTACTGCGCATCGGGCGACCAGTAGACGCCGGCGTTGTCGGTGAAGCCGACCGTTGCGCCGACCTCGACGCGCACAGTGGGCGAAGGCGTGGTGGGCGTCGTGCCCTGCTGCGTCAGTTGGAACCAGTTGAAGTTGCCGACAGCGCCTTGAGGGTTGTTGGCCGTCATGCGGAGCTCGAACTCATGCGAACCCGCCGTCAGAGCAATGCCGTCCTTGCTGATCGTCGCGTAGCTCTCGTAGCCACCGGTGTTCGGGACAGTGAGCGTGCCGGACTTGTCGACACCGTCGACGTAGAGCTTGAACTGCCCACCCGCCACGGCGCTGGCGACACGGACGTCGAGCTTGTAGGTGCCGGTGGTCGCGACGGTCAGCGAGTACTTGAGCCATTCACCGGCGGCCGTCCAACCGACGACGTAACCACCCCCTGTGTCGGCGGTCGTCTTGATGTCGACACCGGTGTCGCGGTACATGCCACCACGGTTGGTGGCGTCCTTGTCACTGTACGCGATGCCAGCGGCGCCAGAGTCGAAGTCTTCGGCTTGGATAACACCCGGCACGGTCCCGAACGTGGTACCCGCCGCGACGAGCAACGAACTGGCATCGGCGTCGGCCAGCAGGTCGGTGGCAGTCACATACTCGTGCGGCAGCGCGCAGAGCAGCACACGACCTTCAAGCGTTTCAAAACGAGCACGGTGATGGTCAGGACGGTTCAGCACAAATTGGACCTTCCAACAAAGGAGACACGCAACCAGACCCCTATTGTGACGCACTCAACCGGGGTTGCACACAGAAAATCCGAGAGGGTAAAGACTAAGGTTTTGGCAGGCCGTCAAGCTAGGATGACCGGGGCAATGGCGCTGGCTTTACGGGGTTGCGATCCACCGCCGGTCGCCTATCATTCCCTCATGAAGCCCGCCGTCCTGATCCTTCGCTCTGCCGGTACCAACTGTGACGCCGAGACCGCCCACGCCTTCCAATTGGCCGACGCGACGACGCAGTTCGTCCACGTGAACCGGTTGATGCAGAACAAGAAGCTGTTGAACGACTTCCAGATCCTGGCGCTGCCCGGAGGCTTCAGCTACGGTGACGACATCGCAGCCGGTCGCATCCTGGCCAACCAGATCGCCCAACACCTTCGCTCGACCATGCAGGACTTCGTCTCGGCCGGCAAACCTATCATCGGCATCTGCAACGGGTTTCAAGTACTGGTAAAGACCGACCTTCTGCCCGGCGCGCTGGGTGGCCGGGTCGGTCAAACCTGTACACTGACCCACAACGACAGCGGGCGGTTCACCGACAAGTGGATCCACCTGTCCCCACGTGGCGGGAAGTGCATCTGGACGAGTGGCCTGTCGACGATCGAGCTGCCCATTGCCCACGGTGAGGGTAAGTTCGTGCCGGCTGACGCTAACGTCCGCAAAGCCCTTTGGGACGCCGAGCAAGTCGCACTCGTCTACGCAAAGCCATCGGGGGACCCCGCTGGTGGTGACCCTGCGTTCAACCCCAACGGTTCGACCGACGACATCGCGGGGGTGTGTGATGCGTCGGGGCTCGTGTTTGGACTGATGCCGCACCCCGAGCGGTACGTCGACCCGACCCAGCACTACGCCTGGACCCGCCAGCGACCGTTACCCGAGGAAGGTCTGGGCCTACGGGTATTCCGCAACGCTGTGGCCCACGTGAACGCGGCGCTGGGCGCGGGCGTATAGCAGTTAAGGATGAAGGATGAAGGACGAAGAGGGATAGAACCGATGTCTCCGTTTCATCCTTCATCCTTCATCCCCCATCCTTACTCTTCATGCCAAGATTGACCGCCAACGACGCGATCCCGTTCGACCGCTTTTGGCGGAGTGCGCACCCGATGCGCCCGACGACCAGTGCCCCGCGCCGCTGGTGCATGCTGAGCCTGCTGATGGTCCTTGTCACGCTGATCGGTGGGTACGCGTTCCTCACCAATTCCAGCCGCGTCCGTAAGATGGCTGAGAGCTACCTCTCGCAGATGCTCGGTGGGCAGGTGCAGGTGCGTAAAGCGACCCTCAGCATCTTCGAGGGCCTGAAGCTCGAGGACGTGCGCGTGCGCCTGGCCGGTGAGTCGCTCGACACGCCCCCCATCTTCTCGGCTGACACGTTCGTGGTTCGCTATAGCCTGCATAAGCTCCTTGCCGGTCGCATCGAGGCGACCCAGATCATCGCCAAGCGGCCGCACGTGCAGTTGACCGAGGACCTCGACTCACTGCTCGGCTCATACCGCAAGGTCGTCCGCGACAAGCCCAATGGTGGCGCGCCGTTGTCGTCAACCATTCCCCGCAAGCCCCCGCCATTGCCTGAGATCAGTCTGCGCGACGCGCGGGTCGACTACCGCGAGCAACGCCCTGACGGCACGACGTCGTTCGGCACACTCTCGCTCGAGGGTCAGTTCTCCCCCACCGAAGGGGGTGACCGCTACGAGTTCACCCTGCAGACGCGCGGCATGAGCGAGCGCATGGGCTTTGATGTCCAGGGCTCGATCGTGCCCTCCGTCGGTCGCATCGCAGCGACGTTGCGGAACTTCGAGCTGGGCAGCGACATCCGCCTCATGCTCCCTGCGACCGTGCGGCAATGGTGGGAACAGCATGAGCTGGCCGGCAAGTTCGACGTCGTCGACCTGTCCTACGTCCTCCCCCGCCCCGGGCAGACTGATGCCAAGTTCACCGTTAAGACCGCGATGCAGGGTGTCACACTCGTCATCCAGCCCGGTGAACTGATGAGCACTGACGAGTCGGCCCGCATTGCCTCCGTGCGCGACACGATCGCTACGATGGCCGGTGTCTACCGGTTGGCCGGTCACACCGGGCTCGGGCCGATGACGCCCATCGAGCTGTTGCTCGCCTCGGCACCGATCCGCCTTGACGACATGGCCGGCACCTTCACGTTCACCGAAGGGGGCATCGCGATCGAGAACGCCCACGGTGACATCGAGGGCAACCGCATCTACATCGACGGCAAGGTCGATGGCTATCCCGGTCGGGTCGGTGTGCCCGAGCCACCGGCGTTGCTCCGTATCACGTCCGGCGACGGGAAGCTCACACTGCCTCCGACGCCCGCATACACCAACTCCCTTCCCCGCGCGGTTCGCGAGATCTACGACCAGTTGCGACCGCAAGGCTCGTGCACGATGGACGTCAAGGTCGAGCGCCCCGATGCCGGTGGCAAGCTTGTCGTCGATGGCGCCATCAACATCCTCGACGGCAAGTTCACGTTCATCCGCTTCCCATACCCCGTCCGCAACGCGACCGGTCGCATCAGCTTCGCGCCCGCCGACGCTTCGGCACCCGAGCGGCTCGAGTTGAACCTCACCGGCCAGGGCATCGCTGGTGGGCCCAACGAGAAGACGATCGTCAACGTCACCGGGCTCATGGGCCCCTTGGGTAACGACGCCGGTGTCGCGATCCGCATCTCGTCTGACGATGTGCACACCGAGGACGCGATGACGATCGCGTTCCCTGCCGAGGTGCAGAAGGCGCTCAAGCTCTTCGACGCCGACGGCAAGGGTGACCTGCCCCGTTTCCATGGGCGTTTCACCTGCGACGTCAACCGCGCCATTGGTCCCATGCAGCCGTGGCTCCTTTCAACCCATGTCGTCATCGACTCTGCCAAGGGCAAGCTCGAAGCCTTCCCGTATCCCGTCGAAGGGATGGCGGTTGAACTGAAGATCGGTGAGGACCATGTCGACATCATCAACGCCAATGTCGCCAAGGCTGACGCTACGCTCCGCGTCGATGGGCGCGTTTCGTGGGGTCCGCGCATCCCGGTCAAACCCGGTGAAACGCGCCGCGCCCGGTCGACTATCCAGCCGACCACCGTCACCAACCTGACCCTGAAGGCCCGCAACCTCCCAGTAGACAAGGATCTGCTCGACGCCCTCCCTCCTGACAAACGCCAGTGGCTCGACACCGTCGGCATCAGTGGCAAGCTCGACATCGACGGCACCGTGCGCAGCGACCCGCGGGCCCAACTGAAGCTTGTGTTGCCGACGGACGAAATCGCGCTGCCGCCTAGCGCGTCGTCGCCAGCGTCACCGATGGTCTTCGACCTCGATGTCACCCTGCGCGACGGTACGGTCTGGCCGGCCGACGGGTCGTTCGCGATCGGTGAGGTTGCGGGTCGCATGAAGCTCTCTCCCGATCGCATCGAGCTGATCGACGTCACCGGCAAGCGAGGCGCTGCCACGCTCAAGGCCATCGGGAAGGTCAACTTCCCTCAGGCCCCTCTGCCCGGTGCGACGGTAGCACCCGTTGACGCAGCCAATGAGGTCGCGACGCTCGACCTTGCCGTATCGGCCGACAACCTCCTGCTCGACGCGCCTCTGTACACGATCCTGCCCCGGGCGGCCCAGGAATCGTGGGACGAGCTGCGTCCCCACGGCACGCTCGACATCGAGGTCGTCACGACCGGTTCACTGCACGAGCCTCCGGCATTGTCTCCCGCATTACCCACGACGCGACCCGTAAAGCAGACGCGTGTGGTGCTCAAACCGCGCAAGCTGTCGGTTTTCCCCAAGACGTTCCCGTACAAGCTCGACGACCTCACCGGTCGCATCGTCATCGCCGACGGCAAGACCACACTGCATCAGGTCACCGGCCGGCACGGTGACGGTCAGCTCAGCGTCTGGGGCAGTTCCGAGACGATCGCCGACAGCGATGTCTGGGCCGTCACGCTCTTTGCGCGGGACGTCACGGTCGACGATGCGCTCATCAACGCCATGCCGCGCAGTCTGGCCGAATCACTGCGTTCGATGGAGTTGAAAGGCAAGGTGGGTTGGTACTTGCCCCGCTTCGTTTATTCCTCCCCCAGGGGATCGGGTAGTGACACCTCCAAGGCCACGATCGACCTTTCGGGCAAGTTGACGCTCGCCGGCACGGACATGAACGTCGGGGTCGAGCTGACCGACGTGCGCGGTGGCGTCAGTGGTCGCGCCACCGTCACAGCTGGTGAGATCCGCGACCTCCACGGCACGATCGAACTCGATTCCCTGTCGATCGCCGACCGCGCCATGAGCGACTTCCACGCCGCCATCGATCGCGACGCCGGTTCCGACCAGTTGCGACTGACGAAGATGAGCGCCCAACTCGCCGGTGGTGATCTCGCCGGTGCTGTCACGCTCACGTCACCGGTCAAAGGGCCCGGCCAGTTCAGCATCGACCTCGTCCTGCGCGACGCCGACATCCGGACGATCGCACAGCTCGACAAGGCCGAACTCAAGGGACGCCTTAGCGCCAGCCTCGCGCTCGAAGGCACTGCCGGTGACCCCAAGTCCCGCCGTGGGCGCGGTGACGTGCTCGCGACCGGTAAGGACATGTACGACCTGCCCGTCGTCATGGGCCTTCTGCAGATCACCAACCTCGCGCTGCCCATCTCCAGCCCCTTCAACACCGCCAGCGCCCGCTACAGCATCGACGGTCCGCGCATCAACTTCGAGAGCATCGACCTCCGGTCCAACACGATGGCAATGCAAGGCAACGGGCATCTCGACTTCGACACCCGCAAGGTTGCGCTCACGTTCACGACCGACAACCCCAATGCCCCCCGAATCCCCTTCATCTCCGACCTCTGGCGTAACGCCCAACAGGAACTGTTCAAGATCGAGGTCCGTGGGACCGTTCAAGACCCCAAGGTCTCCACCGCGACCTTTGGCACCTTCTCGACCACGGTCGACGAGGTGTTCGGGGCAAAGGAGAAGCGTTAATCCGCTTGCACTGGCCCACGCACCCTCGAAAATAAAGTTTCGACGGTGCTGTTTATCGCAAACACATCAAATACAACGAGTTGTGATTTTCCAGCCCTCTGCAAACCGACATCAAACCGACCGCGAACCGACATAGAAACGACAACAAACGACACGAAACGACGGCCATCCATGTGATACCGGTTTGCCAGAGTAGGTGGTAACCCTGTTTAGCCGCTTTCCCGCAGGGACGCCTTTCTCGTGAGACGCGTACACCAGCGGCCCTACGGGCCAGCCGCTAAACGTGAACAGACGGATCGTTCGCACCCGACCGCGACCCGTGTATTTAGTTTTCAAAGAGCATCGCGAATGGCTTGCGCCGTTCACGGGTACAACGTCTTGCTACTCTCTCCGATATCGGTGCGCGCCCGAGTGCTTTTTCGCGCAGCGGCCAGTCGAGAATCGCTATATTCCTGGGAATTGACGCGGAGAAGAATTCCAGAATGCGCCGTCAGCCGATGCGCGCCGCGTCACCGTGTTGCGCACATCGGGGGTTATAGCCGGGGCTGATTGCCTGCCGCCGTCATCACTTCTTCGCCGCCGACGTCGGTGGGTTTTTCGGCCAGGCGTTTGCGTCGCGGATGGCGTGGATTTGGTCCAATGAAAACTGTCGACCGACGTTCATACCGGGGCACTTGCGCGTCTGCACGTCCCACGATTTTTGCGTGCGCAGGTTCTCCGTCCAGAACGGCCAGGTGCGGCATTGGAGTGGGCGGACAGGGTAGATACTGCAGCCGAGCCGCGTCTGGACGATCTCACCTTCGCGCGCGGGCTTGTTGGGGGGAATCTCCTTGAGGAAGACGCAGTCGTAACTGCCCGCAGGGGTCACCGTCTCGGTAAAACTGAACTTGCCATCCACCTTGCGGCAGTATTGCTCGACCGTCTCCTCGGGCGTCAGTTTCAGGAACTCGGCGACCTTGGTGATCTCGTCTTTCGTCACCCAGACAAACCCGGGCCCACCCGTGCAGCAATTACCACATTGGGTGCAGGTGAACTGTAAACCGTCGGCGTACCAGGGTTGGTTCTCGGTGGGGACAACCGTCAACTTCATAAGTGGGGGATCATACCATATGCGTCGAGTGGCGGGCGCGGGAAGATCCCGATGTCATCCCGAAGAGAGCGATAGCGACCAGAGGGATCTCGACTCGGGATAACCGATCGACACGTCGAGATCCTTCACGTCGCGACCGCTCTGTTCGGGATAACATGCTGTGAGAGCACCAGGAAAGTACAAAAAAAAGAAGGATCGCGACCCAAGGGTCACGATCCTTCATGGACTGTTCGAATGTCGCGCTCGATCACCGACCGTATCGGCCGTAACCGTAGTTGCTGCTGTAATTGGAGTGGCTCGGGCGATACCAGTTGCTGTACGTCGGCGGGCAGGGCGCGATATACACCGGAGCCGGTCGATAGACGACCACCGGGGGTGGACAGTAGACCGGCGCCGGGCGGTAATAGACGACCGGTGGCGGGCAATAGACCGGGGCCGGCGCGTGGTAGACCGGATGGTGGTTGTAGTGATAAGAATGGTGTCGATTCCCGCGCCAACCACGGTCGCTACCGTATCGGAACGACGTTTGGACGTGGCTGTACGACCGGTCACCGTGCCAACCCCCGCCACTGGAATAACCACCCCCAACCGAAATGGAGAATCCACCCCGGCTGCGGTCCCCAGCGCTAGCGATGGCGGGGACGAGGGTTAGCACCAACAGGCTGAGTAAGACATATCGCATACGACACGCTCCTTTACGGCTTGGAACTGACGCAAAACCTGGCAGCGGCAATCGCCGCGCCAAGGGCTTTGGAATGATAGACACGGTGAGGAGAGGTCGGTTAGATGAATTTCACCATACCAAACCAACATCCCGTGGCACGGCATCCAGCCCGTCGAGCGACGGTACCCCGTCGTGTCGGGCCGTACACGGCACGAGCTAAAGAGCGCAAGCGATCCTTCGTTCTTTTCGTAGCGAAGTCGTTCGCAGTTCCTTCGCTGGCGCGATTGCTTTTTCGGACGGCGTACCGTCCGACGTGCCGGTGTACCGACCCCATGGGCAGGATGCCCATGCCACGGGGGAGCGTGATGTGGCGCATCGGTGGGAAGCGGACGTCGGGCGTTGGAGCAATCTCTACTCGGGCAACGATCGCGCTGCGGAGAGAAAGTTTTCGTAGTTCGTGCGGATCTCGGTCAACGAATCCCCACCGAACTTTTCAAGAAACGCCCTGGCGATTTCGAACGCGACGACGTTTTCCATCACCACGCTCGCTGCGGAGATGGCGCTGATGTCGCTGCGTTCCCAACCGGCCTCGGCGGATACTTTCGTGTTGAGATCGATGCTCTTGAGGGGCTTGCCGAGCGTGCTGATCGGTTTCATCGCGCCACGGACGACGACGGGTTGACCGTTGGTCATGCCCCCCTCGAGGCCACCGGCGTTGTTGGTGCTGCGGACGAAGCCGAGGGAGGGTTGGTCTTTTTGCGAGGGGTCGTAAGAGATCTCGTCGTGGACCTTGGAACCGGGCAGGTCGGCGACGTCGAAGCCCATGCCGATCTCGATGCCTTTGAAGGCTTGAATGCTCATGACGGCCTGCGCGATGCGCCCGTCGAGCCGGCCGTCCCAGGTCATGGAACTGCCCAGGCCCACCGGGCAACCGAAGATGTGCGCCTCGACGATGCCACCGGCGGTGTCTTTGGCCATCTTCTGCTGGTTGATGAAGTCGCGCATCGCAGCGTCGGATTGGTCGTCGAGGACGTAGACTTCACTGCCGTCGCGCTTAGTCGCGAGGTCGCGCCAGTTGGTGGATGTGACGGTGGTGTCGGACGTGACACCCCCCACACTTCGCACGAAACCGAAGACTTCAATGCCGAACGCCTTGAGCAGTGAACGCGACAACGCCCCCGCGGCGACACGGGCGGCGGTCTCGCGGGCGCTGGCGCGCTCGAGCGTCTCACGGCAGTCGGTCGTCAACCACTTAATACTACCGGCGAGGTCGGCGTGACCCGGTCGGGGACGGTGGAGTGGTGGGGTGGCGGTCGGGTCGTCGAGGCGGTTGTCCTTGTTTGAAATGAGCATCGTGATCGGTGAACCGATCGTTCGACCCATCCGCACACCGGTCAGAAACTGAACGACGTCCGTCTCGATCTTCTGCCGCCCACCACGACCGTAACCGCCTTGCCTGCGGCGCAATTCGTTGTCAATAAGAGATTTATCGACCGGCAATGCGGCGGGAAGGCCTTCGACAAGCGTGATGAGCGCCGGGCCATGCGATTCACCGGCGGTGCGGTAGGTCAGAACGGACATGCGGGCATATTAGCACAGAAACAAGGGGATTTCGCCGGTCGGCACCCCATAACGTTCAGTAGCAGTGCCAAGGTAACCCCGAGCGACGGACGTATGTCGGGTTTTTGCGAAGACCTCGGGGGCATTTCTGGCGTATAAGATGAGTAGAGTCGGCGCGTAACTTTGTTTGTGATGAGCGCGTGACTTGATTGGAAGGACGGGACGTTTCGGGATGGTAGATACAACCGTCGAACTCTTCGAGAAGGCCGTTCGGCTGCACACGCGGCGATTGCTCACAATCGCGCGGGCCGTGGTGGGTTATCGCGCCAGCCCGGAAGATGTCGTCCAGCAAGCGGTGATGAACCTGTACAAGCACCGTGAGCGCTACGACTGGCGCGAAGCCGGTGGGCTCCTCCGCAGAGCCGTGGTGAACGAAGCCGTTCGGTTGCTTCGCCAACCCAAGATGACAATGGTCGCCGACGACCATCCTGGTGACTTCGAGCCACCCGAATCGCATATCGAGGACCGTGAGACGGTCGTACGGGTGCGAGCCGCGATCGACAAGTTGCCGCACCACTTCAAGACGGCGCTGGTCCTGTGCGAATATGAAAATCTCTCGTATCAACAGATCGCCGATACGATGGGCGCGAGCGTTCCGCAGGTGAAGACCTGGATCTTCCGTGCCCGGCGGAAACTCGAAGAGATGCTGAAGGATTACGTCGAGGGAAATCGACCAAAGGTAAAGGCCAAGGTTGAGAGTCGACGATAGACGAAAAACAAAAGGCTCCTGTCATCCTGAGGTAATCCGACGGATCGCTGGGGTTTGAAGCTGAGACCGAAGAGATGCTTCGGAGTTCCTCGGGATAAAGTTGTAAATGGTGTCCTTAGTTATCGATCAGGAGATGTAAGCTGTGACTCGTGTTCCGGACCAAGATCTGCAGTTGCTCGAAGCGTACCTCGACGACGAATTGTCGGCCGACGAGGTGGAGGCGCTTCGCGATCGCTTGATTGATGAACCGGAACTGGCCGGGGCGCTCGCTGAGGTCCGTGAAGGCCGTGAGGCGCGACAGAAGGTGTTCGCGGCGATGGAGCCGGGTGAACTGGCTGTCAGTGACAGCGTCGCGGGTATGCAGCGTGCGATTCGGGGTCGCATGCGGTGGGGTGGCCGCGTTCGAGAATCACTGCGCTACGTGGCGGCGGCGGCGTGCGTGACGGTTGGTGTCTGGATCGGCCAGCGTGCGTCTCAACCTCAGATGCAAGGACCACAACAAGCCAATTACGACAGCAACAATAGTGGTGGCTCGGTCGCAGTCGGTCGGCCGATGGTGCAGGACCACGGTGACGTGGTGCAGGTCTCCTGGCCCGTCCAGCAGGTCGCTGCCAACGGTGGTTCCCAGCAGATCGCCGGGGCGTCGATGCTTGGGGGTGGTGGGAATTCTCTGCAATCGCGTTACACGCTTCGCCCGACATTGCCTGCCGTCACACCGCGCATGGTGGTGTTGACGGACATCAACGGCACAATCATCGCCGCCCAGCAGTTCGACACGGTCGCCGAGGCGCGCGAGTTCGTCGAAGACCTCCGCCGGTCCGCCGAAGCCAGTGGTCACATGTTGTTGCCGATCACCCCCGCCCAGGCGCCGGGCTTTGTCCCCGCGCCCGTCACTACGAACAACAACCAGGCCGTCCCCGTGATGGCCGGGAAATTCTAGTAATGGTCCTCGGCCGGTTTTCAGCCGATAAACCTTATCATGTGGGATCGTGTTCTGTGCCCGATACAAGGGTTCGTGGGCGCATCTGTCGAATAAACGACAGCAAAAACGATTACCACCCGCGGATCACAGAGCGCAAGGACACAGAAAAATATTGAGAGCAGAACTCAACAATCTGATCTTTCTCTCTGTGCCCTCTGCGTTCTCGGTGTCTTCTGTGATTGCATTGGGTTCCGATGTCGTTGAAGTTTGAGATCATGCGTACGCTGCTCGCCATCCTCGTCGCCACCAGCAGTGTTTCGCCGACGGTGCGCGCTCAGCAACCGATCGCCACGATCCAGCCAACGTCACAATCGACGTTATTGCAGCAACTGGATAGCGAGGTCCGCCAGACTTACTGCCGCACGGTTGAAGGCATCGTTCGCGTTTACCTGCCCGCCAAAGCGATCAACCCTGCGACCGATGTGCTGCGGAAGTGGGAAAAGCGTCTTAACCCCGATCTTCGCCAACGCCTCAACGAAGACCAGGCCAGTGCCACCGGCGCGACGACGGCGCCAACAACCGACAGCGGTGACGCAACGACCCGTCCCACCGTCACGCCGACGTCGGTCGCCGGTGAAGTGGTGACGATCGGCATCGCCGTCAACGATGGTAGCGAGCTGGTCGTGCCGGCGTATCTGGATCGCGCGCAACTGCCCGACCCGCTCCGCATCGTGACAAAAGACGGCGTGACCGCGACCGCGACGATCGTCGCTGCCGACAAACACACCGCGATCACACTGTTGCGCGTCGATCGACCGATCGCCAAACCATTAACGATCGCGCCGCACCGCCCGGTCGAAGGGGCGCTGCTCATCGCACTGTGCGGTGACGACACCCGACTGATCGTCTGGACCGGCACCAGCCGCGACAGCGCGGTTGTCGTCACGCCCGATGGCGCGGTCGGTGTCCTCCGTTGGGGTCGTTTCCTGGGTGGACCGGGTTACGCGACGCTTATCGAAAACCTCCGCACGGACGGTCGCGCCCAGCGCAGCCAACTCGGCATGACGATCGGCGAACTGCCGACCCCTCAACAAGGCCACCTGGCCACGATGAAGATCATCGACCGACCGGGCCTGGAGGTCCTGACGATCGAACCCGAATCCCCCGCCGCCACCGCCGGTGTTCAGCCCGGCGACCTGCTGCTGACGATCGCCGGCCAACGGGTCCCCGACATCACCTCGATGGCCGCACTGCTGACCGACGTGCGCGGGCCAACAACATTGGTTCTGGGGCGCGGCACAGAGCGCATCGAAGTGACGGTCGACGCGCAATTGCCAAAGCCAAAGTAATATTCAAATCGCGAAACGCCTCCGGCCCCTCTCATGTCCTCATGGGACGAACCTGTTTGTCGACCCACGCCCCCTCACGCTAACCCTCTCCTGGTGTACCGCAAGTACACGGGGGAGAGGGGACAGGGCAATCGCATGTGGAACGTCGATCTGAATTTTTGGCCCGCTAGTGCGGTTTGGCTTTTGGACCGGCCGGCGATTTTGAAGCTGTAACGCGGATGCCTAGTCCACATGCGATTGCCCTGGGAAAGGGGACCCGATTGCGACTCATCGCATTGTGAATCCCGTTCCATCCGGCTACCTTCGGGCCAGTGGTGTCACGATCATTCCTCATCCGCTTTTCAATCCTCTCGTGGGGCGCATTGATCTCCGCTTGCGCCCCTGTTCCGGTTCCACCCCCTCTTTCCACCGAACCCCTTGGCGTGCAGATGCTGCGGGCCGATCCGTCGCTGGGGGATGAGCGGTTTGCAGTGGTGTTGGGATTTGAATCACCGACCGATTCTGTGTTTCAGCAGGGGGGGCGGGTCGTGAGTGTGCCGCGCGCGGTGGTGCATACGGGTGGGTCGGCGTTGGCGGCGCGGGATGGGATGACGATCCGCCTGTCGTCGTTGCTTGCCGACAAGACGCTGCCCGATCATTGGACGCTCGCCGGCGTGTACGTCTACGCCGACGGGCCTGCGAACGTCACACTCAACTACGTGAAGGGCGGCGTGGTCACGGCGTCGTTCACGCGCGCTGTTTCTGCAAAAAAGTGGACACCGCTCTGGGTCGACATTTCCGCACTGCCCGCAGGGCCACCAGGCGACCTGACGCTGAAGTTTGATGGGCCGGTGCGATGGGTGGACGACGTGGTGCTCGTTGACAATACCAAGACGCTGGTTGATGCAGAGGCAGCGCCAAAGCGCTGGGTGATCGAGCGGAAGGGAAGCGCGGTTGTTACAAAATGGCCGGACGGGAAATCCCAGCGATGGGCGGCGCTCGACGGAGATGACGTGCCCGCAGACTCGTACGCGATCACTGAGGCGAACGCGATGCGGTTGGTGTTAAAGCGGGCCGACGGCAGTGTCGTCGCGCTCTACAGCGACGGTCGCGCGTTCGCTGATGCGGTGAGCCTGGCGGCGCCGTTCGATTTGCCACCGGAACATCGGGCACCCTATACGAAACAACATTCCAGCGTTGCGACGATTGAGGTCGCCGAGGAGACCGGTCAGATCGACCGCGTCTCACCAGGCGATGTAAACAACGACGGGTACAACGAGACGACGGGTGTCTACAGAGTCATCGCGCGCATCGGTCGGGTGGATTGGACGATTCACCCGCACCCCGGTTCACCGATCATCCGTCCGATCATCGAGATCGCGAATATGCCACCGGGCACGGTCGGCGCGACGATCGAAGGCAAGTGGGTCGAGACCAGCGTCCGCACACCGGCGGGGCATGTTCTGGTTGAAGTGCCACTGATCATCGAGCGGCCCATCACGCTGAACGTCGGTGTGCGATAGGACGATGCAGAGACCGTGGCATGGGCGTCTCGCCGATGCGTGTCAGCAGGACAGCTAGCTTGCCCATCTACAAACGCTGCTGCTCGTATTGAGCGCACCCACCAGGAATCTGTATGCATGGGCGCGACGCCCATGCCACCGGTTTGGTGCCGCGCCTTGAATCAAGGGCACGTCTGATAACTCGTCTATCAGTTCGGATTCCCCGCAATTGCTTGCCGATCCTGCCTACGCAGGTTAACCCGCCCATCGCGCCCGACGATGAAACCGTAGCGGTGTCGACATTGTCGGCAGCGTTACCCATGGCGGACCAGACGGATCATTCTGCCGATTACCGCGAGCTCATGCGAGCGTGGTCGCAGCACGCGCCGTGGTATCGGCGTATCACGGCGCAGGTGGGGTTGCAGGCCAAGCTCGTGCTGGTGTTCATGGGGTTGCTGGTGCTGGCGCTGGGCAGCTCGCTGTGGCTGTACTCAAACGAGACGCGAAAAGTGTTCGGGCGCGTGATGGGAGAGCACGCGATCGAAGTGTCGCACACACTGGGGATGGCCAGCGAACGTCAGCTCATTCGTCGTGACGTAGCCGACCTCGATCGTATCGCCAGGAAGATCCTGAAGAACCCCGACATCACTGCGATTGGATTTTACGATGCAAACGGTCTGCTGCTGACCGTCGCGTGCACCGATCCGGAAATCGACACCGCCAACCCGACGTTTATCGGTGGCTGGCAGATCGACACGCAAAACCTGCTGAAAATCCAGCACGGTCAGACGCCATCACTTGGGCACTTCTCGTACGCGACGGTGCCAGTGGTCCAGCTTATCCCACCGGACAGTGGAAAGTCTGCGAAAGTCGGGACGTCACGACTAGTCGGTTATGTGACCGTCGCGATCACGCAGGCCGACGATGAAGCGAGGTTGGCGAGCATTCGGTTGATGCTCGTCGCGATCTGCGCGTTTGTCGTGCTGCTGAGTCTGGGGCTCGTTTCGATGCTGGTGCATCGCATCTTCTCACCGATTCGCGAGCTCGTCGTCGCGACCGCGCGTATCGCCAATGGGGACCTGAGCGCCCGCGTGGCGATCCATCGGCCGGACACCATTGGCCACCTGGCCCGCTCGTTCAACGAGATGGTGATCACGGTCAAGAAACAGCAGGACGATCTGGAGGCCGCCAACCACAGCCTGGCCGTTGCCAATACGCAGTTGGCCGAAGCGAATATGCAGTTGGGTGAGGCAAACCGCGACCTTGAGGAGCGCGTCAGTCAGCGAACGGTCGAGCTGGAAGTCGCTAACCGACGCTTGAGTAGTGAAATTTCGGAGAAGGAAGAGTTCCTGCGGGCCGTGTCGCACGACCTGAGCGCGCCACTGCGCAACATCGCGGGCATGGCGTCGATGCTGTTGATGAAGCATCGCGAGAAGTTTGATGACGAGATCATTCATCGACTGGAGCGCATCCAGAAGAACGTCGAGGTCGAAAGCGATCTGATCGCCGAATTGCTTGAGTTGAGTCGGATCAAAACGCATCGCCAGAAGAGCGAGCGAGTCGACCCGACGGCGATCGTCGAAGAACTTGCCGGCATGTTTGACGAGGATCTGCGCAGCCGTGGGATATCGATCATTGTCGACACCGCGCTACCACACTTGCAGGCCGAGCGGGCGCGGGTGCGGCAGGTGTTCCAGAACTTGATCGACAACGCGATTAAATACATGGGTGACGGCCCGACGTGCGAGATCCACATCGGTTGCGCACGCCGCGAGGGGGAGGTCGAGTTTTACGTGCAGGACACGGGGCTCGGCATTGAAGAGGCCGATTTGCCGAAGGTGTTCCAGGTTTTCCGTCGCGGTAAGAGCCAGGCGGTGCAGAACATCGCGGGTAAGGGTGTGGGGCTGGCGAGCGTGAAGAGCATCATCGAGACATACAACGGAAAAATCTGGGTGGAAAGCCAGATCGGGCGAGGCACGACGTTTAAGTTCACGATCAACGGACTGTTTTTGGCCGGCGACGAATCGCCGACTCCGCCACAGCGCGGCAGCTTGTTCGCGGCGGCATGAATCGCTGACGAGCGACAGATGAGGAGATGAAGATGTCACACGAAAAGCAACAACATCAACCGTTCACGGCCGTCGGGTTTCCGGTGAACGTGATGCCCAAGCTGTCGGCGACGCAGATGGGGCTGGCAGGGGAGCCATTCCCTATCCTGCTCGTTGACGACGACCCCGACTGCCGAATGCTCGTTCGCGACGCGATCGCAGCGAGCAAGGTCGCCAACCTCGTCTACGAGGTGAAAAACGGCATGGAAGCGCTCGAGTTTCTGGGTCAGTCCGGAGCCCACGCCAACGCGCCCCGACCGGGTCTGATTTTCCTCGATATCGAAATGCCCGGCATGGACGGTCAGGAGTGCCTGCGGCGTATCCGGTCTAATCCGGCTTTCAAGGAAATTCCGATCGTGATGATGACCGGCGTGAGCGATGAAGCCGAAATGCAACGGGCCGCAGCGAACGGGGCCAACAGCTACACGATCAAGCCAGCCAACGCCGAGCAGTTTCTGAAGACGGTGCTGGCGAGCACGAATTACTGGCTGACCGTGCACCAATACCCGCGGCACCACCTGCCGGCCGAACAGTGCCGAAGGTAGTGCTCCGGAATGTTTGAGCGAAAACCCGTGTTTGGCGGGTGTGAAATTGAATCGTATTTTCAGGCGGACCTGCGATGTCCGAACGGCACGTTCGGTAGGGGCGGGCCTGAACGCGAAAGGTGAACGTGGAACGCATTCGACTGCTCATCATCGAAGACGATGCCGATCAGCGCGAGCTGATTCGCGAGACGCTCGAAGACCACTTCGGCGCCGGATCGGTCGTCGCGGTCGGCACGCGCAAAGACGCGCTGAACGAGGACCTTACCTCGTTCAACCTCATCCTGACCGACTACAACTTGCCCGACGGCAACGGTATGGAACTGCTCGGAGAGATTCGCACCCGCTGTCTGACACCCGTCGTCATGGTGACGGGTGAAAACGTCGGCAAGATCGCCGCCGAGGCGATTCGGCGCGGCGCGACGGATTACGTTGTGAAGGTGGGGGACTACCTGTTCACGATCCCACTGGTGATTGAGAAAAACCTGATCGTCGCGTCGGTAAAGCGTGAGAATGAATCGCTGCGCCACGACCTGGAAGCGGCGCTGTTGCAGGTTCAGTTCAAAAACGCGCAGCTGGAAGAATCCCTGCAGCGTGTCGAACAAATGGCCGCGACCGATCCGTTGACCGGGTTGTACAACCGCAGGCATTTCAGCAAGGTCAGCGAGCAACTGTTCGGCGATTCGAGCCGGCATGGTCATGACTTGTCGTGCGTTATGATCGACCTGGATGGGTACAAGCAACTGAACGACAGCTTCGGTCACGGCGTAGGCGATCAGTTGCTGCAGGTGGCGGGAAAGGTCATCGCTGCGAACATGCGCAAGATGGACGTAGCGGCTCGGTATGGTGGTGATGAGTTCATCCTGCTATTGCCCCACGCGACGGCCGAGGAAGCGGTAAACGTCATCGACCGCGTCCGCGAAGAGTTCCGCACGGAATCGGCAAAGGTGCTCAACCGCGAGGTCGGTGTGAACATGAGTGTCGGTGTCGGCTCGCTGCACAGCAACAAACCCGGCAACGCCAACCAACTGCTGGCGATGGCCGACGCAGCGCTGTACCGGGCAAAGGATGCCGGTCGCAATCGCGTGATGCGGTGTGAACAGTTGGCAATGTCGGCGTAACTAAGCAGACAAGAACAACGCAGAGGCGCAGAGGGGGGGGGAACGCAGAGTTGCGCAGAGAAAACCAAGCAATTGTCTGCGTCTTCTCTGCGTCGCTTTGCATTCCCACCTCTGCGCCTCTGCGTTAAGTTGTCTTGCAAAGAGCGTCGATCAGTAGACCGATTCTGCGAAGTAAAATTCCTTCGCATTCTCCGGTGTGACGACCTGCACGTCGATCGTCAATGATCGCTGTTTGTCATCCGCAGCCGGTGCTTTCAGCAGCTTGCTCTTGTCGACTTTTAGATGCGCCGGAATCTTCTCCGCAATGGCTTGTTCGTTGCCGTCGCCTAAGTTCGCGACGGCCAGGTGAATGCCGGCGGCGATCATGCCCGGGGGGTAGGTGATGTCGGCGGGGTACATCGCGTCTTTGTCCATCACACGTTTGATGATGTCCTTCATCCCCGCGCCACCCATGATCCAGATATCACCACCGCGGCTGGCTTCTTTGATTGCCTGTTCGACACCGAGCGCCATGTCGTCGTCACTGGCCCAGACGGCATCGATGTCATTAAACTTCGTCAAATACGTCTGCATCACGCGGTGCGCGTCCTGGCGGTTCCAGTTGCCCGGCTGGGCATCGAGAACGTTCACGACGTCCTTATTCGCATTAAAGACCGCCATCGCGGCGTCGTAGCGCTCGCGGTCGATCTCGACGGGCATGCCGCGCAGAATCACGATGTTCTTCGGCTTGTCACCGGCGTCGGCCTTCAGCTTCTCGACCATGAACTCGGCGCTCTTGCGCCCGAACGCGCTGTTGTCACCAGCCAAGTACAGGTCAGCAACAGGTTCGCGCAGCCCGCGGTCGATGCTGACGATGTAAACGCCTTGCTTCTTGGCCTTCTTAATCGCCGGCAACGGGGTGTCCGAGTCGAACGGCAACACGACCAGCCCCGCGACTCCCTTCTCGACCATCGCCTCGATCTGCCCCGCCTGCTCGGCGGCGTTCGAGGCACGCTGGTACTCCCAGGTCACATCCGGATAGTCCTTCATCGACTGCTCGGCCCACCACCCCACGCCCGCAGGCCAACCGTGCGTCGCCGCGGGAATGGAAACACCGATGTGCAGTTTGTCGGCGGCCCTCGCAAGCGACGGCAGGGCGGCGAAGCACAACACAATAATCGAACATAGGAACGAGTGACGATTCATGGTTTCTCCTCCGAAGTGTCTTTCTCTCTTCTGTAGGACAGGCATTCTGGCCTGTCTCTCCCCCCGTCTTCAAGGAAAAAAAGAATACCGGAGGGAGAGAAAGAGAGACAGGCCAGAATGCCTATCCTACGTGAATACAACTGCGACCCTACGCCCGCCGCGCCCCGGCGCGCTGCAGCAGCACCGCAGCGATGATGATGCCACCAGTGACGACGCCCTGCGCGTAGGTGTCAATGCCGCGCATCACCATCATGTTGCGGATGACGCCCAGCAGCAGCACACCGAGGATCGTGCCGACGATCGATCCCGATCCACCTTCCATGCGCGTCCCACCGATCACCACGGCGGCGATCGCGTCGAGCTCGAGCAGGATGCCGGTGTTGGCGCTGTTGACCGACGTGTAATTCGCAGCGTTCATCAACGCCGCGATGCCCGTGATGCCGCCCAGCAGTGTGTACGCGATGATCTTCACCCGGTCGACCGCCACGGCCGAGTAACGGGCGGCCCGCTCGTTGTTCCCGATCGCGATGATGTACCGACCCAGCCGCGTGCGGTTCAATATGACGATCGCGACGATTGCGACGGTGAGCCAGACGAGGATCGCGTAGGGAAACTCCATCGGCACCACCCGCCTTGGGTTGCGGCTGATGTTGGTGCCGGGGATGTCAAAACCATTGCCAAGGTTCGCAAAGAGTTCCGACCCATCTGAAAAGAACTGTCCACCGCGCGCGATCCACATCGCAGTCGAGCGGTAGATCAACAGCCCCGCGAGCGTCGCGATGAACGGTGCGATGCGGCCCTTGGTGATCAGCACGCCATTGAACAAGCCTGCGAGCAGCCCAATGCCGATCGTCGTCCCGGCCGCCGCGAACAGGGGTATGATCGACTCAGCGGCGTCGCCCGCCGGTTTGTCGAACAACCGATTCATCGCCAGGATGCCCAGCCCTCCCGCCAGCGCCACCAGTGAGCCGACCGACAGATCGATCCCACCCAGCGTAATGATCAACGTCATCCCAATAGCGATCATGCCGACGGCGGCGTTCTGTTCCAGGATGTTGAGGATATTGCTGAGCTGAAGGAACTTCGGTTCCTTCATCGCGGTCGCGATGACGAGGATCACCAGTGCCAACAACGCGCCCGACCAAGATGGGAAGCGCCAGCGGCGGTGGGGCGTCGGCACGTCCGTCATGGATTCGAGCATCGGTTGCTGGGGTTGGGTCATAAGAGTATGGATGAAAAAGAAGGATGAAGGATGAAAAGGATGCGGATGCTTTCATCCTTCATCTTTATTTTTCATCCTTGCCTCACCACCCCCGCAGCGTGGTACATGATTGTTTCTTCCGTCGCGCCGGAGGCGTCCATCGTCGCGACGATTCGTCCCGCCCGCATCACGGCGATGCGGTTGGACAGGCCGATCACTTCATTTAAGTCCGACGAGATCAACATGCAGGCCATGCCCTGGGCTGTCAAGGAACGGATGAGCGCGTAGATCTGTTCCTTGGCGCCCACGTCCACACCGCGCGTGGGTTCGTCGATGATGAGAACCTTCGGCGCAATTTCGAGCCATTTTGCCAGCGCGACCTTTTGCTGGTTTCCACCGCTGAGCGTTTCGATCGGGTCGCGAACGCCGCCGATCTTGATGTGCAGTTGATCGACGTGCTGGCGCGTGGCGGCGTCTTCTTCACGGCGTGAGATCAGGGGATGACAGTACCGCTTCAGCGAGACCATCGTCACGTTCTCGGCGATGCCCATGCCGAGCGTCAGGCCGGCGCCCTTGCGGTCTTCCGACAGGTACGCGATGCCCGCCTTGCCAGCCTGGCGCGGATTTTTGGCAGTGATGACCGTGCCTTCGACGACGATCTCACCGCCGTCACGACGCCGCAGGCCCACGATCGCCTCGGCCAATTCTGTTCGACCGGCACCGATCAGCCCTGCGAACCCCAGCACTTCACCGGCCTGGATCGCGAAAGTCGCGGTGCGCACCTTGCCGGGGACGGACAGGTTTCGCACCTCCAGCGCCAGCCGTGATTCGGGCCTGGCGCGCGGTGGGAAGTGGTCGCCCATGGGTCGGCCGACCATCAGGCTTGCCAAACCCTGTTCCCCGATCTGCTGCGCTTTCTCGCGAGATAGCGTTTCGACGGACCGACCATCGCGCATGACGGTCACCCGATCCCCGACCGCTAGCACTTCCGACAGGATGTGCGAGATGTAGACGATCGCAACACCCTTGGCCTTCAGGCGTTCGATAAGCTGCACCAACGCCGTCACCTCGCGGCGCGTCAGCACCGCCGTCGGTTCGTCCATGATGAGCACACTGGCGTCGATCGAGACGGCCTTGGCGATCTCGACCATCTGCTTGTGCGCGATCGACAGGTCGCCCACGCGCCGGGTCGGTTCGATGGGGCAGTTCAATCCCTTCAGAAGCTCAGCGGCCCGTTCGTTCATCCAGCGGTTGTTAACGAGCCCCAACCGCCGTCGCTCGCGACCCAGGAAGATGTTGCCTGCGACGGACAGCTCGTCGACCAGGTTCAGCTCCTGGTGGATCATCGCGATGCCCAACCACTGGGCGTCGGCGGGTGACTTGAGCGTCACGTTCTCACCGCGATAGAGGATATTTCCACTGTCCGGCCGCTCGACGCCCGACAGGATCTTCATCAACGTGCTCTTGCCCGCGCCGTTTTCCCCGATGATGCAATGCACCTGTCCCGCATCGAGCGATAGGCTGACGTCTGTCAACGCGCGCACGGCGCCGAAACGTTTGGTAATCGACTGGATGAGGAGGAGTTCACTGGTTGCAATGTCGGGCATGGTCGGTGAGGAAGTTTACAGACGATCGGTAGTGCTGCCCATGTTTCGCGCGATTGGTCAGCGAATCTGCAGTCGATGAAGTGACGTTATCGTGACGACAAATGGGCCAGAGCATCTCCTTCTCAAAGGCTTTGACCAATGACTGCCATATCATCCCGAATGGAGCGGTAGCGACGCGAGGGATCTCGAGCGTCCAACAGTCGCTGCCGATTCGAGATCCCTCAAGTCGCTGCCGCTCCCTTCGGGATGACGGGCTACGTTTGAAGTGGAAATGCTATAACGCTACCGATCGAACTGAAACAGTTCCGCATCCGCGTTCGGTCGTCCCGCGATCTGGTCGGCGATGATGGTTGCAGCGATCAGGCTGAACGTGATGCCGTTTCCACCGTAGCCGAGCGCGAAGTAGCCGTGCGGGAATTGCCGGTGCGGTCCGATCAGCGGTAGGCCATCCTTCGTCGTCGCGAACGTGCCGGCCCAGCGGAATTGCGGTTCGATGTCGATCGACGGATAGAGCAGCTTGAACTTGTCGACGAGCGTTTTGCACTTGGCCGCGAGGCGGGCGTCGCGTTTGTCGGGGTCGGTGAACTCGTCGTCTTCACCGCCGATCATTACACGGTTGTCGACGGTCGTGCGGGCGTAGAAATAGGGGTCACCACTTTCCCAGATCAGGCATTTGTCGCGCCAGACGGATAGTTCTGCTTCGGTGAGCCGCTGGCTTGCCATCGCGTAGGTGCTGTTCAACTCACAAAGGTTCTGTTCGAGGAACTGCGGTGTTTCGTAGCCCGTCGCGAAGATGACGTGGTCGGCGCGAATGTGATGACCATCGTTCGTGCCGAGCGTAACGCCGGTGGGCGTGGGGTCATAGGTCGCGATCTCGGTCTTCGCGTAGATCGCTGTACCACTACGCACGGCCCGGCGAAGCAGCGCGAGCGTGAGGCGGTAGGGGTCGACCTCCATCGCCGACGCCGACCAGAGCGCGCCACCGGGTCGATCGATGTCAAATCGCTTTTTCAGCTCGGCAGGCGTCAACAACGTCACTTCCAGCTTTAACTCCCGCCGGGCGGTGCACTCGGCATCCAATTCGTCGTAGTCATCCTCTTCACACGACAGGTAAAGGCTCTGCCGATCGATCAGCCCGCAATAGTTGTCCAGCCCACGGACCAGTTCGCGAAACTGCATAAGCGATGCATGCGACGCAAGGTACGCCCGCTGGGCTTGGTCACGCCCGACGAGCTCGGTCAGTTCGGTCAACGGTGTGTCAATCTCGTACTGCAGCAATCCTGTGCTCGCGGGTGTGCTGGCGGTGCAGACGTTTCTGCGGTCGACGAGGACCACGCGCCGTCCTTCGCGACTGATGCGGTCCGCTGCCAGCGCGCCACTGACGCCTCCACCGATGATCGCGACGTCGCACTCGACATCGCTCGCCAACGGCGAAAAAACGGGAGGTTGCTCGTCAACGGAAGGCCAATACAGATTGCCGGAGCGCAGGTCCATGTTCATGATTCTGCAGCAGGCTCGGCGGGGCGCGAATGGGTGAAAGCAGAGGTGGCGTAGTTCTGAAAGATGCGAACACAATTGGAACGCGAATGCGTTTTTTTACCTTGAGGAACGTGGTCCCGAACCGTCATAATCAGGTCCATGGCATCGCGACGGTGCAAAGCGGGTATCACGGCGGGGCTGATCGGTGGATTGTTCGTCTCCGCGGGGCTTATCGCCGGGATCTGGTGGTTGATGGAACGTCACCGCGCTTCGCGGCGTCGCTATCATCTGCCGAGATTGACCGCAGCGATCGTGGGGAACACCAAAGCCGCGGTTGCGTCCGTCTTCGGACCCCCGCGCGTCGCGACGTTTATGGGCGAGACCAGCACCGACTACCGCGACGCCGCCGTCTGGTATTACCCCCTGCCGCGCGAGGAACGGATCGGTTTAGCGATCCGCTTCGACGACAACCGCCGGGCCGCGAACGTCGAGATCATCAGAGGGCCGCAGTAGAGGGTAAGGATGAAAAAGAAGGATGAAGGATGAAAGGAAACAGGCTTTTTTCAGCCTTCATCCTTCTTTTTCATCCTTATCTTTACATCTGCTCGGGGTGTTCGATTCCCAGCAAATCCAAGCCTTTGGCCATGACCTTCGCGGTCAGGTCGCAGATGGCCAGGCGGCTGGCCTTGGTCGAGCCTTCACTCTGCAGCACCGGGCAATTTTCGTAGAAGCTGCTGAACCGCGTCGCCAACTCGTAGAGGAACGCGCACAACAGGTGCGGCTTGAGTTCTGTAGCGACGGCGTCGACCGTTTCACCGAACCGCGCAATGTGCTTGGCCAGCGATTGCTCGAACGGGCTGTCGAGCGTGATGGCTGATGCATCGACCTGCGTCTCGCCGCCTTTGCGGAAAATCGAGCGGATGCGGGCGTACGCGTACTGCAGATAGGGAGCCGAGTTGCCAACGGTGGACAGCATCGTGTCCCACGAGAAGAAGTAGTCACTGACGCGGTCCTTGGACAGGTCGCTGTACTTTACGCCACCGATGCCAATGGCCCGGCCGATCGCTTTCAGTTGCTCTTCGGGGAAGGGAACGACTGCTTCACCTTTCTCTCTGAGCTTGGCGACGCGATCGTCATCCTTCTGCCTGGCCAACTGGTAGCCGCGCTCCTCGGCCTCATCAAGCAGGTCCTTCAGCTTCACCGTATCGCCCGACCGCGTCTTAAACGGCTTCCCATCTGCACCAAGCATCGTGCCGAACGGCGCGAACTCGAGTGAGACCCCATCGGCCCAACCGGCTTCGCGTGCGGTCCAGAAAACCTGCGCAAAGTGCTGCTGTTGCCGACTGTCGTGCGTGTAGATGATCCGCTTGGCACCGATCGTGCCGACCCGATAGCGAACCGCTGCAAGGTCGGTGGTGCCGTAGAGGTAACCGCCATCAGATTTCTGAATGATCAGCGGCGACTCGAAGCCGGGCACCTTCACGACGATCGCGCCTTCAGACTCGACGGCGATGTTCTTCTCGCGAAGCTCGCGGACAATGTCGGGGAGGAAGTTGTTGTAGAAGGATTCGCCGCGCTCGTTGGCTTCGGTCAGGCTAACACCAAGGTCGCGGTAGATGGGTAAGTAGTGTTTTCGCGTCTCTTGTACAATCGCCAGCCAGAGCAATTTGACGTTGGGTTCATTCGCTTGAAGAGCTACAACCGCCTGTCTGGAAGTATTCTGAAAGTCCGGATCGCTATCAAATCGCTTCTTGGCGTCCCGGTAGAAGGACTCCAGGTCTTCGATCGCCACGGTCTGATCGTTCCCGCTTCCTTGCTTCTGGCTCTCGAGCGCGAGAAAGGAGATCAGCATCCCAAATTGCGTCCCCCAATCCCCGATATGGCTCTGACGGATGACCTCTTGTCCCAGCGCGTCGATCACGTTCGCCAGCGCATCCCCGATGATCGTGCTCCTCAAGTGCCCGACGTGCATCTGTTTGGCGATGTTTGGCCCCGAGTAGTCGACGACGACCTTTTCTCGCGAAGTCGCAAGCGGGATGCCGAGGCGGGTGTCGGTCGCTTGCGTCTTGGCGAACGTTGACAACCACGTCGGGCTCAGCTTGACGTTAATGAATCCCGGTCCCGCGATCGTCGGTTTCCCTTCGATCAGGTCGCCCAACTCCAGCTTGGCGACGATCTGCTCGGCCACCTGCCTTGGGCTGGTCTTTTGCCCCGTTTTATCGGACACGACCTTCGCCAGGCCCATGGCGGCGTTGGATTGGTAGTCACCGAACTTTTCGTTCTGGCTGGCACCGATCAGGGGGGCGGCGTCCAAGTCAAAGGCGGCCTTGATCGCGGCGCGGAAAGCGGTTTCGAGTTGTTGAGTGATGGTCGGCACGGGAGTTATGGCAATTCGGTCGATTGGGGTTGGAAGGATTACGCTGGTTTCCTATCAGCCCGGACCGCAACTATGATCCGGTTCGATCATGCTACAAGAGCGCGGTGAACTTCTCTATGGTGACGGACCGGCGGACATCGTCGCGTTCCTGCGGTACAGCTGGCCATACGAATTCGGGCATTTTGAATCAATTTCTTTGCACGGCCAACCTCTGCTCATCGTATGGATTAATGTGGACGCCGGCGCGCTGGCGGTCAGCCGTAAGGAAGACCCCGCGGACGTGCTGACGTTCATCGCCGACTGCGAACCCCGGTGGACCGGTCGCGGTACCCGCAGGATGATCTGCAGTTGTGGCAGCGACGTCCACGAAGTGGGCGTCGGCCATCAGTTGGATGAGCACGGCGGTGACGCGTGGATCGTGACCGGCACGCGTTGTCCGGCGTGTGGAATTCTGGCGTCGCCGGTCGATTGGAACATCGACGCTCAACCGCTGTAGGCGGGCGAAAATCTTTGCCGGCATCCGGGTAATCGCTTCTGGATTCTGGCCAGTTCGATGGATATTGTCCTCCGTTGACGATCGTGCCGATGTAGGGCAAGTCGTCGGCCTCTCGCCTCTTGTTTGTCAGCAGCTTCAAGGATGACCTTCCTATGACTTCCCGCCGATTGGTTCAATGGACGTTTGCGTTGTCGATTGCCGTCGCTGCCGCCTCACCGGTGTTGCCGGGTTGGGTCAAGGCTGACGAGCCGCAGGCCATGCAGCAGACCGCGTCGGTGGGTGAACAGACGCGGCAGCAGGTCGCGACGATTGCCCAACTCAAGCAGCAAGCCTTTACCGCTGCCAAGGGCGGTCAGTTCGACAAGACCAACGAGCTGCTCTCGGCCGCCAGCAAGCTCGACAGTGCGGATCCTAAGTTGGCTCAGTTGGCGATGTGGACGGGTCAGTTCGAGACCCAGCGGCAGGAGTTCGTCGCCGAGCGTCGCAAGCAGTACGACAAGGCCGTCATCGACGTGAACAAGCTGCTGGACGCCGGCCAACCCGACTACGCGATCGACGCCGCCGCCCGCGCGTTTCTGTTGGCCGACGATAAAGAGGCCTTCCGCAAGGAAAAGTGGGTCGACGACCTGATTAAGCGCACCGCCCGCCGGGCTGACGAGTCCGAGCAGAACGAGCAATGGATCAAAGCGCTGCGGCTGTATTCCGACCTGTCGAGCGTCGAACCGTCCAACCCCGACTGGAAAGCCCGCTTGAAGCAGACGACGCGCCGCGTGCGGTTGCTCGCCGTCTACACGCCGGACCAATTGAAGACCCTGCAGGATGTTGAAATCAAGGATCGCGAGGCCGCCGACCGCGTGTTGCGACCCGAGGCCGCGACCCAGCCAGCGACCAAGCCGGCCGATCAAAACGCCACCGAGTCATTCAAGATCGACTGGCGCGAGACCGTCAAGGGCATTCAGAAGGACATGCTCAAAGATGCCTTGACCGACGCCTACGGCAACTATTACCGTGACGTCCATTTCCGCAAGCTGCTCGTCGGTGGCATCAACGGCCTGCGGACGATCCTGACGACCAAGGGGCTCGACCAGACGTTCCCGGGCCTCACCAACGCCGAGAAGCGCGGCGCGTTTCTGCAGTCGCTCGACGATGCCGAACGTCTCGCCAAGGACGCGACCGTCGACGACCGCCGGGCGCTCGACGAGGTCGTTGAACTGGTGATCGATGCCAACGAGCTGAGCGTCGAGATTCCCGAAGAGGTCGTTATCAGCGAGTTCGCCGACGGCGCGTTCGCTGAGCTCGATCCGTTCAGTGGCGTCATCTGGCCCGTGGATGTCGCCGAGTTCAACAAGACGACTCAGGGAGAGTTCCAGGGCGTCGGCATTCAAATTCAGAACGACGAAGAGGGGAACATCAAGGTCGTCACCCCGATCGAAGACAGCCCCGCGTTCAAGGCGGGCGTCGAGGCCGGGTCGATCATCACGCACATCGACGGAAAGACCGCCAAGAACATCAGTGTCAACCAGGCGGTCAAGTCGATCACCGGCCCGGGCGGCACGAAGGTGACGCTTACGATCCGCAACCTGTCCGGCGTCACCAAAGACTTCACGCTGAAGCGCGACACGATCAAGGTCGCGAGTGTGAAGGGCTACAAACACCTGCCAGGCGGTGGCTGGAACTACTTCATCGACCCCGAACAGAAGATCGCCTACCTGCGCCTCACGCAGTTCAGCAAGACGACCAGCGACGACCTGAACACCGCCGTCGACGAGATGAGCAAGCAGGGCGCCAAGGGCATCATCCTCGACCTGCGCAACAACCCCGGTGGGCTGCTGACCGAGGCCACGCGCGTCAGTGACCGCTTCTTGAAGGAAGGCGTCATCGTTTCCACCCGCGCCGACCGTGAGACCCCCAACCCGCCCAGTGAGACCAAGGCCCGCAACACGCGCGACGAGTCGACGCTGCCCCTGGTTGTGCTCGTCAACCAGTACAACGCCAGCGCATCAGAGATCGTCAGTGGTGCCCTGAAAGATCTGAAGCGCGCTACAGTGGTTGGCGAGCGCACGTTCGGTAAGGGCAGCGTGCAGATGCTCTTCCCGTTGGAAGGGCGCGAAGCGCTGCTGAAGCTGACGACGAGCCACTACTACCTCCCCAGTGGCCGTTGCCTGCACCGTGAGGAGAACAGCACGACGTGGGGCGTAGACCCGGACATCAAGGTCGAACTGACCCCCGAACAGATGCGTGCCGCCAACCAGGCGCGCCAGGATCTGGACATCCTGCGCGACATCAACGCCGCCCCGGCCGAGCCCGAAAGTGCAAAGCTTGCCGACAAAGCCGCCGCCGTCGCCGAGGACGCCCCGATCGCGGACTTGAAGAAGCCTAAGAAGGACCTGCTGGCTGCAGACCCCCAACTGTCGGCGGCGCTGTTGTTGCTGCGGTTGCAGTTGAATGGTGCGCAGCTGTAACGGGTTTTCCCTTCGTCGGGCATTCAGAAGTACGACGCGTAGGCGCGAAGAGCGCGAAGAGCGCGAAGCGCGCGAAGACCAGACGCGAAGGAAATGCGGTTGATCCGTCTTCCTTCGCGTTTTCTTCGCGGCTTCGCGGCTGTGACGTATTCCTGGAAATGGCGGCGCTTCGCTTCATGGCGGCTTAGGCGCTGTCCGACGGATCACGCCCAGACCCAAGATGTCATCCCGAACAGAGCGGTAGCGACGTGAGGGATCGGCAATGCAAGAAGCGCCCCAGAGGATCGATCTCTCGGGTCGCGAACACTCCCCCTCGTGATGACCTGAGGTGAGCGCTGAACCGTTGTTAAGTGATCCATCGGACAGCGCGTTTTACCGCGAGCGTATCAGCATTGCATCCGCGATGCCCAGTTCTTTTCGTTTGGCGTCGATGTCCTGCAGGAAGCGTGAGCCGTCACCGTAATAGCCGGCGGTGGGTTTGACGTCAGGCAGATGCGTGCGCCAATAGGCGTTAAAGCGACCCATGAGGGCTTCCCGCAGGTACTTGCTGAGCATCGACGCGATCGCAACGGGCATGCACTGGGCTTCGGCCTTTTCGCAGAAGATGATGCGCACGACCTGCTCGCGGCGCAGCAGGCGGTACTCGCTGTGACCGTCCTGCTCGCGGAGGATTTCGAGTGACCAGTCTTCAAACATCTGCATGAGCAGTGGGCCGTAACGTTCGCGACCCCCCTGGCGGTCGCAGAAGATGACGAGGCCTTGGTCGCTGAAGTTGCGGATGAGCGCGTCGAGGTGGATCGCGGCCGTCGAGAACAGGACACTGCTCTTGTTGCGCGTCATGTCGGCCATGTGGTTGAACTGACTTTCGCAGACCACACGGGCGGCCAGGTGGACGCATTCGACCCCGCTGCGCGTCATCTCGGTCTTGAGTGCGTTGGCGAAGAGCTGGATGGGCAGACCGTCCTGTTCGAGCGGGAAGCTTTCGGACTGACCGTACCACGGATAGCCCGCGAGGTCCGCGATCGCGTGGCCAGCGACTTTGGCGACGAACGCGTCGAGCCCGGTGGGCCAACCGTCCTTCGTCGCAGCGATCGCCAGCAGGCTGCGCTCCAGTTCCTTCAAACCGGTGGAAGGGGAATAGACCTGTTTGCTGTCATTAACATGAATCTTGCGCCCGGTCCGCGACCGGGTCTTGCTGACGAGTTTGCGTAGGCGTTCCCACAGGCACGGCAGGTCACCCGCCGGGTCGACGCCTTCCACGCGAAAGGCAGCACACCCGACGACCAACGGCCCCAGGAGCGGCCCATACCCAGCCTCGTCCACACCAGCGAGAATCATGCGGCTAGAGTATAGTTCCCTGCCCCAAATTCACCCAAAAAACCCCGAAGTTCGCGAGCCCTTCACTGGGTTGGCGAATTCAGTTGGCATGTCTTTCAGAACATCCCCAGAACCCCTCATTTACACCGCTGGTCTTGACATGGGACACCAGAGGCATAAATTACCCGACCCGGAAAAAACGGGGACGTAGCTCAATTGGTTAGAGCACCGGACTGTCGATCCGGATGTTGCGGGTTCGAACCCCGTCGTCCTCGCTGGTGACATTTTGTGTCAATCGCTGATAAGCCCTGACTTTGTCGGGGCTTATTGCGTTGTGGCTTGACTGGAATCGTTGCCGTCGGGTTAGTGGACATTCCCAGTTTCACTCTTTGTGCAATATATGGCGGGCGCCTCGAGGCCATCCGTTGCACAACGCTTGTTCGAGTCAACCCCGTTCCCCACTCGATAAAATCACTTCTCGCAACAGCATCGGAATTTTGAGGTATGTTATCGATATAGTTACCCGTGTTTGGAGGCAGCAATTCATGATTCCCGTCGACATTCGAACCCTTTTGTGGGTTTTATCGTTGTTTTCCGTGTTTTCGTCTGTTTCGGTTTGTCATGCCCAGCTCGTGATTCGCAACGCCGGTTTTGAGGAACAGGGACTGGACGGGTGGACGGGCCGGGGGAATGTGACGGTAACCCGTGAAGGGGCCTTCGAGGGTGCGCACGCCTTGCTGCTGGCCAGGACCGGGGAAAATCTGGTCGAGACCAGCGCGACCAGTGAGCCGTTCGCGGTTACGGCCGGCGCGTATGATGTGGCGTGTGCGGTGCGGACCGATCTGTACACGCAGGACATGTCGTTCAACGCCGCCGTCAGCGTCGACTTTCAGGACGCGCAGGGCAAGTCGCTCGAACGGCTGACGATTATCGACGCCCAGGGAAAGACTGCATGGCGACCCGTTCGGAAGGTCGTCACGGCGCCAGAGCACACGGCGCGCGGCCAGGTCGTCATTCAGTTCAACAAAACACACGGCCAAGTCTGGCTCGACGCGGTCACGATCAAACCTGCCCGCAGTGCAGTCAACGAAACGGCACGCCGTGTCACGTTCGCGACCAAGTACATGGGGAACATGCTCTACCCCGACGACGACGTCATCGTCGAAATGAAGTTCCAAACCCCTACACGGCTCGCAGAGGCCGATCGCCAAGTGACGTGGGACGTGCGCGACTACTGGAGCGCGCCGGTTTCCGATCGACGGACGACGGCGCTCGTCGAAATTGGGCAGACGCGCGAAAAAACCTGGGAATATGTCGCCAAGCTGGATGCGCGCGACATCCCACTGAAAGTCGGCCCGTACTACGAGGTTCACACGAGTGTGAAAGTGGGCGACGCGCCAGCGGTGGAGGATGAGACGTCACTGGCGATCTTGCCGCAATCGTCGGCTTTTGGGAACGATCCCGGGCAGTTGCCGTTTGGCACGCATAACTGGGACGATCGTCCCGAACCGTACTTCGCACTCTCGGCCCGATTGGGCCTGCGGCGATGCGCTGTTTTCTGGCACTGGCCCGCAGAGGCACCGTACACACCGCACTATGAGGGATGGGATTACGATGCGCGCATCGGCTATCCCAAGAAGTACGGTCTGGTTCCGTACGCGCTCGTTTACCCGGCCCATGACCTCGAACGCGGCGAGAGCAAGCACACCGACGAGTCGCTGCGCGAAGGGCTAAGGCAGACGATCGAACTCCACAAGAAGGATGGGATGTGGGGCTTCCAGATTGGCAACGAGCCACCTCACTGGAACGCCAAGATGGTGGATCGAGACGTCGAGATCTACAAAGTGCAGTACGAAGCGATCAAGAAGGCTGACCCCAGCATGGTCGTGATCGGCTCGGCAATCGGGCCAAACGAAGAGTTCTTTAAGCGCGGCTTTCAGCACTACTGCGACACCATGAATATCCATGGTTACGGCGATCTGGGTGAACAACGCCGCAGCATGCGCAAGTACCAGGAGCTGTTTGCCAAGTATGGGGGGAACAAGCCGATCTGGACGACGGAGATCGGCTCGATGAGCCAGGGATTGACTCGCCACGAGATCGCCTGCGACATCGTTCGCAAAGCGACCGCGTTCTTTGCTGATGGGGGTGAGTTCTTCACGTGGTTTGCCATCACCTACCCGGACACGAAGGGCACCCGCCGCGGGTCGTACGGCGATTCGATGGACCTGTTCTCGGGCTTTCTGGAACAGTACAACCCACGACTCGACGCGGTCGGTTACTTCCACTTTGTCGACCAGATCGGCACGAAGAAGTTCGTGGAAGAAGTGACGTACAACAACGGTTCGTCCGGTTTCCTGTTCCGCGATTCACAGGGCAACTGTGTGCAGGTGCTGTGGAACCTCACCGGTGATGCCACCGACGTCCTGGTCCCGCTGGCCGGGGTTCAGGATGTTCGACTGACACAGATCGACGGTAGTGGAGCCCGAATGAACGCCGGTGGTAAAGGCGTAACTGTCCGTGTGGCGCCTGAACCGATTCTGCTGGCGTATCGCCAGGCCGATGGTGCGCTGGCGAAACAGTTGGAGACCCCCGCGATCCGTTTGGACGGCGCCTTGCCCGAACTGGTTCAAGGCGGTGCAGGCACGTTTGCTTTGAATATCGCAAAAGGCGCGGGAAAACCGGTGCTGTCGGCGCCGGCGACTATGAAGATTGAGCAGGTATCCGATGACGAACAAGCCGATGGCAACCGGCGTGTGGGGTATCGCATCACCGTGCCGAGCGGTTCACCTGCGCGGGCGGCACGGTTGACGGTGGGGCTTGTGGATGAGGATCGGTCCCAGCGGGGGCAGTTGCTGTTCACGGTTCCGGTCAAGAGCCGCATCAACTCGGAAATTCGGCCCCTTGCGTCGCCGGAGCCCGGGAAAGCCGGAGTTGAACTGATCGTCCGTAATAACGGCAATGAGGGTCAGCGCATCGCGTGGTCGGTCGAGCTGGCGGGTGAATCACCGATGGTCAAGGGTGAGTTTGATCACGGAAATATGCGGCCTGCAGAGGCCTATTTTACGGACGTCAATCAAGGGGATATCGAGCTTCAGGCTGGCGAGGAAAAGCGCGTTAGTCTGGGTTTGGCGCAAGTCGAACGATTGACGGTTTACAAGGTGCGTGCCCAGATCGTTGACGCCGGTGGCAAGGCCGTGATCAACGAGCGCCTGATGGCGGGTTTTGCCGGGGTGCATCGCGCCGGTGGCACGATCGCGATCGATGGCAACCTTGACGAGGCCGGCTGGTCGAAAGCGCCCGTCCTCAAGATCGACGAGGCGCGTCAGTTCTTCAGCTATTCCAAGGAGGGTAAATGGAACGGCCCGCAAGACCTCAGTGGTCAGCTGCGCTTCCTCTGGGACGATCAAAACCTCTACCTGAGCATGGTCGTCACCGACGACAAGTTCGTGAACTCCAAGGAAGACAACGAGCTATGGGCGATGGACGGCCTGCAGATGATGTTCGACCCGTATCGCGATCGCGAAGAGAAGCTTGGCCGGTACGATTACTTTGGTGGAATTGGTAAAAAAGGCCCACAGTTCTGGTGCGGTCTGACAGCCGACGGGCGCGCGCCGACGGGGGAAGTGAAAGATATCACGCTCGCAGGCAAGCGCACGGACACAACTACGGGTGCGATCAACTATGAAATGGCGATTCCCTGGTCGCGCATTTTACCGTTTGCGCCCGCGGTCGGTCGAAATCTGGGTTTGGGGATTCTGATCAACGAGGACGACGGACTTGGTCGGGAAACTTTCCTGGGATGGTTTAGTGGCGCCCATTCCAAGACCGTTAACCAGGTTGGCGACCTCATCCTGCTGGCAAACTGACGCGCCTTGCCCAAAGGGTGAATGTATCCGAACTGATCGCGGTCGCACCCACCAGCAACAGGATCGCCGACACATTACGTGCTCACATAGGAACACACTCGATGACAAGTTTAGCAAAGAAATGCCGCATACTTGTGATTCTCCTCGCGACATTGATCGGTGGCTCAGTCGCGACGGTCGCCGATAGCGCTGCGATGCCGTTAGCGACGTTTGAATCGGGAAATGATGGCTTTGCCGAAGGTCTGACGCGCGACGAAAAAGTCGCGCATTCCGGGGCCGCTTCCGGGCGAATCGACGGTGATTTTTCGCAGCCCAACGGGACGCCGTGGACCATCGCCGGGCGTGATCTGTCGACCAAAGGCGAACTGGCCAGTGTTTCGTTCTGGGTTCGGTCCAAGGAAGCGACCGGACTCACGTTTCGTCTGGAGGATGCCAGTGGTCAGGTTCACCAGCAGCGGCCGGTGTTCGAGCCGAATGGGCAGTGGCAGCAGATCACCCTCAGCAGTTTCGATCGAGGTCGTGGCTACCAGACCTGGGGTGGCGCCAGCGATAAGAAGTTCCACTGGCCGGCCAGGCAATTGTCCTTCCTGCTTGAAAAGAACAATCTCGGTGGTCAACTCACAGGCAGCGCCTGGATTGACGACATTGAGGTCACGACCGTCCCCGGCACCGACATCCTCCCACTGGCTGTCGAGCAAGCGCAGTTGGGCAACGTGTTTAGCCGTGGTGAGCCGGTTCGCATTCCAGTCGAAACCCAGGGAACGCGCGTGACATGGTCCGTGCGAGATTTCTGGGACAATGAGGTCTCCAGCGGTGAGTCACCGGTCACCACCAACAAAGCAACAATCGACCCGCGCGTCGAACGCCTCGGCTACTTCGAGATGCAGATCGAGGCTTTCAAAGGTGACACATCGATCGCCAAAGCGATGACCTCCTTTGCCCACATCGCGCCGGTGGATATCCGCACGATGAACGACTCATCGTTCGGTGTGATGACGCATTTTGCGCAAGGGTGGGACATCGACATTATGCCGCTGGTAGCCAAGGCTGGCATCCGCCTTATTCGCGACGAACACTACTGGCAGCAGACCGAACCGCAGACGAAAGGCAAGTACGTCTTCATCGACCGGTTCTCCAACTACCTTTCGCGCGCAGCGGAACTGGGGATCGATCCCATTCTCGTCATGTCGTTTTCCAATCAACTCTATGACAACGATTTGACGCCCCATACGCCCGAAGGGCTGAACGGGTTCGCCGACTATGGCGTCGCGCTGCTGAACCGGTACGGCAAGCAGATCAAGTGGCTGGAAGTGTGGAACGAGTACAACGGCACCTGGTGTTCCGGACCAGCCAAGGAAGACCGTGGCCGATACCACGCGTTGATGTGCAAGTACGTCTACGACAAAGTGAAAGCCGTTCGCCCGGACGTGGAAGTGCTTGGTGGCGCTGCGGTGCTACTGCCACCTCCGTACTTCGAGAGCATCTTCAAAAATGGTGGACTCGCGTCGATGGACGGCGTGGTGATTCACCCCTATCGCGGTCGACCGGAAGGGATCGAGACCGAAATCGATGAACTGCGCGAGCTGATGCGAAAATACGACGCTGGCAAGGAAAAGCCGCTTTGGGTCACTGAGACCGGCAGTATCGACACCTCGGTGGGTGGCCGAGCGAAGATAGCGCGCTATCTCACGAAGCAATACACGCTTCTGTTGACGCAGAACGCCAAGGCGATCTGTTGGTATTTGTTGCGCGACTACAATGAGTTTAAGTCGATGGGGCTGCTGCGCGACAAGGGCGACGCGTTCGGCCGATATGCCCCTGCGCCGGCGTACGTGGCGTATGCGAACTTGATTCAACAGTTGTATGGCGCGACATTCGTCGCGCGCGAACCGGTCGACCAGCACACCTATGTCGAGCTTTTTAAGAAGACCGACGGTCTCGTGCGTGTCTGTTGGGCCAACGCGCCGTCACACATCGCCCTGGCCACGACGCATCCTGTGACCGTGGTCGACCTGATGGGTGGCGAACAGACGTTGACTCCTGTCGCGGGGCAGGTTTTCGTCACCCTTACCGAGGACCCGATCTACATCAACTCCGCCGCCGACGCGACGTTACTGCCCGCGGGACGGTTTACGTTGTCTCCCGATCAGCGGACTGACCTGCTGGAACCGGTGACCCTGAGCTTCGCATACGACAACACCGGCTCAAACAAGCCGCTTGATGCGGAGTTTCAAGTGCTTGGAAAGCGCTACCCCTTCACCGTGCCAGCCAATGGTAAGCAGGACGGACAAGTGGTGCTGACCGATGAGGACACACGCGCCGTGTCCGACCGCATTTATCGATACGGTCTGCTGATCGATTCCAAACCCGCTTCAGTCGGTGGCATCTCCTTCAAGACGACCGATAGTCTGAGGCTAGCCCAGCCCATGCGCATGGTCGATGGGGAAACGATGGAACTGGCGATCGCCAACGCCAGTGCGCGCACGCCTTACACCGTCAAGCGAATCGGTTGGACCATCGGGAGTGCAGACAAAGGTTCGCACCCTGCGGATATCAAGATTCCCCCGGGCAAGACTGTTGTGATGCGGGTTCGCGTCGCTGAGGTGCCCGCTTACACGGAGTTACCGGTCGCGCTCAAGCTGGAGTTCGACGAGCGGGCTGCGTTGGAATTGAATGGGTCGCTGTCGAGCAATCCGATTGGGAAAGACAACGCGCTGTCGGAGATGACGCTCGTCAGCATCGACGGCAAACGAAAAGCCGCCGCCCGCGCGACCTGGAACGATGAGGCGCTGTTGCTGAGCGTCAAACTGACTGGCGAACCGATTAAAATCGGAATCGCACCAGTCGATACCGACGCGCTGGACCTGCGTCGCGGCTGGTACGAGTTTCAGATTGACCCAACGGCGCAGACGGCGACGGTCACACTGTCACCTGACGACCCGTCGGCAACGGGTCAGATTCAAGTTGTTGCGAAAGACCAAGGCTGGATTGAGGTGTCGATTCCATGGGCGAGTGTGCCGGGGATCGATCCCAAATCAGGCTGGATTCGCCTGGCGTTGGCAGCATCGCGCTCACGGTTGCAGTTTGGCGGTGGCATTCTTACGGGCCGTACACCGCTGGAATACCGCGCTTGCCGACTGGTGACGGGTAATGAATCAACCGACTCCGCTCAGGACCACGCAGCGCCGATCAGCGTGGTCTCGACAAGCGGTATCGCCGGCGCGTCCACCAGCGACGGCGATAAGCTCATCGCGAACTACGACGTCGATTATTCGAACGTGCAAGGTCGCGCCGGTTGGTCCTATGGCTATTTCGACGGCAGTGGTGATTCAGCTTACACCGACGCAAACTTCAAGCCGTTGGATTTCGTGCAGACGATGTGGGGCTACGAGTGGTCCACCCCTGCCGTGCAGCATGCGAAACTGACACGCACAAACGCCCACCCGGGTGTCACCGACGGTCGTCCGGTCTGGACAGTACAGCGATGGACAAGCAACGTGGAAGGGATGGTCCGCGTGACCGGCAAGGCCGAGTTAAACACCACGACCGACCCCAGCGACGGTGTCGGGCTTAAGCTTCTGGTTGACGGCGTCGTCTACAAGTCCTTGCTCGTGGGGGGGGCCGGTCGGCCCAGGGCGTCTACCTATGACCTGGTCGTTCCGACAAAGGTTGGCACAAAGGTCGACATCGGCATTACGCCCGGTCCGGGACTGAATTCAGGGTGGGACGTTACGTCAGTGACATCGCAAATTTATCTCACCGACCTGCCGACTACGAAGTGATGGATAACGAGGTTACGGGCGGTTCAAACCAGCCTGTGCGGGGACAGAAGATTGCCCATTGCCAGAAAGCGGTAGAGCTTGATAGGGTGATGTTATGAAAGCTCTCAATCTCAGTATCGCGTCCCTGTTCGTCGCCGGTCTTTTGGCGGCGGGTTGTGCCAAAGAGGTGTCTCACACCGAGTCCAGCAAGCCGAACATCCTCGATGACGGCCGCACGACCAAGAGTGAGACCGTCGTCAAGAATGCCGACGGCACCACGAGCACCCAGTCGAAGAAGACTCGCTCGAGCGACTAGTCTTCACTGCGGGCCAGCAATCACACGATGTAAACGAAGCGAGCGACCCTTGGGGGTCGCTCGCTTCGCTTGTCGATATTCGGTTAGTTGTGTCTAGCCTTGGATGCCGGTGGGCGCGGTGATCCAGTACGTTTGACCGGCGACGACGTGATCGGGGTCGGCCTCCAGCGATTTGTTGTTATTGATGATCGCGGCGCGGTTTTCCTTCGTGTCACTTCCCAGCAAAGCGACCGCGAGCGTCGAGACGGTGTCACCCGGGCGAGCGGTGTATCGCAGCTCGCGGGCAGACCCTGCTTCAACGACGTCGTCGGCATCGGGCTGACCACTGGGACGGGGACCGACGACCATCTCGCTCATCGGTGCTGCAGACAACGGTTGGCTCTCGCGCACCGGGATGCGGTAGGTTCTTCCATCCACCATCATGTCGGGGTCGTTTTGCAACGACGGGTTGGCCGCGACAATTGCGTCACGATTCTCGTTCGTACCACTACCGAGCAGCGCGGCCGCGAGGGTGGTAACGGTGTCACCCGCACGGGCGACGTACTTCAACTGGTGAACCGCGTCGTCAGAGCTGGTCGGGGGCGCCGTCGCAGCCGGTGCGGCGACAGGGACGAGCCTCTCACTTGCCGCAACCGGTGTCACGGCGACGACCGGCGCCGGTTGAGCCGCGACGGGAACGGTGATCGCGGGTGCACTGGCATTGGCAGGGATGTCGTAGGTCGTGCCGGCGAGCAGGCGATCGGGATTACTCTGCAGGGACGCGTTGGCGTTAATTACCGCGTCACGGTTTGCCTTGCGATCCCCACCGGGCATCTCGGCAGCGAGGTTGGAGACGGTGTCGCCCCATTGTGCGGTGTACTTGGATTTGTCCTCCATCGCGACGGGTGCTGCCACGGGTGTGGTGACCGGGGCGGGGACCTCGGTTGCCGCAAGGGGAATCGCGGGAACGGCGATGGGTGCAACGGCGATCGGTGCGACCGCAACTTCCGGTGGCAATGCCTGGACCACGGTTGCGCCCTCCACGGCTGCAAGGGGTGGGCCGACCATAACCCGACGATCATGCACGATCACCAGCATGAGCGACCCGAGCACCACCAGAAACGCTACGACGACAATGTTCAATCGGGTCCACATGCAACTCACTCACTTTTCCGTACCAGGGCGACTGACAATTATCCTGACGCCTTCCACCGACAGGTGGATCGTCCGGTAACCATCGCCGTCCTCATGCCATCGGCGGTGCCCGGTCTCGGCCTCTAGCAATTAAAGTTCGGTGTTGGCGGAGCGTCGCTAGTGCGAATAAACTTGCGGTCGGTGACCCCCATGCACAATAGCAAAGGCCGTTTCTCATGATGGGGTTGACCACAGGTTTCGTGCGCGCAAAATCATCTTTAGAATGATCGATTCACCGGAACAGCGGTTACCGCGCAGACGTAGTGTTGCTACTTTACACGCCGTGACTTGTGGGGACGTTCCAACTCACTCTCAGATTACGAAGGACAATTTGCCCGAAACCCATCAACCGACCACAGCGGTTCATCCTGCGCATGCACCTGAACGGATGCACCGCATCTCTTTCATTATCCGCACGGTGAACCTAGTTGCTGTGGTCGTCCCGCTTTTAGGCTTTCTTGCGACGGCTGTTCTCCTGTGGGGCCATGGGTTTGACGCAGTTCAGTTGGGCATTTTCCTTGTCATGTATTTTGCGACGGGGCTGGGTATCACCGTCGGCTACCACCGGTTGTTTACGCACCGGGCCTTCGAAGCGAACCGCGCCGTGACCGCGACACTGGGCGTGCTGGGGTCGATGGCCGTCGAAGGCCCCCTGTTGAGGTGGGTCGCCGCCCATCGTCGGCATCATCAACACGCCGACGACGAACTGGACCCGCATTCACCTCATCACCATGGCTCGGGGTTTTGGGGCGCGCTAAGGGGTCTGTGGCATGCGCATGTTGGCTGGCTGTTTTACCCCGACGCGCCCGGTCAAAGCCGCTATGTGGGTGATTTGCGTCGTGATCCGATGCTTCGAAAAATCAGCTCACTGTTCCCGCTCTGGGTGCTGCTGGGACTGGTCTTGCCCTCTGTGGCAGGTGGACTGCTGACGATGACGTGGAGCGGCGCACTGCTCGGGTTTCTCTGGGGTGGTTTGGCTCGCGTGTTCCTCGTCCATCATGTGACGTGGAGCATCAATTCGGTGTGCCATCTGTGGGGTAGCCAGCCGTTCAAGGAGGGTGACGAAAGTCGCAACAATCTTATCTTTGGCGTCCTGGGCATGGGTGAAGGGTGGCACAACAACCACCATGCGTTCCCGACGTCTGCCCGCCACGGTTTACGCTGGTGGGAATTGGACATGAGCTACTGGGTCATTCGCGCTTTAAGTGCTTTGGGTCTTGCCTGGAAAGTGCGAACCCCCGACCCCGCCTCCATCGCTGGCAAACGCAAACGCTCGGCGGCGTAGCACTAAATAATAGACGAACCGTAAAGATCGCCATTGAGGGTCAGGCCGTGTTGATCGACATTGGTGAGGTAAAGGACATCCACCCGCGCAGAAAAACCATGCGACTGGCCACCCTGCTCGATCCCTCCTTCACGCGCGGTCGGCTCATCACCGCGGGAATGAGCGCGGACGAGGCCGCTGCCAAGGGCGAGCGCTTCACCGCCGCAGCGAAAGCGCTCGTCGACATGGGCCGCGCGCCCGATGAGACCGCCGTGGCAGTCTTCGTTCCCGGTCGCATTGAGGTCTTCGGCAAGCACACCGACTATTGTGGCGGGCGCTCACTGCTCTGTACGGTCGAGCGGGGGATGTGCTTTGTCGCCGTGCCTCGCACGGATGCGACGATCCGCTTCAACGCGTTAGACCTAAGCGACGTAACAACGATGTCGCTCGACCCATCGCTCGAACCGACCAAGCGGCACTGGTCCAACTATCCGATGACGGTCGCACGGCGGGTCGCGCGGAACTTCGCGACGGCCCGCGCCGGCGCCGACATCGCGATGACCAGTGATCTGCCGGCGGCTTCGGGCATGTCCAGTTCAAGCGCGATGGTCGTTGGCTGCTTCATGCTGTTGTCCGAAATCAACGGTTTGGATGCGACGCCTGAATACCAGCAAAACATCCATTCAAAAGAGGAGCTCGCGGCCTACCTCGGTTGTATCGAGAACGGTCAAACCTTCGGCGGTCTCACCGGTGATCGTGGTGTGGGTACGTTTGGTGGCAGCCAGGACCACACGGCCATCGTCTGCTGCAAGCCGGGGCAACTCAGCGAGTACTCGTTCTGCCCCGTGAAACACGAGCGCGATATCACATTGCCGAGCGATATGCGATTTATCATCGCCGACAGTGGGGTGGTCGCCGAAAAGACACGCGATGCGCTGGAAAAGTACAACGCCGTCTCAGACCGGGCGCGGCAGATCGTTACGCGGTGGAATGAAGAATCAGGCGAGCGGGTGACTTGCCTGCGCGATGTTATCGGTTCGCCACCGGATGAAGGGCGTCTAAACGCCGCGCAACAGATGTTCGCGAACGACGACTCGTTACTATCGCGACTTGATCAGTTCTTGACCGAGTCGGAGAAGCTAATTCCTGCCGCCGTCAAAACAATTCAGTTCGGGGATTTTGCGTTGCTTCGTCAGATTGCAAACGAGAGCCAGGACCGCGCCGAACGGCAATTGCTCAACCAAGTGCCGCAGACGATCGCGTTGCAGCGGAAGTTGCTCGACGCCGGTGCGTGGGCCGCCAGCGCGTTTGGCGCGGGGTTTGGCGGCAGCGTGTGGGGACTGTTTGACGAGCGATCATTACCGGGCGCTCGTGAAGCGCTGTCGGGAATGGATCTGATCGTCAGCCGCCTCGGTTGCCCCGCGACCGTCCTTACTGACTGATGACCTTCCTCGCGATCGCGGCGCTTGTCGCGGCGCACTTTTTGATTGAGACGGGGTGATACTCGACGATCAGCGAGTTGAGCGTGTCGTTGAGCCTAGCCGTCCAGTGCGCGGGCGCGCGTTTGCCACCACAGATCGCGCCCACGATCGAGCCGACGGTGGCACCGTTGCAGTCGGTATCCCATCCGCCCATGACCGCCAGTGTGATGCCGCGATGGAAGTCACCAGCACTGAGCAACAGCGCCATCACACAGACGGCGGCGTTGTTGTTTGTGTGAACGGGGTCATAGTGGTTCAACAGGTCGTAGAGCTCCTTCAGCACCTTCTCGAAATTATCGAATAGGTTGCCGTGTCTGGCACAAATGTCGATCGTCTGTCGCATCTCAGCGTACAGTCGAGATGTCGTGGGGATTTGGGCCAATCCGGCTTCGATGATCTCCGTCACGTCATCCGTCGCGAACGCCGCTGCAATCATGGCGGCGCAGAACATCGCGCCGTAGATGCCGTTCTTCACGTGGCTGATGCGTGCGTCGCGCCACGCGAACTCGGCGGCCAGCTCCGGGTCGCCCGGGGCGGCATAACCATAACTGTCGACCCGGATCTGCGCGCCGATCCACTCGCGGTACGGATTCAGGTGATGGACGATCCAATGCCAATCCGCGTTGGCGTCGTACTCGCGCGCCTCGTCGATCGTGAAATCACGCCGGAATCGGTCGGCTGCTATGACGATATTTCGATACGCCTGCGTCTCGGCGGTGCAGACCTGGCGATACCCGAGTTTGTCCAGCCAGATGCTCGCAACGTGCGATGAGCCGAAGTCGCGCCCGTGGTGCTTCATGATGATTTGGCCAAGCACCGTGTAGCGGATGTCATCGTCGCTTTCCATGAACGCGATCTGCTCGCGCGTCGATGGCAGGCACCATGTTTTGCCCGTCTCGGTCTCGGCGGGTGAGTGCTGGGGCACGTAATCGCGCAACGGCCACTCACTCGGTGAGATCGCGGTCAGGAAGCGCTTCTGCCGCTCCCACGAGAGCATGCCGTTGTGCTCATACAGGAAGCTTTCGATTGGCTTGCCCAGCGCACAACCAGCGCACCGTCCGAGCCACGCGCCGTGCATCTTGTCGAGCAGGACGTCGTCCGACATGGAAAATGGGAGTCGCTTTCCTTTGCCGTTGCGCTTCGCGCGAATGCCAGCAAGGTCGCTCGGCTCGTCAAACGCGAAATCAGATCGCCGGGGCAGGTTGGCAAAGACGGCCCAGACGTCCGCCTCGTTCGTACCGGCTTCGAGGCGATTTGTCGCCTCCCGCGCCGCACCCTCGGCTGCCTCTGGAACAACGCCTTCTTCCACGAGTTGTTTCTTTTCTTCGTTAATCAGCACCGGAATCGGCGTCCAACCTGCCATGCCTCGCTCCTGTTTGAATGAGGCACAGCATATGCTCTAATCCCGTCAGTTCTCGGCATTTTTGGGCATAGACTATGCAGAAACGATCATCCGCCGTCCGAATCGAGTATGCACCGATCCCACTGAAGCCTTCCCTCCCGATCGATGGAGGCAAATTGCATGTGCAGATGGACAAGCCCATCACGTTCCTGCATGTCCACGATTGCCTTGAGTTGGGTTATTGCTATAGCGGTAGTGGCATCTTCGTCGTCGGTGATAAAGTGTTGCCTTTCGCAGCGGGGAGTGTGTCGTTCATTAACCATACCGAAGTGCACCTTGCGCAAAGCGTCCCGGGGACGCAGAGTGAATGGACGTGGGTCTACTTGGATCCACTGCGCCTCGTGCGGCATCCCGATGCCGATGTCCGCCAGCTCGATCCGACGGGACTGGCCGGGCGGGGATTTGCGAACATCCTGTCTGGCGAGCGATATCCAGAGGTTGCGCGCATCGTGCTGCGCATGGTGGACGAACTGCGCAGCAGGGCGGTGGGTCAAGACGGCGCGTTGCGTGCGCTGGCGTGGGAACTGATGACGTTGATGCACCGGTTGGGTTCGACGACACCTGCCCCTTCCAAGGGATTTCGCCCCCAGTACGACCGCCTTGTGCCGGCGCTGCATTACCTGACCCAGCGATACACCGAGCCGGTCGATGTGGGCCGGCTCGCCGAGCGGTGCGGCCTGAGTGAACCCCATTTTCGACGGCTGTTCGTCGCAACGCTCGGCCGATCACCGCGCGAGTATTGGCTGGACCTTAGACTGCGCATGGCGGCATCACTGCTGAGAAGTTCGTCGCGGTCGGTGTTGCGGATCAGCCAGGATGTCGGGTTCGTCACGCTCTCGAGTTTTAACCGCCAGTTTGCAGCAAAGTTCAGTACCACGCCCCGCGAATGGCGCCGGGGATAAGAGCGCCCGCCATCCGGCCTTTCTAGCAGAGTTCAAGCACCGAGAGAGTGACAGGAAGTGCATCGCCCGACGAATTGGGCGCTGCCGTGGGCATCGCTTTTGCGTAGCATGTTGTGCGGGTGATAGCTGGTTCGTTTCTAAAGTGAACATCGCATCTGCCCGGGGAACCAAACTCTACGACTCGCGATCAGGTTGAAGGAAATACATGCGTATCTGGCCAGGCCGACCGTATCCATTGGGAGCGACATTTGATGGGGCGGGTGTCAATTTCGCCCTGTTTTCCGAGCATGCGACGAAGGTCGAGCTATGTTTATTCAGTGATGACGGCACGAAGGAACAGCGCATTCAGTTGCGCGAACACACCGATATGGTCTGGCACGGATTTTTGCCGGATGTCGACACGGACCAACTGTATGGCTATCGGGTCTATGGTCCTTACGAACCGGAGAAGGGGCACCGTTTTAACCCGAACAAGGTCGTGCTCGACCCTTACGCCAAGGCCATCGGCCGGAATCTGACGTGGAACGATTCACTGTTCGCTTACAAGGTCGGCACCGACGATCTGACGTTCGATGAGACGGACAACTCGAAATTCTGTCCACTGGCTTCCGTGATTGATACGGCGTTTACGTGGGGTGACGACCGCGCGCCGCGCGTGCCGTGGCACAAAACGTTGATCTACGAGGCGCACGTGAAGGGGATGACGATGCGCCATCCCGGCATTCCGGAAGAGCGCCGTGGCACGTACGCAGCGTTCGCGACCGACGCGATTATCAATCACTTGAAATCGTTGAACGTGACCGCGTTGGAATTGCTGCCCGTGCACGCACACCTCGACGACCGCAATTTGATTGAAAAGGGGCTGACGAACTACTGGGGCTACAACACGCTCAACTATTTCGCGCCACACACCGAGTTCGCGTCGAAACAGACGCCGCACAAAGCGGTGACCGAGTTCAAGTCAATGGTGCGCACTCTGCACACTGCGGGCATCGAGGTCATTCTCGACGTGGTCTACAACCACACCTGCGAGGGCAACGAACTGGGTCCCACACTGTCGTGGCGCGGTATCGACAACCTCAACTACTACCGGTTGATGGACAGAGACAAACGTCACTACATGGACTACACCGGCACGGGCAACACACTGAACATGGTCAGCCCGCGCGTGCTGCAACTGGTCATGGACAGCCTGCGCTATTGGGTGACGGAAATGCACGTCGACGGGTTCCGCTTCGACCTGGCCAGCACATTGGCCCGCGAGCTGCACGAGGTGAACCGACTCGGCGCGTTCTTCGATATCGTCCACCAAGATCCAATCTTGTCGCAGGTGAAGCTGATCGCCGAACCGTGGGACGTGGGTGAAGGTGGTTACCAGGTGGGCAATTTTCCGGTGCTGTGGACCGAGTGGAACGGCAAGTATCGAGACAGCATCCGTCAGTTTTGGAAAGGGGATGGTGGCCTGGCCAGCGAAGTGGCGACGCGGCTGTCGGGTAGCAGTGATTTGTATGAGGACGACGGCCGCAAGCCGTACGCGAGCATCAATTTCATCACTGCCCATGACGGCTTCACGCTTGCCGACCTTGTCACCTACGACGACAAGCACAACGAGGCCAACGGTGAGGACAACAAGGACGGCGCCAACGACAACAACGGTTGGAACTGCGGTGTGGAAGGCCCGACCGACGACCCAGCCATTCTCGATGTGCGGCAACGGCAGATGCGCAACCTGATCGCGACGCTGCTCTTTTCCGAAGGCGTCCCCATGATTCGCGGTGGCGACGAGATGAGCCAGAGCAAGCTGGGAAACAACAACACCTATTGTCAGGACAACGACCTGACGTGGATGAGTTGGGACCTTGACGACCGAGCCGAAGGGTTCCTGGCGTTTGTGCGCCAATGCACGCAGATCTGGTCCGAGCAACCCGTGCTGCAACGTCGCAAGTTCTTCGTCGGCCGACCGATCCGTGGCAACGACATCAAGGACATCTCGTTCTTCACACCTGCCGGTGCTGAGATGGACGACAAGGCGTGGAACGACGACCACACCAAGTGCATGGGCGTGCGGCTGGCGGGTGACGCCTTGGACGAAGTCGACGAGCGCGGCGAGACGATCAAAGGTGACACACTGCTGCTGTTGCTCAACGCACACTGGGAAGAGGTGCCGTTTACGCTCCCCGAAACGGCCGACGGTGACGTGTGGCAGACGCTCGTCGACTCTGGTGAGGTCCAGCGACATCTTCCGGTGCGCGTGCGCCCGCAGAAGGAATATTTCCCGCTGTACGGTCGTTCATTAGCGCTGCTGCGCACTGTGAGACCGGAAGAGGCAGGGCAGGCAGTGTCATCGACGCAAATGAAAGGCATTCGCAAAGAAGTGGCACAGGTCAAAGCCACCGGTCAGCCTCCGCTGCCGCCGATTTAATCAAGGCGGTCCGTCAGGGGCCCGTAGGTGGAATGAGTGTGATGAAAGTCGCCGACGTACAAGCTGAGCCGTGTCAAGAGATGGTCGATGCGAACCGAACATTGCCGGTGGGCGCTGAAGTATTGCCCGACGGGCGAGGGGTCAGCTTCCGCGTCTGGGCACCGAAGCGGCGAACGGTCGAGGTGGTGTTTGACGATTCAGATCTCCCTCCGCTCTCCCTTACGCGCGAGGATGATGGCCACTTCTCCGGCATTGCACCGGGCGCGGTGGTCGGGCAGATGTATTCCTATCGACTCGACGCCGAGGATCAAATCTATCCCGATCCGGTCTCGCGCTATTCACCACGCGGGGTGCATGGTCCGTCGCAGGTCATTGATGCGAACGCATTCCATTGGACCGACGCAAACTGGCCCGGCGTGCCCGCTGAGGGGCAGGTGCTTTACGAGATGCACATCGGCACGTTCACCAAAGCCGGCACGTGGGACGCCGCTGCGGAGCATCTGCAGGATTTGAAGGACCTCGGCATCACATGCCTGGAAATCATGCCCGTCAACGAGTTCGCTGGTCGGTGGGGCTGGGGCTATGACGGCGTGCAACTGTTCGCGCCGTTCCACCATTACGGTTCACCCGACGACATGCGGCGGTTCATCGACACCGCACACGCCATCGGCATCGGTGTTATCCTCGATCTCGTCTACAACCACCTCGGGCCCGACGGCAACTACACCGGCGCGTTCAGCGACCAGTACGTCAGCACCTCCCATTCAACCGACTGGGGTGACGCGCTCAACTTTGACGGCGAGGGCAGTCACGGTGTGCGCGAGTTCTTTCTGGCGAACATCCGATTCTGGATTGAGGAATACCACCTCGACGGGTTCCGATTTGATGCGACGCAAGCCATCCTCGACAACTCGCCGAAACACATCCTCGCCGAGATCACCGAGACGGCCTGGCGATCGGCGCGCGGGCGTAAGGTTTACCTGATCAACGAAAACGAGCCACAGAACACGCAGCTCGTGCGCCCGATCGATCGCGGTGGGTTTGGCATGAACGCGTTGTGGAATGACGATTTTCATCATGCCGCGCGGGTTACGCTCTCTGGCCGCAACGAGGCATTTTATTGCGACTACAACGGCTCACCGCAGGAGTTCATCTCGTCGGCCAAGTGGGGTTATCTGTATCAGGGTCAACGCTACAAATGGCAAAAGAAGCGCCGCGGTACACCCGCGCTCGACCTGCCACCAACCGCGTTCGTTCACTTCCTGCAGAACCACGATCAGATCGCCAATAGCGCCCGGGGGTATCGTGCGCACCAGCTCACCAGCCCGGGCGAACTCAAGGCAATGACCGCGCTCATGCTGCTTATGCCCCAGACGCCCATGCTCTTCCAGGGGCAGGAGTTCGCTGCCAGCAGTACGTTCCACTATTTCTCGGACCACAACGAGGAACTGTCGAAACTGATCGTCCAGGGCCGCGCCAAGGAAATCGCGCAGTTCCCCAGCGCCGCGACGGACGCCATGCAGGAGCGGCTGGTTGACCCGTCCACCGAAGCGACCTTCCTGCGGTCGAAGATCGACCTGTCAGAACGATCGGCGCCCATGCATGCCGAGATGTATCGGTTGCACAAAGACCTCCTTACCCTTCGCCGCGAGGAGCCCACGTTTGGGCGTGTCCAACGGCGTGGCGACCTTGACGGGGCGGTGCTCGGACCATCGTCGTTCGTGCTGCGGTACTTCGGTCGACCCGACAGTGGTGGTGCAACCGGCGGTGGTGGCGCGGACCGTTTGATTATCGTCAACTTTGGCCTGGACATCACGCTCGACCCCGCGCCCGAGCCCCTGCTCGCCGCGCCACCGGGCCATCGCTGGCAGATGATCTTTACGACCGAGGACCCGGCATACGGTGGTTCGGGCACGGCGCCAGTGGAAACCGAACAGGAGGGCTGGCACATTCCCGGCCGCACGACCGTAGTCCTGCGCCCCGTTACCGATGCCAATACCACCGCCCAGACCCGCTTTAGGGTCGCGGGCTCGGCGCAGGAAGCGAAGAAGCGAGAGTAGCTCTCCGACCCGTCTCTCGAAGTGCCAGCATTAGGCCACGAAAATCACCATGCAGAATTTCCCTCAATCCACTTATCGCATCCAGTTCCACGCCGGCTTTACCTTCACCGACGCCAAAGCCATTGTCCCTTACCTCGCACAGCTTGGTGTCACGCACCTGTATGCCTCGCCATACCTGAAAGCGAGGGCTGGCAGCACGCATGGGTATGACGTCATCGACCCTTGCAGCCTCAACCCCGAGCTCGGAACGCAAGCCGACTATGATGCACTCATGGCGGCGCTGGCGAAGCATGGCATGAGCCATATTCTCGATGTTGTCCCCAACCATGTCGGCATCGCGACCAACGACAACAAGTGGTGGAACGAAACACTCGCCAACGGGCCAGAATCCGAATACGGGAAATTTTTCGACATCGCCTGGGACGCTTCACCCCGCCCGGAATTGCACGGCAAAGTGTTGTTGCCACTGCTCGGCAGCCCGTACGGCGAGGTGCTGGACAAGGGTGAACTGAAGCTGACGCACGATGAAGGTGGTTTTTGGATCAACTATCACGACCGTCGATTCCCGATCAATCGTCAGACTTTGTTCCTGAAGGCTGGCGACGAGCCCAAGCCTGTTCTCATCAAATTGAACGGCGAGCCCGCCAACCCGCGCAGTTTCGATGCGCTCCACGAACTGCTGGAAAAACAGCACTATCGGCTCGCCTACTGGAAGAACGCGTCAGAAGAGATCAATTATCGCCGGTTCTTTGACGTCAACGACCTGGCGGCGCTGGCGATGGAGCGGGAAGACGTGTTTGAAGCGTCGCACGCGCTGATTTTCCGTCTGATCGAAGAGGGGAAAATTACCGGTTTGCGCCTCGACCATCCCGATGGCCTGTACGACCCCGCGACGTACTTCAAGCGGTTGCAGGAAAAATATCGGGACATCACCGGAGCTAAAACGCCGCTCTACTTGCTCGCTGAGAAGATCCTGGCGGTTGGTGAACCATTGCCGAAAGAGTGGGCGATTTCTGGCACGAGCGGTTACGACTTTCTGAATCAGGTGAACGGGCTCTTTGTTGACGGCCAAAATGCCGATGCGTTTACGCAGATTTATCAAAACTGGCTGGGTAGCGAATCGACGGCAGTCGAGTTTGATGAACTCGTCTACAAAAAGAAGAAGCTTATTCTCACGATCGCGCTGGCGAGTGAACTGCACATGCTGGCGAATCGACTCGATCGCCTTGCCCAGCGATACCGCGGTTGGCGGGACTTTACGCTGGCGATCCTCATGCACGCGTTGCGCGAAACGATCGCGTGTTTCGACGTGTATCGCACGTACATTGACGGGCCAACCGTGTCCGAACGCGACCAGCGGCATGTCGAGCGGGCGATCGATCTTGCCATCGAGCGCAACCCGAAGGTCGATGCCTCGGTCTTCCATTTCATCCGTGATGCATTGCTTCAGCGGTATCCCGACACATTCAGCGCCGACGACCGCGCGGCCCAGCTCGCGTTCACCGGGAAGTTCCAACAACTGACATCCCCGACGACCGCCAAGGGCATCGAGGACACCAGTTTTTACATCTACAATCGATTCGTCTCACTGAACGAAGTGGGGGGTGAACCGACGCATTTTGGGGTGTCGGTCGATCAGTTGCATGCCTACTTCACCGAGCGCCAGCGCGACTGGCCGTACGCGATGTCGACCCTGTCGACGCACGATACGAAGCGCAGTGAAGACGTGCGGGCGCGGTTAAACGTGTTGTCAGAATTGCCCGACGACTGGCGCGACGCAGTGCATCGCTGGCGAGACATCAACGCGCGGCACAAGACGACCGTCGACGGCCAACTCGCGCCGGATGCGAACGATGAATACCTGATCTACCAGACGCTGCTCGGCGCCTGGCCCCTCGAACCGTGGGCGGCCGAGGAGTATGACGCGTTCGGTGAGCGCGTCCGCGCATACATGCTCAAGGCGCTGCGGGAGGCGAAGGTTCACACGATCTGGACGAGCCCCAATAAGCCGTACGAAGAGGCGACGACGCACTTTGTCACCCGGTTGCTCGACCGCACCAGTGGTGGAGAATTCCTCGACGACTTCGCCCGCCTGCGCCAGCGCGTCAGCCGGCTGGGCCTCGTCAATGGTCTTTCGCAATCACTGATCAAGCTGACGGCCCCGGGCATGCCCGACACGTATCAGGGTACCGAAATGTGGGACTTCAGCCTTGTCGACCCCGACAACCGCCGACCTGTCGATTACGGGATACGCCATGAACGAATCGAACAGCTCTCCCGGCCGTCCGAACTCAGCGAATCGCTCGACGATGGCCGAGCGAAGTTGCAAATCCATCGCGTGGCGCTCAACGCCCGGCGAGCACACCCCGGACTGTTCACTGTTGGCGACTACGTTCCGCAAAAAGCGACCGGTCAGCGCGCGGACAACGTCTTCGCGTTTCTTCGCCGTCACGAAGGTCGGACCGCGATCGTCATCGTCCCGCGGTTGATCGCGCGCATCGACGGGCAGTGGGGCGACACCACTATCTCACTCCCCACCGGCGTCAACGGCGCGTGGCACAACGCCTTTACGGAAGAGACCCTCACCGAGCCGACACTTCGCGTTGGCGAGCTCTTTGCGCGCTTTCCGGTCGTGTTCCTCATGTCGCAATGACGAAACGCATCGCGAAACGGTCGATAACTGTGCCGTGAAATTGAATAAGAATGTCGCAATGGAGCATCGACACGATCGGCGCGACTGATACGCTTTCCCTAAAGTGCCGTCCATATGACGGGATAAGCCGCTCGGTGTGGGCATCGTATGCTTCGCCGGGCCGGTCTCGATCGGGTATTATCCCGGTTGCCGTCCACGATTCACGCATCGGAACATTCAGGGAGCCTCTTCACATGAGCGACGTTCGCATTGGCATTATCGGCTTTGGCAATATGGGTCAGGCGCACGCGGGGTACTTCAAGGAATTGAAGGGTGCCGTCCTCGGCGCGGTCTGCGATTCTGACCCGGCCAAGGCCAAGATCGGCAAGGACCAGTACAACGTCCCGACGTTCAGCGATTACCGGGAACTGCTCGCCTCAGGCACGTGTGATGCCGTCATCGTCGCGGTTCCTCACTACGACCACGTGCCGGTCGCGCTGGCGGCGTTCGAAAAGGGCCTGCACGTCATGATCGAAAAGCCCGCTGCGGTCTCGGTCAAAGCGGCACGCGAACTGAACGACGCGTACACCAAGAAGTACACGAAGCTCAAGTTCGGCATCATGTTTAATCAGCGGTCCAATCCACTGTACCGCAAGATGCGCGAGCTGATCGCCGACGGCGAGCTCGGTGAAATCACCCGAGTTACCTGGATCGTTACCAACTGGTTCCGCACGTGGTCCTACTACGCCTCGGGCGGGTGGCGCGCGACGTGGAAGGGTGAAGGGGGTGGCGTGTTGATCAACCAGTGCCCGCACAACCTGGACCTGATCCAATGGGTGACCAACGGCCTGATGCCCGAGCGCGTGACGGCCGTCGGCTTTGTCGGCAAGACGCACCCGATCGAGGTCGAGGACGAGATGTCGGCGATCCTGGAGTACCCCAACGGCGCGATCGGGCACTTCATTACGAGCACCGGTGAGGCCCCTGGCACCAATCGTCTGGAGATCTGCGGCGACCGTGGCAAGCTGATCGCCGAGCACGGCAAACTGAAGTTCACCCGCACGCGCAAGAGCGTCAGCCACGAGAACAAGAACTCCCCGAACGGCTTTACGCACCTCGAGACGTGGGACATCGACGTCCCGATCGGTCAGTGGCCGTCGATGGAGCACAAGGTCGTCACCGAGCGGTTCATCGAGGTCGTCGCGAACAACCGGCCCAACAAGGACCTCTACGCCGAGGGCACCGAAGGTGTGCGGGGGCTGGAGATCGGCAACGCGATCATGATGGCCGGCCTGACCCGCCAAGCGGTCGACCTGCCCCTCGACGGCGACGCCTATGACCGCTTCATCGACGAAATGGCCAAGAAATACGCCGGCCGCAAGTCACTGGAGACCAAAAAGGCCGAAACCGCCGACATGGCGTCGAGCTTCGGGCGATAAGGCAGGGATTAGGACAGTTGTCAGTGGACAGTTGTCAGGGGGCAGTTGTCAGTGGGCAGTGGACAGTGGGCAATTGAAAGCCTCCAGATCGGCAGTTCTTGACTGTCCACTGTCTCCCGAAAACTGCCCACTTCTTCCCCTCCCTAGCGTTTCGGCCGCCATTGCTTACAATGGATCGTTCGTCCGATACTCTGGAGAATATTGCATGCGACCGCCGCTGAAGTTGAACTCGATCGATCAGGAGCACCTGCAGGAACTCTACAACGCCGCCGGTGTGGCTCGGGACGAGCTGCCCTACACGGATAAGTTCGACGAGATCTGGACCGGTTTCCAGGACCGCACGTTCAAGAACGCCGAGAAGGAACAGCTCTACGGTGCCATGCTGAAGTACACTCGCTCCAGTGGTAACGCCGCTGCGGAACTGCCGACGAGTGTGTTAAATGAAGACCAGTTAAAGCAGGTCAAAGCCGCCATCTCCCGTCATATCAGAGGTGGAAAGATCCTTCCCTACAGTGACGAGTTTGAATCGGCGTTGAAGGAATTTAACCGCGCCAGCGCCACGACCACCGGCGACAAGGACTTCTGGCACGGCATCCTGCGCGCCCAGGGCAGCCGCCGCAAGCCACCGGTGCGGAAGAAGGCCGTCGCGAAGGTTGAGGATGACGGTAGTGACGAGGACGGCGAGTAAGCGAAAGTCTGAATTCTAAAGTTTGAAAAAAATTACGCCCCGCGTGAGTGACCCTCATGCGGGGCGTTTGGTTTTATTTGCCCTTATCCCGTTACTCCGAGAGACGCGATCTTGAGGGTAAATTCGATCTGCGAAAAAGCGGGGGAGAGGGAGTGCCTCGCAAAACAAAACCGCCCCGCGCCTTCCCCGGCGCGGGGCGGTCAAACTAAATTACCTCGATCAGCCGGTCGTCCCAACCCATGAACCTTACTTGTTCGCGGCCGGGGTGGTGTCGAAGATCGTGGCGGTGTCCTTGTTCGGGACCGACTTCGGTGCCACAGCCTTGGGGGTGGCGCTGGGGGTCTGGGCGACCGTGTTGCCGCGGACCGTTGTGGGGAGGATCAGCACCTCAACGCGGCGGTTCTTGCTACGACCGGCATCAGAGCCATTGTCGGCGGCGGGGCGTTGGTCGGCGTAACCGATCACACCGATGCGCTGGGGGCTGGTGTTGTGGCCCATCAGCTCCTTGCCGACGCTGATCGCGCGATGGGCCGACAGGTACCAGTTGTCCTTGTGACCGGCCGAGATCGTCGCGGGGTTGTTCACGCGGACGTTGTCCGTATGACCGGCGACAAGCAGTTCGTAGTTGGCGGCGCTGGGGCCGTTGAGGATCTGCGCAAAACGCGCGATGGCCGACTTGGCCTCGGGCTTCACGTCGGCGCTACCGAGCGCGAACGTCAGGTCGCTCTTGAACTTCACGATGCCCCGTGCCGAGTCGAACTCGACGAGGTCGGGGTTGGCTTGTGCGAACGCCGTCAGGTCGTTGGTGAGCGGGATCGGCAGCGCGGTGCCGAGCTTACCCATGTTGTTCATGGCGTCGCCGTACTTGCGATTGAGCTCGTCGAGCGTCGTCTGCATCGACGCATTCTGCGAGGTCAGGTTGGCGATGAGGCCATCCTTGTTGTCACCACTGTTCTTGATCGCGTCGAGTGAACGCTTGTAGAGGTCGGCTTCAGCGCGGGCGCTGGAGCCTTCCTTTTCGGCGTTGGCCAACTGGGCCGTAAGCCGATCGCGCTCGAGCTTGAGGGCGCTGTATTGTTCCTGGGAAACGCAACCGGTGAGGGTGGCGGCAATCGCGAACGTCATCGCCGCGGTACCGATCCATTGAGGCATCCGTGCCATAGAAGGACTCCTGTGAGCTGAAATGTTCTGACCCGGGTCAGCAACTCGTGTGTTGTATCGAGCGCCAACCCCTTTGGTTTCCCCGGAAGAGAGCATCCCAACGCGGGACAGCCACGCACTCCGTTCAACCGATCCTCCGTGCCTGAACACGAAAGAGATACCTGAAATCACAAAGCCTTTTTTGCAATGCCCGGACTTTGCGACACAGAGCAGTCTGACTTTCGTTACGGAAATTGCAAGTACAGAGTTCGGAAAAATCGCGCAGAAAATGCCGGGAGGAATTTAACGCAGCGGCGCAGAGGGTGGAAGCGGAGGGACGCAGAGGAAATCAGAAGGTGGATAGCGCGAACAAACGAAACACCCTCTTTCCCCATGATCTGAGGAAAGAGGGTGTGATAACGAGCGATTCTCTGCGTCTCTCTGCGTTCTGCTCTCCGCGCCTCTGCGTTGCTCCGGATTCCGGCTTACCGGCTGCCACCCATGGCTTTGCCCAGGACCAGGCCGAAGACACCAAACAGCACGGCGACACCGAGCATGATGGCGGTCAGGATGCCGAAGGACTGTTCCTTCACTTTGGCGACCGTTTCGGGATAGGCCCCGAGGCTGGCGGCAAAGACGGCGAAGATTGCGAAGAACGTGACACCGGCGGCACCCAAGGCGGCACCACCGAACAGGCCGGCCATGGCATCCTTGGCTTCAACTTCACGGACGACCGCGCCGCGCGCGCTGCTGCGCGGGGCAGGGCTGGTCTCGATCGCCGGTACGCCCGAACCAATCCCAGAACCCCCAGCGAGTGAACCGGCGGTGTCGGACAAGGGCGCCGCGCTACGGTTTCGGCTGCTAGCAGGGGCGATTTCGTCCAGCGTGTCGGCGCCGAGGCTGGTGTCGTCGCTTTCACGCGTCAGGTCGAGAAGGCCCGATCCACTGCCGACGGCTTCCAGGCTGATCTGGTCGCGCATGGCGGGGGAAACGTTCGTCTGGGCCATGGGGTCGGCGTGGTCCGAATCGTCACCGAAGACGTTGATGCCAACCCGGCTGCCACCCATCGAGCCCGACAGGCTGCCACCACTGGACCGCGCCGGTGATGGCATACCACCGACCGAGCCACTCAGCCCCAGATCGGCCGCCAGCGCGGTGTCGTCCTTCAGGGTGATGTTCCCCAGGCCCGAACCGCTCATTCCACCGATGCCCGACCCTGACCCTGCCCCCGCGCCCTGCAGGCCCGAACCGAGGCCCGAACCACTGACGCCCGGGTCGTCCATGTGAATCCCGGTCCCACTGGCGCTGCGGCTGTCGGCCAGGCCGATCGGCGCGCCACTCTCACCACCAACGCCACCACCACCGGCCAACTCGTTCTTGATCGCTTCGATCTGGTCGCTCTTGAACATCAAACAAGGACCATCGCGGAACTCGCGCAAACGACCCTCGCGCGCGTACGCTTTGATCTCGTCCTCGCTCTTGCCGAGGGCGGCCTTGGCTTCGTCGAGCGTGTAGAACATCTTCGCCATGGTGCGGCTCCTGCTGATGGGTGAGGCGACACGAATGTCGCGACTACGGTTTTCCTCGTACGGCCTCGTTCTGCTTGTCCAACAACGCTTTCACTTCCGGTGGTGACGGTGCGTCCGTATTGAACTCACCGAGCATCCGGTCATGGCGGAACGACCGAGCGGCGACCAGGCGAAGCTTTTTTTCGCCTGGAAACCACTGGTACGCCGCCAGCGTTTGCGCGTCGACATCCATGAGATAACAGCCAAACGTGTTTGACGCGAATTGCCCCGGCACAATGAACAGGCCCGCGCCACCCGCAAAGGCTGGCTGATTCTGCCCATAGGCAGCAGGCAACTCGGGCAACAGCTTTACATCCGACCGGTTCAATAAAACGACGGCGATCAACGCCAGCACACCCGCATTCATGTAGAGCGCGACGACGATGCTGCGGTTGGTGCGTGAGGGAGAGGCTGGCTGCATGAGGGACAATCCACACTGAGCCGCGATGGAGGTCGCGCGGTGACTAATCGTGCTGGCCGTCGTTTCCGCGTCGCGTATTATACGACCGCGCCCGGTTGTCGCAAATGTAAATGCAGCGGTAGCAGTATGAAATGAGCCAATCCGAGCAGCCGATAACCTCACCCGCCATCGTCCGGCGACTGGGCCCACCCGGGAAATGGTTCCAGTTCGGCTCGATCGACGGGTTCGAGTGGACCCACGTCACTCTCCCCGTTATCGACCTGCCAGATGGGCTGGTCGGCACCCGCATCGTCCACCTCACCGACCTCCACGCCACTTCCAAGTGGCACACAGCGTACGACGTCATCCTCGAGAACATCCGCGCCGCCAAACCCGACCTGGTCCTCATCACCGGTGATTTTGTCGACGACAAGATCGACCACATCCCCGCTTTACCGACCATCGGCCGGTTCATTGATGGCCTATCCGCCAAACTGGGCATTTACGGCATCCTCGGCAACCACGACAGCGCCCATTTTGAGTCCCGACTGGTCGGGTCGACCGTCACGCTGCTCAACGGTCAGTCCACGACCGTCTCGCGCAACGGGTGCCCGATCGAACTGATCGGCATGCCCGGGGCCGAGCGATGGGATCTGACCGACGCCTGGATCGACGCCTTCCCACCCCCGGCGCCGTCCGTGCCAAGAATTGTGATGTCCCACTTCCCCGACCACGTCCGCCATCTGAAGCGCCTCTCGCCCGACATGCTCCTTTGCGGTCACACGCATGGTGGGCAGATCTGCCTGCCGGGCCGCATCGTCGTCCGACATAACGACAAACTGCCCCGTAAGTACAACAACGGCGTCCACCGCATCGACAACACCTGGCTCATCGCCAATCGCGGGCTGGGGTACACGACGATCCCGTTGCGATTGTTCTGCCCAAGTGAAGTGATCGAGATCGAGTTGATCCGCGCGTGATGACCCCCCAATTACACAGAGCGCTCGAGTTCGTCTGTCTCTATGTCATTCGTGGCTTGACGTGCCCGGCCATCCATCCGAACATCCAGATGAAGCGATGAAAGAACCGACCGGGCAACCCGAGCGATTGCTGTTTCAGTTGGAGTGCATCACCGATGACACCCGGCTGCGCCTGTTGCGGTTGCTCGAACGCCACGAACTGGGTGTCGCCGAGATCTGCGACGTGCTGCAGATGCCGCAGTCGACTGTCAGCCGGCATTTGAAAGTGCTGACCGAGGGGAACTGGACGCGCGCCCGCAGGCAGGGGACGAACCACCTCTATCGCACGATTCTCGACGAGCTGGACCCGTCGGCCCGTAAGTTGTGGTTGCTGGCGCGCGAACAGACCGAAAACTGGGCGACGACGAAGCAGGACGAACTGCGCCTGGCGAGGCGCCTCAGTCAACGGCAAGGGGACGCGCAGGCGTTCTTCGCTGGCGCGGCAGGGCAGTGGGACAAACTGCGTGGCGAGTTGTATGGGGAATCGTTCACGACCGCAGCCATGCTCGCGCTGCTGAGTGACGACCTGGTCGTCGCCGACCTCGGTTGCGGTACCGGTCCGGTCACCGCGATGCTCGCGCCGTACGTGAAGCAGGTGATTTCGGTCGACAACAGTGTCGCGATGCTCAAGGCCGCCAAAAAACGCGTCGGAGACCTGCCCAACGTCGACCTTCGCCGAGGTGACCTGACGAGTCTTCCCATCGACGACGCCAGCGCCGATGCATCGTTGCTGGTCCTGGCGCTGACCTACGTCAACGATCCTGCCACTGCGATCAATGAGGCCAGCCGTGTGTTGCGCAAGGGTGGCCGGTCGATCATCGTCGACCTGCTACCCCACGACCGCGACGACTTCCGCAGGCAGATGGGGCAGGTGTCATCGGGGTTTGAACCGAAGCTGATCGAACAGCACATGACGGCAGCGGGTCTGTCGGATGTGAAAGTCCTGCCGTTGACACCGGAATCCGAAGTAAAGGGCCCGGCGCTCTTTCTGGCAACGGGTCGGCGAATGTAGGTTGCTCACTATTGTCCGGGGGGAGCTGACGGCGAACAAACCGATTACGCGGGTTGACTTTACCTAACTTTGTGCTAACATTAACTACGGTTAAGCTGCGCGTTACGGCGCGCGTTGCACGCTTAGCGCCCGGCACTCCCCAAGGAGTGCAAAGCAGAAAGGGAGAGGCCATGTCCCGTCAGTTTGATGAGAATCAGCAGGAGATCAACCGACGCACGATTGAATATTTCGTGTCGGTTTCGGTCGTTTCCATGTCGGTTGTATGTCGGTTTGTGTCGGTTCTGTGCGGGCGTGATTGTCCGGAACTATCGGTCGGTAAGGAACTTACGAAATTCGCAGGGCCTGGAAGGTTCTCGAAGTTTTATTATGACGTTCTGTACGGGGGGATTCGCTTGACGGGGGGGCGTTCATTCAGCATTATATCCGGATATTCGGATGGAGTTGATGCTCCCCGATGCACGCGAATCGTAGAGACTGACATACACGCAGGAGTCCGATCATGACGCAGACACTGAGCGCACCATCGTTGCGCAGCACGTTCAAGGCCGATCTCGAGTTCAAGGTTGCCGACCTGTCGTTGGCCGACTGGGGTCGCAAGGAGCTGATGCTCGCCGAGCAGGAGATGCCGGGGTTGATGGCGTGTCGTGCCGAGTACGGCGCGAGCAAGCCACTTAAGGGTCTGCGTATCGTTGGGTCGTTGCACATGACGATCCAGACGGGCGTGCTGATCGAGACGCTGGTTGTGTTGGGTGCCGAGGTGCGTTGGTGTTCGTGCAACATCTTCAGCACCCAGGACCATGCCGCCGCCGCGATCGTCGTCGGGCCGGAAGGGACCGTCGAGGAGCCCAAGGGTGTTCCGGTCTTCGCGTGGAAGGGTGAGACGCTGCCCGAGTACTGGTGGTGCACCGACCGCGCGATGGACTTTGGTGACGGCAAGGGCCCACAGCAGATCGTCGACGACGGTGGAGACGTCACGCTGCTGATCCACAAGGGCGTCGAGTTCGAGGCCGCCAAGAAGGTGCCCGCGTTCAACGCCGAAAGTGACCCTGAAGAGTGGGGCGTCATCCTCGATTTGCTCCGTCAGACGGTGAGCGAGACCCCCAGCCGCTGGACGATTATCGCGCGGGATGTGCAGGGTGTTTCAGAAGAAACAACCACCGGTGTGCACCGCTTATACGAGATGCAGAAGGCCGGCAAACTGCTGTTCCCTGCGATCAACGTCAATGACAGTGTGACCAAGAGCAAGTTCGACAACCTGTACGGCTGCCGGCATTCGCTGGTGGACGGGTTGTTCCGCGCGACGGACGTGATGATCAGCGGCAAGGTCGCGGTCGTGTGCGGCTACGGTGACGTCGGTAAGGGGTGCTGCCAGAGCCTTAAGGGTCAGGGCGCCCGTGTGATCGTGACCGAAGTTGACCCGATCTGTGCATTGCAGGCTGCGATGGAGGGTTACCAGGTCCTGACGCTGGAAGACACGCTCAGCTACGCCGACATGTTCATCACGACGACCGGCAACCTGAACATCATCACCGCCGACCACATGGCCAAGATGAAGGACAAAGCGATCGTCGGCAATATCGGTCACTTCGACAACGAGATCGACATGGCCGGGTTGAAGAAGGTCAAGGGGATCACCAAGACCAACATCAAGCCGCAGTACGACATGTGGACATTTGCCGATGGTCACAGCATCCTGATCCTGGCTGAGGGTCGGTTGCTGAACCTCGGTTGCGCCACCGGCCACCCGAGCTTCGTGATGAGCGCGAGCTTCACAAACCAGACGATCGCCCAGATCGAATTGGCGACGAACAACGCGCAGTATGAGAAGAAGGTCTACGTGCTGCCCAAGAAGCTGGACGAGAAGGTCGCCCGGTTGCACCTGGACAAGCTCGGTGTGAAGCTGACGAAGCTGAACAAGACACAGGCCGACTACATCAGCGTCCCGCAGGATGGGCCGTACAAGTCGGATCATTATCGGTACTAAGTTTGGCTGAGGGGAAATGATCGAAGAACAAGCCATAGCGCGGACCAGCCTCTTTAGGCTGGTCCGCTGCGTTGCATCATAGGAAAGTAAGATCGGGCACCTTACAATCATAGGATAACGGTTTATCCTATGATTGTCGGTGGTGAGATCGTCGCGACCTTTGAACTGAAAAAGATCACTGTGCCGAGGGGATGTAAATGGCTTCCATTCATAAGTTTACGACTGGATCGCCTGGTCGATTGGTGCGCAACTTAGAGGGGCGCGCCTGCGGGTTGCCGCCATCGAGTCGATGCAGAAGTTGACCGAACTACTCGCGATGCAGCGCGAGTACCACGCGCTGACCCGATCAGCGCGCAACTCGGCGTTGCTGCTAACGCTCGTCGACAACCTCTTCATCCGACCGGTCATCACCGTGCCGGAAGCGGCCGAACTGATGGGCGTCACGTGGGCGGCAGGCAACACCAGCGTCCAGAAGCTCGTCGAGGCTGGCATCCTGCGACCCCGTACAACTACCAAGCCGACACGATACGTCGCCGACGCCATCTTAAAGGCCGTCAACGCCGAACCGACCCGGCGATAGGCACCAATGCGCCCGGCGCGCGCGTTCGCGTGCGCCCTCCTATCATCGGCAAGCGTATGCCCTCACTGCTCCGCTGCTACTCGTCCGACGCCTACTTCGCGCCACTGCCGCCGGGGCATGTCTTCCCGATGGACAAATTCCCCCAGTCAGCAGCGGCGGTGCGGGATCGCGGTCTGGGGATCGTGATCGACCCGGGCCGCATCGGTGATTCCGACCTGATGCGCGTCCACACGCGAGCGTACGTAGCGTCGATCCGAACGGGTCAGTACAACGACGCGACCCAGCGAAGGCTCGGGTTGCCGTGGTCGCAGCGGTTAAGCGATCGCAGTCACGCCGCCACCGCCGGCACGCTCACCGCGACCCGCGCTGCGCTGGTGGACGGCATCGCTGCCAACCTCGCCGGTGGCACGCACCACGCATTCGCCGACCGTGGTGAAGGGTTCTGCGTCTTCAACGACGTCGCCGTCGCGATCCGCGCTCTACGACAGGATGAACCGCTGCTGCACGCGATGGTCATTGACCTCGACGCCCACCAGGGCAACGGCACCAACGCCATCTTCGCGAACGACCCGTTCACGTTCACGTACAGCGTCCACGTTGCTCGCAACTACCCGAGCGACAAGGTGCCCGGCAGTCGCGACGTCGGCCTGTCGCGCTTTGCCGAGGCCGATGAGTACTTCACGAACCTGGAGGCGACCCTGCCCAGCGAGGTAGAACGGTTCGAGCCCGACCTCGTCTTCTACAACGCCGGTGTGGACGTCCACATCGACGACCGCTTCGGTCAGATGCGGTTGAGCACTGCAGACATGGCCCGGCGCGACCGCTACGTCATCAACTCGTGTCGCGACTGGGCGATCCCGACCGTCGTGGTTTACGGTGGTGGCTACAACAAGACGCCCGGCATGACGGCCGAACTGCATGTCCAAACCATCCGCATCGCCAGCGAGCGATTTAACGCGGACCACGAAGCCCGCCGCGCGTCCGCCTGACGGGGTCCAAAAGTCTCATGAGGGGGTTCCGATGCAAATTCCGCGTAGGGCTGTGATCCGGAATCGGCCGCGTCGCCTTATGAAAACTGCGGAGGGTTGTGTCAGCTTTTCTAAACTCGATCCCAGAACGTGCAAAAGCGACGCGCCGGAAAGGACGATGATGCCGGTGGAGTGGCCTGCGCGCGTTAGACCGCGCAGACCATTGCCTGCGGAACACGGAAGAGGTCCACCATGCTCGCACGAGATCGACTACGTCTGATAAACATGATCGCAATTGCTGCGTGCATCACGTTCGGTGGTGCCGTGTGGGGCGCCGCGCCGGTGGGGCATGGTCATGATGACGAAGACACGCACGCAGTGCCCAGTGCCAAAACTGCGCCCGTAATAGCGCCAGCGGTTGTGGTGCCTGCCGTGGATACCACAGCGACCAAGGGTGGCCACGATGCTGCGCCGTCCGTCTCGGCAGCGGATGCGATGAAGCGCCTCGCGGACGGAAACGATCGTTTTGTCGCCGGTGTTCCCCAACGCCCGAACCAGAACATTTCACGGTTGTGTGAGACCTTCACCGGTGGGCAGCATCCATACGCTGCTGTCCTGTCGTGTGCGGATAGTCGGGTGCCACCCGAACTCGTGTTCGATGCGGGCATCGGCGACCTGTTCGTGGTGCGCGTCGCGGGTAACGTGGCCGACGTCGACGAGGTCGGCACTCTGGAATATGGCGTCGAGCACCTGGGCATCAACGCGATCGTCGTCATCGGTCACACAAAGTGCGGCGCGGTGACGGCCGTCGTCGAGAACACGCACGTGACGCCCAACATCGCCAAGCTCGTCGACAACATCGTCCCGGCGGTCGAGGAATCGCGCAAAGCGTTTCCACAGGTGACAGGCGCTCGACTGGTGACCCGCGCCATTCGCACCAACGTCCGCTACGCTGCCACAGAGCTAACGGCCCGCAGTCCACTGCTCAAGAAATATGTGGACAGTGGTCGGTTGAAGATCGTCGGTGGCGTGTACGACCTGCACACAGGGCAAGTCGATTGGATCGATAGTGGTGAAGGTTCGCCGGTAAAGCTGGGGCCTGTTACCAACGATCCGGCGAGCAACGCTCACGCGCCATCCCATGGTCCATCCAAGGCGGTTGCGGTCGATCCGCATGATGCCCACGCCGCACCGGCTGCCGTGCATGGCGATCCACGTTCAAACGCTGAATCAAAACAAGGCGGGCACGATGAGCACTCTGCCGCGACGGATGTCCATGGTGATCCCATCGCGGCAGCGCCGACAACAAAACCTGCGGCCAAGCAGGAGAACTTCGTCGCGCTCGGAGGCTGCCTCGGTGCCGCGGGTGTTGCTTCCTGCGCCATCATGTTCTTTATGAAGGGCAAGCCCGCTCAAACCGAACAGCCCATCGCCGCGATTGCTCACCCGGCGTAACGGGAGAATGCGGACCAGGCGTATCGCGATTCAACGCGAATTGGCTTACCGCAATCGTCGGCCATCCGTCAGGGTCTTCTTTGCCATTTCATCCTTGTTCTCGGCTAAGAACTTCTCGACGGTCTTCATTCGCTCTTCAGGGTTCGGATGGGATGCCAGCATCGCCGGCTGGCGGGAGCCTTTGCTGGCGTCGATGAGGACCTTCATCACGCCGCGCATGCCTTCGGGGTTGTAACCGGCCTGCATCATGTAGCGCATGCCGATGTCGTCGCTCTGGCGCTCGTCGTCGCGGCCGTACTTCATCTGGATCATCTGGTTGGCCATTTGTGACGCGATCATGCCGCGCTGATCGTCACTGGCGACCCCGACCGCAGCGGCAATCATCTGGCCCAGCTGGCCCTTGGCCATCTGCTGGGCCGAATGCTCGGCGATCACGTGACCGATCTCGTGGCCGATGACGCCGGCCAGTTGCGCCTCGGTGTCGAGGCGGTCGTACATTCCCATGGTGATGCTCACCTGCCCACCGGGAAGTGCAAATGCGTTGATCGTGTTGCTGTCCTTGATCAGGAAGAAGTTGAAGTTGTCTGCAAACGGGCTCTTGGCGGCGTCACTATTGGCGACGAGGCGGCGACCCACTTCACTCACCAGCGCAGCGGCGTCGTTCGATCGCGGGTCGACCTGACCACCCATCTGCGGAATCATCTCCTTGGCTGCCTGCAGGCCGAGCGCCTTCTGCTGGTCAACGCCCATGGCCCGGCGATAGGTCTCACCCGTCTCGGGGTTGGTCACCTTCTCCTTGTTGAAGTAACCGATGACCGCCACGAGGATTAAGATGCCCGCGATGATGAACCGACCGCTTCCACCGCGACCTTGACCACGATTGCCGAATCCGAAAGGCATGGAATGCTCCTGTCTGCTAAGAGGGTTTGTTGTAGCAGGTGTGATGGCGGCCGGGAGCGCACGAAGAGAATCATGTTCTCGCCGTTTAAAGGACCCGGTCGCGTCGGCGTTTGCGGTCGACGTCTCGGGCCGTGATCGCGAGGTTCTGGTGGGCGCGCTCGCAGGCCTCGTCGACGCGGGTGGTCTTGCGATATCCCTCGATCCTTCGGAGCAAGTCTCCTTCGACACTTGCAGCCGCCAAGTAGGGCGCGTGAAGCTGTTCCCACATCGCCATTGTGTCGGCGAACGTCGCGGTGGTGCCGACCCGGTCGCCGACGGGCAAGGCACCGGCGTTCATCACGATGCTGTGCGGCGGGGCGAGCGTGAGCAATGCGTCGATCGAACGATCGGTCGCATCCGGCAGGCGCGACTCGGGCAATGGCACGATGACCACCGCGCGTTCACCCCCTACGATCGGGAAGACGGCCGCGAGGAATGTCTCAACGTACAGCGATTGATGGGCTGCCAATTCACGAACCGCCAACGCAGGCGCGATCGACCCCCAGCCCGCTACGAGCAGTTGGCCATGTGGATAGGACGCTACGATCGCGGTCGCATCGATCGCAGGCTGGTCTTCAGTCGTCGCGATCAGGTCCAGGCGTACAACTCCTTCACCACACCGTTGGCGATGCTGCCTGCGAGCTTCCTGCAGGGGGAAGTACAGGCGCGACAGTGTGTCGAAGTCGTCGGCCACGATCGCGAGCCGCTCGGCCTCGACGAGCGTCGCAATGGCCGCGATATAGTCTGTCTCCATCAGCTGGGACTGTCCCCGTTCACAAAGATCCTGAAGCGCAGCATCGGCCATGGCTGCCGATTCTAGGGGTTTGCTCGTCGGTGTGAAGGGTAGCGACCGCGCGTTGCGCGCGACACCTATTGAATGATGCCGAAAACCGGTTGGTCGCATACAATCATGAAAGTGCCCTTAGACCTCGCCAACCCGCGCCTGCTGATCGGTTCCGAGTGGACGGCAGCGACCGATTCCTATGCGGTCGTCGACCCCTTCACAGGCGCTACCATCGCAACCGTCCCTCAGGGCAATACGGCGTTGCTTGATCGGGCCGTCGCCGTGGCGCATGAAGCGTTTGAACGGACGCGCAAGCAGCCGCCATACGAGCGAGCCGCGGTGTTGCACAAGGCGGCGGCGATCCTGGAATCGCGCACGCAGCAACTCGTCGACACGATCGTCGCCGAGGCGGGCAAGCCGATCGTGCTGGCCGAGGCGGAGGTCAGCCGGGCGATTATGACGATGACCGCGTCCGCAGAGGCCGCGCGGCAACCGAACGGTCAGATACTCGACGTTGATGCTTTCAGCAGCGGGGCCAACCATTTCGGCCTTGCCCGACGGTTTCCGATCGGCGTCATCTATGCGATTACACCGTTCAACTTTCCGCTGAACCTCGTTTGCCACAAGCTCGGGCCCGCGATCGCGACGGGGAACACGGTGGTCCTCAAGCCCGCGCCGCGCACACCACTTTCGTCGCTGTTGCTGGCGGACGTGCTGCTAGAAGCGGGGATGATTCCCGGACAGGTGAACGTCGTCACGTGTCCGAACGATCTGGCGGGTCGACTGGTCAAAGACGATCGTGTGAAGATGATTTCGTTCACCGGCAGTGTCAAAGTGGGCTGGGCGATCCGCGAGAATGCTGGTCAGAAAAAAATCGTCCTCGAGCTCGGGGGTAACGCGCCGGCGATCGTCGAGCCGGACGCCGACCTTGATGCCGCGATCCCCATCCTCGCCAGTGGTGGGTTCGCTTACGCGGGGCAATCGTGCATCCACACGCAGCGCATCTACGTGCACGAGGCGATCTATGAGACGTTCCGCGACCGTTACGTCTCGCAAGTGAAGGCGAAGATCAAATTGGGCGACCCGCGCGATCGTGATGTGCTGGTCGGCCCACTGATCGACAAAGCCGCAGTGGGACGCATTGACGAATGGGTCAAGGCAGCCGTCGAACACGGCGCGACCGTACTGACCGGTGGTGCCGCCGAGGGTGTGTCGTATCAACCGACGGTTCTGGAAAACGTCGACCCGACGGACGAGGTGTCGTGCAACGAGGTTTTTGGGCCGGTTGTCGTCCTGGCATCGTATAAAACGTTTGACGATGCAATTGCGATGGCTAACAACAGCCGGTTCGGCATTCATGCCAGCCTATTCACCCGCGACCTCACCAAGGCGATGGCGGCGTACGAACGACTTGAGTTTGGCAGTGTCTTGATTAACCAAGCCCCGACCTTCCGCGTCGAAACGTTGCCTTATGGTGGCGTCAAAGAGAGTGGCGTGGGCCGTGAAGGCGTTCGTTACGCGATGGACGACATGACGGAGATCAAAGCGCTGGTGATGAATCTGAGGTGACCTTTGGTCACGTACGTTGTTTCCTCGACAAGGTGATCATGACCGACAACTCGCTGAACCCTCAATCACCGCCTTACACCAAGCCCGACGCCAGCGTGATGGTGGACGTCAAGGACGTCACCAAGCGGTGGGGTACGTTCACCGCAGTCGATAATGTCAGCCTGCAGATCAAGGCCGGCGAGTTTATCACGCTGCTCGGGCCCAGTGGCTGTGGCAAGACGACGCTGCTGCGGATGATCAGCGGGTTTGAGACGCCGACGGTCGGCAGCATTCTGCTTGATGGACGGGACGTTACACACTCGCCACCTTACAAGCGGGACGTCAACCAGGTGTTTCAAAGCTATGCGTTGTTCCCGCACCTGACCGTCCGTGAGAACATCGAATTTGGCCTGCGGATGAAAAAGGTGCCGCGTGACGAGATGGTGGGGCGCGTCGACGAAGCGGTGCGGATGGTCTCTTTACAGGGAATGGAACTGCGCAAACCGTCGCAATTGTCTGGTGGTCAGCGGCAGCGCGTGGCGTTGGCGCGAGCGATCGTCAATCGGCCCAAGGTGCTGTTGCTCGACGAACCACTCAGCGCGCTCGATGCCAAGCTCCGACACGCGATGCAGATCGAACTGAAACGACTGCAGCAGAAGCTCGGCATTACGTTCCTGTTCGTCACACACGACCAGGAAGAAGCGTTGACGATGAGCGACCGAATCGCGGTCGTGAACAAGGGGAAGATCGAACAGCTTGGGACGGTCAACGAGATTTACCATAAGCCAAAGACGACGTTTGTCGCTCACTTCATTGGTGAAGCGAACGTGATGGACGTGGGCGTGATCGCTGTCGACGGTGAACGGGCTCGCGTCGACCTCGGTGGGGGGATTGAACTGATCGTTGACGCGGTCAACCTGCCAGCCGGCGCCAAATCGGCGCGGATCTCGGTGCGTCCCGAAAAGCTGCACCTGACGAAACACGTCCCCGCTGCTAGTGAGAACCTGTTCATGGCAACCGTGGAGGAAGAACTGTTCAGGGGCGCGATCGACGAGTTGCTGCTCCGCACGCCCAGTGGCCGGGAACTGACCGCGGTCGTCGCGAACGAAAGCGGGTTGACCGAAGCCCTGCACGTGGGGGATGAGGTCTACATCCAGCTGCACCCGGACGACATTGTGGTAGTGCAGGAAGAGTAGCTCTGGTCCCGCTTCCACCGTCCGGTCTTATGTAGGACAGGCATTCCTGCCTGTCTGTCCCCCCGTTCTCCCCCCGGGCTCTATATTGGTGCTATAGGCATTCTTGCCGGTACCTCTTCAGGCCTTTTCTGGGACAATTAAGTCCGGGGGAGAGACAGGCATTCCTGCCTGTCCTACGGGAGAGGGAAAATACCGGCGGGTGATGCAGACAAGAATGTCCGTGCCAGCAAAAATGAGAACAAAGACCCGTTAGTGCCGCGGCAGACCATCGAGATACCGACCGCCTTTGCCCTGGTCGCGGCGGCGCATGAACTCGATGAGGGTTTTAACGTGTGGGTTCATGCCGTTCATGGTGTCGAACTCGGCGATGGCGGCGGCGAAGGGTTTCTCGCGGTAGTAGAAGAGTCGGCGGGCGGCGTCGTCGATCGCTTCGATGTCGGAATTTGAGAACCCCCCGCGACGCAGACCGACCACGTTCACGCCACGCACGATGTTCGGACCGTCGATCTTCATGAACGGTGGCGCGTCGTGTGTGATTCGGCTGTATGCCGTGATGAAGCAGAACTCGCCGAGCGTCACGCGCTGGAAGATGCCGGCGCAACCACCGAGCGTCACGTTGTTCCCGAGGATGACGTGCCCACCAAGCATGGCGTTGTTGATCAGCGTGCAGTTGTCGGCAACGTTCGCGTCGTGACCGACGTGCGCGTTGACCAGAAGCATGTTGTTGTTGCCCAGCCGGGTGATGCCACCCCCGGCCTCCGTGCCGGCGTGGATCGTCACGCTTTCACGGAAGATGTTGTCGTTACCGATCTCAACGCGGATGTTCTCCCCACCCTTGAACTTCTTGTCTTGCGGCGGGCCACCGATGACCGCGTTCTGAAAAAACGTGTTGTTGCGCCCGATCGTCGTGTTGCCGGAGATCGTCACGCCATTGTACAGGACCGAACCTGCCCCGATCGTAACGCCAGGACCAATGACGCAGAACGGACCGATCACCACATCGTCTGCAACGCGTGCAGCCGGGTCGACAAGAGCATGGGAGGAGATATTGGGCATCTAACTGGTCAGGGTAAGGTCTAAAGGATGACGGATGCAAAAAGCCCTGCCGGGCTCAATCGATCCTGTTTCATCCTTTATCCTTCACCCTTCATCCTTATTCCTAGACCGGTTCCGCATCGACCAACATGAACTTGATGTCCGCTTCGCAGGCCAGTTTGTCCAACACGAAAGCCTTGCAGCGGACGTGACCGGTACGGCTCTTCACGCGAACGGTGACAGCCTCCAGCATCAGCTGGTCCCCGGGTACGACCGGATGCCGCATCTTCACCTTATCCATGCTCAACAGGACCGCAAGCTTGCCGGTGTGTTCCAGCTTTCGGCTGAGCAACAGGCCACCGAGCTGCGCGAGCGCCTCGACAATCAGCACGCCGGGCATGATCGGGGTGCCCGGATAGTGACCCTGAAAGAAGATATCGTTGAACGTCACGTTCTTGATGCCGATCGCTTTCTCGTCACCCTCCATCGACAGGACGCGGTCGACGAGCAGCATCGGATAACGGTGAGGCAGCAGCCGTTGAATCTTACGGATGTCCATCACCGCGTCGCGCTGGAACAGCGCCTGGCGGTCGGTGACGTCCTGCTGTTCCATCAGTCGGCGGGCCAGCACGTGGTTGAGCGCATGTCCGCTTCGCGACGCGATGATGCGCCCGAAGATGGGTCGACCGACCAACCGCAGGTCTCCGATAAGATCCAGGACTTTGTGGCGAGCGCACTCGTCGGCGAAGCGGAAGGCGTTGTCGATCGGGCCGTTGGCTGAGATGACCAGCAGGTCGCGCGTGGTCAGGTGTTTACCAATGCCGCGTGCCTTGGCTTCCTCGGCCTCGCGTTCGAACAAGAATGTCCGGGCCGGGGCGATGAGGGTCGCGAAATCGTCCTCACCGAGCGTGAACGCTACCGTCTGTCGACCGACCGGGGCGGGGGCCTCGAAGTCGTAGATGATCTCGAGCCGGTCGGTCGGCCCCGGAAGGGCGGCGATGGAGGCCGAGTCACTGGTGACCTGGATGGGCTTTTTGATGATTAACGGTTCGAGCGCTGCGCCTTGATCGGTGAATCCGGCGCTGGTCAGCATGTCGACGAACGGCAGGCTGCTCCCGTCGGCCGAGGGAAGTTCACCCGCTAGCCCACCACTGACCCGCACGTTGGCGTTGGTGACCCCCATGCCCGCCAGCGCGGCCATGGCGTGTTCGACGGTCTCGACCCAGAGCGTACCATTTTTCAGGCAGGTCCGGCGGGGGCGCTTTAGGACATTTGTCACTAATGCCGGAATCCGAGCAGACTTACCGTCCTGCTCGCGAACGAAGGTGATGCCGCTGTCAGCCTCGGCGGGCGCGAATGTCAACGTCGAGGGCTCACCTGAGAACAGGCCTGGCCCGGTAAATGAGACTTCCTTCAAAATGGTTCGCTGGCGGTCAGGCACGTTGGTAGACAGTTGATCTTAACAGATAAGCAGCCCTGAATCGAAGGGGAGGATCTGAGACGGTTGCGGGGAAGTCATCCAACGAATCGGCCTGACGGCAATATGCTGTCAGGCCGGGTGCTATCGTTCATCGTGATGGCGTCGTTCAGGCGCTGACGGTCGGGCCGTGGTCGACTGCGACTTGGCTGACCTGCGCGTGCATCGCTTTGAAGCCTTCGGTGTCGGCCAGGATCGAGAGGGCTTCTTCGAGGCTGTCCAACTCGCTCTTGGTGATGATGACGCACCGCTCGTCGCAGCCATTGCGGGTAATCTCGACACGCGAACGATGACGCACGATCTTCTCGTGCAACCTCGCCAGCCCACTGCCCACATGGTTCACGTCCAGCGTCTCAAAACCATCAGCCGACATAGGAATACTCCGTACAGATTTCGCCCCGTATTGAGCTGTCCCCTTCGACAGCCTTGCCGATAATCCGTATGGTTTCTATCGACCAAAGGTTCGATCGCTCAACGGAATTTTCAACTTGGTCTGTCGCAATAACTCGAAATGGTCGGTCCGTCACGCAGTTCCTGCGCGAAATTAGGTTAACTGCTGAATCTGCAGGGGTTACCAATTACTAAAGCGCTTTGCGAAACTGTACGGCCATTTCAAACTTGCCGTTGCTGAGGGGGCGAGAGCGGACGACCTCACACAAGTGTGACGCTGCCGGTGAACCGTTGGCTTTGACGTCCATCCGGCAGGTTTGTCCGACGGCCAGCGACTCCTTCAGCAGGAACGACACGCCGCTGAACGACAGGTCGCGCGTTTGGATGTCGTGGACGGAGTTGGCATTGGCTCCATCAAGGACAGTCAGTGTCGCCTTGTGCTGCATCGGTTTTCGATTGTCGCGACGGCGTTCGTTGTGCGGGGTGGCGAGCGAAACGGTCTGGCGAACGGAAGAAAAGCTGTTCATAGAATGTCACTGCCTTCAATGACGTCTGACGTGATCAGTAGCGGGCCGGGGTAGATCTGCCAATCCATTGGCATTTGACCTGCGAAGGGTCGCGATGCGCGGATGCAACGGGGGCTGTAATCCCTTCTGCAAGACACTGCATCGCAAGATCTAAACTATGCCGGAACTGCCCCATTCGGCAGGGTAAGCGAGTCGTAGCATACCGTATGCCGTATGCGAGACTCTTTTATCACCGACCGATAGTTGTTGTCAATTTGGACGCAAACGCGAAAAAACGAGGCAATACTTTTCGGCGTCGAATATTTTTCAGCGTCGCGCCATTTGGCAAAAACGACAACAGGAGTTACAGATTTGATGTACAACAGGCACGGAACAGACCCATCGATGCCTGCACAAAGACGGAGGCAGTCCTGCTAGTCCCTATTCTATCGGCCCAATGTCCGCCGAAACTCCAATGCAACGGGCGGACGTATTGGCTGACTGCACTCTGTCTCGTCGCACTGTTTGCCAGCTTCGCGCTGCCGGGAGTGGTACGGGCTGAGATCAACGCTGAGACATACGAGGCAGATCTGCGAGCGATCGCGACACCGACGTCGCGCGTGATCGGCTCTGATGGCTATGCCGCAACGGTTCGCTATGTTCAGGCGACTCTGGAAGCGCTTGGGGAGGGCGTCGAGGTTCGTCGACACGAATATCCGGTCGTCGTTCCGCAGACATCGTCGGCGACCCTCGCGATCGCCGGGGGTGCGACGCACGACGTCTACCCCTTTTGGCCGGCCGGGGTGCGACTAAATGGAACGCCCACCGAAGGGATCAGCGGTCGAGTGGTGTATGTGGGTGACGCGACGCCTGCCGAAATCAAGCCCGCCTCGATCCGTGGGCAAATCGCCGCCATTAACGCGACGGCGGGGCCGCGCTGGCAGCAGGTCGCGTATTTCGGCGCTAAGGCCATCATCGTTCTGGGGGACGACAAGACGACCAATTTCGACTTACGCTCGCATGACCTGCAACTGCCGGTCAACATGCCACGTTTCTACGTGCCCGCAGGGGCGTTAGCCGACGCGATCAAGGCCGGGCAGCTTGCTGGGAACGAAAATGCCGCGACGCTCAAATCGGTGCTGAACTGGCGGCAGGTGTCGGCGGTCAACCTGTACGCCTTTATCAAGCCTCGCATCGATAAGCCCCAAGGCTGGGACAAGCCGGCCAATCCCGCGGCCATCACGTTCTCAGTGCCGCTCGAAGCCAGTGGCCTGGTGCCCGACCTCGCCAGTGGTGCCGGGCAAGCCGTGCAGACCGCTGCGGGCCTGGCACTGGCGCGCACGTTTGCGGCGCAACCGGCCGACCGACCCGTTCTCATTGTCTTCACGGGTGGCGATAGTATTCAACAACTCGGTTCGCGCAACCTGCTTATGGCGCTGGCCGAGCCACCGGGCAAATGGCAGAGCCTGCTGACGACGATGGAGGTCGACGAAAAGCTCACCGCCGACCACACCACCCGTGTGCAGACACTGATGACGGCACCCCAGTCAATCGACCCGACGGCCGATCGATTGCTCATCGACCGCCTGCGCAAGCTGATTGAAACCGATACGACAGCCAAGCAGGAGCAACTGTTTCGCTACCGACTGTTCACCGATGAAGAAAAGCGGGCCGCCGGTGTCGAGGGGACCGTTCGGCAACTGGAAGACGAGAGCATCCGCATCAGTGGTGTTCGCGCGGCGTTCGAGCACCGACCGGCGGACCTGGTCAAACCCGAGAATCGCCCCCTCGTCGACTACTACCTGCAGAAGCTGATGAATCGCCTGACCGGCGCTGATGGACAGCGTGGGTTGAAGCAGGACTACGCCGACCGCCGGGCCATTCTGGAACGTCGGATCGAGCTGTACCAATGGCTCGCCAGCCGGCTGAATCGCCCGTCGGACCCGAGCATTAAGGCCAACAACTCACGTCTGATCGAACTGCTCGTTGCAATTGATTTGTCCGACGCCGGTGTGCGCATGGGGCCGATGTTCTATGGCTATGCCCAGCGGTCTTCCAACATCAGTCAGATCCAGGAATTTCGCGACTGGTTTGCCCGTCAGCAGAAGTCGTCCGCCGATGGCAGGGGTGGCGATTGGGTCAGGCAGACCGCAGCCGTCGTCGACCTCGAACCGCTCAACAACTCGCGCTTGCCCCAAAGCTGGCACTCCACGCCAATGCTGATCGGTTCTGAGACCAGCATGGCCTGGGGGGTGCCCGGGTTGACGATGATGACGCTGGACGACCTGCGCCTGCGCCGCGACACTCCGGCAGATACCTTGGCGAACCTGTCAGTCGACAAGGTTCGCAACGTCATCCTCCCTCAACTGGAAGCAATAGAAGCGATCTTCCGTCCCGCACTAGCGGATCCGAAGTTCGTCGGCCAAGTCGAATTGAAGTGGGACCTCGGTGAGATCCGTGGGCAAGTGGTGGGCCTGGCGTCCGGTCGGCCCGTGCCCGACCTGCCGCGCGAGGGGTTCTACACGACTTACTACTACGCGAATAATGGCAGCGGGAAGATCCCGTCGCTCAAGTCCCTGCCTTCGGTGCTCGGCATGCGACGAAGCGAACTGCTGAGATGCGACGCCGAGGGACGCTATCTCATCGAGGGCATCCCGCGCAACGGTGATCAGAACGGCTTGGCGATCCACGTCTACAAACCCGAGCCCGGTACGGGGCGCATCATCGCGGCGAGCGACCTGGGCAAAGGTGCCGGTGACATCAAGTGGTTCGCCGACCTGCGGCAGGACAACACGAGAATGCGCAGCGTAGTCTTCGACTGCGCCGAGTTCTCGCTGTTCGGCCTGTACGACCCGCGCTTCCTGCAGTCGCTCGGTGAGGTCATCCCGCTCGACGCGCGGCGCAACGCTGAGCCCCAGAAGTTCAGCTTCCTGATCCGCGACCAGATGCTCGCCGGTTTCGTCGAACCGTCGTTGCGCGCGATGTTGCTGTTCCGATACGGGCGCGTTGGCAATCGCCTGATGTTGCTGAACATCGACCCCACCGCGATGGGCAGTGGCGTGGGTGAAGGGGCGTTGGGTTACACCGTGCCCGAGTTGAACGACCTCGGGCCACTGTCACTGGCGACGGTCGAGGATTTTGCAAAGCTCGATGCCAAGCGGTTGGCCGACTATCGCAAGGCGGGTGTCAGCAGTGACCTGGTCGACAGTCTGCACGCCGAGTCCGCCGAACGAATTAAGACCGCCAAGTCTGCCGTAATCGCCGACGATGGCGCAGGTGTCACGGCCAACGCCAACGGCGCTTGGGCCGACGAGGCCCGCGTTTACCAGGCTGCCCAGGACATGGCGAGCGACGTCGTCCGCGCGGCTATCTTCCTGCTGTTGCTCTGCGTGCCGTTCTCGTTCTGCATGGAACGGCTGGTGATCGCGTCACCCAATATCTACAAGCAGATCGCAGGCACGTTCTTCATCTTTATGATCATGACTGCGGCGCTCTGGAGTTTTCACCCGGCGTTTAAGATCAGCTCAAGCCCGCTGGTGATCATCCTTTCCTTTGCGATCATTCTCATGTCTGCCGTCGTTATGTGGGTGCTGTATGGGAAGTTTGACACGGAACTGAAGCGCATTCGCAGCGGGCGCGGGACCAGTGAGGGCGCAAGCTTCGCGCGGGCCAGCGTGCTCATGAGCGCCGTGGTGCTGGGCATCGCGAACATGCGCAAACGTAAGTTTCGCACGGTGCTGACGAGCATCACGGTCGTGCTGATTACGTTCGCTGTGTTGTGCTTCACCAGCGCCAGCCGGTTCGTCGGCACCAGTGCGTTGCCGGCGGGTGTCGATTCGTCTCATCCGGGCCTCATGTTGCGCCAGCGCGGCTTCCGGCCGATGCCCACCGTCGTCCTCGACAACCTCGCCGCCGTGCTGGGAAATCAACCGATCGCCCAGCGATGGTGGAACGTGAACGCGTTCGACCCGAACGAGCAGATCCACATCGTCGCCGGTGGCCTCGACGGCAAGCCACCGCGCGTGTTTGTCGCGCAGGCGCTGCTGGGAGTCACACCAGCCGAGACGAGCGTGTCGAAGATTGACGAGGTAATCGGCAAGGACAAGTTCGCTCGTCTGCAAAAGGAAAAAGACATCATCTTCCTCAGCGGTTCGATAGCGGAGCAACTGCTGGTGAAGGAGGGGGACACGGTCAAGATCGGCGGGCTGGACTTGAAGGTCGCTTCCATCTTCGACGCCGATGACTTCGACCAGAAGGTCGTCACGCTTAGTGGTGAGTCGCTGGCGCCGTTGAAGTACAGCAGTGGCGCGCTCGACGCGGGTGGCCGAAAGTTGTCCGACAGCGCGCTGGAAGACCTCGACGTCAGTGACGACGTCGCTGCGAGCGAGGCATCGGGTGGGGCGTACGAACACCTGTCGTCGACCCGGTTCGCGATCGTGTCGGCCGAAGTGGCGCAGCAACTGCCGCTAGCGTCACTGCGCAGCGTCGCGCTGCGAGCGAGCGATTTCAAAACGGTCGAGAAACTCAGCGACGAACTTACACGGCGCTTCGCCGTTACGACATTCGCGGGGTACGAAGACGGTGTGAAGCTCGTGACCGCCAGCAACCTCGCCAGCGTGAGCGGGGCGGGGCAAGTTGCGGTGCCGCTGGCGATTGCGGGGCTGATCATCTTCAACACGATGATGGGCTCGATCGCCGAGCGCCGGCGAGAGATTCACGTTTACACCTCGCTTGGGTTGGCGCCGCTGCACGTTGGGGCGCTTTTCGTTGCAGAGGCGATGACGTATGGCCTGATCGGCACTGTCTTCGGTTACATCATCGGACAGGGGGTCGGCACAGCCCTGCTGAAGCTTGGTTGGCTCGGTGGTGTGACGCTCAACTACAGTGGCAGCAGCGCGATGCTGACGATGGGGTTGATCCTGCTGATCGTGCTGCTGAGCGCGCTGGTCCCTGCAAGGCTTGCCAGCAAGATCGCCGCGCCGAGCATCGAGCGAAGTTGGCGTGTGCCACTGCCCAAGGACGATGAAATTCGCGCCGTTCTCCCCTTCACGATCAATAAAACCGCCGCCGACGGCGCGCTGGCGTATTTAGCGGAGTTCTTCGAGGCGCATCAGGAAGGGAGCATCGGCAAGTTCAGCGCGGGAAAAGTCGAGACTTTCGTCTTCACCGACGAGCAAGGCCGCACCAGCCGGGGGCTCAAGACCGTCATCTGGCTGACACCGTTCGACCTCGGTGTACGACAGCATCTCATGCTGATGATCCACCCCGGTGAGTTTCCTGAGATCTACGAGGTCAACGTCTACCTTCAACGCCTCAGTGGCGACGACGGAAGCTGGTACCGCATGAACCGCACGTTCCTGACCGAATTGCGCAAACAGTTCCTGTCCTGGCGGTCGCTGTCACCCCAGCGCATGCTGGATTTCGTCGAAGAAAGCAAACGCCTGTTTGCCGATGTGCCCGATCGAGTCGTGACGACGTCGGCGGGTGAAGCGGTTAGGTTGGGATAAAGAATGATGCACCGCACCGACGCCGAGACGCCGAGAAGAAAAAAGTGTGCCTTCCGACAAATTGGCACGAAGGAAACACGAATGAATACGGATGGATTGGGCTTGCCACTTCTCATTTGTGTTCCATTCGTGCGGATTCGTGGGCAAGTTTCCTGACTTCACTTGGTGTACGCGTCTCTGCGGTGAACAACGCATTTTGAGCCTGATTGCATGAAAGAAGATCTCGAACTCAAACAATTCCGCGAGCTGATGCCCGCCCCTGACCATTGGGAGGAGGGTTTTGGCTACAAGGCCATGATCGGCGCGCTGTTCGTCGGGCTCATCATGACGCCGGCGAGCATGTACATGTCGCTGGTCGTCGGGCAGGACGTCGGGTCTGCGGCACAGTGGGTGACGATTATCCTGTTTATCGAGGTCGCGCGCCGCTCGTTTACGACGCTGCGCCGGCCGGAGATTTACGTCCTCTACTACATGGCCGGGGCGGCGGTCGTGAACGGGTCTGGGTTGTTGTGGAACCAGTTCCTCGTTCAGAGCGATGCGTTTCGATCGTTTGGAATCGCCGACAAAATCCCCAGTTGGGTTGCGCCGTCAAATCCGGATATTCTTGGTCAGCGGTCGTTCTTCCATTCTGCGTGGCTGGTACCGATTGGCTTGATGGCGCTCGGCCAGGTTCTACAGCGCGTCGATCACTTCGGGCTCGGGTACGTAATGTACCGGCTTACCAGCGACGTCGAGAAACTCCCTTTCCCAATGGCCCCCGTCGGCGCTCAAGGCATCACCGCGCTGGCGGATGCATCCGGTGGAAAGGAGACCTGGCGGTGGCGCGTCTTCTCGTTCGGCTCGATGCTAGGCATGGTCTTCGCCGCCGTCTACCTTGCGCTGCCGGCCGTTACCGGTGCGTTCCTGCCTGAGGGCATCAGCATCTTCCCGATCCCGTTTAAGGATCTGACGACGAACACACAGTCGTTCCTGCCCGCCGTGCCGATGATGCTCAGCTTTAACTTGGGCCTTGTGCTTGCGGGCATGGTGTTGCCGTTCTGGGCGATGGTCGGCGGGTTGGCTGGCTTGATCTTCACGATGGCGATCAACCCCGTCCTCTACCAAACCGGCATCCTCAAGACCTGGGCACCCGGCACGCCCGCCATCGCGACGATCAATGCGAACTATCTCGATTTTTACCTCTCGTTCGGCCTCGGCTTGACCGGCGCCATCGCGGCGATCGGCTTCTGGCACGTCTTCAGTGGCCTGCGTCGCAAAAAGCAGTCGATCGACGAAAGCGGCACTGCGACGATCGAATGGCGTAATCTCTTCAATCCACCGGCCGGGCGCGGGGACATCTCGCTCTGGATCGGCGTTCTGATTTACGTCGGCTCGATGTGCGTCACGATCGCGCTCGCGTGGTGGTTGCTGGACAAAGCACACCAGAACAACCCCGCCAACAGCCCCGTCTCGATGACGCTTTTGGCCGTGCTGGCGTTTTACGGTTTTGTCTACACGCCGATCATCAGCTATGTGTCGGCTCGCATGGAGGGCATCGTCGGCATGACCGTGCAGGTGCCGTTCGTCCGCGAAGCGACATTCATCCTCACTGGCTACCAAGGGGCCGCGATCTGGTTCGCGCCGTTCCCTGCGTACAACTATGGGGCGCAGACCGTCTACTTCCGCCAGACCGAACTCACCGGCACGAAGATCACCAGCATGATCAAGGCCGAGGCGTTCGTCATGCCGATAGTGATCGTCGCGACGCTCGTGTTCAGCCAGTTCATCTGGCAGATCGCGCCGGTGCCGAGCAGCGCGTTCCCCTACGCCCAGCAGTTCTGGGAAGTGAACGCCTACCGCCAGGCGATCATCATGAGCAGCACACTGCCCGGTGGGGAAAACGGTCCGTTCTACGAGGCGTTTAATGTCATTTACTTGGGTGCGGGGCTGTTGTTGGCGTTGGGAACGTACGCGAGCATGTCGTTCTTCGGCCTGCCGATCCTGCTGGTCTACGGCGTGATCCGCGGGTTGGACCAGAGCACGCCGGACGTCATCGTGCCACAGTTCATCGGCGCGTTGCTCGGTCGCTACATCTTCGCCAAGAAGTTCGGCGACATGTGGCCGCAGTACCGCGTGGTGTTCTTTGCGGGCTACGGGTGCGGTGTGGGGCTGGTGATGATGTTGAGCCTCGGCTTAGTCTTCATGAGCAAGAGTGTGTTCCAGGCAACCTATTAGGGAGGTTGCCGACATGCGATGGTTGATCTGCGATTGGACGGCACTGTCCTTCGATCGCGAACTGACCCTCCCACGTCGGCAATCGAAAATCTTCGAATGTCCGATCGACCTGAAATCATCCCCGCCCGTCGTGCTCTGAATGTGCGCAGCGTCCTGCTCGGACTGCTCGGCGTGCTCTTCATCTGCGGCCTGACGCCGTACAACGACTTTGTCCTGGCCAACACGTTTCTCGTGGGCAACTTCATGCCGGTCGGGCTGCTGTTGTTTTTCGGCGCTGTGGTGATGCTCGTGAACGCCCCGCTGTGGCGATGGCGTCCACGCTGGGCGTTCGGTACCGGCGAGTTAGCGGTGGCGATGGGGATGACGCTCGTCAGCTGCACGTTGCCGAGCAGTGGGTTGATGCGGTACCTGCCGGCGCACCTGGCCAACGTCCACTACCATGCAGACGCTAACGTCGATTACGCGCGCGTCGTTGCCGACCTGAATTTGCCCGAGTGGGCGTTCCCGACGTTCGAGGGGACGTCGACATCCGACATCGCCAAGGACGACGTCGTGAAGTACTACCGCAACCGTATTCCCCTTGGCGAGGAGGGGGCTTGGGGCCGCATCTTCCGCGCGTGGGTGCGGCCGGCCATCGGGTGGGGCGCGTTGCTCGCGTGCATCTACGGCGCGGTGCTGTTCGCGTCGGTCATCGTGCGCAGGCAGTGGGTGGAGAACGAGCGGCTCGCATTCCCGCTGGCCAGCGTCTATCTATCCCTGATCGAGGCACCGGCACCAGGCCGGTCGTTCAACGCGCTGTTTCGCAACTGGGGGTTCTGGATCGCGGCAGCGTCGGTCTTTACAATCCACGCGTTTAACGGGCTGCACCGCTACGATGCGGAACACTGGCCAGAGTTGCCGATCAGCTTTGACCTGGGCAACCTGTTTACCAGCCCACCTTGGTCGTACATGACCTGGGGGTTCAAGTCGCAGACGCTCTACTTCTGTGTGATCGGGTTTGCGTTCTTCATCCAGTCGAACGTCGCGTTCAGCCTGTGGTTTTTCTACGCGGTACTCTTGCAGTTGACGGTCGTGCAGTTCGCGGCGTTTGGAGGGGACTTCAACAGTTCGGCACGTCAAACCGACCTGTGGCTCGGCGCGTTGATCCCCTTCGCGATGACCGTCCTCTGGATTGGTCGCGGACAATGGGCCGTCGTGTGGCGACAGATGATCCGGCGCGGCCGCGCCGACGACCCGCGCGGGCGCTACCTGCCTTACGCGCTGGCTGGTTGGGGCCTGCTCGCGTGCCTGGCGGGCACGGTCGCGTGGCTGCTGGCGGTGGGCGTGACGTTTGCGGGCGCGGTCGTCATCGTCGCGATGCTAGGGCTGTTCTACCTCGTGCTGGCGCGCATCGTCGCCGAGACGGGCCTGATCTTCGTCCAGTTGAGCATCCCGCTCGACCGGCCCTGGGTCTACGCGCTGCAGGACCTGCCAGCTTCGATGGCGACCCGTCCGACCGGGCCGACCAGCTTCTGGAGCGGGATGATCGGGGGCACGCTCGCCCACGACGTGCGCGAGGCGCTGCCCCCATTCGCGATCCACGCGCTACGCGTGACCGACATGGCCGCGTTCGATGACGCCAAAGACGACGGTGGTGGACGTGGTGGAAAGACTAGCCGCGGTCACGGGTACGGCGTGTTCGCAACGCTCGTGCTGGCGCTGATCGTCGGGTTCCTCGTCGCCGGCGCCAGCACGCTCTGGGCCGAGTACTCGTACGGCTCCACGCTCGACCGTCAACCGCAGTCGCCGTTGAATGGTTACGGCGTCAACGCCACACCGAACAGCCAGATCCTCGGCCCGACGCTTAACTTTCAACCGCCTAACAACGGGCCCAAGGAATCGCACAGCCATCCGTTGTACCTCGCGATCGGCGCGGGGGTCAGTGGTGCGCTAAGCCTCCTGCGATTGCGTTACCTGAACTGGCCACTGCACCCGATCGGACTGCTGACCTGTTTCAGTTACCCAGCGCAAAGAATCTGGTTCAGCATCTTTCTCGGATGGCTTGCCAAGGTCATCATCGTGCGGTTCGGTGGCTCGGACATGTTCAAGCGCGCCCGCCCGCTGTTCATCGGCCTGATCCTGGGTGAAGCGGCGGCCGCGTCGTTCTGGCTTATCGTCAGCATCATCCGCAACTCGATGGGATACTCGTACGAGGCAATCAACCTGCTGCCGACCTAGCTTCGCGTCACGCGGCAAACGACCTTCATGGCAACCACGATCGAACCAACTTCGCCTTCCACGCTCGGCACGCGACGCACGGCGTCGCCTCTGGTCTGGCAGGGTTTGCGCCTCGGCGTGCCGGGCGAATGGTCGCCCGTGAAGATCGAAGGCGACTTCGACAAGGGCTTTATCTCGCTGGCGGACCTGGACCGTGATCGCCTCGGTGTGCGATGGCAGACGGTGAGCGCCAAGGCGGACCCCGTCGCGCTCGTCAGCACCGCGATGCGCAACGAGGTGGGGCAGTTGGCGTTCGACGAATCGATCGAACGGCAGCCTGATGGCGATTGGTCGGTCGCCCGGCTGTACGTCGAGCCCGAACCGCCCGGCCGTGACGTGTGGATCGGATATTCCCACCGAACGCGACGGATCGTGCAGGTCGTCTATCACGCCCAGCGCCGCGAGCCGACGCTGGCCAATGCCATCATCCCCACATTGCGCGACGAGGGCGTCCCCGGTGGGTTGGCCGCGACGTGGTCGGTCTTCTGGCTTGATGTGAAGCTGCCCCAGCCCATGCGTTTGACGGGTCAACGGTTGAACGTCGGTGACCTGTCGCTGACCTTCACGACCGACGGCGGCCCCCTGATCGTCCGCCAGCTTGCCGCGGCGAGCGTTGTGCTCGGTCGGCGGACGCTGGAGTCGTGGGTCGCAAGCATCGGTGAACCGAAGCGATACCGCACGACCGATCGAGGTGAGCCGGTCACCGTGCGCGGTTGGACGGGCCTGCGCCTGTGGCACGCGCGGCGCCGCCGCCTGATGCTGGCCCGCTGGGTGCCGCGCGCGTTCGTCACCTATGCCGTGCACGACCCCGAGGCCGACCGACTCGCGCTCGTGCGGGCGCCGAGCGACGCGCTTGCGGTCGCCGCGATCACTGGCATCGGACGGGCGGGCGAGACATGATGTGGCCCCTGCGTCGCAAGAAGTCCGCCAAGCCGTCGCGCGAGCAGGTGCTCGGCGCCCGACCGTTGCGCCTCGTCGAAGAATCGCCCGAGCCCGACGGCAAGGGTGGGGCGCGGTTGAAGATCAAGCTGCGGCAAGCCAAGTGGGCCGGCATGTTCGTCCGGCTGCCCGACAGCTCCACGAAGACGTTCGAGTTCGACGAGATCGGCCTGCTCGTCTGGAATAATTGCGACGGTAAGACGACCGTCAAGCGCCTCATCGAGGCCGTCGCAAGCAAGTGCAAGGTCAGCCTGCGCGAGGCCGAGGTGTCGACCTTCGCGTTTCTGCAGATGCTGGCCAAGAAGAACCTCGTAGGCATCGAGATGGAGAAGAAAGATTGAACCGCGACGACGCCCAGGCGCAAAGCGGAGCAGAGGAAACCAACGTGCACTATTGTCTTCTTCACGACTTCACGTCTTCGCGGTTGAATGAGATCGAAAGCTATGACGGTTGTTAATCCCAAATCTTCCGGCCAAGTCCAACGACAACGCTCGCTGCCTTGGTCTAAGGCGGTCGAGATCGCCTACAAGAGCATTCGCCTGCGCCTGTCGCGCAGCCTGCTGGTGACGAGCGGCATCGTGCTCGCGCTGGCGTTTCTAATGTCGATCCTCGCCGGTGAAGCGATGACCCAGGGCATGCGCGGCTGGATCACGTCGGCCCCGACGTCGACGGCCTTCGACGATCTTCGTCAGCAGCGCAAGCAACTGGAAGACGCGCGCCAACCGATCGCCGACCGTCTGTTCACCGCGGCGCGCACGGGGGAAGTGGTGCCCGACGGCACGGCCGACCTCGACGAGAAGGCCATGTTCGGTGACGAACTGCCTGCGATCGCCAAGGACCTCGGCTCACCACTCCCCGCCGGTGCCGACGAACTGAAACGCGCCCTGCGGCGTGACCCATCGCTCGTCGCGCCGATGAAGGAATGGATCGGCTACAGCGATCAGATCAAGACCGTCCGCGAAACCCTCGCCGGTCCGCAGCAACTGGAATCGATGCTCAAGGGCGCCGGCGTCCCCACGACCGCCGAGGACATTGCCAACAACAAGATCCAGACCCGCTGGCTGATTGGCCTGGCGCTGCTCGTCGCGTTTGTCGGCATTTTGAATGCCATGCTCATGAGCGTCACCGAACGCTTCCGCGAGATCGGCACGATGAAGTGCCTGGGCGCGCTCGACAGCTTCATCATCAAGCTCTTCCTCATCGAAAGCCTCTTCCAGGGCATCGTCGGCACCATCCTCGGCGTGCTGGCCGGCCTGCTGCTCAGCTTCGTCTCCACCTGGAGCTCGTTCGGCGGGTACGCGTGGAAGAACCTGCAGTGGAACAACCTGCTGATCGGCATCGCCATCTGCACCGCCGTCGGCATCATCCTGACCGTCGCGGGGGCGTTGTACCCCGCGTGGTCCGCAGCCCGCATGCAGCCGATCGAGGCGATGAGGTCGGATGTCTGATGTTAATTGTTCGTTCTTAATGGTTAATTGGAAATTGCGAAAACAATGGCACCCAACAACCAACACTCAACATCAACCCCAGTTAACCATTAACAACTAACCATTAACACCCTATGTCTATCGACACCCCCCCAGTCGCCGCTACCACGCTCTCCGAGCACACGGTCCGCTCTATCGACGTCAAGCGCGTCTACAAGATGGGCCAGGAAGAAGTCCACGCGCTCAAAGGCATCACCGTCAGCATCAACCGCGGCGAGTACATCTCCATCATGGGCCCCTCGGGCAGCGGCAAAAGCACCTTCTTTAATATGATCGGCGGGCTCGACAAACCGACCAGCGGCAAGGTGTATATCGACGAAGTCGACATCGCGCAGCTCGACAGCTACGAGCTCGCCTGGATGCGTTGCCACAAGATCGGCTACATCTTCCAGACGTTCAACCTGCTGACCGTGCAGACCGCGTTGGAAAACGTCATGCTCCCCATGGTCTTCGCCGGCATGAACACCGGCGAAGCCCAGGACCGCGCCGCCGAGATCCTCAAGCGCGTCGAGCTCGGTCACCGCCTGTTCAACAAGCCCGGTGAAATGTCTGGCGGCCAACAGCAACGCGTCGCCATCGCCCGCGCGTTCGCCAACGACCCCGCCATCATCCTCGCCGACGAACCCACCGGTAACCTCGACCTCAACACCGGCACGCTCATCATCAAACTCCTGCGCGATTTGAACAAGGAAAAGGGCGTCACGATCATCAGCGCCACCCACGACCACAAGATGCTCGCGGTGTCCGACCGCATCATCTGGATCCGCGACGGCAAGGTCGACAAGATCCAGAACCGCGAAGACCTGAAGATCGAAGTCGGCACCATCGAAGGGGTGGGCGGGCAGGACATGCACTGACGGCTTTCACCCGCCCAAACAATCGGACTTGTCGCGCCAAGTTCTCTCTTTTCGTTGTCGCTATTGATGCAATTCACCGCGATTGTGGGGTTGGAGGCAAGGCAGTTCTGTTACACTTTGCTGCTCGTATCCAATAGGAGGAACCGGCGATGAAGACAGTGATAATGGCGGTGCTCGGGTTGGCGTTGGTGGCGACGTTGGTGCGGCCGGTCGAGGCGCAGCAGCTGAGCAGTCATCAGCAGACGATGCACGACGAGATCGAGGCCGGGCTCGATGCCGTGTCGATCGCGTTGAACGAGGTCCGCGCCAAGCTAAATGCGGGCGACGCCTCGGCCGCGGGCAGCGCGTACAACACGACCGTCCGCAATTACAACAATCACGTTCGCCGCATCGTGCAGCTTCCCGCCGGCAACGCGGCGACCGTCGCGCTCAAGGGCAAGGCCGATGCGCTGGGCGCGACGCTGAAAGAGACCGCCGCCGCGCTCAAAGCGGGGCCGGCGGCGCAACCTGGCGCTCAAGCCGGTGCCCCGCCCGGCGCCAAACCTGTTGACGCCCTAGCGCAGCCCGCGGCGCCTTCGGGCAAGCTCGACTACAAGCAACAGCAGGCGTTGAAGGACGCGCGCTTTTACCTGAATGAAGTTCAACCGCGCGCCGAACGCATCGCACAGCTGACTGCCACCAAGCCCGATGCCGAAGCCATCGCCGAGGCGATGGAATCGATGAAGTTCGTCCAACAGCGCATGGGCTACGCGGTCGAGCGGTTGAACGCGCTGCCCGCGGACAACGCCGACGTCGCCGCCGAGTCCAAGCGGTACAACGACGTGCTCGCGTCACTGGTCACCGCGCAAGGCGTCATCGAGAAGGCCGCCCCCGACGCCGACAAGGCCGTCGCCGCGCTGGGTCAGCAGATGACCGACGACCTGGCCATGGTCGAGAGCTGGTCGACGAGCCTGCGCAACCCGCAGTCGTTGTTCGACAGTCACCCGGACGTCGCGATCGCCGCCGTCGGTCAACTGCCGCAGATGCGCGAGGCGATGGCCGACATGCTCAAGCGCTGGACCGCCCGCGCAAACGACAAGCCCAAGGACACCAGCGCCGCCGACATGGTGCGCAAGCTCAAGTACGTCGACGGGCAGATCACCGAGTTGTCGTCGTACACCGAGGGGTTGTCCACGAGCCTGCCCGAGCAAATCACCACCGACCTCACCGCCGTCGACAAGTTAATCGAGACTGGCGTCACCGAGCGTCGCCCCGCGTACTTTGCCCCGGACGGCGGCATCGCCCAGCAGACCGCGTTCGCCGAGCAGAAGGTGAAGATGCTCAAGGCCATCAATGCAACCGCCGCCATCACCGCCGAGCAGTCACTGACCGCCACGCGCGACAAGTCGCTGGCCGCCCAGAAGTCGCTGGCCCAGGACATCATCAACGGCAACAAGAAGCCCGCCGAGCGTTACAAAGGCGCCGACTTGGAAGACCTTCGCCAGCGTGTGATCGCCGACTGGAAGGCAAAATACCCTGCCGACGAGATCGTCACCGTCATCTTCAATACCGAAGGCTGGTCCCGCACCACCCGCTGGGACTGGAGCGCCGCCAACAAAGGCTTCGGCAAGGTCGACTACGATTACATCCAACCCAAGCTCTTCTACAAACTGAACGACACCCACGCCCTCGAGATGCCCGTCGAAGTCTACAAGGACTACATGAAGGACAGCCGCATCGTCGTCAAACCCTGGGACAAAGACCCCGAACCCTCGGTTGTGCGCACCTACCTGCTCACCAATTTGAAGTGACCGCCGGGGAAGACGCCAGGATCACATCGCGCCACGGCAAGGTCGACAAGATCCAGAACCGCCAAGACCTGAAGATCGAAGTCGGCACCATCAAAGGGGCGGGTGGGCTGAGTGATGTCCCCCTATCCTGCTCAAATTTGTGCGGCCGCCCGTCCTGCGCCTCACCAACCGCTCAACCCCCATCCCCCGCAATCCCCACCGCCAGCGTACCCTGTGACGTAAACATACTCAAAACACAGTTTTCAATGTGAGAGGACCTCCGCACGTCCAACAATCCCCCGATCCCACCCCAAAACAGCGCGAGTTCGGACTGAAACAGCGCGAGTTGAGACCGAAACAGCGCGAGTTGAGACCGAAACAGCGCGAGTTGGAACTGAAACATCGCGAATTGGGTTCGAAACAGCGCGAGTTGGAACTGAAACAGCGCAAGTTCGGACTGAAACAGCACGAGTTGAGACCGAAACAGCGCGAGTTCGAGCCGAACTTGCCCACGAACAGATCGAACTTCCCAACGAACGGTCTGTCGGCCCCGAGCCCGCCACCGCCGGCAACGGTGATGCGCTGATTATCCCGAGCCACGAGCAGGACAGTGCGGGGCACGCAGAGAATCTTAAGAATTTGAGAACCGGATTTTTCATTTGCAACGGAAAGCTGGAGAAGGTAATTTGACCTTGCCGGTTGTAGAGCGGCTGGACATGAATCCCCCGCGGCGGGCGTGTCCAACAGGGCGGGAATCTTAGAACAACAAC
>Ga0163144_10000371_pt1 | contig 103391 bp, 99 predicted proteins | sample OliLak19BULKMAT1_FD_123175 | JGI IMG/M metagenome (GOLD analysis project Ga0163144, IMG submission 123175) | Freshwater microbial mat bacterial communities from Lake Vanda, McMurdo Dry Valleys, Antarctica - Oligotrophic Lake LV.19.BULKMAT1 | ecosystem: Environmental > Aquatic > Freshwater >...
CACCAGCAAGAGGACCGCGAAGGCCGGCTACGCCCCGGCCTGCGGCAACAAGTTCCGCCCGGGAGTCTGCGAGCTGCCGCGGATCAAGTGCAGCGAGTGCCCGAGCCAGGCGTTCGCCCCGGTTGATGATGACGCCGTGCTCGCGCATCTGCAGGGACGCCACGTCATGGGTGTCTATCCCCTCCTGCCCGACGACACCTGCTGGTTCCTCGCCGTCGATTTCGACAAAGGCGCCTGGGCTGACGATGTACGCGCGTTCATCGATACCTCGCGACGCGTCGGTCTCCCGATTGCGGTGGAGCGCTCCCGCTCGGGGAATGGCGCGCACGTGTGGTTCTTCTTCTCGGCGCCCACCGCGGCGAGCACGGCGCGCAACATGGGCTGCGCCCTGATCACCGAGACCATGTCGCGTCGCCACCAGCTCGGCATGGATTCGTATGATCGCCTGTTCCCCAGCCAGGACACCCTGCCGCGCGGCGGCTTCGGCAATCTCATCGCGCTGCCGTTGCAACGCGAGCCGCGTCGGCAGGCGAACTCGGTCTTCGTCGATGATCACCTCGTCCCGTACCCCGACGACGAACAGTGGGCGTTCCTCGCCTCGCTGCCCAGAATCGATCCCGACACCGTGGCCTCGATCGCGCTCGACGCCAGTCGTCGGGGTGCCGTGATCGGCGTCCGCACCGCCGGCACCGAACTCGATTCGGCGCCGTGGACCTCCCCGCCGTCTGGGCGTCAGCGCGCCGCCCCGATCAGCGCGCGGATTCCAGAGCGGCTGCGCGCCGTGCTCGGGCAGCAGCTCTTCATCGACAAAGCGGGGCTCCCCTCGGCGCTGCTCGACCAGATCAAGCGCCTCGCCGCCTTCCAGAACCCGGAGTTCTACCGAAAGCAGCGCATGCGCCTGCCGACTGCCACCACGGCCCGTGTCATCGCCTGCGCGACGGACCTGCCACAGTACGTCGCGCTGCCCAGAGGCTGCCGGGATGCCCTCGACGACCTGCTGCGAGCGCATGGCGCCGTCCTGGACCTCGACGACCAGCGCGTCGCAGGCGGCACATTAGATGTGCGCTTCCAGGGAACGCTGACGCCGGTCCAGTCGGCCGCGGTGCAGTCGCTCCTGGCGCACGACATCGGCGTCTTCGTCGCGCCGCCCGGTGTCGGCAAGACCGTGGTCGGTGTCGCCCTGATCGCCGCGCGCCGCTGCACGACGGTCGTTCTCGTGCATCGGCGGCCGCTGCTCGATCAGTGGCTGGCCCAGTTGGCGCTGTTTCTCGGCATCGACGAGAAGGCGATCGGCCGGATTGGCGGTGGCACGCACCGGGCCAGCGGCCGACTGGACGTCGCCATGGTGCAGAGCCTCGTTCGCGCCGGCGCCGTGGACGACCTGGTTGCGGACTACGGCCAGGTGATCGTCGATGAGTGTCACCATGTTCCGGCGGTGTCTTTCGAGCGCGTCCTCTCCGAGGCCAAGGCACGTTACGTCGTCGGACTCACCGCGACCCCGGAGCGGCGCGACGGCCACCATCCGATCGCCGAGATGCAGCTTGGCCCGATCCGCTTCGCCGTCACCGCCAGGGACGAGGCGGCGCGGCGTCCCTTCGCGCAACGCCTGATCGTCCGCGAGACAGCCTTCGCCATCCCGCCCACGCACCCGGCGGCAGGCATCCAGGCACTGTACGCGGCGCTGGCGCAGGACGAGGCGCGCAATCGGCTCATCCTCGATGACGTGATCAGCGCCCTGGCCGCGGGGCGCTCACCGATCCTGCTCACCGAACGAACCGACCACCTCCTGTTTCTCGCATCCCGGCTGGCCAGCTTCACCCGACACCTCATCGTGCTGCGCGGCGGCATGGGAGTCCGGCAACAGCGCGCCGTCCGCCAGCAGCTCGACGCCATCAAGGCGGACGAGGAACGCCTGATCCTCGCGACCGGGCGCTTTATCGGCGAAGGCTTCGACGACGCGCGGCTCGACACTCTCTTCCTCGCCCTGCCCGTCTCGTGGCGCGGTACGCTCGTGCAGTACACGGGACGGCTGCATCGGCTGCACCCGGACAAGACCGAAGTGCGGATCTTCGACTATGTCGATCGCGCCGTGCCGATGCTGCTGCGCATGTTCGAGAAACGCCTGCGCGGCTATCGCGCGATCGGCTACGCACGCGGCGAGGCGCCGCTCGGCTTCGCGGAAGCGAGAGAAGAAACCGTCGTCGAGTACGATTCGGATTATGGAGCGACGCGCGCTAGCGCGCCGTGGATGGAGCCGGAGTGAACGCGACCGCCGTCAGGTTGCGCGCCCACGCGGTAGGCAGCGAAACGCACCGCCCGCCGGGCTACATCAAGCGCACGCAGCGTCGATCGGCCTCCAGGCGCTAGAATCGCTGCCGATGAAGGTGGAGCCGGGCGCAGCACCTGATCGACGCAAGCCCTGCCCGAGCGCTGCGCAGGACACTTCCCGGCGACGCCGAGACCGCGCCCCCCTGGCGTCACAGACGACCGTCGGTGAGCTCGCGGATGAACTCGTCCGGAGGCAACGCCTCGACCCCCTCCGCGGTGGTATAAGCGCGCTCGCCAGTGTGGACCAGGATCCGGCGTCTGGTGGCCGCCAATTCGCCGATGGCGCGCAGGCCGACGAAGTCCGCCGGCCGGGGAGTCGCCGTCGCCTTCACCTCGATCGCGATCAGCTCCTTGCCGCGCCGCAGGAGGAAGTCCACCTCGGTGTCACCCTGCGACGGCGCCCAGTAGAAGATCTCGTCATACAGTCCGCGATAGGCCTGGGTCGCGTGCAGGACGCCGCAGACCCAGCCCTCGAGCAGCGCCCCGCGCTCCTCCGCGGCGGGCTTGTGGAACTGCTGCTTCATCGCCCGCACCACGCCGGGATCGGTCCAGTAGAGCTTCGGGTGCATGCGCTCCTTGACGCGCAAGCGCGCTTCGAAAGCGGGGAGCGTCCGGACGAGATACGTGCCCTGCAGGATCTCCAGGTACCCGGCGACCGTGGTGCGTGCCACGCCGGCGTCGCGTGCCAGCCCCGCGAGGTTGATGACCTGTCCGTGGAACAGCGCCGCGATGGGCAGGAAGCGGGCAAACCCGGGCAGGTTGCGCACCAGCGCCTCGGCCTGAATCTCTTCGCGCAGGTAGAGTTGCGTGTAGGCATCGAGCCGGTCGCGCTTGTCGGGTGCCTGCCAGACGATCGGCAGGCTGCCGAAGCGCAGCACCTCGGGCAGCGAGAAGTCGGCACCGAGTTCTTCGGGCAACAGGGGATGCATCTCGCGCCGCACGGCGCGGCCGGCGAGCAGGTTGGTCCCGGCCGACTTCAGCTTGCGCGCGCTCGAGCCGAGCAGCACGAAGCGCAGGCCGAGTTCCTCAATGCAGCGGTGTACCTCGTTGAGCAGCGACGTCGATCGTAATTGTTCCCGGCTTCGTGGGGTCGGTGGGGATGAGGGGCGCATAATCGGGGAATGGATAGGTGCCGCACTGAACCGAGAGGGTTCTCATGCGGTCCGGCTCGGCGCCGGCTGCCGCCAGGAGCGGCGTTGTGGGGTTTTTCCCGAAGTCCGCCGGTTGCTCCTCGATGATCGCGTGGGTGAGGATCGGGATGCGGTGCGTCGTCGGCGTCAGCTTGCCCAGATCGACCCAGTCGTGGAGCGGGATCGAGGCACCGAATGACGCCACCGGCCGGACGTGATCGAGGCCGGGGACGCTCGGGAACTGGTTGAGTTTTTCGGGCCATGTGGTCGTCACCAGGCAATGCCCGTTGGTGGCGCTACGTGTTACGGGATGCCCCATGCGATCGCCGGCACCAGACGGCGGCCCGGGCGACCGGGTCGCGCGCGCCGAGCGCATGCTCGCCGACCTGGCGGTGCGCGCTGTGCGCGAGAGGAGCATCCATGACGACAATCAGACGGCCGGCGGAGATCCGGCCAACCCACCTCGCCCGCAAGGCGGTGGTGTACATCCGGCAGAGCAGCGCGGATCAGGTGGAGAAGAATACCGGCTCGACGGACTACCAGCGCGGTCTCGAGCAGCGGGCGCGCGACTGGGGGTGGCGAGACGTCACCGTCGTCGATGAGGACCTTGGCCTGAGCGGCTCGGCGTCCGCGCACCGCGGCGGCTACCTCGCCATCTGCCGGCAGATCGAAGCGGGAGCCGTCGGCCTGCTGCTGATGGCCGACATGACTCGTGGCGGCCGCGACGCGGTTGAATGGCTAATGCTCATCCGCCTGCTGCAGACACACGACGTGCTACTGGCGATTGATGGCCGCGTCGAGGACCTCAGCAATGAGAGCAGCAAGTTGACCACGCAGTTGCTCTCGGTGATCGGCGAGCACGAGAACGTCATGCGGTGCCACGCGATGCGGCGCGGGCGAGACGCGAAACTGGACAAGGGCGCGGCGGTGACCAAGCCGCCAACCGGGTACGTGCGTGGCGAGGACGGCGCGTGGTTGAAAGACCCTTCCCCCGGCGTACAGGAGGCCATCGCAGCGGTCTTCCGACACTTCGCGACGGCGCGGACCTGCCGGCGCACGGTCGATGCCCTGCGCGCCAATCGATTTCGACTGCCCGTCCGCAAGCGCGACGGTCTTCGGTGGACGGCGCCGATGGTGCAGTCCGTGTACCGCATCCTGACCAACCCTCAGTTTACCGGCGACTATGCCGTCGGGCGACGCGAGAGCGACGCGCGACTCGGGCGGGACGCCAGGGGGCGCATCCGCCACCGTCTCCGCGACGCTGCCGAGATCCGCGTCGTCGAGAACCACCACGAGCCGTACATCTCGAAGGCAGAGTTCGGAGACATCGCGGCGATCTTGAAGCTCAACGGCGCCTCGGCGTCGCGCCGTAACCTGGGTGGCGGCGCGGCACTGTGTCAGGGGATCATCCACTGCGCCCGCCATGCGCACCACCTGTTGACGGCGATCTACAAGGCGCCGCTGGTGAACGGCTCCGCGGTGCACGCATACGTGTGCCAGGGCTTCTACGCCGCCGGCGGCGATCGCTGCGGCGTGCTGAACGGACCGCGCATCGACGCGTTGGTCGTGGCCGAGCTGCTACAGCGGCTGGCGCCGCCGCGCATCGATGTCGCGCTCGACGCCCTGAAGCGCTCCCTCGCCGACGAGCAGCGCGAGGCCTCCCGCCACACCCTCGAACTCCAGCGGGCGCGCCTGGAGGCGCAGCATCTCGAGTCCCGCTTCCTGCACGTCGACTCGACGAGCCTCGAGGTGCTCAAAGTCCTCGAACACCACCTCGAGACGGCCCGCCGGCGTGTCGCGGCGCTGGAAGGGCTGGTGCCGCCCGGCGTCGCCGCGCGCACCGATGCGGCGGACGCCCGGCTGCTGGCGGAGCTGCGGCCGCTGTGCGCCGATGTCGCCGCCCTGTGGCATGCGCCGACGACGACGGTGCAGGACCGCAAGCAGCTCATCCGGTTGATGATCCGCGACATCGTCCTCGACGTACTCCATGACGAGCGCGTCCAGCTGCGCATCCTCTGGGCGGATGCGGACGAGGCGACCGTGATCGGCTATGCGCGCGACGCATACACGACGCGGCTGGTGATGGAGATGGCAGACGACGGTATCCCGTCCAAGGCGATCGCCGCGCGCATGAACGAGCTCGGCGTCTGGACCGTGTGCGGTACCGCATGGACGCCGCACACGATCGCCGCCAAGATCCGCCGCGAGAAGCGCAAGCGGCAGGAACCGACCAGTGCACGGACCGCCGATGCGCGCGCGGGGCACCCATGAGCACCAAGCGGCGAGGACGCGGCGAGGGTGCGATCTTCTTTCGCGCCGACGGCGTGTGGTGCGCGACGATCACAATCGGCTACGACGGCGACGGCAAACGCCGGCGGCGCACCGTCTATGGCCCGAGCAAGGAGAGTGTGCGCCAGCAGCTCACCGCCCTGCACTCGCAGGCGTTGCACGGCGGTATCTTGCAGCCGACGCAGATCACGGTCGCGCAGTACCTGCAGCGCTGGCTCGCCGACGTGGCGAAGCCGAAGGTCCGCGCCACCACCTACCGGCACTACGAGGGCCTGGTGCGGCTGCACATCATCCCGCACATCGGCGGCATGCGGCTGACCAAGCTGACGTCGGCGCACGTCCAGGGCCTGTACGCGACACTGCTGCGCAACAGCATCTCGCCGCGGCAGAGTCAGATGGTGCACTCGCGGTTGTTCTCGGCGCTCAAGCGGGCGGTGCGCTGGAAGCTGATTCCATCGAACCCGTGCGCCGAGGTCGATCGGCCGACGGCGCCGATCAAGCGCTTCACGCCGCTGACGCCGCCGCAGGTGCTGGCGCTGCTCGAGGCGGCGGCAGAGACGCGCCTGTACGCGCTCTATGTTCTGGCGGTGTTCACCGGGCTGCGCCAGGGCGAGTTGCTCGGCCTGCACTGGGGCGACATCGATCTCAGCGGCGGCCTGTTGCAGGTGCGCCAACAGCTCCAGGAAGTCGCCGGCGTGATGGAGCTGGTCGAGCCGAAGACGGCGGCCGGCCGCCGCCAGGTGGCGCTGCCGAAGGTGGCGATCGAGGCGCTCGGCGCGCATCGCGCGCGTATGGCGGCGAAGGGGTTCGACCAGACGTGGGTGTTCTGCGACAGCCGCGGCGGACCGATCCGCAAGAGCAACCTGCGGCGCAAGTCGTTCGAGCCGCTGCTCGTCGCCGCCGGACTGCCGAAGGTGCGCTTCCACGATCTGCGGCACACCGCGGCGACGCTGCTCATGCTGTTCGAGGTGCACCCGAAGGTGGTGCAGGAGCGGCTCGGGCACTCGCGTGTCGGCATCACGCTCGACACGTACTCGCACGTGCTGCCGACCATGCAGCGCGCGGCAGCGGACAAGCTCGACGGGCTGATCGAGTCGATGCGGGCGGCCGCCGACGCCGCACGCCGAGCCGCGGCGCCGCCGATTGAACTCGCCGTCGGCAGAGATTGGCTACAGTTAGGCTACAGAATCGAGGAAACGCCGTTCTGCGAGCCCTCGGCGAATCCCGCCAACCCATTGGACTCACAGGAGAATCCAGAGTGGTCGCACCTGGGCTCGAACCAGGGACCTCCTGCATGTGAGGCAGGCGCTCTAACCAACTGAGCTATGCGACCGCGTGCCGAGTGGCGCCGGAAAGTTCGGGGCTACCATGGGCACTCCACCGAGGCAAGATCGCGTCCGCTCATTGGTCGGAGCGGGCGCGGAAGCGGCTCGCGTCGTTCTTGATCGGGGTACTGTAGGTGGCTTCCCAGCCGCCGACGACGGCGAGCGACCCCGGCGCGAGCACGCCATGCGGCGCTGTCGCGCAGATCGAGCGTCGCACCGCTGCCGTGTTGTTGGGCGGCGGACACCAGCAGCGTGCCCGCGCCCTCCCGGACGAGCGTCGCGCCGGTGTCGACGACGACGAGCCCCGCAGCGCTGATCGTCCAGGTGTACCCGCCGGCCACCTCCAGCGTTTGCGCCGCGTCGGTCTTGCCGAACGACGCCTGCGATGGATGCGCGGTCGTGGCGTCGATGCGCAACCTGGTGGGATTCGGCCGGCCCGCGGCGGCATCGGCGACAATTATGACGCACCGCATTGCGCGTCGTGACGCAGCGTGTTAGAGACAGTCCAACAGAAGGAGAACTCATGGCCAAGCAAGTGGCGAAGCGACGGGTGGTTCTGACAGCGGTCCCCAAGCGGGTGGCGAAGGCGCAGGCAGAGGCCGAGAAGGTTCTCGCCCGCGGCGTCAAGGCGACCATGGCGATGCTCCCCCCGGGAACGCGCAAGGCGGTGCGCGAGCTGGGCGATCAGCTCGACGGAGCGGCGACCGATCTGCGGCGGCGCGGACGTAAGGCGCTGAAGGCGGTCGAGCAGCGCAGCGAGACGGTGGCTGACGGCGTCGAACGCGTCGTGACGCGCCTCGAGCGACGCGGCGACCGGGCGCTCAAGACGGTCGAGCGCGAGAGCACGAAGTGGCTTGGCGCGCTCGAAAGGCGGGCGATGGCGGTGGTGCAACGCGTCGCCGACCAGCTCGACCTGGCGACGGGCTCTGACATCGAGCGCCTCAGCCGGCGTGTGGCGCACCTCGAGCGCAAGCGCGGCGCGCGTCGCGCCGCGTAACGACATCGGACAAGCCCCCCCCAGGGCGATCCTCCCTCTCCGTGAATTGGCGCGCTTCGGCGCACCGCCGGAGGGGGAGGGCCTCGGGTGGAATCAGCCGGCTCCGCTTCTGCGCCGGCCCTGGTTGGCGGCGAGCCTGCCCTGCGGGCGCGACGCCCGTAGCCTCTGCGACTGCCTCGATCGGCCGGGGCCGACTCTCAGGCGGCTTTGGCCGGTTTCTTCTTGGCGGGCTTGTCGGGCGCGGCGTCGGGCTTGGACGTGGGCTTGCTTTCGGAAGCGGCCTCCGACTTGGCCTCGGACTTGCCCTCGGCCTTCGCGTCGGCCGCCGCCGATTCGCCCTTGCCGCCGTCCTTGGACTCGCCGTCCTTCTTGCCGCCGCGGCCGTAGTCGGTGATGTACCAGCCGGAGCCCTTGAGCTGAAACGATGTGTTCGAGATCAGTTTGCGGACCTTGCGCTTGCACGTCGGGCACTTCTTGAGGGCGTCCTCGGTGATGCGCTGCGTCACCTCGAACTCACCGCATTTTTCGCACTGGTACTCGTAGATCGGCATTGTTCCTCCGGCAGGACCCCGGCGAGGCTAGTGGCGGGCTCGGGGGGTGTCAACGGACCCCGCGGCGAGAAGACGGATGCGGGCCGCCAGCCCGGCTGGGTCGGCGGCGGCGACCTCGATCACCTTGTCGCGGCCGCGCTGGCCCTGCACCACCGACACCCCGCGGCGCGACACGCCCAGCCAGTTCGCCAGCAGCGCGACGACCGCGTCGTTGGCGGCACCGTCCACCGGCGCAGCCGCCACCTGCAGCTTCAGGGTCGCGCCGTGCATTCCGACCACCCGGCTGCGCCCGGCACGGGGCTGGACGCGCACCGCCACGCGCACGCCCGCCGCGGTGAGCGTCAGCACGACGACTCAGCGCAGGCGCAAGGCGAGATCCTGCAGGCTGCCGACCAGGAACACCTGCAGGAAGTAGATGGCGAGGATCACCAGCAGCGGTGAGAAGTCGATGCCGCCGATGTCCGGCACGGCGCGGCGCACCCGGTACAGCACCGGCTCGGTGGCGTTGTACAGGAAGCGCACGATGGGATTGCGCGGGTCGGGATTCACCCACGAGAGGATGGCGCGGGCGATAACGATCCACAGATAGAGCGTCAGGACGACGTTGAGCGCCACGGCGATGCCGTTGAAGAGGTTGCCGACGAGGAACATCGCGGCGGACGCTAGCGGCGGCGGCGGTGGGGCGCAAGCGTGGCGAGGCGAGCGGTGCGCGCGGCCGCGCCCGCCGCGGGCCGCCGTATCAGCCCCGCCCCAACTCCTGCGCGCGGCGCGTGGCGGCGACGACGGCGGCGTGCACCGCGGCGCCGAAACCGCGGCGTTCGAGTTCGGTGAGGCCCGCCAGCGTCGTGCCGCCGGGAGAGGTGACCTGGGCGCGCAGATCGGCGGGGCTGTCGCCGCTCTCCTGCAGCATGGCGGCGGCGCCGGTGAGCGTCTGCAACGCCAGTTCGCGCGCCACCTCGGGCGCCAGGCCGACCGCAATCCCGCCGGCGATCAGCGCCTCGGCGAACAGATAGACGTAGGCGGGGCCGCTGCCGCTCAGCCCGGTCACGGCGTCGAGCAGGCGCTCGTCGCCAACCGCGCGGGCGCGGCCGACGGTGCGCATCAAGCGCAGCACGCGCGTCTCGTCGGCCGCCGTCGCGTGCCGGCCGCGCACCGCGACCGCCATGCCTTTGCCAAGCAGCGCCGGGGTGTTGGGCATGACGCGCACGACGCGCGCGGCGCCGCCGAGCCCCTGCTCGAGGCGCGCCGTCGGCCAGCCGGCGGCGATGGACACGAAACACTGCCGCGCCACCGCCGGTCGCAGCTGCGCGAGCACCGCCGCCATGATCTGCGGCTTCACCGCCAACACCACGACGCGCGCGCCCCGCACCACCGCGCCGTTGTCGCCGCTGGCGACGACCCCCAAACGCCGAGTCAGCGCGCGACGCTTGGCCGCGTCAACGTCGGCCGCGATGATCTCGCCGGCTCGGCAGACCCCGGCAGCGACGAACCCCTTGATCAGCGCTGTCGCCATGTTGCCGCCACCGATGAAGCCGACCTGAAATCTCTTCGCCGCCATCATCGCTCTCCTATTCCCGTGCCCCGAAGATCGCTCGCCCGACGCGCACCATGGTGGCGCCCTCCTCCACCGCGACCTCGAAATCATCGCTCATGCCCATCGATAGCTCGCGCAACCCGGCCTCGTCGCGCAAGGCGCGCAGCTGGCGGAAGAACACCCGCGTCGCCTCCGGTGGACCCGGCGTCGGCACGGTCATCAGGCCGTCGACGACCAGGTGCGGGTCGCGCAGGGCGGCGAGCAGGTCGGGCAGCGCCGCCGGGTCGACGCCGGCCTTGCTCGCCTCCCCACCGAGTCGGACCTCGACCAGGACCCGCACGACACGGCCGCGCGCCGCGCCCTGACGCGCCAGCGCGGCGCCGAGGGCGGCGCTGTCGACGGTGTGAATGTAGTCGAACGCCGCCACGGCGCGCCCGGCCTTGTTGCGCTGCAGGCGGCCGATGAAATGCCAACAGGCGCCGTCGCCCACGTCGGCGCGCTTGGCGGCGCCCTCCTGGACGTAGTTCTCGCCGATGTCGGTGGCCCCGGCGGCGATCACGGCACGCACCGCCGCCGCCGATTTGGTCTTGGCGACGGCGATCAGCCGCACCGCGGCGGCGTCGCGCCCGGCGCGCGCCGCCGCGGCGGCGATGCGGGCGCGCACGGCGGCGAGGTTGGCGGCCAGATCGACGGCGGGATCGGCCACGGCTCAGCCGCGCGCCGTCGCGCCGCGCGCCAGCAGGCCGTGCCGCTCGAACAGCGCGCGCACCTCGTCGATGGGCAGGCCGATGACGTTCGAGATCGACCCCTCCACCCGGCGCACGAAGGCCGCGGCGCCGCCCTGGATGGCGTAGGCGCCGGCCTTGTCCGCCGGCTCGCCGCCGGCGACATAGGCGGCGATCTCGGCGGCGTCGAGGGGCCGGAACTCGACCGCGCTGCGCACCACCTGCGCCGCGACGCGGCACCCGCCGGGCGCGAACAGCGTCACCGCCGTCAGCACGGCGTGGGTGCGGCCGCCGAGTCGGTGCAGCATCGCGCGGGCGTCGGCGTCGTCGGCCGGCTTGCCGAGGATCGCCGCATCGATGGTCACGACGGTGTCCGCCGCCAGCACCCAGTCCCGCGCCGCCACCCGGGCGATGGCGGCGCCCTTGTCGCTGGCGGCGCGGAGGGCGAAGGCGTCCGGGGCTTCGCCGGGGTTGGGCAGTTCAGGCACGTCGGAGACGCGCACCACAAAGTCCACGCCGATTTCGCGCAGCAGCGCGGCGCGCCGCGGCGAGGCCGAGGCAAGGACCAGCGACATGCGGGTGGTCTCGACGACCGGGCCGGCGATGTCAATGCGCCGGGCCGCCCAGCCGCCCCAGGCGGGCGCTCCACCCCGCAGCATTTCCCCGGCGACATGCTACGGGGAACGGATGCGAAGGGCGCTGATCGGTCTCGCCTGTGTCGTGCTCGGATGCGGCGGCCGGACGACCGGCCCGGCGCCAGTTCCCGCACCGGCGCCCGACAAAGTCGCCCCGGCGGTCGCGGCACCGACCACGCGCGCCGAGCAGCGAGCGGTCTTCCTCGCCGCCGAGCAGGCGCTGGCGGCAGGTGACGCGGCCGCGGCACGGAGGCGCTTTGCGGCGTTGGCGTCCGGATACGGCGACCTCGACGACTACGTCCTCGACGGCCAGGCGCGCGCCAGCGCCGCGGCCGGCGACGATGCCGCCGCCCTCGCCGCCTGGACGCGACTGGTCGACACGGCGCCGCGCAGCCTGTTGCTGCCGCGCGCCGAGTTGGCGCGCGGCCGGCTGCTGGCGGCGCGCGGCGACGACACCGCCGCGCGCGCCGCGCTGACGCGGGCGCGCGAGGACGGCGACGACCAGACCGGCATGGCCGCCAACCTCGCCCTCGGCGCTCTCGCCGAACGCCGCGGTGACGCCGATGGTGCCTACGCGGCGTTCATGGCGGCCCGCCGCACGGCGCCCGGCACACCGCTGGCGCGTGACGCGAAACAACGCGCCCTGGCGTTGCGCGCGATCCATGCGGACCTGGCGCCGCGCGGCGAGGCGCTCGATCGCGAACTGCGCCTCGATCTCGCCGAGGGCGATTTCAGCGGCGCGCGCGCCGCGGCCGACACCCTGCTCGCCAGCGCCCCCAGCCCGCGCCTGCTGCGCGCCCGCGCCGACGCCGAGCGCGGCGCCGGCGCCTTCGATGAAAGCCTGGCGACCCTGCGCGAGATCTCGCGCCGCTATCCGCAAACGCCCGACGCCGCCGCCGCCCAGCTGCGCCTGGCGACGCTGCTGTGGAACCGCGACCGCAATGCCGAGGCGGCTACCGAGTTCCGCGCCTACCTGGCTCGCTACCCAGGCGCCGCCAGCGCGCCTGCGGCGCTCTACGCGCTCGCCCGCATCGAGCAGGGCGAGGGACGCGACGAGGCGGCCATCGCCGCCTATCGCCGCCTCCTCACCGCCGCCCCCGGCGCCCCGCAGGCGCGCGAGGCACGCTGGCGCATCGGCTGGATCCGCTACCAGCAGGGCCGTTGGGCGGACGCCGTGGACGCGTTCGAGCAAGCCGCCGGCGGTCGCGGACCGGCGGCCGATCCCGAGACGTCCTATTGGGCGGCGCGCGCCCGCGAGCGCGGCGGCGACGGCGCCGCGGCCGCGCGCGGCTATGTGGCGCTGTTGGCGGCGGCACCCGCCAGTTACTACGCTGCCTTGGCCGAACAGCGCCTCGGCCGCGCCGCGCCTGCGCCCACGGCGCCGGCCGGGCCCGCGCCGCTCGACGTGCCGTCGACCCCGGCCGGCGCCGACGTGTACCACTGGACGCGGGCGCGCGAGTTGCAGGCGATCGGCCGGCATCCTGATGCGCGTCGCGAGTTGCGCGCCGTCGAACGCGCCGACGGCGGCAGCGCAGCCGTCGCCGCCGCCCTGCCGCGCGCCTATCAGGCGGTGGGCGGGTACCGCGACGCCATCCGTCTCGCCACGGCGCGCGGCAGCACCGATCCCACCCTGCTCTATCCGCTCGGCTTCTGGCCGACGGTGTCGCGCCAGGCCGCCGCCCAGAACGTCGACCCGTTGCTGGTCACGGCCCTGACGCGTCAGGAGAGCCTCTTCGATCCCGAGGCGCGCTCGCCGGCGGACGCGCGCGGCCTCATGCAGTTGCTGCCGAGCACCGCCGAGCGCGTCGCCCGCGGCCGCGGCGAAGCGTCACCCGTCGATCACCTCTACGAACCCGAGGTCAACGTCGCGCTCGGTACCGCGTACCTCGGCGAGCTGCTGCGCCGCTACGACGGCGATCCCATCCGCGCCTGCGCCGCCTACAATGGTGGCGAGCCCGCCGTCGCGCGCTGGCAGGAGCGGTTCGGACACCTGCCGCCGGACGAGTTCGTCGAGAGCATCACCTTTCGCGAGACGCGCGACTACGTGAAGAAGGTGCTCGGGAATCGGCGCCGCTACCAGCAGTTGTACGCGGCGCCCTGAGCGCGATCCGCGTCACGCGGCAAGGCGACGTTGGCTGCGGCGGCGCCACAGCCAGGCGAGCAGCCCGACGGCGAGGATGACGCCGGCGACGCGCAGCTCGTAGCGCTCGAGATGCCCGAGGATCTGCTTGGCGGCGCTGCCGACGAACCAGCCGAGGAGGCCGACGCCGATTGCCCAGAGCGCCGCGCCGACGAGGTTGAGCGCGGTGAACTTGAGGGCGCTCACACCGCTCATGCCGAGCGCCAGCGGCGTCACGTTGCGCAGGCCGTAGAGGAAACGGAAGGAGAGGATGAGCAGCGTGTCGTAGCGCTCGACCAGGGCGCGGGCGCGCGCCACGCCGGGCTGCAGGCGCGGCCGCCGGGCGACGAACGCGGCGCCATGGCGCCGCCCGAGATAGAAGAAGAGCTGGTCGCTGGCGAGCGAGCCGACGAAGGCGCTGAGCATGACGCCGGGCAGCCAGAGCAGTCCGCGGTGCGCCGCGAACCCCCCGAGGACGAGGATCGTCTCGCCCTCGAGAAAGCAGCCGACCAAGATCGCCAGGTAGCCGTAGCGGGCGATGAGCGATGCCAACACGTGCGCCGGTGTAGCGGCGCGCTCGCCCGGTTACCAGTCGCTGTCATCGCCCGCCGCGACGGCGGCGACGTCGTTGTCCGGCGGCGGATCGCTGCCCGCCGCGATGCAGCCGCGCAGGGCCTCGCCGACGGCGCGCACCAGGTCGGCGATGCTCACGGCGCCGTCGGCGGCGGGGTCGGCGGCCAGACAGCGTTCGGGCGGCGCCCCGAGGCTGACGGCCACGCCGGCCAGCAGCTCGTCGATGGTGACCGCGCCGTCGTTGTCGCAGTCGGCGACGCAGGTCGCCCGCGCCACGACCGCGATCGCGATCACGTCGCGGGCGCGGCCGCCGCGGCCGTCGTCAGCGGCGACCAGCACCCGCGTCTGCCCGACGCCGCGGCCGCGCACGACGAGCTGATCGCCCTGCACCGCGACCGTGGCGACGCGCGGATCGATGCTGGCGGCGAGGCGCGTCAGCGCGTCGCCGTCGGCGTCGTCCCACCAGGCGCCGAGATCGGCGACCGCGACACCGCCGACCTCGGCGCGCAGCGCCGCGATCGCCGCCCGCCGGCGCGGCGCGTGATTGCCGCCCTCGTCGCAGTCGGGATCGGCGCCGTCGAACAGGCCGTCGAGGTCGTTGTCGATGGTGTCGACGCAGGGTTCGCCGCCGACCACCAACAACTCGGCCGGCCGGCTGGCGGCGCCGTGCGCATCGGTGACGACGAGGCGGACGCGATACGGCCCGGGGCGGTCGACGAACAGCACCGGCTGCCAGCTGTCGGCGCCGTCCAACGACCAGGCGCTGCCGCCCGGCGCCGACACCAGTTCCCAGCTCGGCGTCAGCGCGTCGGCGTCGGCGTCGCAGCTCGCGGTGCCGTCGAGCCGCAGCACCTGCGGCGGTGCGATGACGCCGTCGCTCTCGGCGCGCGGATCGGCGGCGGGCGCGGAGTTGCCCGCCGCGGCGCGCAGCCGCACGCGCCGCTCGCCGCCGAGGACCAGGCGGACTCCGTCACCGCCGGGCAACACGGCACAGGCGCCGTCGGCGGCACCGGCCGCCGCGACGCCCTCGAGGTGGACGGTCGGATCGGCGACGTCGGCGATGACCTCGGTGAGCCCGTCGGTGAGGTGGAGCCCGAGTCGGCCGGAGCTGCCAGCCTGCAGGCGAACGCCGCCGGGCAGCGCCAGGCGTGTGGCCTCCTCGGCCCAGGCGATGCGACGCCCGTTGCGGGCGCCGCTGTCGAGCAGCGCGAGGGTGCCGTCGCTGCCGGCAGCGCCCGGAGTTCCTCCCCACAGCGGGCCCGGGGCGGCGCGCTGCCACGCGACAACCGTGTGTGCGCCATCGTCGAGGCGCAACACGGCGAGGCCCGACACGTCGATGCGCGTCGCCTGCGGCAGGGCGGCCCCGGCCGGCGACGGCACCAACAGCGTCAGCCCGTAGAGGTCGCGGCCCGTCGCACTCGCCTCCAGCACGGCGTGCGTGCGGCGCGAACGGTCTGCGTTCTCGTGCAGACCATCGCGCGTGCTGAGTTCGAGCGGCGCGCCGTCGGCGGCGACGGCGATGGCCGCGGTCAGCGTCGCGCCGGGCCGGCCCCACTGCCCGCCGTTGGGTTGCAGCGCGAAGGTGCCGCCGCTGTCGCCGCCGCCGTTGCCGTGCACCAGCCAGCTGGCGCGGCGCGCGGCGCCGTCGACCGACGTGACGCGGTCGGCGATGAGCAGGTAGCGGTCGTCAGCGAACAAGAAGCGGCGCTCGACGCGGGCGGGGTCCACCCCGTAGCGGCTGACGACGCGCACGGCGGCCAGGCCGTCGGCATCGAGCGCCTCGGTCAGCGTCGCCTGCCCATCGGCGGGCGGCGGGCCGAACGGGTCGGCGAGCCACGCCAGCGAGGCGCTGAGATAGTCGCCGGGACCGGCGCCGTCGATGAGGATCAGGTTATGATCCTGCGGCTTGCCGACCAGGCCGCGATCGGTGAAATTGAAGTAGCCGGGATCGAGCGCCAGCCGTTCACCGTAGGCGTGCAGCAGGAAGGCGCCGGGCTCGGCGTGCTCGTGCGACTGCGGCGCGACGCCGCGCCCGTCTGGCGCGCGCCCGAACTCGGCGGCGACGCCGTGTTCGCCCTGGACGATCGCCAGCACGGCGCCAGCGTCCCAGCCGGAGCGGAAGGCCGCCTGACCGCCCTCGAAATAGAACGCGTTCGGGGAGCCGTCCGGCGGCGCGGGCACGATCGCGTCGTCGTAGTGCACCAGCGCGTCGGCGGCGAGCGAGACGTTGCCGTCCGTGTCGAAACGATCCGGCGCGTTGGCCCAGCGCCAGGCGGTGGCCGGTGTCAGCGGCGCGACGCCGAAGTAGTAGGCGCGGCCCGGGTTGCCGTCGTCGGTCGGGGCCAGTGAGCCGTCGGGCAACGTCATGTCGAGGGCCCAGCGCATCTGTCTGGCCAGCAGCGGGTGGCGCCACCAATTCGGCGTCGTCAGAGATGGCGGCGGCAGCGGAAGGTCGCCGAGCAGGCTGTCCCAGGCGCGCCAGAACGGCAGCAGGTTCTGCGACGCGTAGCGCAGGTAGAACGGTCCCTCGCCGTAGGCGCCGTCGCCGCTCCCCAGCGCGTAGCGCATGACGAGGTCGATCTGCTCCAGGCCGTAGGCAAGCCAGCGCGCTGGCTCGCGCACGCCGCGCGGGTCGCTGCCGGCGGGCGGCGTGTAGTCGGCAAGGGCGATGGCGGCGGTGGCGAGGGCGGCGCCGGTCTTCGAGCGGTGGTTGTTCTGGTGCAGCGCTGCGTAGCCCGAGGCCGAGGCGGGATCGACGTAGTTCTCGTACAGTTCGCCGGCCAGGGCGGTGAGGTTGGCGACGATCGCCGCCTCGTCGGCGCCGAGATCAACCCCGGCGCCGAGCAGGGTGTCGTACGCCGAGGCGTAGTTGAGCAGCTCCTCCGAGGTGGAGATGTCGCGGTCCCAGCCGCCGAGCGGCGGCGGTACGGCGAGGCGCGAGCGGCTGTACATGGTCGCCAGCCACGCCCGCACGCGGTCGGCGGCGGCGCTCCGCTCGGCGCTCGCAAACGGCACCGCCTGGTCGTCGACCAGCATGCGGTCGACAAGCAGCGCGAAGGCGAGATTGCGCGCCGCGCGGGCCTTGATGCGCGCGGCGGCGATCGTATGGTCGTCGAGGGCGACGGCGTCCGCCTGCCGGATGCGGAGCCAGAGCTCGCGCAGCAGGGTACGGTAGGGCTCGCGGTCGAGGCGAGCCTGCACCCCCGGCACGGCGGCGGCGCGGACGATGAGACGCGGGCGCGTCAGGTCGACGCCTGCCGGTTGCCAGGCGGCGCGCGCCGGCGGCGCCACCGCGGCGAGCACGGCGATGCATGTCAGCGCGGCGATGCGGCGATGCTCAGCGCGCATCGAACTCGGCGGAATAGCAAACCAGGTCGTGCGCGCCCGCCAAAGCGCCGCGGGGGAGTTCGAGCGCCATGAATGACCCATTACTCCCACCGTACACGCTGCGCAGGCCGAAATGCGACGCCGGCGCGAAGCCGAAACGTGGATAGTATTGCGGATCGCCGAGCCCGACGAAGGCGTCCACCCCCGCCGCGACACCGGCGCTCAGCCCGGCGCGGCTGAGCGCCGTGCCGATGCCCGCACGCTGGCGAGCCGGCGCCACCACCAGCGGCGCCCGATCCGCCGCGCCGCTCATCGAACTCATCGTCGTCGCGGGGTACTACCACCCGGTGTCCTGCGGCGTGAATGGGTGGCGCGTGCCAGGCGAGGACGGCGCGCCGTCCTGTCCCGGCGGTGCTCACCAGTAGCCGTCGTCGACGAAGCTGACGTAGCGGCCGCGTCCGATGACGATGTGATCGAGCACGCGGATGCCCATCAGGTCGCCGACTTCGCGCAGGCGGCGGGTGATCTCGACGTCCTCGGGGCTGGGCGTCGGGTCACCGCTCGGGTGGTTGTGGACGAAGATCACCGCCGCCGCCGACTCGCGAATGACCGGCAGAAAGACCTCGCGCGGGTGGACGATACTGGCGGTGAGGGACCCCTGCGAGACGCAGACGTCGCGAATCTTGCGATGCTTGTTGTCGAGCAGGATGGTGTAGAACTGCTCGTGGCGCGCGTCGGCCAGGCGCTCGCGGAAGTGGGAGTAGATGTCGCGGCTGCTGCGGAAGGCTGCGCCGGACGGGAACTCCTCCTCGCCGAAGCGCTTGGCCAGTTCGACGAGGGCGAGGAGTTGCGCCGCCTTCGCCGGACCGATGCCCTTGACGCGACAGAACTCGGCACCCGAGAGCCGGGCGAGGCCGCGCAGCCCGACGCCGGCGGCGTCGAGCACGGCGCGGGCCTGGTCGACGACGGATTCGCCTTCCGTGCCAGTGCGCAGCACGACGGCGAGCAGCTCGGCGGCGGTCAGGGAGGCGGCGCCGTGATCGAGCAGGCGTTCGCGCGGACGATCGCCGCGTGCCCAGTGCTTGACCGCCCGCTGACTCGACATGCGACAGCGACATAGCGCGCGGTGCTACACGTCGTCTAGCCGTCCGGCAGTCACGGCTCGCGGTGCAGCGGCGGCATGCACGCGCCCGCGCCCACCCCGGGGCAGGGCCGGGCGCGCTCGCGACGGGCCGCCGGGGCGGCGCCGTACGCGGTCAGTTGCGGACTTCTGTCACCATGCCGTTGCGGAAGAGCACCTTGTTGGCGAACTGGTCCGGATCATCGTCGTCGTCGTAGACCCACTCCGCCATTGGAATGCGCGCGGCGTCGGCCATGCCTTCGTCGTCGTCGCCCGCCGGCACGACCTCGGTCCAGTCGCGGCGACTGTCCGGAGCGCCGCACAGCTCGGCGACCGCGGCCATGGACACGCCGGCTTCGACGATGCGGCCGCTGCAGCGCATGGGCTGGGCGAGCGCCGGAACGGCGAGCAGCAGGCAGAGCAGCGACAGCAGTCGGGTCATCCAGGGTCTCCTTGTGCGGAGAGGAGTATAGACGGGTGGCGGCCGCGGGCAATCGGCAATCCGGCGTCAGTCGAGGCGCAGCAGCAGGCCGTGCAGGTAGCCGCCCTCGATGTGCGCCAGCGCGACGGGGTGATCGGGGCCGGGGCCGAGGTGTTCGATCAGCGCGACGCTGCGGCCGGCGTCGGCGGCGGCGCCGGCGACGATCTTGCGGAAGAGCAGTCCATCGACGTGCTGCGAGCAGGTGAACGTGCATAGCAGCGCGCCCGGCGCGGCGCGGCGCATCGCCCACATGTTGAGGTCCTTGTAGGCGCGGGCGCCGCGCACGGCGTCCTTGCGCTGTTTGACCAGCGCCGGCGGGTCGACGATCAGCAGGTCGAACGTCTCGTCGGTCTCGCGCAGGAAGCGCGCCACGTCGCGCCGGACGAACTGGGCGCACTCCGGCGCCAACTGGTTGAGGCTCCAGTGGCGCTCGGCGGCGGCGAGCGCGCCGGCAGAGCTGTCGACCGCGACGACGCGGGCGGCGCCGCCGGCGCCGGCGTGGACGGCGAACCCGCCGGTGTACGTGAAGGCGTCGAGCACGCGGCGCCCCTCCGCCAGGCGACGCACGCGGGCGCGATTGGGACGCTGGTCGCAGAAGTGGCCGGTCTTCTGACCGCCGCCGGGAACGACGGCGAACTGCAGGCCGTTCTCGCGCACCAGCACCTCCGGCAGCGCCTCGCCGGTGAGCAGGCCGCTGGCCGGCGCGAGTCCCTCGGCGGCGCGCACCGCGCCCTCGCTGCGCTCGACGATGCTGCGCGGACGGCACTGCGCGGTCAGCGCGGCCAACAGCAGCGGCTTGAGGCGCTCCGCGCCGGCGGTGAGGATCTGCACGACCAGCGCGTCTTCGTAGCGATCGACGAGGACGCCGGGCAGGCCGTCCCCCTCCCCGTTGACCAGGCGGTAGGCGGTGGTGTCCGGCCGCACGAAGCGGGCGCGGAGGGCGGCGGCCGCCGCGACCCGGGCGGCGACGAAGGCGGCGTCGATCACCTCGTCGCGCCGCGACAGCATGCGCACGGCGATGGTGCAGCGCGGGTTGGCGTAGCCGACGCCGAGCGCGGCGCCGTCGGCGGCGGCGATGCGTACCACCGTGCCCGGATCGAGGGCGGCGGGCAGGTCGTGCACGGCGCCGGCGAAGATCCACGGATGACCAAGGCGGACCGGCCGGTCCTTGCCGGAGCGCAGGTGGAGGATCGGGACCGTCATCGATCGCTTGCCACACGCCGGCAGCCGGACCCCGCGCACGCCGCGGGCGTGGCGCGGTCTGTCACGCGCCGCGCTTCCACACGCCAGAGCGGCCGCCGCGCTTTTCGGCGAGGCCGAGGTCGGTGATGACCATGCCGCGGTCGACCGCCTTGCACATATCGTAGACTGTCAACGCGGCGATGCTGACCGCGGTCAGCGCCTCCATTTCGACCCCGGTCTTGCCGCTCACCTTCACCGTCGCGTCGATGCGCAGCGCGCCGCGCTGCGGGGTGAAGTCGATGGCCGCGACCTCGATCGCCAGCGGATGGCAGAGGGGGATCAACTCAGACGTCCGCTTGGCCGCCATGACCCCGGCGATGCGGGCGACCGCCAGGACCTCGCCCTTACCGATGCGGCCGGCTTGGATCAGCCGCAACGTGGCCGGCCGCATGCGTAGCGTCGCACTGGCCACGGCGATGCGCTCGGTCACCGGTTTGGCGCCGACATCGACCATCTGCGCCCGCCCGCGCGCATCGAGGTGCGTCAGTCGCGTTCGGGTCGTCTTGCGGTCGCGTGCGGTCGCCATTAGCCTCTCCCGTCATGCCACATCACCGACTGGTCATCCTTGGATCCGGGCCCGCCGGCCTGACCGCCGCATTGTACGCGGCGCGCGCCAACCTCTCGCCCGTGGTGATCGAGGGCATGCAGCCCGGCGGGCAGCTTACCATAACCACCGAGGTGGAGAACTATCCGGGCTTCCCGAAGGGGCTGCAGGGCCCGGAGATGATGGACCTCTTCCGCGCCCAGGCCGAGCACTTCGGCAGCCAGATCCTCTTCGGCGAGCTGACGCGCGCCGATCTGTCGCGGCGACCGTTCACGCTGCAGGTGGGCAAGGAGTCGCACACCGCCGACGCGCTGATCGTCTCCACCGGCGCCTCGGCGAAGCTGCTCGGCATCGAGTCCGAGACGCGCCTGATGGGCTACGGTGTCTCCGCCTGCGCGACCTGCGACGGCTTCTTCTTCAAGGACAAGGCCGTGGTGGTGGTCGGTGGCGGGGACACGGCCATGGAGGAGGCGCTCTTCCTGACCAAGTTCGCCGCGCACGTCACCGTCGTGCACCGACGCGAGACGCTGCGCGCGTCGAAGATCATGGCCGAACGCGCCGAGCGCAACGGCAAGATCCGCTTCGAGTGGAACGCCGGGGTGGTCGAGGTGCATGGCGACCCGAAGGGCGCCGGCGTCACCGGCGTGACGCTCGAGGATACGCGTACCGGAGCGCGGCGCGAGCTCGCCTGCGACGGCCTGTTCATCGCCATCGGCCATCAGCCGAACACGGCCCTGTTCGCCGGGCAGCTCGAACTCGACGCGACCGGCTACATCGTCACCCGCGGCCGCAGCACCTACACCAGCGTCGACGGCGTCTTCGCCTGCGGCGACGTCCAGGACGCGGTCTACCGCCAGGCCGTCACCGCTGCCGGCACCGGCTGCATGGCCGCCATCGACGCCGAGCGCTGGCTCGAGGCGCAGCACCACCGCTGAGGCGGCCCATGCCGGTGCCGCCTCGGCGCCACCGCGACGCGCGGCTTCGGCATGCAAGGAGGGGGCGGCGGCAGCCGCGCCCTCCTTGTTCAGGCAGGGCACATCAGCAGGGCCTGATCGAGACAGCTGGGGTAGGCCTCCGGCGCGCCGACCGCCGGCGCGACGGTGACCCCGCCACTGTCATACGTCACGCGCGCCGTGGTGCCGCCGCCGGAGACATCGAGGACGCCGGAACTGGGGCAGAGCTGACCGGCGGCGACGGCGACCGGTGCGAAGGTGCTGAGACCGAGAGTACCGCCGAAACAGTCAGCGGTCATGTTGCCGGACATCGTGATGGCAACGGGGTCAACGGTCGCGTTCTGGGTCAGCCGGAAGGCGGTGAAGCTCACGGCGAAGGCGTCGCTCGCGGCGGCGCCGGCGGTCAACGCCGACGCTGCCTCGAAGAGGCCAGCCGGCATCGGCGTGAAGATGGCAGGACCATTGAAGGTCAAGCGGTACACCACCGGCACGCAGTCCGAATTATAGGTGATCTGGTCCATCACCACCTGGGTGTTTTGGAACGCGACCAGGACGCCTGATCCATCGGCGAGCGTCGACGTCAGGGTTCCGTTAAGCGAGAAGTTGAGGCCACCGACGAGGCACATCGCATCCGCGCCGGCGAGGCTGAAGGTGCCGTTCAGGTTCGCCACGACGTTCAACAACGACTGGCTCTGTGCGTCGCGGAAGCGCACGTTGAGATTGCCGACTGCGTACGTGCCGGACACGAAGAGCACCGAGTTGCCACCGCCGGCGCAGCGATTGAGGGCGAATGGCGCCGCGTCGAGGGTGATGCCGCCGTTGAACTCCGCCTCGCCCCCGGCCGGGCCGGCCGTGATGCAGTTGGCCGCGCCGAGCGTCAGCGTCAACGCCGTGCTCGGCAACTTGACGCAGTCCTGCGAGGTGGTTCCGGAGATGGAACAGTCGTCGGCGGCGGCGACGCCGCCGACGCCCTGATCGACACCGAAGACCAACCCGGCGCTGCCACCGTCGTTGGTGAGAATGGTGACGATCGCTCCCACCAGATTCTGCACGCTGCCGAGACCGATTGAGACGATCGCAGCGCGGCCGGCAGCCGATTGTCCCGGCGGCACCGCGGTCGCGCTGGGGATTGGGCTGGGCGTCGGCGAGCTGGTGGCGGTCGGCGGCACCGTCGGCGTGGCGCTGGCGGTGGGGGCTGCCGCGGAGGTTGCCGTACTCGCCGCGGCCAACGTCGCGGTCGCGGTGGCGGTCGACGGCGCCGGGCTCGTCGCGGTCGCCGTCGACGAGGGCGCCGTCGCCGTGGCGGTGCTGGTCGGTGTGCTGGTAGCCGTCGCCGTGGCGGTGCCGGTTGGGATGCCGGTAGCGGTCGCCGTGGCGGTGCCGGTTGGGATGCCAGTGGCGGTTGGCGTCGATGGCTGCAGCGCGGTGCTGGTCGGGCTCGGTGCCAGCGTCGCGGTGCCCGTCGCCGCCGGCGACTGCGTCACGGTGGCGGTGGCCGGCGGCCGGTCCGTGGCGGTCGCCGTCGGCGTATCGGGCGGCGGCGGGCAGCCCACCAGAGCGTTGTTCACGCCCTGGATGAGTTGCGCGATCGTCACCTCATTCTGCTGGTTGGCGAAGGCGGGGCAGGCGCTGACCGGCTGGCTGCCGAGGGCGATGTTGACGCCGGTGACGAGGTCGCTGATCGACACCTCGCCGTCGCTGCCACAATCGCCGACGCACTGGGCAGCGGCACGTCCGGGCAGTGCTACGACGGCAGAGGCCAGCAGGGCGGCGGTGATGAACCGGGACCAGACGTTCGTCGACACGCGCATGGCGGCCTCCTCGCACTCAGGGTACCCGCGAGGTTCTAAAGGAGGGGAGACGCAGGCGTCAATGCGACCGCATGTCGGATCGCACGACGCGGCGCACAGCGCCTGCGTGGATCCCCGCCGCGAGGTCCCCCTCGCACGGAGGCGAGTCAGCGCGCCGGGGTTCCGACCAGCGCCGCGGCGGTTCCGGCTGGCGTGCCGGTCGGCGTCGCGACCTCGGTCGGGGTCTCGGTCGGCGTCGGTGCGTCGACGCAGAACGGCGGCGGGGTCGGCTGGGGGACGAAGAAGACGCCGAAGTTGTCGTCCTCGTCGCTCTCGGCAACCTCGTCGGCGGCGTCGACCAGGACATCGACCTCGAACGGGAGGAACGGGCCGCGCAGGCAGCGCACGGCGCCGGCCGCGAGGCCGTCGAGGCGACCGAGGTCTTCGCCGATGAGGCGCACGAGAAACGGGCCGGCCGGCCGCGCGCCGGCATTGCGCACGCAGACCTCCAGGCCGAGGCGGATCTCGCTGGTATCGGTGATGCACGGCGGCGTGTCGGAGCGCAGCCGCACCGACACGGGTTCGAGGTCGGCGCGCTGCACGGCCGGGCACCCGGCAAGGGCGCCGTTGACGCCGGCGATCAGTTCGTTGATCGCCACGCTGCCATCCCCATCGGCATCGCAGGCGGCGCACTCCCCCGCCAGGCCGATGCCGAGGTTGACGCAGGTGATCAGCTCGTTGACGGCGACCGCGCCGTCGCCGTCGCAGTCGGCGACGCAGTCCTGGCCGGGCGCCGGAATGGCGAGCAGCAGCAGGATGACGAGGGCGGCGAACGGCATCGCTCGATTGCTAGCCGCCGGCGGCGGCAGATGCCAGCGGCGGACGCCGCACGCCGTACGGAATCCCCTTGACGACTGACCGGTCGGTCGGTAGATACCGACCGACCGGTCGGACTGCATGCGAGCCCACGCGACGGACACTTCAGCGCGCGACCGCATCCTGGATGCGGCGGAGGCGCTGTTCGCGCGGCGCGGCTTCGCCGGCGTTGGCATGAGCGAGATCGCCGAGGTGGTGGGGTCGAGCAAGTCGACCCTGTTCCACCACTTCCCCGCCAAGGCGCAGCTGCACGCGGCGGTGGTGGAGCGTATCCTGCGCGAAATCGAGGCGGCGCTGATGCGCGCGCTGGCCGCCGGCGGGACGCCGGTCGAGCGGCTCGACCGCTGGGTGGACGCGCTGACCGACCTACTCGGGGCGCGGCCGGCGCATGCCCGGCTGCTGCTACGGTCGCTGTTCGAGGACGACGAACTGAGCGGCGCGCTGGCCGAGGAGCGCGCCGCCGACGCGACGCTGCGCCGCCTCATCGGCGGCGCCAGCGACCTGCTGCGCGAGGGCATGGCGAGCGGCGCCCTGCGCGTCGCCAACATTCCGCACACGCTGCAGACCCTGATCGGCATGTCGATCTACCACTTTGCCTCGGGCGACTTCGGCGCCGAGCTGGTCGGGCGGCCGCTCTTCGCGCCGGCCGAGGTGCGGCGGCGCAAGGCCGCCATCAAGTCCATCCTGCACCACGGCCTGCTGGCGCCGATTGCGCCGCGGAAAGGATCCTGACCATGCACACTGAGAAGCTCCTCGCCGAGCAGCGCCGCCGCGTCGGCGACTTCGAGACCGTCGATTTCGTCGACGAGGGCAAGGTGGCCGGCCTGCGCGCCCAGCTCGACATCGACGTGCCGCTCGACCTGCACTGGACCTGGGAGTACGGCAGCGAGATCGAGGAGCTGCGCGACCTGTACGAAAAGAGCAAGCGCGGCCAGTGGAACGCCGAGACCGACATCGACTGGGCGCATCCCTTCCCGCGCGACCAGTGGTTCCTGCCCAAGAAGGGCGCGCTATTGCTGCCCTCGGTACTGGCCGAGATGGGCGCCGACGACGCCACCTGCCGCGAGGCCTCGTGGGACGAGTTCGCCCACATGCTCTCGCAGCTGCTGCACGGCGAACAGGCGGCGTTGCAACTGTGCGGCCAACTGGTCAACGCCTGTCCGACCATGGACGCCAAGTTCGCCGCCGGCGCGCAGGTGATCGACGAGGTGCGCCACACCGAGGTGCTGGCGAAGTTTCTACAACGCAAGATGGGCACCCTCTACCCGATCGACCCGACGCTGAAGGTGCTGCTCGACACGCTGCTCGCCGCGCCGACGTGGAAGACCAAGACGCTCGGCATGCAGTGCCTGTTCGAGGGCATGGCGGTCGGCATCTTCGACCAGGTGGCGCGCGCCACCAGCAATCCGATGCTGCACGACGTCCTCCGTCGCGTGCAGATCGACGAGGCGCGTCACACCGCCTTCGGCATCCTCACCATGCGCCGCCTGGTGAAGGAGTCCGAACCGGAAGAGCTGGCCGAGATGGAGGACTTCGCCTTCTCCATCCTCGAGTGCCTGAACGCCAACCAACAGCTCGACATGCTGCGGCTGCTCGGTCCGAAGTACGGCCTCGACCCGGAGAACGTCGTGCAGATGGTCCTCGACCTGCCGGAGTGGCCGCGCGTCAACAGCGAGATCTACATGCACACCGTCGTCCCGAACCTGCAGCGCCTCGGCCTGATCACCGAGCGCACCGAGGGCGACTGGCGCCGGCTGGGCATGCTGCACGAGTCGCACCTGGCCCCGGCCGCCTGAGCGCGCGGTGCTCCGCTTCGGCACCTTCGCGCCGCAGGGCTGGCGCTTCGAGCTGCGCGAGGTGCGCGGCGCGGCGGCGCAGTGGGCGACCATGCGCGACGTGGCCCGGCGCCTCGAGGGGTTGGGCTACGACTCGCTCTGGCTCTACGACCACTTCCACACCACGCCAGAGGCGGCGCTGGAGCCGACGTTCGAGTGCTGGACGTCGATGGCGGCGCTGGCCGAGGCCACCTCGACGATCCGCCTCGGCCAGCTCGTCACCTGCGCCCAGTACCGCAACCCCGCCTACCTGGCGAAGATGGCGTCGTGTGTCGACGTCATCAGCGGCGGCCGCGTCGAGGTCGGCCTCGGCGCCGGCTGGAAGCAGGACGAGTTCGCCGCCTACGGCTACCCGTTCGGCACCATCGGCGGACGCCTGCGCCGCATGGCTGACACGGCTCGCATCCTGAAGGCGATGTGGACCGAGGAACGCGCCACCGTCGCCGGGCGCGAGTGGTCGGTGCAGCGCGCGATCAACGAACCGAAGCCGCTCCAACACCCGCACCCGCCGCTGTGGATCGGCGCCAGCGGCGAGAAGGTCGCGCTGCGCCTGGTCGCCGAGCTGGCCGACGGCTGGAACTACAACAAGGGCCCGGACGGCTTCGTCGCCAAGCGCGACATCCTGCACGCCCACTGCCGCGCCGTCGGGCGCGATCCGGCGACGCTGCGCATCTCGGCCGAACGCCACTGCGCGATCTTCGACAGCGCGGCGGAGCGCCAGGCGTACATCGACCGCTGGTGGCCCGGCGCCGAGCCGGCGCGCATCGACGCGTTCCTCGACGCGGCCTGCGTCGGCTCCACCGCCCAGGTCACGGCGCAGTTGCGCGGTTACGTCGACGGCGGCGCCGCGCTGCTCATCCTGTGGTTCCAGGACCTCGCCACCGTCGGCAGCGGCGATTCGATGGCCGAGCGCTTCATGCAACGCATCGCGCCGGCGTTGCGGTGAAGGATTCTCACACGGAGAACCGGAACAACAGAGAAACCCGCCTGAAGGATCGGCCTTCTCGGTTGCTCCGGTTCTCCGTGTGAATCCTGTCTTCCTCTCACTGACCGCTACCGCCGCACCGGCACGCCGTGCGCGGCGAGATACGCCTTGCACGCGCCGACGGTGAACTCGCGGTAGTGGAAGATCGACGCCGCCAGCGCCGCGCTGGCGCCGCCCGCGGTGAGGCCCTCGCGGATGTGTTCCAGCGTGCCGACGCCGCCCGAGGCGATCACCGGCACGCGCACGGCGTCGGAGACGGCGCGCGTCAGCGGAATGTCGTAGCCGGCCTTGGTGCCGTCGCGATCCATACTGGTGAGCAGGATCTCGCCGGCGCCGAAGCGTTCCATGCGTTGCGCCCATTCCACCGCGTCGAGACCGGTCGGCGTGCGACCGCCGTGGATGAACACTTCCCAGTGCGCGCCGGAGCGTTTCGCGTCGACGGCGACGACGATGCACTGGCTGCCGAAGCGCGCGCAGGCCTCGGCGACGAACTCCGGCCGCTGCACCGCGGCGGTGTTGATCGACACCTTGTCGGCGCCGGCGTTGAGCAGGTCGCGGATGTCCTGCAGCGCGCGCACGCCGCCGCCGACGGTGAGCGGCATGAACACCGTCTCCGCCGTGCGCGCCACGACGTCGAGCAGGATCGGGCGCTGTTCGTGCGAGGCGGTGATGTCGAGGAAGGTGAGCTCGTCGGCGCCCTCGGCGTCGTAGCGCTGCGCGACCTCGACCGGATCGCCGGCGTCGCGTAGACCGACGAAGTTGACGCCCTTGACGACGCGGCCGTCCTTCACGTCGAGGCAGGGAATGATGCGGCGGGTGAGCACGGCTAGCGCGCCCGCGTCGCGGCGTTGTCGGCGAGCTGGATCGCATCGGGCAGCGACACCGCGCCGGTGTACAGGGCGCGGCCGACGATGACGCCGACGACGCCGTCGGGCTCGCAGGGCAGCAGGGCGGCGATGTCGTCGAGCGAGCCGACGCCACCGGAGGCGATGACCGGGATGCCGACGCCGGCGGCGAGGGCGCGCGTCGCGGCGACGTTGACGCCCTGCTGCGTGCCGTCGCGTTCGATGTCGGTGTAGATGATGCATGCGGCGCCGCGGTCGGCGAAGCGGCGCGCCAGGTCGATCGCCGTCACGTCGCTGGTCTCGAGCCAGCCCTTCACCGCCACCTTGCCGTCGCGCGCGTCGATGCCGATGGCGACGCGGCCGGCGAAGCGGCGGCAGGCCTCCTCGACCACCGCCGGCGTCTCGAGTGCCGCGGTGCCGAAGATGACGCGGTCGGCGCCGAGGCCGAGCAGCGCCTCGGCGCGCTCGACGCTGCGGATGCCGCCGCCGACCTGCACCGGCACCGGCAGCGCCGCGCACAGCGCCGCGATGGCGGCGCCGTTGACCGGGTCGCCGCTCACCGCCCCGTCGAGGTCGACGACGTGCAGGTAGCGTGCGCCGGCGTCGACCCAGCGCCGCCCCATGGCCACGGGATCGTGGCCATAGACCGTCTCGGCGGCGAAGTCGCCGCGCAGCAGGCGCACGCAGCGGCCGCCCTTCAGATCGATGGCGGGCAGGATCAGCATAGCGGGCGTCCGAAGTTGGCGAGAATCGCCAGGCCGATCTGCTGGCTCTTCTCGGGGTGAAACTGGCAGGCGAAGAGGTTGTCGCGCGCGATCGACGAGACGAAGTCGCCGCCGTAGTCGGTGGTGGTGGCGATCAGCGACGGGTCGGCCGGCTCCACATAGTACGAGTGGACGAAGTAGACGAAGGCGCCGTCGGCGACGCCGGCCAGCGGCGCCGCGGGAGCGCGCATCTGGAGTTGGTTCCAGCCCATGTGCGGGATGCGGAAGGCCTGATCGGCCGGCGGCGTGAAGCGCACGACGCGGCCGCGCAGCAGGCCGAGGCCGGCGACCGGGCCGAACTCCTCGCTCTCCTCGAAGAGCAGTTGCAGGCCGAGGCAGATGCCGAGAAAGGGGGTGCCGCGCTCGACGACGCGACGAACGACGTCGACCAGGCCGTAGGCGCGCAGGTTGTCCATGCAGGCGCCGAAGGCGCCGACCCCGGGCAGCACGACGCCCGGCGCGGCCTGGATCTCAGCCGCGTCGCGCGTCACGCGCGCCGGCACGCCGACCTGCTCGAAGCCTTTCTGCACCGAACGCAGGTTACCCATGCCGTAGTCGATGATGGCGATCATAGATGCGTCGCGATCGTCGCCTGTCGCCGACCGCTCCGGGCTGGCCGCCCGGCGATCGGCGGGGGGCGATTCAGAGCGAGCCCTTCGTGGAGAGCACGCCGCGCACGCGCGGGTCGATCTGCGTCGCCTGGTCGAGGGCGCGCGCCAGCGCCTTGAAGGTCGCCTCGATGATGTGGTGGGCGTTGCGACCGCGCACCAGGTCGACGTGCAGGTTCATGCCGAGCTGGTTGACGAAGGCGAGCAGGAAGTCGTGCACCAATTCGGTGTCGAACTGGCCGACGCGGGCGCGCTTGATCTCGACGTTGTAGACGAGGAACGGGCGACCGCTGATGTCGACGACGACGCGCACCAGGGCCTCGTCGAGCGGGCAGGCGGCGTCGCCGAAGCGGCGCATGCCGGCCTTGTCGCCGAGCGCGTCCTTGAACGCCTGCCCGAGGGCCAGACCGACGTCCTCGACGGTGTGGTGCTGATCGACCGCCAGGTCGCCACGCGCCCGCACGGTGAAGTCGAAGAAGCCGTGCCGGGCGACGGCGTCGAGCATGTGGTCGAGGAACGGCACGCCCGTATCCACCGCCGCCTGGCCGCGGCCGTCGATGACCACGGCGGCGGTGATGTCGGTCTCCTTCGTGGCGCGCGCCACGCGCGCCGTGCGCGCCTTGGGCATGGCTGGGGCTCCTCTCACGCGCGGAAGCTCTGCTGTCGGGGAGTCGAAGTCAAGGCGACCCGTCTCGCCGAACGTCGACGCGGCGGCGCCCGGCCCGGTTCACAGGTTCAACTGCTTCGCCGGCCGGACGACGATGTCGGCGATGTTGACGTGGATCGGCTGGGAAACGGCAAACAGCACCGCCTCGGCGACGTCGTGCGCGCTGCCGAGCAGCTGGCGCGCCTTGCTCTCCAGGGCTGCGATCGCCGCCTCGGGCAGGTGCGCACCGGGCTCCACCGTCGCGTCGACGCCGGCCATCTGCGCGAATCCGGCGACGACGGCGGGGTCGAAGTGACGGGCGAAGTTGGTAGCGATGGCGCCCGGCATGACGTTGACGACGCGGATGGTGTCCTCCTCGAGTTCGCGCCGCAGGGTCGCCGAGATGCAGTTCACGGCGTGCTTGGTGGAACCGTACACGCCGGAATCGGCGCGCTGCGCGGCGATCGAGGAGATGTTGACGATGTGCCCCTCGGCGCCGCAGGCGCGCATGGCGCGCACCGCCGCCTGGCAGCCGACCAGGAGCGCCAGAACATTGGTCTCGAGCATCGCCCGCCAGTGCTCCGGGTCGGCGTCGACGATCGGCGCCGGGTACGACAGGCCGGCGTTGTTGACCATGATGTCGAGCCGCCCGGTGGCGGCGACGGCGCCGTCGACCAGCCCGCGCACCTGGGCGACGTCGCGCACATCCAACACCGCCACGGTGGCGCGGCCGCCGGCCGCCTCGATGCGCGACCGCGCGGCCTCCATGGCGTCGCGCGTACGCCCGGCCAGGGTGACGTGCGCGCCGGCGGCGCCGAAGCGCTCGGCGATGGCGCGGCCGATGCCGCTCGAGGCGCCGGTGACGACGGCCGTGCGGCCGGCAAGGGGGGTCGGGTGAGTCATGCGCGGAATCCTCCTGGCCTCCGCTCTAGCCGGCATCGTCGGGCAGGGCCACCGGCGCCGGCGATCGCGCTGGCGCCGGCGCCGCCGCCGGTCAACACTGCGCCGTCGATCCGACACGCAGCAGGAGACCCCAGCCATGCAACTCGAACGCGGTATGAACGTCTTCATCACCGGCGCCGCCAGCGGCATCGGCCGCGCCGCCGCCTTGGCGGCCGCGGACCGCGGCCTTTGCCTGATCCTCACCGACCTCGACGCCGCCGGGCTGGCGGAGACCCGCCGTCTGGCCGAGGCGCGCGGCGGCGAGGTCGCCCTCGCGCGCGCCCTCGACGTCACCGACCTCGACGCCGTCTGCGCCTTCGCCGCCGACGCCCAGGCCGCGTGCGGCGCCATGCACGTGGTCCTCAACGTCGCCGGCGTCGCCCTCTTCGGCCTCATCGAGGACATGCGCCACGCCGACTGGAAGCGGGTCATCGACGTCAATCTGTGGGGCTCGATCCACGTCGTCGAGGCCGTCCTGCCGGCGATGATCGCGGCGCGGCGCGGCCAGCTGGTGAACATCGCCTCGGTGGCCGGCCTCTGCGGCCTGCCCTGGCACGCCGCCTACAGCACCAGCAAGTGGGCCGTCGTCGGCCTGTCGGAAGTGCTGCGCGTTGATCTGCGCCAGCACGGCATCGGCGTCACCGTCGTCTGCCCCGGCGCCGTGGACACGCCGATGAAGCACTCGGGCGTCATCCTCGGCGTCGACCCGCAGCGGCCCGAGCTGCTGGCGCTGCGGCAGCGCTTCGACCGCATCGCGGTCTCGCCCGACGCCGTCGCGCAGGTGATCTATCGCGCCGTCGCCGCCAACCGCTTCCTCGCCTTTACCTCATGGGACGTGCGCGCCGCCTACTATCTGAAGCGCTTCGCCCTGCCGCTGTACGATGTCGGCCTGCTGCGCATCAGCGCGATGCTCAACCGCCTGCGCTAGTGGCATGTACCGGTTGACTCGGTAGTCGGGCCCCCCTCACCCTGACCCTCTCCCGGCGGGAGAGGGGACCTTGCCCCGCAGCGCGTTGCTTGCAGGGTCCCCTCTCCCGCCGGGAGAGGGTCAGGGTGAGGGGATCACACCCTAGTACCGATCTCGCCGATACAGGCCACGAGTGCCAACGACAGGCCGCCCTGCCCGTCCGGCAGCCGCAGGCCCAGTGCCGGGCGCCCACCACCCGAGGTTGCGGCGCCGCTCAGGCGCGCCGGACGCGGATCGCCGCGGCGTGCGCCTGATAGCCTTCCAGGGTGGCGAGGGTCTCGACGGCCGGGCCGAGGCGGCGCAGCGCCGCGCGGCTGCCGCGCACGACGCTGGTGCGCTTGACGAAATCGTAGGTGCCGAGCGGCGAGAAGAAGCGGGCGCTGCCACCGGTTGGCAGCACGTGGTTGGGTCCGGCGAGATAATCGCCGAGCGGCGCCGGCGCCCAGGCGCCCTCGAAGATGGCGCCAGCGTTGCGCAGCCGGCGCGTCAGCGCCGCCGGGTCGCGCACCAGCAGCTCGAGGTGCTCCGGCGCCACCTCCTCCGCCAGCGCCACGGCCTCATCGAGGCCGCGGGTGACGATCAGCGCACCGCGCTTGCGCAGGATGGCCTCGATGGCGGCGCGGCGCGGCAGGGCGGTGAGCTGGCGCGCGATGGCGCGCTGCACGGCGGCGGCGAGGCGCGGCGACGGCGTCAGCAGCAGCGCGCTCTCGTCGCCGCTGCCGTGCTCGGCCTGCGCCAGCAGATCGGCGGCGACGTACTCCGGGTCGGCCGCCGCGTCGGCGATGATCAGCACCTCGCTCGGGCCGGCGGTCGAGTCGATGTCGACCTGCCCGTACACCTGCCGCTTGGCCGCCTGCACATAGGCGTTGCCGGGTCCGACGATCTTGTCGACGCGCCCGACCGTCTTCGTGCCGTAGGCCAGCGCCGCCACCGCCTGAGCGCCGCCGACACGGTACACCGCCGTCGCGCCAGCGATGCGCGCCGCCGCCAGCACCGCCGGCGGGTGGCCGTCGCGGCCGGCCGGCGAGACCATGATGACCTCGTCGACGCCGGCGACGCGAGCCGGGATGACGTTCATCAGCACCGAAGAGGGATAGGCGGCGTGGCCACCCGGGACGTAGACCCCGACGCGGCGCAGGGGCGTGATGTTCTGGCCGAGCACCAGGCCGGCGGCGTCGCGGTAGCGCCACGACGCCTGCCGCTGGCGGACATGGAAGGCGCGGATGCGCCGGGCCGCCAGGCGCAGCGCCGCGCGCACCGCGGCCGGCAGCGCGGCTTCGGCGGCGACCAGGTCGGCGTCCGGCACGCGCAGCCGAGCCACCGTCAGCGCGACGCCGTCGAAGCGTTTCGTATAGGCCAGCAGCGCCGCGTCGCCGCGCCGCCGCACCGCCGCGACGATCTCCGCCGCCGCCGTTTCGGCGCGGCGCTGGTCGGCGGCGTGGGTCGCGCGCAGGCCGGCAAAAGCGCGCGCGAAGCCGGGCGCCGTGGTGCGCAGGATCGGCGTCACACCGCTCACCCGCGCGCGCCCCGCACGCGCTGGATATCGGCGCCGAGCGCCGAGAGCTTGGCTTCGATGTGCTCGTAGCCGCGGTCGAGGTGATAGACGCGCCGCACCTCGGTGCTGTTGTCGGCCGCCAGTCCGGCGAGGATGAGCGACACACTGGCGCGCAGGTCGGTGGCCATCACCGGCGCGCCGCTGAGCCTGTCGACGCCGCGCACGATGGCGTTATGGCCCTCGATGGTGATGTCGGCGCCGAGGCGCAGCAGCTCCTGCGCGTGCATGAAGCGGTTCTCGAAGATCGTCTCGGAGATCACGCTAGCGCCGTCGGACACCGCCGCGACCGCCATCATCTGCGCCTGCAGGTCGGTGGGGAAGCCTGGGTACGGCAGCGTCTTGACGTCGACGCCGCGCAACCGCCGCGACGCGCGCGCGTGCAGGCCGGCGGCGTCCTCGTCGATCGTCATCCCCGCCTCGCGCAGCTTGGCCAGCACGGCGTGCAGGTGCTCGGCGCGGGCGCCGCGCACGAAGACGTCGCCGCCGGTGATCGCCGCCGCCATCAGGAACGTGCCCGCCTCGATGCGGTCGGGCACGACGTCGAACTCCATCCCGTGCAGGCGGGGGACGCCCTCGACGCGGATCACCGACTCGCCGACGCCGCTGAGCCGCGCCCCCATCGCCGCCAGCGCCGCGCCGAGGTCGACGATCTCCGGCTCGCAGGCGGCGTTCTCGATGCTCGTCGCGCCCTCGGCCAGCGCCGCCACCATCATCAGGTGCTCGGTGGCGCCGACCGACGGGGTGTCGAGCTGGACGCGCCGGCCGCGGAAGCGCTCGACGGTCGCCTCGGCATAGCCGTGCGCGATCTCGATCGTCGCGCCGAGCTCGCGCAGGCCGTGGATGTGCAGGTTGACCGGCCGGCCGCCGATGGCGCAGCCGCCCGGCAGCGACACGCGGGCGCGGCCGAAGCGCGCCAGCAGCGGCCCGAGGACGAGAAACGAGGCGCGCATGGTTTTGACCAGCTCGTAGGCGGCCTCGTGCTTGGCGACGCCGCCGGCGCTGATGCGGGCGCCGCCCGGGAAGCGCTCCACCGTCGCGCCGAGATCCTCGAGCAGGCGCAGGGTGGTGCGCACGTCGACCACGTCGGGCAGCCGGCGCAGCACGCACGGCTCGTCGGTCAGCAGCGTCGCAAAGAGGATCGGCAGGGCGGCGTTCTTCGCCCCCGCCACCGGCACCTCGCCCTGCAGCCGCCGCCCGCCCCGTACCAGGATCGTATCCATCGCCCTCCCCTACCCCGTCATCCTCGTTCTGCAACCAGCGCGCGCGGTATACCAACCAGGTCGGGCACGACGTGCGCGGCGGCGAAACCGGCGCCGCGGGTCAGCCCAAGCGCCGCCTCGGATTGGCCCTGACCGAGTTCCATTAGCAGAATGCCGCCCTGCCGCAGGTGCCGCGGCGCCGCGGCGACGAGTGCACGGATGATGGCCAATCCATCCACGCCGGCGTAGAGGGCGCCGCGCGGCTCGAAGGCGAGCTCGGGGGAGGCGGCGTCGCCGGGCGCCAGGTACGGCGGATTGGCGACGATCAGGTCGAAGGTCGCGTCAGACGGCAGCGCCGCGAAGAGGTCGCTGACGACGAACGCGATGCGCGAGGCGACGCCGTGCGCCACCGCGTTGCGTTGCGCCACGGCGAGGGCGGCGGAGGAGAGGTCGACGGCGGTGACGCGCGCCGCCGGCAGCTCGCGCGCCAGGGCCACGGCCAGGCAGCCGGAGCCGGTGCCGAGGTCGAGGATGGCGCGGTTTGGCATCCCCTCACCCTGGTCCTCTCCCGGCGGGAGAGGGGACCCGCCAAGCAATGCGGTGCCCGACGAGGCTCCCTCTCCCGCCGGGAGAGGGTCAGGGTGAGGGGATCGCAAGAATCGCACGCCGAGCTCGACCAGCAGCTCGGTCTCGGGGCGCGGGATCAGCACGTCCGGGGTGACCGCGAACGGCAGCGACCAGAACTCCTGCCGGCCGGTGAGGTAGGCGACCGGTTCGCGCCGCAGGCGCCGCTCCAACAGCGCCGCGAAGCGCGCCGCCGCGGCGGCATCGACGGCGTCGCGCAGGCGCGCGAACAGCCCCGTGCGGCCGACGCCGAGCGCCTGCGCCAGCAGCACTTCCGCATCGAGGCGCGCGCTGCCGATGCCGGCCGCGTCGAGGCGGCCCGCGGCGTCGCGCAGCAGCGCGACGGTGTCCATCAGCTCGCCGCCCGCAGCAGCTCGGCCTGGTGGTCGGTGATCAGCGCGTCGATGAGCGGCCGCAGGTCGCCGTCGAGGATGCGGTCGATGTTGTGCAGGGTCAGGTTGATGCGGTGGTCGGTGATGCGCCCCTGCGGGAAGTTGTAGGTGCGGATGCGCTCGGAACGGTCGCCGCTGCCGACCATGCTGCGGCGGTTCTCGGCGACGGCGGCGTGCTGCTCGGCCTGGGCGCGCTCGAGCAGCCTGGCGCGCAGGATCTTCAGCGCCTTGGCCTTGTTCTTGTGCTGCGATTTCTCGTCCTGGCAGGAGACCACCAGGCCGGTGGGCAGATGGGTGACGCGCACGGCGGAGTCGGTGGTGTTGACGCTCTGTCCGCCCGGACCAGACGACCGATAGACGTCGATGCGCAGCTCGCGCGCCTCGTCGATGGCGACTTCCACATCCTCGGCCTCGGGCAGCACGGCGACGGTCACCGCCGAGGTGTGGATGCGGCCCGACGCCTCGGTCGCCGGGACGCGCTGGACGCGGTGCACGCCGCCCTCGAACTTGAGCAGACTGAAGGCGCCGTGCCCCTCGATGAGGGCGATCACTTCCTTGAAACCGCCCAGGCCGGTGGAACTGGCGCTGAGGATGTCGACCTTCCAGCCCTGCGTCTCGGCGTAACGCGAGTACATGCGGAACAGGTCGGCGGCGAACAGGCTCGCCTCGTCGCCGCCGGTGCCGGCGCGGATTTCGAGGACGACGTTGCGATCGTCGTTGGGGTCCTTCGGCAACAGCAGCAGCCGCAGACGCGCCGCGATCGCCTCGACGCGCGCGCGCAGCTCGGGCAGCTCGGCCTTGACCAGCTCGCGCAGGTCCTCGTCGTTCGACTCCAGCAGCTGGCGGTGCCCCTCGACGTCCTGCGTCACCGTCTTCCACTCGCGGTAGGCGGCGACGATCGGCTCGAGCTCGGCGCGCTCTTTGGCGAGGCGGGCGAAGTCGGTGCGGCTGCCGGCCAGTGCGGGATCGATCAGGCGATCCTCGAGATCAACGTAGCGGCGCTCGACGTCTTGCAGCTTGTCCAGCATCGGCAGTCAGCATTCCAGGGTCAGAAGAGACGAGGGTCGGGGCGCCGGGGTCCGACACCAGCGCCGCGCGAACGAAAACGGGCGCCGGGGAGATCCCCCGGCGCCCGTCGTTCGGTGCGTTGGTGCGGGTCCGAATCCGGCGCTGGCGCGCTACTCTTCCCCAGCCGGCTTGGCGATGCCGTACTTGCGGCGGAAGCGCTCGACGCGGCCGGCCGTATCCATCAGCTTCTGCTTACCGGTGAAAAACGGGTGACAGTTCGAGCACATGTCGACGCGCAGTTCCTTGCGCGTCGAGCGGGTCTCGAAGGTGTGCCCGCAGGCACAGGCGACCTTGGACACTTCATAAGTGGGATGAATGTTCTCGCGCATGGGCTCTCTCCCGTAGGTCGGTCTAGGTACCATCGAGCCGTCGCCAGGGCAACCCAGGCTGGGCGCGGCTAGCGCCCGGCCTCGGCCCCGGCCCCGACGGGCTCCGCCGACAGGCCGTCCATGCCGCGCAACAGCCCGACGTAGAAGCGGATCATCCCCGCATAGTCCTCGACGCCGAGGCGCTCGTTGGTGCCGTGGAAGCGCGGCAGATCGTCAGGCCGGGTGCGCATGGGAACGAAACGGTACACGTTCGGGGTCAGGCCGGTGTAGTGGCGCGCGTCGGTACCCCCAAGGACCAGGAACGGCGCCACCAGCGTCCCGGGGAAGGTGGCGCGGACGGTGCGCGCCAGCAGGTCGAACGCGGCGCCATCGGACGGCGACACCGGTGACGGGTCGTTACCGTCGCCGAGCGTGGTCACGGCCACTTCTGGATCGGCGACGGTGTCGCGCACGTGCTGCAGCACCGTCTCGACCGTCTCGCCGGGCAGGATGCGGAAGTTCACCACGGCGCGCGCCACCTGGGGCAGCTGATTCTCCTTTACGCCGCCCTGGAACATGGTCGGCGCGGTGGTGGTGCGGATGATGGCATTGGTGGCCGGGGCCGCCGACATCTGGTGCGCGACCAACGGCCCGAAGAGCCACAGGTTGGCGAACACCAGGCGCGTCGGGAAGGGCAACTCCGGGCCCAGGTGCGCGAAGCTCTGGCTCATCGCGGCGTCGAGGTTGCTCGGCACCGGCTGCGTCTGCAGCCGATCCACCGCCTGGCTGAGCACGCCGATCGCGGTGCGGCGCGGCGGGATCGACGAGTGGCCGCCGCTGCCCTGCGCCGTCAGCTCGACGCTGACGTAGCCTTTCTCCGCCAGGCCGATCGAGGCCACCGGCGCGGCGACGCCGGGCACCAGGCCCTCGAGGATCGAGCCGCCCTCGTCGAGCACCAGCGCCGGCGCGATGTCGCGCTCGGCCAGCCGCCGCGCCATGACCATGGCGCCGTGGCGGCCGCTGACCTCCTCGTCGTGTCCGAACGCGAGGATGACGGTGCGCGACGGCTCGAAGCCGGCGCCGAGCAACAACTCGATGGCCTCGAGGATCGCCACGACGCTGCCCTTGTCGTCGATGGTGCCGCGGCCCCAGATGTAGCCGTCGGCGATGACGCCGCCGAACGGCGGCTCGTGCCATTGCGCTTCGGTGCCGGCCTCGATCGGCACCACGTCGAGGTGGCCGAGCAGCAGCACCGGCGCCGCGCTGCCGCGCCCCTCCCACGTGTAGAGGAGGCTATAGTCGCTCACCACCTCGCGCCGCAGGGCGCGGTGGAGGCGCGGAAAGCGCTGCTCGAGGTAGGCGTGCAGGCCGCGGAACTGGGCGGCGTCGAACTGGGCAGGGTCCTGATAGGACACCGTGCGGAAGCGCAACGCACCCGCCAGCCCCTCCGCCGCGGCGGCCGCGTCGACGGTGACCCCCGCCGCCGGTTCGACGGCGACCTGGCGCGACGTCGCGCGCAGAGTGCGCGCCACGAGGACGCCCGCCAACAGCAGCAGTCCGGCCGTGAGCACGGCCACGATTCGTCTCACCGGCGCCCCCCCCCCGAACCGCGAGGCATACGCGTTGGCGTTCGCTCGGGCAAGGTTCGAGACGGGTTGGATTGCCGGGCGCGGCTGTAGCCGCGCCCGCCATGCTTCGTGTATCGACCCGCCATGACTGCGCGAGGAGGAGTGCGTATCGTGCGCGAGGACCACCGCGGCTGGGCCGACACCTGGCGGCTGAGCAATCGCTGCCTCGAGACGCGTGTCGTCACCGCCGTCGGTCCGCGCATCATCGACCTGCGTGTCCGCGGCGGCGAGAACCTCTTTCACGTCCGCGACGCCGAGGCCGGCGGCCGCGGCGAGGCGCGGTGGATGTTGCGCGGCGGCTGGCGGCTGTGGGTCGCGCCGGAGCGACGCGAGACGACTTACGCCCTCGACAATACCCCCTGCGCGGTGGCGGTGGTCGACGGCCGCACCCTGCGCGTCACGGCGCCGCCGCAACCCGCCGCCGGCATTCGGAAGGTGGTCGAGGTGACGCTCGCCGACGACGCGCCGCGCGTGGCGATTCGCTCGATCATCCACAACCTCGGCCCGACGCCGCTGACCCTCGCTGCCTGGAGCCTGTCGGTGATGCGCCCCGGCGGACGCGCCCTGGCGCCGCTCGACGTCGGCCGGCGCGATGCCTTCGACGCCACCCGCAAGCTGATCCTGTGGAGCTACGCGCGGCTCGCCGACCCGCGCTACGCCCTCACCGACGACCTGGTGCAGGTCGACCAATCGCGCGTACGGCCGGCGCCCGCGGCCGCTGGGCAACCGGCGCCACCGCGCACCGCCGACGAGAGCAAGATCGGCGTCGATTCCGGGCAGGGCTGGGCCGCCTACCTGCACGACCGCACGCTCTACCTGAAGCGCTTCCCGCATGACCCGACCGGGATCTACCCGGATGGCGGCGCGACGGTGGAGATCTACTCCAGCGCCGAGTTCCTCGAGGTCGAGACCCTCAGCCCGCTGACCCAGATCCCGCCCGGCGGGACGCTGGTCTACCCCGAGGAGTGGTGGGTGTTCGCCGACGTCGACCTCGGCGCCCATGCGCTAACCGGGCTGGCGCGCTACCTGGCGGAGTCGAACGCCGAGGCGCCTCACTGACCGCGCGCTCCCGGCCGCTGCCCGCAGGCACCCGCACCGCTCGGCGCGCGGCGGGGCGCGGTCGAACAGCACGATCAGCCGCGCCCTCGCCTAGCTGCTGCCGAGCCCGCGCACCGCCGCGACCGCCCGCGTCCAGCCGGTGTACAACGCCTCGCGCTGCGCGGGGCGCATGCGCGGCTTGAAGAGGCGGCCGCGCACGCGGGCGCGCTCGAGACGGGCGGCGTCGGGCCACAAGCCGACGCCGCGGCCGGCCAGCAACGCCGCGCCGAGGGCGGTGGTCTCGATGATCTTCGGCCGGTCGACCGGGGCGGCGAGCATATCGGCTTGGAACTGCATGAGGAAATCGTTGGCGGCGGCGCCGCCGTCGACGCGCAGGCCGGCGAGCGGCTTGCCCGACTCGGCGGCCATGGTGTCGACGACGTCGCGCGTCTGGTAGGCCAGCGCCTCGAGCGTCGCGCGCACCACGTGGGCGCGCGTCACGCCGCGTGTCAGACCAACGATGGCGCCGCGGGCGTTGGGATCCCAGTACGGCGTGCCGAGGCCGACGAAGGCCGGCACGACGTAGACGCCGAGGGTCGAGTCGACGCTGCGCGCCAACGCCTCGCTGTCGGGCGCCCGCTTGAGCAGACCGAGCCCGTCGCGCAACCACTGTACGGCCGCCCCGGCGACGAACACCGAGCCTTCGAGCGCGTAGGCCGGCGCGCCGTCGACGCCGCAGGCGACGGTGGTGAGCAGGCCCTTGCGCGACGCCACGGCGGTATGGCCGGTGAACATCAGGATGAAGCAGCCGGTGCCGTAGGTGTTCTTCACCATGCCGGGACGAAAGCAGGCCTGGCCGAAGAGCGCCGCCTGTTGGTCGCCGGCGATGCCGGCGATCGGCACGGCGGCACCGAAGACCTTCGGGTCGGTCATCGCGACGACGCCGCTCGACGGCACCAGGCGCGGCAGCACCGCCTCGGGCACGTTCAGCAGGCGCAGGAGATCGGCGTCCCAGGCGCGCGCGTGGATGTCGTAGAGCAACGTGCGCGAGGCGTTGGTGTGGTCGGTGACGTGCGCCGCGCCGCCGGTGAGCTGCCAGACGAGCCAGCTGTCGATGGTGCCGAAGGCGAGGTGGCTGGCGCGGGCGCGCAGGCCGCGTACGTGCTCGAACAGCCAGTGCAGCTTGGTGCCCGAGAAGTAGGCGTCGAGCACCAGGCCGGTCTTGCCGCGCACCAGTGCCTCGGCGCCGTCCGCCTTGAGGCGCGCGCAGAGGTCGGCGGTGCGGCGGTCCTGCCAGACGATGGCGCGGTGCACCGGCACGCCGGTGCGGCGGTCCCACAGCAGCGTCGTCTCGCGCTGGTTGGTGATGCCGATCGCCGCCAGGTCGGCCGGCTGCAGCCGCGCCGCCCGCAGCGCCTGCCGGATGACCTTCTGACTGACGGTCCAGATCTCACGCCCGTCGTGCTCCACCCAGCCCGGCTTGGGGTAGTACTGCCGGAACTCGGAGTAGCCGCGGCCGCGCACCGCGCCGCTGTCGTCGAAGACGATGGCGGTGCTGCCGGTGGTTCCCTGATCGATGGCCAGGATGTAGCGGCGCGGCATTGGACTCCCCCTGCGGCGCAGCCATAGCGATTGTCCGCGGCACCGTCGATCGCCGCCCGGGCGGGTCCGTCGCGCCCGCCAACCTTGATCCGGGCGCGCGGCCGCGTATTCTCCCGCCGTGCCCGCCCACCTGTACTTCGTCACCGGCAAGGGCGGGGTCGGCAAGACCACCGTGGCGGCGGCATTGGCGCGCCGCCTGGCGCGCGGGCGCCGCCGCGTGCTGCTGGTCGAGACCGGCGGCGAGCGCAGCCTGGCGGCGCTCTTCGGCGCTGGCGCGCTCGGCCCCGAGCCGACGCCCCTGGGCGGCGGATTGTCCGGCCTGCGCCTCGAGCCGCTGGCGTTGGTCGAATCGTACTTCCGCCGTCTGCTGCGGCTGCCCTTCCTGGCCCGGCGGCTGTTCGCCAGCGGCACCTTCCGCGCCGTCACGGCGGCGGCGCCGGGGGTGAGCGAGTTCGTCATTCTCGAGCACCTGCTGCAGTGGAGCGAGGCGGGGCGGTTTCGCCGGGCCAGCTACGACGCGGTGGTGGTCGACGGTCCGGCCAGCGGGCACGCCGTGCGCCTGCTGCGCACGCCGATCCAGCTCGCCCGTCTGGTGCCACGCGGGCCGCTCACCGGCAGCGTCGCGCGCCTGCAGGCGCTGATCACCGACCCGGCCCACACGCGCGCGGTGTTGGTCGCCCTGCCCGAGGAGATGGCGATCGCCGAGACCCTCGAGACGCGCGCGGCGCTGGCCTCAGCCGGGGTGGCGCTGGCGCCGCCGGTGCTCAACCGGGTCTGGCCGAAGCGCTTCAGCGCCGCCGACACGACCGTGATCGCCGCCCGCGCCGACCGCGCCGCACCGCTGATCGCCGCGGCGCGGCTGGCGCTCGCCGCGCGTCGCGAGGCGGAGGCGCAGGGCGCGCGCCTGCGCGACGTCTTCGGCGTCGCACCGCTGACCCTGCCAGAGCGGCCCGGTGCGGCGTTCGACGCCGCGGCGCTGGCGGCGATCGGCCGCGCCCTGGCGCCGGCGCTCGGGGACGACGATGGCGACTGAACGCCACCGCGCGCGACGCGGGTCCGACACGCTGACGCAGCTGCTGTCGCGGCGGCTGATCGTCTGCGTCGGTGCCGGCGGCGTCGGCAAGACGACCACCGCCGCCGCGCTGGCGCTCGCCGCCGCGCGGCGCGGCCGCGCCACGGCGGTGATCACCGTCGATCCGGCGCGGCGGCTGAAAGACGCGCTCGGTCTCGCCGCGCTCTCGGGCGACCCGCAGCCGGTCGCGCACGGCGCCGGCGCCGCGCCGCTCGATGCGCTCGCCCTCGACACCAAGCGCACCTTCGACCGCCTCATCGAGCGCCTCGCCCCGAGTCCCGCCCTCGCCGAGCGCCTGCTCGCCAACCGCCTCTACCAGGAGCTGTCGAGCGAGGTCGGCGGCTCGCACGAGTACATGGCGATGGAGAAGCTGCACGAGCTGCTCCAGCTCGAGCGCTACGACCTGATCGTCGTCGACACGCCGCCGAGCGCCGACCTGCGCGCGCTCCTCAGCGCCCCGGGGCGCATGGTCGAGCTGCTCGCCTCGCAGGCCATCGACTTCCTCAAGGCACCGCGCGCGATCCTCACCGGCAGCCCCGAGTCCGGCCTCGCCCGTGCCACGCTCGGGGCATTGCTGCGCGGCCTCGAGCGCTGGACCGGCATGGGCCTGCTCGGCGAACTGTCCGACTTCGCCGCCGGCTTCGAGCAGCTGGTCGACGGCTTCCGCGCCCGTGCCGCGGCGATCGAGGCGGCGCTACGCGCCCCGGACACGCGCTTCGCCATCATTACCTCGCCCGACCCCGCCACCGTCGCGGCCTCGCTCGCCTTCGACGCCGAGTTGCGCGCCGGCGGTTATCCGGTCGGCGGCGTCATCGCCAACCGCGTGCACGCCTTCCCGCCGCTGGCGCGCGGCGCCGGCGCCTGGGCGGCGCCGGCCCTGCGCGCCAAGCTGCGCGCCAACTACGCCGACTTCGCGGCGCTGTCCGCGCGCGACGCCGCCGCCCTGGCGCTGCTGCCGGCGCCGCCGCTGGCGGTGGTGCCGGTGCTGGAAGATCCGCCGGCGTCACTGGCAGCGCTGCAGGCGCTCGCCGCCACGCTCTAGTCGGCAGCGGCGCCGCGCTTGCGGCGCCGCCTGGCTTTCGCGTTCGGCGCCGGCGCATGCTGCTGCGCCACCAGGCGATCGACCTTCATGCTCAGGTTGACGATGCTGCCCTGCAGGGCCTCGATCTTCGCCAGGATACGGTTGTGGTCGGCCCGCGAGGGCAGATTGAGGACCGACAGGACCGTCTGCATGTTCTTGTCGACCGCACGCTTGGCGCCGACGGCGCGCGCCAGCGTCTTGCCGAGTTGCTCGCGCACCTTGGGGTTGCGCCCCAGTTCCTCGAGGAAGACGCCCATCACCTCCTCGCCGCGCTCGAAGAGACCGGACAGCGTCGACTGCGCCGGACCGCGCGCGGAGGGTTTGGACGACATGGCCCGGTCGTATAGTACCTGCCCGCACGAAGGCGCAACCGTGACCTGGGACGTCATACTCGGCTATGCAACCGGTCTCCGCCTGGTGGACCCAGGCATCGATCCGGCCACCCTGGTGCGCACGATCATCGTGCTGCACATCACCGACGCCATTCTCTGCCGCCTCTTCGCGCACAACAACGGCTACTCGAAGAACCTCTGGACGGGGCTGGGACTCGTCTTCGGGCTGTGGGCGGTCGCCCTGCTGCTGGTGTTGCCGAAGCGCAACGCGTGAGCCGCCCGGGCTCAGACCGCGCCCTCCGCGATCACCTGCGCCAGCGCCTGCCCCGCCGTGTGGGTCAGCGACAGATGCCAGCGAGCGATGCCGAGGTGGGCGGCGCGGGCCGCGGCGCCGCCGTGCAGGACGATGCGCGGCGGGCCGGAGGCGCGCACGACCTCGATATCGCGCCACCAGACGCCCGTGGCGTAGCCGGTACCGAGGGCCTTCATCACCGCCTCCTTGGCGGCGAAGCGGGCGGCGAAACTCTCGGCGTGACGGCGGCGCTCGAGGCAGTAGGCGATCTCGCCGGCGGTGAAGACGCGACGGCGGAAGCGCTCGCCGCGCGTCGGGTGGTCGATGGCGCGCTGCACGCGCTCGACCTCGATGACGTCCGTGCCGATGGCGACGATCATGACGTGGCGGGCACGCTTACACCGCACCGTGCCCGATCCGGCGCGGCGGAGCCGCGTCCTGCGCCGCGTTCAGCATGCCGCGCAGCTCCGGCAGGTACTGGTATCGCACGGCGCCGTCTGGCGCGCCGCGAACGCCTTGCGGCGCTCCACCCACAGGTACGACTTGTCGATGCGGTGATCGATGAAGTCCCACGGCAGGCGGTCCGCCTCGCCGTAGCTGCGGTGCACATAGGCGTCGGGGTGCGGCGCGCCGGCGAGGCCGTCGCGCTGCCACATGCGGATGACGCGCCACCAGTCGCCGTCGGCGGCGTGCACGGCCTCGAGGAAGAGGGCGACGCGGCGGTCGCCGCGCGACAGGATGGTTTGCAGGTAGGCCTCGCGCGGCGACTCGACGTCGAGCGTCAGGTTCGGGATGCGGCGCGCCGCCCGCCGCAGGCGCTGCGCCTTGCCGCGCAGCACGGCGATCGGCTCCATCGGCTCCCACTGGAAGGGCGTCCAGGGCTTCGGCACGAAGGGGTTGAGCGAGATGGTGACGCTGCCGACGCGGCGCTTGCGCTCGCCGCTGGTGAGCCGGGCGCGGATGCGCTCCGCCAGCGTCGCGATGGCGACGACGTCCTCCTCGGTCTCGGTCGGCAGGCCGATCATGAAGTAGAGCTTGATCTGCTGCACGCCCTCGCCGGCCATCAGCTCGGCGGCGCGCAGGATGTCTTCTTCGCCGAGATTCTTGTTGATCACCCGGCGCATGCGGTCGGAGCCCGCCTCGGGCGCGACGGTGACGCTGCGCGCGCCGCCCGCGGCGAGCGCCGCCGCCAGGCGCGGCGTGACGCAGTCGGCCTTGAGCGAGGACGGCGACAGGCGCCCGCCGCGCGCGGCGGCCAGCTCGCTGAGCGCGTCGACGCCGGGCAGGCTGGCCATTTCGGCACCGACCAGGCCGATGGTGCGGCGCTCGTCAAGACCGGCGCTCACCTCCGCGGCCAGCGCCTCCGGATCGCGGGTCCGGATCGGCCGGTACATATAGCCGGCGGCGCAGAAGCGGCAGCCCCACTGGCAGCCGCGGCTGGCCTCGACCAGGACCATGTCGCCGAACACCGCCTCGTCGCTGAGCACCCGCGTCGTCGTGGGAAAACGATTGAGGTCCCAGATCAGGCGGCGCTCCACCCGCGCCGGGCCGGGTCCGTGGTGGGCCAGCTCGGCAAGCGCGTCGCCGTCGTAGCGCGGCGTGCAGTGCGCCGGGACGTACACGCCGGGCACCTGCACCGCGACGGCGCCGAGCAGTGCGGCGCGGTCGCCATCGGCGTGTGCGCCCCACACGGCGAGAAACTCCGGCAGCAGCTCCTCGCCCTCGCCGATGAGGAAGCAATCGACGAACTCGGCGATGGGCTCGGGGTTGAGGAAGATCGCCGGCCCGCCGGCGATGACCAGTGGATGTTCGGGGCCGCGCGCGGCACGGCGCGCCGGCAGGCCGGCGAGCTCGAGCATGCGGATCAGATTGAGATAATCCGTCTCGAACGAAATCGAGAAGGCGATCAGGTCGCACGCCCCGACGTGTCGGCTGCTCTCCAGGGTGCGCAGCGCGCCGGGCGCGATGGCCTCGTCGTCGTCGGGCAGGAAGGCGCGCTCGCAGACGACTCCATCGGCGCGATCGAAGAGTTCGTAGACGACCTGAAAGCCCAGGTTGCCCATGGCGATCGGGTAGCGGTTGGCGTAGGCCAGGCAGACCCGGCGCGGCGCGTCCTGCTTCTTGGTGAAACGGAACTGCTCGGCGGCGCGCCGTTGGCGGGCGCGCGCCTCGGGAAGGGTGAGTTGGGACACGTCGCCCGAGCCTAGAGCCTGCCCCCGGTCGCCTCAAGAGGGGCGGGCACAATGACGGGCCGGCGGGCGACCCGGCCATGGCCGGGAGCGGGTGGCGAGGCACCGGCTGCCGTCGCGCCGGCAGCCTGGTGCGGGCCGCGGCCGGCCCGGGCCAGCGGCAGATCCCCCAGGTGTGGCAGGCAGCCTGCGCTGGTTGGCCCAGGCAGGCGCGCAGTGAACCCGGACTCCCTCCGTCAGGAGGGAGGAGACGCCCCCAGCACTGGCGGGCGTCTCCCTGCTTTTGGAGGGACCGTCGGATGCGGTCGGAGCGCGGTCAGGCGCTCACTTGGCGCGGCGCAGGAATGCCGGCGACTCGAAGTCGTGCTCGGTATCCTCGTCGTGGATCGGGTCGATGGTGAATTCGGACTGGCTGAACTCGGACTGATCGCGGCCGGGGGCGCGGGCCGCGTCGTCGGGAGCGCGCAGTTGCGGCTCGCCCTCGGCATCGATGATCGTGCCGATGCGGCGCACCGGACGGTCGGCCGCACCGGAGCGGCGGATCGCCTCGACACTGCTGTTCTTGCTGACGTAGCTGCCGACGACGCGGCTGCCGGCGGCCTGCGCCGCCTGGGCCGGGATCTCGACCGGCGCGACCGCGGCGGTGCCGGGGCCGAACCCAGTGGCGATGACGGTGATGCGCAGTTCGTCGCCCATGCTCTCGTCGATGACGGCGCCGAAGATGATGTTGGCGTCGGCGTGCGCTTCCTCCTGGATCAGCGAGGCGGCGGCGTCGATCTCGTGCAGGGCCAGGTCGGCGCTGCCGGTGATGTTGATGAGCACGCCCTTGGCGCCGCGGATCGACAGGTCCTCGAGCAGCGGGCTGGAGATGGCGCGTTGCGCCGCCTCGATGGCGCGCGCCTCGCCGCGCGCGGTGCCGGAACCCATGATCGCCATGCCCATCTCGGACATGATGGTGCGCACGTCGGCGAAGTCGAGGTTGATGAGCCCGTGCACGGTGACGAGATCCGAGATGCCGCGCACCGCCTGCAGCAGGATGTCGTCGGCGCCGCGGAAGGCGTCGAGCACCGAGGTCTGGCGCGCCACCGTCGCCAGCAGGCGCTGGTTGGGGATGACGATCAGGGTGTCCACCGCCTCCTGCAGCTCGGTGATGCCCTGCTCCGCCTGTTGCATGCGGCGCTTGCCCTCGAACCCGAACGGCTTGGTGACGACGCCGACGGACAGGGCGCCGAGCTCGCGGGCGATGCGGCCGACCACCGGCGCGCCGCCGGTGCCGGTGCCGCCGCCCATGCCGGCGGTGATGAACACCATATCGGCGCCGGCGAGCTGCTCGCGGATGCGGTCGCCGTGTTCCTCGGCGGCGGCGCGCCCGACTTCCGGCCGGGCGCCGGCGCCGAGCCCCTTGGTGCCCAGCTGCAACTTCACCGGCGCCAGGTTGTTCGTCAGCGCTTGCGCGTCGGTGTTGGCGACGATGAACTCGACGCCGCGCAGGCCGGAGGCGATCATCGTGTTGACCGCGTTGCCGCCGCCGCCACCCATGCCCATCACCTTGATGCAGGCACCGGCGCCTTCGTTGCCGACCAGCTCAATCATCATCACCCTCCTCATCCACCCCCAGCAGCCAGGTAGCACCGCCCTCATAGGGGATTTTTTTATTTACATCAACTCCTTGAACCACTCGCCGAGGCGACGGCGGACGCGCTGAAACAGCGGCCCGTCGTCGCCCAGTCCCGACAGGTGCGAGCGCGGCTGCGCGCCGTAGCGGGTCAGCCCGACGGCGGCGGCGTAGGCGGGGCCGGCCAGCGTCTCGTCGACGCCCTCGACGCCGAGCGGCACGCCGATGCGCACTGGCAGGTCAAACACCCGTTCGGCGAGGCCGACGACGCCGTCCATGACGACGCTGCCGCCGGTCAACACGACGCCCGAGGTGAGCGCGGTGTCGAGCCCGCAGCGGATCAACTGCCGCTGCACGAGCGCGAAGATCTCGTCCATGCGCGGCTCGACGATCTCGGCCAGGATGCGGCGCGACAGCTCGCGCGGGGCGCGGCCCCCGACGGTGGGCACCTCGACCAGGTCGTCCACCGGCACGGCCGAGACGAGCGCGGCGCCGTACCGGCGCTTGAGCAGATCGGCCTCGCGGAACGGCGTGCGCAAGCCGGCGGCAATGTCGCTCGAGACGTGGTTGCCACCGACGCCGAGCACCGCGGTGTGCTTCACGGCGCCGCCGGCGAAGACCAGCACCCCGGTGGTGCCACCGCCGATCTCGACCAGCGCCACGCCGAGTTCCTTCTCCTCCGGCGACAGCACCGCCTCGGCGGCCGCGAATGGCGCGAAGACGAGATCGGCGACGTGCAGCCCGGCCCGCTGGCAGCACTTGATGACGTTCTGCGCCGCGGCGATCGCCGTGCTGACGATGTGCACGCGCGCCTCGAGGCGCACCCCGGACATGCCGACCGGCTCCTTGATCCCGTCCTGTCCGTCGACCAGGAATTCCTGCGGCAGCACATGCAGGATGTCCTGGTCCATGGGCAACGCCACGGCACGCGCGGCGTCGAGGACCCGCTCGACATCGGCCGACGTCACTTCGCCGCTCTTGATCGCCACCACGCCGTGACTGTTGAAGCCCTTGATCTGTCCCCCGCCTACACTGGCGAAGACGTTGTGGATCTCGCACCCGGCGCGCAGCTCGGCCTCTTTCACGGCGCTGGCGATGGCGTTGACGGTGGCCTCCATGTTCACCACCACACCGCGCCGCAACCCCTCGCTCGGCGCGGCGCCGAACCCGACCACGCTCAGCCCACCCCCGGGGGCGCACTCCGCCACCACCGCGGCGACCTTGGCGGTGCCGATGTCCAGTCCGACCAGCAACTCCGATTTCTTCGCCATCGTCTCACGCCTTCAGTCCGCGACCGCGCGCCGGTCGCTGCTTGCGCGTCGTGGTAGTGGCCGGCGGCGCCGCCGGGGCCGGGGCCGGCCGCAGGGTCGCCACCACCTGGTTGCGAAACCGCACGTCGAGGCGAGCCAACCGCTCGGGAGTCTCCTGCCACGGCCGCAGCGCCCGGGCGGCACGGCCGAGTTTCTCGCTCCAACTCCCCCAGCCGAGCAGGATCGGTACGCGCGGCGCGACAGGGAACACCGTCGCCCCCTGCCCGGCGTCGACGTGGATCTCCGACAGCGGTCCGAGGCAGCGCGGCGCCGCGGCGCCGCCCGCCTCGCAGCGCCGCGTCAGCCGCAGGGCGCGGCGCAACATCCAGCTGCGCACGCCGGGCGCGGCGGCCGGATCGAGGCCGGTGATGATCGGCAGATTGCGCGGATCGCCAGGGCGCAGCGGGCCGAAGGTCACGCCGGCGCGGTCGACGTAGTAGAGGTCGCCGAGCACCGCGATCGCCAGCGGCTGGCGCTCGCGCATGACGATCTCGAGCGTGCCGGGGAAGACGCGCTTGACGGCGGCGTGGGCGATGAACGGATGCGCCTCGAGCCGCGCGCGCACGCGCCCCGGCGCCGCCTCCCACACCGTCGTGCGCTCGGCCAGCCCGAGCCAGCTGCGCACGTCGCCGGCGCTCAGCGCCGGCCCGGCGCCGGTGATCTCCAGGCGGTCGACGACGAAGTACGGATGCTGCCGCAGCGCCTCCGCCGCCGGGCGCCGCGCCAGCCAGGCGGTCGCGGCGAGCGAGACCACCCCGCCGACGATCAGGCCCACCCAGCGCCAGCGCCGCAGCCAGGCGGTCATGCGCACGGCTCCCAGTCGCCGACCAGCTTGATCTCCGGCACCAGGCGAACGGCGTGCGCGCGCCACACCGTCTCGGTCACCTCGTCCATCAATCGCTTCACGTCGGCCGCCGTCGCGCTGCCGATGTTGACGATGAAGTTGGCGTGCGCCTCGGAGATCATCGCCCCGCCGACGCGATGCCCCTTCAGTCCCGAGGCTTCGATCAGGTTGCCGGCGAAGCCGCCGGGCGGGTTCTTGAACACCGACCCCGCGTTGGGCATGCCGAGCGGCTGCTTCTTGTCGCGCTTGCGCTTCGTCTCGACCATCGTGGCGCGAATCTGCGCCGCGTCGCCGGCGGCGAGCGCGAAGTGGACGTGCGTGACGACCAGCGCCGGGGCCAGATCGAAGCGCCGGTAGCCGAAGCGGAGCCGCTCACGCGGCAGCGAACGCAGGCCGCCCTCGGGGTCGACCACCTCGACCGCGGTGACGCAGTGGCTGATCTCGCCGCCGAACGCGCCGGCGTTCATCAGCAGGCCACCGCCGATCGAGCCGGGAATGCCCTCGGCGAACTCGAGGCCGGTGAGGCCGCGACCCGCCGCCTCGACGACGAGCTTCTTGAACGGCGCCGCCGCGCCGGCGCGGACCCGACACCCCGTGCCGTCGGCCGTCCACTCGAAGACGCCCAGCGGGCGCCCGAGCTTGACCACGATGCCGCGGACGCCGCGGTCGGCGACCAGCACGTTGGTGCCGATGCCGAGCACCGACAGCGGCACGCCGTGCGTCTGCGCGGTGCGCTGCAGCGCGAGGAGTTCGTCGGCGCTCGCCACCTCGATCCACGCGTCGGCCGGGCCGCCAATGCGGAACGAGGTGTGGCGGCTGAGCGGTTCCGCGAAGCGGACGCGGGCGCCGAAGTGCTCTTCCAACCAGGCGCGCACCGGGTGACCTATTGCACCGTCCATGTCGTGGCCTGTCCCCCGAGCAGACTCTGCACCAGCTCTTCGGCGACGCCGTGAATGTTGCCGGCGCCGAGGACGACGACCATGTCGCCAACCTGCAGCAGCGGCCGCACTTCGGCGGCGAGGTCGTCGCGGCGCGGCACGTAGGTCACCTCGAGGTGCCCGCGGCGCTTCAGCGCCCAGTACAGGACCTCGCCGCTCAGGCCGTCGACAGCCTCCTCGCCGGCGCCGTATATGTCGGTCAGCACCAGGTGATCTGCGGCGTCGAAGGCGTCCAGGAACTCGCCGAACAGATCGCGCGTGCGCGTGAAGCGATGCGGCTGGAAGAGGACCACGAGGCGGCGGCCAAAGCCCTCGCGGGCCGCCGCCAGCGTGGCGCGGATCTCGGCCGGATGGTGGCCGTAGTCGCTGATGACCATCACCCCGCCCGCGTCGCCGCACAGTTCGAAGCGGCGGTGGATGCCGCCGAACTCGGCCAGCGCCTCGCAGGCGGTCTCGAACGGTACCCCGAGCTGCTGCGCGACGGCGATCGCCGCCACGGCGTTGAGGGCGTGGTGGCGCCCCGGCAGGCGCAGGCGCAACGTGCCGAGCACCGCGCCGTTGCGCACCACCTCGCACATCGTCTCCATGCCGATGACGCACAGGTCGCGCGCGACGTACTCGCAGTCGTCGGTGGTGCCGTAGGTAATGACCCGCTTGCGTACCTGCGGCAGCAGCGAGCGCACGTTGACACTGTCGAGGCACAGCACGCTGACGCCGTAGAACGGGATGCGGTTCATGAACTCGAGGAACGCCGCGCGCATGCGATCCATGTCGCCGTAGTAGTCGAGATGCTCGGTGTCGATGTTGGTCACCACGGCGATGACCGGCGAGAGCATGAGGAACGTTCCGTCGCTCTCGTCGGCCTCGGCGACCAGCAGCTCGCCCTGCCCGAGGCGGGCGTTCGTGCCCATGCCGTGCACCCTGCCGCCGATCACCGTCGTCGGATCCATGCCGGCGCGCGCCAGGATCGCGGCGATCAGCGACGTGGTGGTGGTCTTGCCGTGCGTGCCGGCGACGGCGATGCCGTACTTGAGTCGCATCAGCTCGGCGAGCATCTCGGCGCGCGGGATGACCGGGATCTTGAGGGCGCGCGCCTGCACCACCTCGGGGTTCGAGAACTTCACCGCCGAGGAGATGACCACCACGTCGACGTCGGCGTCGACGGCTTCGGCGCGGTGCCCGAGGCTGACGGTCGCGCCGCGCGCCATGAGCCGGCGCGTCGCATCGCTGGCGGCCATGTCGGAGCCGCTCACCCGGTGGCCGAGCGTCAGCAGCACCTCGGCAATGCCGCTCATGCCGACGCCGCCGATGCCGACGAAGTGGATGCGCCGCGGCTCGTTGAACAACTTGGTCATTCCGCCCCCCCTCCGCGTTGCGCCACGACCGCGCGGCAGACGGCGACGACGCGCGCCGCCGCGTCCGGTACGCCGAGCGCGCGCGCCGCCGCGCCCATCGCCGCCAGCCGGGCGCGATCACCAGCCAGCGCCAGCACCTCGGTGGCCAGGCGCGCACCCGTCAGCTCGTCGTCGCGCACCAGCACCGCAGCACCGCGTTCGGCCACGACGGCGGCGTTGGCCCGCTGGTGGTCGTCGGCGGCGAACGGGTATGGCACCAGGATGGCGGGCTTGCCAAGCACGGCGAGCTCGGCCACCGTCGTCGCACCGGAGCGGCACAGCACCAGGTCGGCGCCGTGGTAGGCGGCGCCCATGTCGTCGACGAAGGCCAGCACGTCGGCCTCGATGCCGTGCGCCGCGTAGCCCGCGGCCACCGCGGCGCGCTCGGCGGCGCCGGTCTGGTGAACGATGCGCAGGCCGGCGATGGCCGCCTGCAGCGCCGGCGCCGCCTCGACCAGGGCGGCATTGAGGCGGCGCGCGCCCTGGCTGCCGCCGAAGGCGAAGAGGGTGAAGGCGGCACGCGGCGCCGCCAGCGGCGGCGGGAATGCGCGGACTGGATTACCGGTGACGCGTACCTTGGCGGCCGGGAAGTAGGCGTTGGCGGCGGCGAACGTCGTGCAGACGCGGCGCGCCAGGCGGCCGAGGACGCGGTTGGCGAGGCCCGGGTGCGCGTTCTGCTCGAGCAGCACGGTGGGCACGCGCCGCAACCAGGCGGCGACAACGACCGGGAACGAGGCGTAGCCGCCGACGCCGAGGACGACGTCGGCGCGGTACTCGCCGAGCACGCGCCAGGCCCGCGTCAGCGCCAGCGGCAGTTGGGCGGCCAACTCGAGGGCGCCGCGCCAGCCGCGGCCGCGCAGGCCGTGGATGGCGAGCGGCCGGAACGCGAAGCGGGTGGTCGGAATGACACGCGCCTCGATGCCGGAAGCGCTGCCGACGAACAGCGCCGCGCCGGCATCGGCCCCGGCCCACTCCTCGGCCACCGCGAGCCCCGGGAAGAGGTGCCCGCCTGTTCCACCCCCCGCCACGACCATCCGCATCCTCACCCCGTCATGCGCGAGAGGGCCGCCAGGACGCCGACTTCGATCATCGTCGCCAGCAGCGCCGACCCGCCGTAGCTGATGAACGGCAATGGAAGTCCTTTGGTAGGCAGCAACCCCAACACCACCCCGATATTCACCACCGCGCCGAGCACTAGCACTGCGGTAATGCCGAAAGCGAGCAGGCTGGCGAACGGATCGGGGTGGCGTACGGCAACCCGAAAGCCGCGCACGGCAACGACGGCGAAGAGACCGAGGACGAAGAGCGCGCCGAGCAGGCCGAGCTCCTCGCCAACCAGGGCGAAGATGAAGTCGGTATGCGCTTCCGGCAGGAACGCCATCTTCTGCTTGCTCTGCCCGAGTCCGATGCCGGCGGCGCCGCCCGAGCCGAAGGCGATCAGCGATTGCACCAGCTGGTAGGCGCCGTCCTGGGCGTGCGCGAAGGGGTCGAGAAAGGCGGAAAGGCGCCGCATGCGGTACGGCGCCACCTGGACGGCGGCGACCATGCCGCCGATCCCCAACAACACCAGCCCGACGACGTGCGCCGGACGGGCGCCGCCGACGAAGAGCATCAGGAGCGACAGGGCGCCGAGGATGACGGTGGTGCCGAAGTCGGGCTGGCCCATGACCAGCAGGCAGCAGAACCCAACCACGACCAGGGCCGGCAGCACGCCGTCGACGAAGCTCGCCATGCGTTCGCCGTGGCGGCTGATCCAGCGCGCCAGGAACAACACCACGCCGAGCTTGACGAACTCCGAGGGCTGCAGGCTGAAGCCGCCGAGCGCGATCCATCGCCGGGCGCCGCCGCGCTCGAGGCCGATGCCGGGCGTCAGCACGCACAGCAGCGCCAGCAGGCACAGCGGCAACATGACCACCGCCCAGCGCTCGAGCAGCTCGAGGCGGACGCGCGAGACGAGCAGCATCACGGCGATGCCGATGCCGACCGACATGAGGTGCTTGCGGATGAAGAGGTATTCGTCGCCGTAGCGCAGACCGCCGTGGAAATAGCTGACGTTGAACACCATCACGATGCCGAAGCCGAGCAGACCGACGACGGCGCTCAGCAGCCATACATCGGGACGGGTCAGGCGCGGCATCATCACCTGCTCCTGCAGGCGGCTCAAGGGTCGCAGGCGATTCACAGATCCTCCACCAGGGCGCGGAAACGGTCGCCGCGCTGCCCGTAATCCCGAAACTCGTCGAAGCTGGCGCAGCCCGGCGCCAGCAGCACGACCTGGCCGGAGCGGGCGACGGCGGCCGCCGCGGCGACGGCGGCGGCGAGGTCGGGCTCCACCCGCGCGCCCGCCGCCGCGCCGAGTTGGTCGGCGATGACCGGCCCGGCCAGGCCGAAACAGATGATGTGGTCGACGCGGCCGAGGCGCGGCAACAGGGCGGCGAAGTCGCCGCCCTTGTCGTAGCCCCCGAGCAGCAGAACGATGCCGCCGTCGAAGCTGTCGATCGACTTCTCGACCGCGCCGACGTTGGTCGCCTTCGAATCGTCATACCAGCGCACGCCGTCGAGCCCGCGCACCAACTCCAGGCGGTGCGGCAGCCCGGGGGTGGCGCGCAACCCGGCGCGGATGGCCTCGCGGGCGGTTCCCCAGGCGGTGGCGGCCGTAATGGCGGCGAGGAGGTTCTCGCGATTGTGGGCTCCGCGCAGCGGACTCTCGCCGAGGGCGTAGCGCTGCGGCTGTCCGGCGGCCCAGACGACCGCGTCATCGCCGTCGAGGTAGGTGCCGAACTCGACCGGGTCGCTGCCGAACGACAGCACCGCGGCGCGCGTGTGATTGCGCTGCCCCCACACCCAGGCGTCGTCGCGGTTGAGCACTGCCACATCGCCACCATCCTGGTGGGCGAGCAGGTTGGCCTTGGCGGCACCGTAGTCGGCCGGATTCGGATAACGGTCCTGATGGTCCGGGGTCAGGTTCAACAGCACCGCGACGCGCGGCTTGAAGCTCGGCACCCATTCGAGTTGGAAGCTCGAGACCTCGACGACGGCGGCGTCCCAGCGTGCCGGATCGAGGGCCGCATCGGCGAGCGGCGTACCGAGGTTGCCGCCGACGAAGACGCGGCCGCCGGCCGCCTGCAGCATCGCCCCGAGCAGCGTCGTCGTGGTGCTCTTGCCGTTGGTCCCGGTGATCGCCAGCAGCGGGCAGGCGAGGACGCTCGCCGCCAGCTCGATCTCGCTCCACACCGGCACGCCGTGCGCGACGGCGGTGACGAGCAGCGGGTGATCATGCGGCACGCCGGGACTGGGCACGACCAGGTCGGCGCCGTCGAGGCCCGCGGCGCGGTCGTCGCCGAGCTGCAGGGTGATGGTCTCCGGCCACGCCGCGTCGCGCGTCGCGTCGGCGGCGCGCTCGAGCACCCGTACGCGCGCGCCGCGCGCGGCCAGCAGGCGCGCCGCGCTGCGCCCCGCCCGCCCGGCGCCGATGACCACCGCGCGCATGCCGGTCAGCGTCGTCATCGCAGCTTCAGCGTACTCAGGGCGACCAGGGCGCAGAGGATGGAGAGAATCCAGAAGCGCACGATGATCTGCGGCTCCGGCCATCCCAGCAGCTCGAAGTGGTGATGAATCGGGGCCATGCGAAAGATGCGCTTGCGGCGCAGCTTGAACGACGCCACCTGCAGGATCACCGAGAGGGCCTCGACGACGAACACGCCACCGGCGATCACCAGCACCAGCTCCTGCTTGGTGATCAGCGCGACGATGCCGAGCGCCGCGCCGAGCGGCAGGGCGCCGATGTCGCCCATGAACATCATCGCCGGATAGGCGTTGAACCACAGGAAGCCGAGCCCGGCGCAGACCAGCGCGGCGCAGAAGACGGCCAGTTCGCCAGCGCCAGCGACGTAGGGCACCTGCAGGTACTCGGCCAGGCGCAGGTTGCCGGCGGCGTAGGCGAAGATGCCGTAGGTGAAGGCGGTGGTCATCACCGGACCGATCGCCAGCCCGTCGAGGCCGTCGGTGAGATTGACGGCATTGGCGGCACCGACCAGCAGCACGGCGGCGAACGGGACGTAGAGCATACCGAGATCGAGTCGCCAGGTTTTGAAGAACGGAAAGTAGAGCGCCGTGTCGAAGCCGGGAACGTTGTACAGGAAGGCCCCGGCGGTGAGGCCGATGACGAACTCCCAGCGCAGGCGCGTCGCCCCCGGCAGGCCCTTCGAGTTGGCGCCGGTGAGCTTGCGCCAGTCGTCGACGAAGCCGATGGCGGCGAAGCCGCCGGTGACGGCGAGCACCAGCCAGACGTAGGGCTTGGTCAGGTCGCCGAGCAGCAGCGTCGCGACCACCAGCGACGTGAGGATGAGCGTGCCCCCCATCGTCGGCGTCCCGGCCTTCGCCAGGTGGCGTTCGGGGCCGTCGGGGCGAATGTGCTGGCCGATCTTCGCCGCGGTGAGTTTACGGATCAGCCACGGACCGAGGAGAAACGACACCACCCACGCCGTCAGCGCCGCCAGCACGGCGCGGAACGTGATGTAGCGCAGAACGTTCAGCCCCGAGTACGTCGTATGCAGCGGGTAGAGGAGGAGGTACAGCATCAGGCCGCGCCCCCGCGCTCGACGAGGTGCGCCACCACCGCGGCCATGCGCGCACCGAAGCGGCGCACGCCGTCCTCGTCGTCGGCACCGCGCGAGCCCTTGACGAGGATGACGTCGCCGGGCTGCCAGCGCGCGACGAGCAGCGCGGCGGCCGCCGCCGCGTCGCCGCAGACGTCGACGGCCAGGCCGGCGCGCCGCGCCCCCTCGGCCAGCGGCGCGGCGCCGGGTTCGACCGCCACCAGCCAGCGCACACCGGCCGCCGCGGCGTGCGCGCCGACGGCGGCGTGCAACGCGGCGCTCTCGGCGCCCAGCTCGCACATCTCGCCCAGCACCGCGATCGGCCGCCCGGGCAGACGACCGACGGCGTCGAGGGCGGCGCAGGCACTGTCTGGATTGGCATTGTAGGCGTCGTTGATCAGGGTCACGCCGTTGGCGAGGCGTACGACCTGCATGCGCATCTGCGGCGGCGCGGCGGCGGCGAGGCCGGCGGCGATGGCCTCGAGGCCGATACCCGCCGCAGACGCGGCAGCGGCGGCGGCGAGGGCGTTGTGGATGTTGTGGCGTCCGACGGCACGCAACTGGACCACGGCGCGGTCGGCCTCGATGCAGAGCACGAAGGTGAGCCCGTCGGCGCCGCGGTCGTCGACCGCCTCGGCGCGCACCGCGCGGCCGGCGCCGAACTCGACGCGGCGGCCGGGAAAGGCGGCGCCGCAGCGCGCCACCCGGGCGTCGTCCATGTTCACCGCAATGACGCCGTCGGCCGGCATGCCGTCGAAGAGTTCGCCCTTGGCACGCGCCACGCCCGCGAGACTGCCGACGCCCGCGAGGTGGGCGGCGCCGACGTTGGTGATGACGCCGACGGTGGGCGTGGCGATGGCGGTCATGCGGGCGATCTCGCCGAAGGCGTTCATGCCCATCTCGACCACGGCCAGCGCTTCGGCGCCGCGCAGGCGGAGCAGCGTCAGCGGCACGCCGATGAGGTTGTTGAGATTGCCCTCGGTCCACAGGACGCGGCGCCCCGGATAGGCGGCGACGGCGATGGCGGCGAGCATCTCCTTGGTCGTCGTCTTGCCGTTGCTGCCGGTAATGGCGATCAGCGCGCCGCCCCACACTCGGCGCGCGTGCGCGGCGAGGTCGCCGAGGGCGCGCAGGGTGTCGGTGACGACCACGGCGCGTTCCGCCGCGACGCCGGCGGGCAGGTGATCGACCAGCACGGCCGCGGCACCGGCGCGCAGGGCGTCGGCGGCGAACGCGTGGCCGTCGAAGCGGACACCGCGCAGGGCGACGTAGAGGCGGCCGGCAACCTCGCCGCGCGTGTCGATGCAGATGCCGTCGCACGGCGGCAGGGTCGGCGCGACCGCGGCGCCGGTCGCCCGTGCGATCTCCTCCCCGGTCCAGTGCATCGCTGCCTCCCCCTGCGCGCGCGCGGCCACGGCCGTCATGCCGTCACGATGCGCTGGAGGCAAAGTACAGCGTCAGGGTCCGCTCGGCAGCGACGGCGCCCGGCGGCGGCGTCTGGCGGGTCACGTAGCCGGAGCCCTCGACGCGCACCGTCCAGCCCTCGGCCTGGGCCCGTACCAAGGCGTCGCGCATGGCCAGACCGTGGAAGCTCGGGACGCCGCCGGGGGTGGCGAGGTCCTCGAACACGCCTTCATCGTCCAGTAGCGGCTCGACTTGCGCCGCCGCCTCGATCAGCAGCGCCGGGCGGCCAGGCGGCGCGACGTCGGCCGGCGGCGCCGGCGCCAGGATGCCGCGGCGGGTCAGGCCATACTCCGCCACGGCGCGGAAGACGGGCGCCGCGACGACGCCGCCGTAGGTCGCCTTGCGCGGCGTATCGAGCACCACCAGGATCACCAGGCGCGGGGCGTCCGCGGGTACGAAGCCGATGAAGGACGACATGCGGTCGTGGGGATGGTAGCGTCCCGTCTGCGCGTCGACCTTCTGCGCCGTGCCGGTCTTGCCGGCGACGCGGAAGCCGTCGATGCGCGCGTTGGTGCCGGTGCCGTCCTCGGTCACCCCGACCAGCATCTCGGTGACGGCTTTCGCGGTCTGCTCCGACATCACGCGACGCTCTTCGTACGGCCGGCCGGCATACCGCACGTGGCCGTCGTCGTCGGTGATGCGCTTGATGGCATACGGCCGCAGGAGGCGGCCGCCGTTGGCGATGGCGGCGAAGGCGCGCGTGAGTTGCAACGGCGTCACCGCCAACCCCTGCCCGAAGGCGTTGGTCACCAGATGGATGCGGCCCCATTTTTTGATCGGTCGCAACAGCCCCGACGCCTCGCCCGGCAGATCGATGCCGGTCTGCCGACCGAAGCCGAAGGCCTCGACAGCGGCGCCGAAGCGGTCGATCCCAAGACGCTCGGCGATCTTGGCGCAGCCGATGTTGCTCGACTGCGCGATCACCTCCGCGAAGGTGAGAATGCCGTGCGGATGGGCGTCGCGGATGACGCGTTTGCCGACCGGATAGCGGCCGTTCTCACAGTTGACGCGTTCGCTCGGGTGGACGACGTGCCCCTCGATCGCGGCGGCGGCGAGAAAGGCCTTGAAGGTGGAGCCTGGCTCGTAGACGTCGGTGATGGCGCGGTTGCGATAGCGGTTCGGGCCGGCGGCGCCGCCGCGGTTGGGATCGAAGCGCGGCGCGGTCGCCATGGCGAGCACCTCACCGGTTTGCGGGTCGAGCGCCACCAGCGTCCCGGCGGTGGCGCCGAAGTCGCGTACGGCGCGCTCGAGCTCGTCCTCCGCAACGCGCTGCAGCGCCGCGTCGATGGTCAGTTCGACGTGTGCGCCGGCGTGCGGACGCGCCTCGCCCACCTCGCCCATGTCGATCTGACGTCCCATCCCGTCGCGCCCGACGACCAGGGCCTGCACACCACCCCGCAACTCCGCATCGAGGGCGCGCTCCACGCCCTCCAGGCCCTGGCCGTCGACGTTCGTGAAGCCGAGCACCTGGCCGGCCAGCTCGCCGTGCGGGTAGACCCGCTGGCGCGCCGGCTCGCTGCCGATGCCTGGCACCTTCATCGCTTCGAGCGTCGTCCACGTCTCGAGTGACACCTGCCGTCGCAGCCAGACAAAGGAGGCCCCGGCCGACGTCTGCCGCCGCAGCTCGTCCTGCGCCAGGTCGAGCGCGTGCGCGACGACGCGCGTCACCTCCGGCTGGCGGGGGAACTCCTTCGGGCGCAGGTACACCGCCACCGACTCGCGACTGAGCGCCAAGGGCTCGCCGTTGCGGTCGGTGATCGAGCCGCGCATCGCCACCATCGGCACATTGCGCTGATGCTGCCGATCGGCGCGCTGCTTGAACGAGTCGCCCTGCAGGATCGTCAATTGGACGGCGCGCGCCACCAAGGCGCCGAAGACCGCGGCGAAGACCAGCCCCACCATGGCGAGGCGTTGGCGCGTCATCCGGCTGGTCACGGCAGCAGCTCCTCCTCACCGCGCCCCGGCCGGCGCATGCCGAGCCGCTGCTCGGCAAGCGCCTCCAGATGCCCCGTACTGTCGGCCGCGGCAGCCTTGAGCTCGAGCTCCCGCCCCGCACGCTCCAACCCCACCACAAGCTGCCGCGTCACCGACAGTCGGTACCCGGACTCCACCACCATCAACCGCACCCGCACGTAGCCGAGTAGAAGACACACGGCGCAGGCGCCCAGCAGCACGCCCCACGCGATCAATCGACGCACCTCGCGCGAGCGCGCGGCGCGGACATTCTGCGGCTGCCGCGCGTGCGGCGTCGACGCCGGGAACGCGAGAACGGTCTGGCGCGCGGCGACCGGGGTCATGCGGTCACAGTCCCAACTCGCCGAGGACGCCGGGCTCGCTGATCACCTTCTGCTCGCCCGCCAGGTGGACCGGCTGCCACTTTGCCCGGTCCCAGACGCGGAACTTGCCGCGGGCGCCGGCGAAGACGACTTCCTTGCTGAGCGTCGCGTACTCCCGCAGCACCGGCGGCACCAGCAACCGCCCCTGCTTGTCGACGACGCACTCATGCGCGCCGGGCAGGTAGAAGTTGTCGTAGAACTCCATCGCCGCGGCGGACAGGTCGGCGCGCGCGCTGATCCGCGCCTCCAGCTTCAGCCACTCACCATACGGGCGCGCTTCGAGACAGCGCCCATCGCCGACGCGAAAGTTGGTGATGAATAGGCGCTCATCACCCAACTCACGCAAAACATCGCGGAATCGGACGGGTACGTTGAGGCGACCCTTCTCATCGATGCGCTGCTCGAAGGTCCCGCGAAACATGGCCACCCGCACCCGTCCGATCCACTCGGGCTCCCCACACCACCACTCTCCACCACTTTTGCCCACCTCGCTATAGAAGGGAGTCGCCAAGCTGTCAATAAAAAAAGCGCCCCGCGAGGCGGGACGCTTCTTTTTCTTGCAAGGCGGCTGGAGAGGACCTGTAAGCCGGATTCTGTGCCCCCGGTTGCCCGGGGCGGCAGTCATTCCTCTGGGCTGGCGGTTGCCCGCCAGCTCAAGCGACGCACCTGAGGTCGAGCGCGGGCCACGCAACCTCGTGTTGGTCTTGCTCCGGGTGGGGTTTACCGCGCGACGCCGTCACCGACGCCGCGGATCGTCACCGATCGTTTCACCGACTCCCCGCCGAGGCGGGGCCGTCTCCTTTCTGTGGCACTTTCCCCTGATCGCCCAGGGCCGCCGTTAGCGGCCACCCTGCCCTATGGAGTCCGGACTTTCCTCCCGCCCCGATCCGGGACGAGCGACTGCCCGGTCTTCTCCAGCCACGGGGTATCTACAGGATGATCGAGGGCGCGGCTACGCCGCGCCCTCCCCACGCCGGTCGCTCGGCGATCGGACGCAGGCGCGTCAGGTCGCGTCGATGAACAGGATGCGGTGGCAGTTCGGGCACTGGCGCACGACGTCGCGGTGCTTGAGCAGCTCATTGTAGAACTGCGGCGGCACCTGCATGCGGCAGCCGGTGCAGATGCCGGCGAGGGCAGCGACGACGGCGCTGCCACCGCGGCGGTCGAATAGCTGTTCGTACTTGCCGCGCAGGCCCGGATCCATGCCGACGGCGAGTTCCTCGCGCTGGCCGATCTCCGCCTCGACCTCCTGGCGCAGTTCCTCGGCCTGGGCGCGCCGCTCCGCGACGATGTCGGCGGCGCGGGATTCGAGCCCTGCCAAGGCGTCCTTTGCCGCAGCGAACTGCACGACGAGGCTCTCCAGCGTCTCCATGGTCCGGATCAGCTCATCCTCGGTCAGCGCGTTGGCTTCCTTGCTGAGGTCGATCTCGCGCTGCAGGGCGAGCAACTCGGTCGAGTTGCGGACCCGATTCATGCGCATGCGGTTGTCGCGGATCTTGTTGCCGCTCAGCTCGAGCTGGCGATCCATCTCGATGCGCCGCTTCTCCAGCCCGTCGCGTTCGGCCCCCAGCGCCGTGACGGTGTCGCGGTGCCGGGTCAGCTCCAGCACGAACCCATCCGCTTCGTTGACCAGGGCCGTCATACGGTCGCGACGGTCTTTGAGGCGGCGATCGACGTCCTGCAACGCCGCCAGCCTCCCGATGTCGGTTGTGATTGATGCGGTCACGATGATCATCTTCTCCTTGCGTGAGTGGGCCCACCAGGATTCGAACCTGGGACCTACCGGTTATGAGCCGGCGGCTCTGACCAGACTGAGCTATGGGCCCGGGGAGTGTTTCAACGGCGGCCCACCGCGCAGCCCGGCCAGCGGCCGCGTCGGGCGACGCAGCTTGCGCAGCGCCTTGGCCTCGATCTGCCGAATGCGCTCGCGCGTCACGGCGAAGCGTTGTCCAACTTCTTCCAGCGTGTAATCGGTCGGTTCACCGAGGCCGAAGCGCAGCCGCAGCACCTGTTCCTCGCGCGGCGTCAACGCGGCCAGGGCCTGGCGCGTCTGCTCGCGCAGGTTCATGCTCATCACCGCATCGATCGGCGCCGTCGCCCGCGTGTCCTCGATGAAGTCGCCGAGGGTGGAGTCCTCGTCCTCGCCGACCGGGGTCTCGAGCGACACCGGCTGCTACACCACCTTCAGCACGCCGCGCACCTTGTCGAGCGGCATCTCCAGCCGCGCCGCGAGTTCCTCGGTGGACGGCTCGCGGCCGAGCTCCTGCACCAACGCCCGCGAGGTGCGCAGCAGCTTGTTGATGGTCTCGATCATGTGCACCGGGATGCGGATGGTGCGCGACTGGTCGGCGATGGCCCGCGCCATCGCCTGGCGGATCCACCAGGTCGCGTAGGTCGAGAACTTGTAGCCGCGCTGGTACTCGAACTTGTCGACCGCGCGCATCAGGCCGATGTTGCCCTCCTGGATGAGGTCGAGCAGCGGCAGACCGCGGTTGGTGTACTTCTTGGCGATGCTCACCACCAGGCGCAGGTTGGCTTCGATCAATTCCTGCTTGCCGGCGCGGACGACGCGCTCGGCCTCTTCGAGACGCGCCAGCGCGGCGCGCGGCGCCGCGCTGCGATCGTGCGCCGAGGCGCGGCGCATCTCGGCGATCGCGGCGGCGAAATGGCGATCGTGCAGGCGCAGGGCCTCGACGGCGGCGACCAGCAACTCGCGCTTGGCCGCCAGCGTCTTCTCGCTGCCACTCCGCTCGGCGCGCGCGACGGCGGCGACCAGCGTCGCCACGGCGGCGAACTGGCGCAGCACGCCGTCGCGCAGGCGCGCCTCCTCCTGCTCGACGCTGTCGCTGTCCTCGTCGAGGTCGCGCAGGACTTCGCGCAGGCGCAGGTCCTCGATCTCGAGTCGCTCGCCCAGCCCCAGGAAGTAGGCGTGCGCCGCCGGCGCGCGCAGCGTCTCGCCCAGCAACAGGCGCTGCGCCGCTTCGATGCGCCGCGCGATGCGCACCTCGCCGTCACGGGTGAGCAGCGCGACCTTCCCCATCTCGCGCAGGTAGAGGCGCACCGGATCGACGCTCGGATCGGGCTCCGCGCTGGCCGCGGGCGGCCGCGGGGCCTCCCACTGCGCGCGGCCGAAGATCTCGGCGACATCCTCGCTGCCCGCCGCCCCGAGGTCGACCAGCGGCGCCCGTTCGCCGCCCGACGCCACGGCCGCCGTCGGCCGCATGTTCCGTGGTTCGCGTTTCCTCACCCCGCCCCCCCTTCGCGCCGCCGGACGTTGTTGAGATCCTCCAGCCGGTCGCGCCAATCCTCGCCGCCGCGCGACTCGGCGCGCCGCAGTTCCATGGCCAGCACCTGACGCTCGGCGCGGGCCGCGCGCACCTCGATGCGCTGCACGCAGTCCTCGGCGGCACGCATCCGCTCCGCGGCGTCGGCCAGCGGCCCGGTTTCGAGCGCCGAGGTCGTCAGCCGGCGCGCCAGCGCGTCGGGCAGCGCCTCGATCACGTCGGCGAGCGGCCGCCCGGCCGCGGCGGCGGCGGCGATGCGCTCGCCGGCCGCGGCCAGGTCGGCGGCGCGCAGGCCTGCCAGCGTGCCGCGCGCCGCGACCCAGGCGGCCACCGCCGCGTCGGCCGCCATGATCTCGATCAGCATGCGCTCCTCGATCGGCCAGGCCGACTCCCCGGCGGCGCCGACGGGAGTCGCGGGCGCCCGCGTCGGCGACGGCGCCGCGCCGCGGGCGCGATGGAAGACGTCCTCGGACAGGCCCAGACGGGCCGCCGCGAGGCGCACCAGCTGCGCCAACTGCATCTCGTTCTCGACCCGCGCCAGGACGCGCGCCACCTCGTCCGCAACCTTGGTGCGCTGCGGCAGGGGCGCGCCGGGCGGAAGCACCGTGTCGAAGTAGAAATCGAGCAGCGACGGCGCCGCGTCGAGCAGCACCCGCGTCGCCGCAGCGCCGTGCTGGCGGGTGTAGGTGTCGGGATCGAAGCCATCGGGCAGGAAGGCGGCGCGCCCCCAGACACCGGCTTCGGCGCAGATCGCGAAGGCGCGCACCGCCGCCTGGCGGCCGGCGCGGTCGCCGTCGAAGAAGAAGAACACCGCCAGCTGATCGCCGCCGAGCGGCTGCACGACGCGCAACTGCGCCGTGCTCAGGGCCGTCCCGAGCGTCGCGACCGTGTACGGGATGCCTTCCTGGACGAGCAACAGGGCGTCCATGTAGCCCTCGACGAGCACCGCGCGCGACTCGCGCTGGATGGCCTCGCGGGCCTCGGCGACGCCATACAGACCCTCGCCCTTGCGGAACAGCGGCGTCTCGGGCGAGTTCAGATACTTGGGCTGCTCGTCGCCGAGCGTGCGCCCACCGAAGGCGATGGTGCGGCCGCGGCGGTCGCGGATGGGAAACATCAGGCGGCCGCGAAAGCGATCGTAGACGCGCCCGTCGTCGCGCTGGCCGAGCAGCCCGGCCTCCAGGGCGACCTCGCGCCGCACCTGCTGACGCTCGAGCTCGCCCGCCAGCACGCTGCCGGTCGCCGGCGCGAAGCCGAGTCCGTAGCGTTCGATGGTCGCGTCGGCGACGCCGCGCCCGGCGAGATAGCGGCGCGCCGCCGCACCGGCCGGGCTCGCCAGGGCGGCGCGGAAGACGTGCTCGGCGCGCGTATTGGCATCGTACAGTTCCTGCCGGCGGCGCGCCGCCGGATCGTCGGCGCCGTCGGCGGGCATCGCCACACCGGCGCGCGCGGCCAATTGGGCGACGGCATCGGGAAACTCGAGCCGCTCCATCTTCATCACGAAGCTGAAGACGGTGCCGCTCTCGCCGCAGCCGAAGCAGTGGAACAGGCCGCGCTCCTCGCTGACGGTGAACGACGGCGTCTTCTCGCCGTGGAACGGGCACAGGCCGAGGTGATTGCGGCCCTGCTTCTTCAGGCTGACGAAGGCGGAGATGATCTCGACGATGCTGGTCCGATCCCGGATGGCCTGTAGCGTCTCATCGGGGATTCGGCGCGCCATCGTCGAAGATCAGGCGCGTCGATCCGCGGTCGGCGCCGCGCTGTCATGCCAGCCGGCGCGCAGCGCCTGTTCGGCACCCGCCACCAGCGGTCGTCCGAGGCGCGAATCGAGGATCTGTCGATCCAGACCGTGCACGAGCGGAAAGAGCTGCAGGAAGAGCAGGGTCAGGGCGGCGATGGCGGCCCCCTTGCCGGCGGCGAAGATGGCGCCGGCGGCGCGACTCGGCAGGCGCAGCGGCCCGCGCCCCAGCACCTGGTCGCAGGCGATGCCGAGCAGGCTCAGCAGCCCACTGACGGCGAGGAAAATCGCGACGAAAGCGACGCCCAGGAGGGCCGTCTCATTGACGTCTGCCTCCGGCAGACGCGTCGCCAGCCAGGCGGCGACCCCTTCGGCACCGCGCAGCGCCGCCCACACACCGGCGAGCAGGCCGAGGAAGCCGAAGCTCTCGCGAAAAATGCCGCGCCAGGTGCCGCGGATGGCGCAGAGCAGGAGCAGGACCACCAGCGCGATGTCGATGACATTCATTCCGGTTGCCTCTCGGCTCCCCCCGCCGCGTGCCGGCGGATTACCCTGCCGCCCGCGCCAGGCGCCGTAGGTAGCGCTTCTTCGCCGCCAGCATCTTCTTCTTGCGGCGCACGCTGGGCTTCTCGAAGTGCTCCCGCTTGCGCAGCTCCGAGAGGATGCCGGCCTTCTCGCACTGCTTCTTGAAGCGGCGGATCGCCACCTCGATCGGTTCGTTGTCTTTTACGCGAACGCCAGCCATGTAGTGGGGGATCTCCTCTCCGAGCGCAGCCTAACCCGTGTCCTTTATTCGATGCCCCAGCGGTGTCAAGCCGGGAGGAGCCGCTCGGGAAAGTCGCTGATGATCCCATCGACCCCCAACTGGGCGAGGGCGGCGATGGCGTCGGGCTGGTTGACGGTCCAGACGTTGAGGCGCAGGCCGCGGCGCCGCGCCTCCACCACCACGGCCGCGTCGACGAGGCTCCACAGCGGATGCACGGCGGCGGCGCCGAGGGCCGCGGCGCGCGCGAACATCGGGGCGAGATCGGCGCTGTGCCACAAGACGCCGAGGCGCGCCGCCGGCGCCCGCTCGCGGACCGCCGCGAGGGCGCCCATGTCGAAGCAGGAGATGATCGTCTCGGCCAGGCGGCCGCGCTGTTCGAGCAGGGAGACAAGCGCGGCGGCCGTGGCCGGCCAGTCCTGCGGCGGACTCTTGATCTCGACGTTGAGCGCGGCGCGGCCGCTGGTCAGCGCCAGGACCTGGTCGAGCGACGGCACGCGCTCACTGACCCAGCGCGCCGCGAACCACGTACCGGCATCGAGGGCCTGCAACTCGGCCAGGGTGCGCTCGCGCACCGGCCCACTGCCGGCCACGGTGCGGCCGAGCAGGCGATCGTGCAGCACCACCAGGGCCCCGTCGCCGGTGAGCTGCACGTCGAGCTCGATCATGTCGACGCCGAGCTCGAGCGCCCGCGTGAACGCCGCCGGCGTCAGCTCGGGGCGCGTCCCGGCCGCGCCGCGGTGGGCGATGCGCGCGTAGCTCACGCGGCGGGCTTACCAGAGGCGGCGGCGATCAGCTATCAGCGGAGGGGCGATGACGGCGCAGACAGAGCGGGCACCGGCATGACGGCGCGCAGGTGGACGGCGGTGACGGTCACCGTCTCGGTCGCGCTGGCCGAGGCCGTCGAGAGCTTCCTGCTCGACGCCGGCGCGCCCGGTTTGGCGAGCGAGGACGACCCCGCCGGCGTGCGCATCACGGCGCATTTCAGCGCCGCGCCGCCGCTGGCGGCGCTGCAGACATACTGCGACGGGTTGGCGGCGCTCGGTGCCGCGTCGGCACCGGTGCGCATCACCACCGCGACGGTCACCGACGACGGCTGGGCGGAGAACTGGAAGACGCACTTCCCGCCCCTGGCGATCGGCCGCCGACTCTTCGTCCACCCGCCGTGGATCGACGCCCTCCCGCCCGATCGCCTGCCGATCCTGCTCGACCCCGGCATGGCCTTCGGCACCGGCCACCACGCCAGCACGCGCGGCTGCCTGGAGCTGCTCGAGGCGGCGATGGCGGGCCGCGACGGCTGCCGCGTCCTCGACCTCGGTACCGGCTCGGGCATTCTCGCCATCGCCGCGGTGAAGCTCGGCGCGGCGGCGGTCTGGGGCGTCGACATCGACCCCGACGCCTGCGCCGTGGCGGCCGAGAACACGGCGGCGAACGGCGTCGCGGACCGCGTCCACCTCGGCACCGAGCTCGCGGCCGCGCCGCCGCCGTTCGCGATCGTCCTTGCCAACCTCTTCGCCGCCCAGCTGGTCGAGTTCGCGCCCACCATCGCCGCGCATCTGGCGCCCGGCGGCATCGCCATCGGCGCCGGTCTCCTCGCCAGCGAGGCCGAGGCGGTGCGCCGCGCCTGGCAGGCGGTCGGACTGGTGCCCGTGGACGCATGGAGCGGCGACGGATGGGTGGCGCTGGCCTGGCGGCGGCCGCCGTGAGCGCGCACCTGCCGCGCTTTCTGATCGCCGCTGCGGCGGCGCTCGGCGAGGTCGTGCGTCTCGCCGCCGAGGAGGCGCGGCACGCGCGCGTTCGCCGCCTCGGGGCCGGCGAGGCGGTGGCACTGTTCGACGGCGCCGGTCACGCCTGCGAGGGCGTCGTCGAGACCCTGACGCGTGACGCCATCGCGGTGCGGGTGACGCGCGTCCTGCCGCCGCGGCTGGGCGAATCGGCCCTGTCGCTGACGCTCGCTATCGGCCTGCTCAAGGCCGACAAGCTCGACTGGGTGATCGAGAAGGCAACCGAGTTGGGCGCGACGCGCATCCAACCGTTCGCCAGCGCCTTCACGCTCGCCCAGCCGTCGGCGGCGCGGCAGGAGCGCTGGCGCCACGTGGCGCTCAGCGCCGCCAAGCAATGCGGCCGCTCGGTGGTGCCGGAGGTGGCGCTCCCGGTCGCCTTCGCCGCGCTGCTGGCCCAGCCGGCCGCGGCGCGCCTGATGTGCGCCGAACACGGGGAGACGGCGCCACTGGCGGCGCTGCGGCTCGAGGCGCCGGCGAGCGCGCTGCTGGTCGTCGGCGCCGAGGGCGGCTTCGCCGCCGCCGAGATCGAGGCGGCGCGCAGCGCCGGATTCCACGCCGTCGGCCTCGGTCCGCGCGTGCTGCGCGCCGAAACAGCCGCCGTCGCGGCGACGGCGCTGTGTCAGGCGCGCTGGGGCGATCTCGCCGCGCCCGGCTGAGGCGGCCGGCCGCTTGCGCGCCCGCGCCCCGACGCCCTAGCATCCCCGGCCATGCCGCCGCTGCGCTTCGCCTTCGTCATGGATCCGATCGAGCGGATCCTGCCCGACAAGGACACGACCTTCATGTTCATGCTCGAGAGCGATCGGCGTGGACACGAGGCCTACGTGGTCGGGATCGACGACCTGTTCCTCGAGCGCACCACGCCGCACGCACGGGCGCGGCGCGTCACCGTGCGGCGGCCGAGCGCCGACGACGCATCGCACCACCGGCTGTACGAGGAGCGCGTCGCGCGGCTCGACTGGTTCGACGCCATCTTCATGCGCAAGGACCCGCCCTTCGACATGGCGTTCTTCTTCGCCACACACGTGCTGTCGCTCGTCGACGCCGCGCGCACGCTCGTGATCAACGACCCGCGCGGCCTGCGCGACGCCAACGAGAAGCTGTACGCGCTCAACTTTCCCGACGTCATTCCCGCCAGTCTCGTCACCGCCGACCATGCCCGCCTGAAGGCCTTCCTCGACTCGCTCGGCGGCGAGATGATCGTCAAACCGCTCGACGGCGCCGGCGGCGCCGGCGTCTTCCACGTGCAGCGCGGCGACCGCAACCTCAACGCCATCCTCGAGAGCGCCACCGCCGACGGGCGACGCCCGATCATGGCGCAGCGCTACCTGCCGGAGATCCGCCAGGGCGACAAGCGCATCATCGTCCTCGACGGCGAGCCGCTCGGGGCCGTACTGCGCGTGCCGCGCGAGGACGAGACACGCGGCAACATCCATGTCGGCGGCGTCACGCAACGCGCGCCGCTCAGCCCACGCGACCGCGCCATCTGCGCCCGCCTGGCGCCGCGCCTGCGCGCCGACGGATTGTGGTTCGTCGGCCTCGACGTGATCGGCGACTGGCTCACCGAAGTGAACGTCACCAGCCCGACCGGCATCCAGGAGATCAACGCCCTCGACGGCGTCGCGCTCGAGCGGCCGGTGCTCGATTTCGTCGAACGGCGCGTCGCCGCCCTGCTGCCGTCTTGACCGCGCCGGGGGGGCTCGGTAACTACGCGGGTCTTCAGGGACGCGCGGGCAGGTAGCTCAGTCGGTAGAGCAAGGGACTGAAAATTCCTGTGTCGGCGGTTCGACTCCGCCCCTGCCCACTCTTCTCCCCCCGATCAGAGCGGCGTCCGCGGGCCGCCCGCTAGGGCAGCAGGCGGATCTGGCCGGGCAGCGGACGGGCGCTGCGCGGCACCTTTTGGCGCGGCGCACGGCCGGGGTTGGCAGGCTCGAAGAATACCGCCAGGTCGATGTCGAAGGCGTCGGCGATCGCCTCCAGGTGGCCTATCAGCGGCACGTGACGGCCGCTCTCCCAGCGCCGCACGGTGCTCGCCGAGACGCGCCCGAGGCGCGCCGCGAAGGCCTCCGGCGACAGGCCGAAGGCCTGCCGCAGTGCTCGCAGGGTGGCTGGATTCCAGCGCTGGCCGCGTCCCATGGCGTCAAAACGACACGGCCCCCGAGTCTCGAGAGACCCGGGGGCCGTGCCCCGTAGATGCGTCAGATCAGGCGGATCACTGCGGCGCTGCGCAGTCCACCGCCAGCGTACTGGCGATGTCGCCGAGGGCGGAGCCGAAGAAGTTGACGGCACCGCGGATCTTCAGGCCGGTCAGGTCGCCGGCCTCGTAGTTCGCGCAGGTCACCGGCGTGCCCTGACTGCCCGCCGGCTCACCAGACTTCGGCACCGTCATGCCGGGCTGGAAGTTGGCGTCGGTGATCAGGGTGGTGGCCGTACCCGTGGTCAGCGCCACGCAGGTGGTGCCGACATTGATGCGGATATCCGTGCCGTCGCACGGCGGCGCGAGCTCGACCACCAGGACCGAGCCCAGGTTGCACTGGAAGTCGCCCGGACGCGCCGGCGCACCGACGGCGCCGTTGACGCACTGGCACTGGCAGATGTCGAAGCTGCCGCCGACCGGGTCGGGGCCGTTGCAGGCGCCGCTGTTGGCGGCGAGGCATTCGGCGTCGTTGAGGCAGGCTTGGCCCGTCCCCTCGGAGCAGTAGCCGGTGCAGCCGGAGGACTGCTGGACGGCGCCGATGGAGGCGCAGTGGGTGTCGCAAAGGGTCTCGCAGACGGCGTCGCCGGTGCAGGCGCCGACGTTGCCGTCGGAGCGGACCTCGATGTCGAGCGGCGAGCCGCCGTCACAGTCGATCTTCGCCGCATCGCACGGCTCGAGCGCCTTGGTGATGCAGACGAAGCCGATGGCCGGGATGTTGACGGGGGCCAGCGTACCGATCTCGCAGCTCGACGACGCCTCGCCGCTCGCCGTGTCCACGGCGCCGGCGTTGATGATCAGCGACCCGTCGAGCGCAAAGGTCAGCGGCACGGGCAGCGCGAAGATGCCGAGAGCCAGACTGCTGGCCGTCGTGGCCTGGCCGGGCGTGGGGTTGGTCAGGAGGTTGCACGTCTGGCTGCCGAGTCCTGCCTCCGGCGTCGCCGTCGGCGTCGCCGTCGGCGTCGCCGTCGGCGAGACCACCGGACACCCGTTCAGCGCGTTGTTGACGCCCTGAATCAGCTGCGCGATCGTCACTTCGCCGCTCGAGTTGGCGAACGCCTCGCAGGCGCTGACCGGCTGGCTGCCGAGGGCGATGTTGACGCCCGTGATGAGGTTGCTGATCGAGACCTCGCCAGCACCGGAGCAGTCGCCGACGCACTGCGCCTGCACCGGCGCGCTGCCGAGCGCCACGCCCAACGCACTGCCCACCAGGGCCAGCGTCGCCGCGCGCCCGAGATTCCACCGTGATGTCATGTCTCCTCCTTCAAGATGTGCCCAATTTCGGATTTGAGTCCCCGCCGGCCACGCCCTGAACATTGTCGAGGGCGGCAACAGTGTCTAGTCGATTCCTCCCTACACTTGCAATGCCGCGGCACCGGTCCGCACTATTGCCCAATGCCGCGCCCTGGGCTCGACGCCGCCGCAATGGCGCGCCTGCGCGCCGCCACCGGCACCCGGCGCGTCGATCCCGCCGCCCCCCTGTTCGCCCCGGACAGCATCACCAGGCGGATCAACCGCGAAGCCGTCCTGCTGCTCGGCGGCGGTCGCGCCCTGCTGCTGCAGCTCGCCCACCCCCTCGTTGCCGCCGGCGTCGCCGGCCACAGTCGCTTCGAACAGGAACCGCTGCAGCGCCTGTGGCGCACGCTCGAACGCACGCTGACGATCGCCTTCGGCAGCGCCGCCGAGGCGCTGGCGGCGGTGCGCCGCATCGAGGGCGCGCACGCGCGCGTGCACGGCACGCTGAGCGAGGCCTGCGGACCCTTCCGGCGCGGCACGCGGTACGACGCCAACGACCCGGCGCTGCTGTTTTGGGTGCACGCCACCCTCGTCGACAGCGCCGTGGTGGCCTATCAGCGCTTCGTCGCACCCCTGTCCGCGGCGGAACGGCGGCGTTTCTATGACGAATCGTGCCGCAGCGCCCGATTGTTCGGCATCCCGGCGCGCTGCATCCCAGCCAGCGAAGCAGCGTTTCGAGCCTACATGCACGACATGCTGCGTGGGCCGACGCTGACTGTCGGCCGTGACGCGCGCCGCATCGCCGCGGCGCTGTTGAGCCCGCCCCTGCCGCCGCCGCTGCGCCAGCTCGCCGGCGCGGCGCGCCTGCTCACCGTCGGGCTGCTGCCGTCGGCGATGCGGCGCCGCTACGCGTTGCCCTGGGGCCCGCTGCGCGAACGCAGCCTCGACGCCGCGGCCGCGCTGCTGCGCCTCGGCCTGCCGCTGCTGCCGGCGCCGCTGCGCGCGTTTCCGCAGGCGCGCCGCATCTGAGCGGTCGCCGGGTTGGATTCTCGCCGGAGCCGTGCTTGGTCTCGGGGCCGCCATGACGCTCGACCACCTCGTGCTCGCCGCCTGTGCCGGCGCCGCGCTGACCGACTGGATCGCCGTCGCGCGCGGCTGGCAGGCGCTGCGCTGGGTTGCCAAGCCGGCGGCGCTCGCCCTGTTGCTGTTGTGGGCGGCGCTCGGCCCGTCAGCCGGATGGCCGCTGTTGGCGGCGCTGACCTTCTCGCTGCTCGGCGACGTTTACCTGATGCTGCCGGCGGACCTCTTCGCCGCCGGCCTCGGCGCCTTCCTGATCGGGCACGTGTGCTACCTGTTCGCCTTCGACGCGCCACTGCTGACACGCGGTCTGTGGCTGGTCGGCGTGCTGCTGCTGGCGACGCCGGTGACGCTGCGCATCCTGCGCGCCGTCCCGGCGGCGCCGCTGCGCGTCGCCGTCGCCGCGTACATGCTGGTGCTCGCCGCCATGGTCGCGTCGGCGGCGGCTTCCGGCAGCCTCCTCGCCGCGCTCGGGGCGGCGCTGTTCATGCTGTCGGATTCGATGATCGCGTGGAGTCGCTTCGTGGCACCGTTCCCCGGCGCGCGCCTGGCGATCATCGTCACCTACCACGTCGGGCAGTACCTGCTGGTGTCGGTCCTGCGCTGACGCGCGCCGCCCCCCGGCCTGCGCCGCCGCGTCCTTCCGGGTTGGTCGACAGCGGTCGGATGACGGACGGTCAAGCCGAGGCGACGGGCGCCGCCGCGAAGACGCGCAGCATCTGCCCATGCAACACGCCGTTGCTCGCCAGGGTCTCGCTGCCGAACAGGTCGTGCGCCGCGCCGCGAAAATCCGACACCACGCCGCCCGCCTCGCGCACGATCAGCGCGCCGGCGGCCATGTCCCAGGGGCCGAGGCGCCACTCCCAGTACCCGTCGACACGACCGCAGGCGAGCCAACACAGATCGAGCGCCGCCGAGCCGGCGCGGCGGATGCCCTGGCAGCGCACCATGAACGCACGGATGACGCCGAGGTATTGGTCGGCGCGCTCACGCCGGTCGTAGGGCGTCCCGGTGGCGAGCAGGGCGTCGTCGAGCGCCCCGACCGGCGAGACGCGGATCGGCGTGCCGTTCAGCGTCGCGCCGCGGCCGCGCACGGCGGCGAAAGTCTCGTCGCGCAGCGGGTCGCAGACCAGGCCGAGCACCAGCTCGGCGCCGCGCGCCAGCGCCAGCGAGACAGCGAAGTGCGGATGGCCGTGCGCGAAGTTGGTGGTGCCATCGAGAGGGTCGAGGTACCAGGCCCACCGCTCGGCGGGCGGCCGCCGCGCCCCGGCCGCCGCCGACGCCTCCTCGCCGATGACGATGTGATCGGGAAACGCGGCGCGTAGTCGTGCCGTGAGCAGGGTCTCGACGGCACGATCGGTGTCGGTCACGAGATCGATCGCGCCCTTGCGCTCGATGCGGCGCGGCGCGGCGGCGGCCGCGCGCAGGTGCTCGGCCGCCGCCGCCACGCCGGCCCGCGCGACGCGCGCGTACGCGTCGATCTCCCCCGCCGGGACATGATCCACCATGACGCCGGACTCGCACAGGCGCCGGCGGGCGGCAACCGCGCGCGGCATTGCCCGCGGTGGGAGTCGAGAGTACGCTCCGCCGCGATGTTCGACACCCTGCTCGCGCGTGGAGAGCATCTCGCCGAGGTGCAGGCGCAGCGCGCCGTGCTGCGCTTTCTGAACGGCGTCGACTGGCTGATCCGCGACCCGCGCCAGGTGGTCGGGCGGACGCCGTACGATGTCGTCTGGCAGCGCGACAAGCTCGAGGTGCGGCGCTATCGGCACGCCGACGCGGCGATCCGCCCGCGCCATGCCGTGCCGGTGCTGTGCGTGCCGCCGCTGATGGTGAAGCCCTTCATCTTCGACCTCTTCCCGGCCCGCAGCCTGGTGCGCTACCTCGTGGAACACGGCTTCGACGTCTATCTGGTCGATTTCGGCGAGCCGGATGCCGCGGATTCCCTTGTCACGCTCGACGACTACGTCCTCGACTGGCTGCCCGCCGCCTGCCGCGCCGTGCGCGCCGCCTCCGGGCAGCGCGAGCTGTCGCTGCTCGGCTACTGCATGGGCGGCCTGTTCGGCCTCATGTACCTCGGCGTCACGGCCGACCGCGGCGTGCGCAATCTGGTCACCATCAGCGCGCCGCTCGACGTCAGCAAGATGGGCGCCTTCGCGTGGATGGCGAAGACCGCCGGCGCGCAGGTGGACTTCCTCTCGCGTCGCATCGGCAACGTCCCGGGCGGCCTGTCGAGCGCCGTCTTCCGGCTTCTGACGCCGGCCAAGAACGTCACCCGCTATGCGGACCTGTTCATGAACCTGTGGGATCGCGAGTACGTCAACGGCTTCGACGCCATGAACCAGTGGATCGGCCAGTTCATCGACTACCCGCAGGGCGCCTTCCTGCAGTTCGTGCACGACTTCGTGCAACGCAACGCGCTGGTGCGCGGCAAGATGCGCTTCGGCGGCAAGACGGCCGACCTGCGCCGCGTCCGCGCCAATCTGCTCGCCTTCGCCGGACGCAGCGACCAGATCGCCCCCGCCGCGGCCGTGCAGGTGCAGATCGATGCGGTCGGGAGCACCGACGTCAGCTTCCGCCTGGCGTCCGGCGGGCACATGGGCGTCTTCGCCGGTCACTCCGCGCCGGCGCAGGTATGGCGACCGACCGTGGAGTGGCTGGCGACGCGCTCCGCGGCGCGCCCGCACCGCGTCCGTGCCGCGGCCGCCCCGGCGCCGGCGCGGCGCGGCACGCGCGGTGCCGGTCGCGGCCGCCGCCCCGCCCGTCACTGAGGAGCGCGCATGCTGTTCGTCGCCGAGTACGAGTTCGGATGGGAATCGCTGTCGAGCGTGGTCGCCAAGCGACTGGAATGGGGCGAGACCCCGCCGGAGGGCTTTCGCTTCGTCGGCGAGTACGTCTGGCAGCAGCGCGAGCCGCCCTTCCGCGGCATCGCGGTGATCGAAGCCGACGCCGTCGAGGTGCTTAACGCCTTCGTCCTGCATTACGGCCCGGCTCTGAAGCTCACCATCCACCCCGCCACCGACGTCGCCAGCGGCCTCGCCCAGGTGCACCATGCGGCCGCCGCGCCGCCGCCACGGCGGGCATCGGCGCCGCACGGAAAGTCGCCGCGCAAGTCGCCGCAAAGGAGAAACGCTTGATGACCGAGGTGCAGCCCGCCAGCCCCCTCCCCGATTGGACCGGCGGCGCCGACCCCAGTCAGATCGGCTTTCCCTTCGCGCTCGATCGCGCCGCCTACCGCAAGACCGCCGGCCTGCCTTACAAGGAGACGCCGAGCGGCCCCCTGTTGCTCGACGCCTATCGGCCGGCCGACGACGGCATGCACCCGCTGGTGGTCATGATCCACGGCGGCGGCTGGGCGCGCGGCGGCCGCTTCGAGATGGGACTGTCGAAGTGGGCCGGCTATCTCGCCAGCGCCGGACTCGCCGTGGTGTCGATCGATTATCGCCTGGCGCCGCAGGCGACCTACCCGACGCCCTTTCAGGACTGCCTCGACGCGGTCGATTGGGCGGTCGAACACGCCGAGGCGCTCGGCGCCGACGCCGACCGCGTCGGACTCTGGGGCGATTCGGCCGGCGGTCATCTCGCCCTTCTGCTCGGCACCTCACAGACCAATCCGGGCTTCACCGGGCCGCGCCTGCGGCACGGCGGCGCGCGCCTGCGCGGCGTCGTGGCGCTCTACCCGCCCACCGACCTCCTGGCGCTGCACCGCGGCACCGAGCGCATCGGCGCGCCGCCGTTGGTGCGCGATTTCCTCGGCGCCGCACCGGAAGCCGCCCCGGAGCGCTGGCGCGAGGCGTCGCCGATCGAGCATGTCCATGCCGCGCTGCCGCCGATCCTGCTCCTGCAGGGCACGCGCGACCTGCTCGTGCCGCACGCGCAGGCGACGCGCTTCGCCGAACGGCTGGCCGCCGTCGGCGCCGCCCATCGCCTCGAGATCGTCGAGGGCGGCGTGCACGGCTTCGACCGCATCGCGCCGGGAGAGCGCGCCAAAGGGCTGATCGGCGAGGTGCGCGACTTCCTGCGCGCGCTCTAGCCGGGACTCCGTCGCTCAGAGCAGGCGCAGGGCGCGCGCCTCGCGCTCCAGGCCGTCGCGGAAGGCGGGGTCGGCAAGCCCGATCAGGGCGCGGGCGCGTTCGGGAATGCTGCGGCCGAAGAGGTCGGCGACACCGTGCTCGGTGACCACCGTTTCGACGTGCGCCCGCGTCGTCACCACGCCGGCGCCGGGGCGCAGCGTCGCGACGATGCGCGAGCAGGTGCCGCCGGCGGCGCTCGACGGCAGGGCGATGATCGCCCGCCCCGCCGCGGCCAGGGCGGCGCCGCGGATGAAATCCATCTGGCCGCCGACGCCGCTCACCATGCGGTGGCCGATGGAGTCGGCGCACACCTGCCCGGTGAGATCCACCTCGATCGCCGAATTGATCGCCGTCATGCGGCGGAAGCGCCTGATGACGGCGCTGTCGTTGGTGTAGTCGGCGGGCCGCAGCGCGACCAGGGGGTTGTCGTCGATGAACGCGTAGAGGCGCGCGGTCCCGGCGACGAAGGCGGCGACGATGCGACCCGGATCGACCTCCTTGCGTGCGCCGGTGACGACGCCGCGCTCGACCAGGTCGACGACCACGTCGGTGAACATCTCGGTGTGGATGCCGAGATCGCGGTGCTCGACGAGCGACAGCGCCACCGCCGCCGGAATAGCCCCGATGCCCATTTGCAGCGTCGCGCCGTCGGGGACCAGCGCCGCGATGCGCTCGCCGATGCGCCGTTCGACCGCACCGATCGCCGGCAGCGGGACGACCACCGGCGGCTGGTAGACGGCGACGCCGAAGGTGATGCGGTCGACATGCACGAAGCCGGCGCCGTGCGTGCGCGGCAGAGCCGGATTGAGCTGGGCGATCACCCGTCGCGCCGCGCCGACCGCCGCCAGGGCCACGTCCACCGACGAACCGAGCGAGCAGAAGCCGTGCCGATCCGGCGGCGTGACGTTGATGAGCGCCGTGTCGATCTGAATCGCGCCGCGACGGATGAGGTACGGGATGTCCGAGAGGAACACCGGCACGTACTCAGCGCGCCCCTCGGCCACCGCGACACGCGCGTTAGCGCCGATGAACAGCGCGCGATGGCGCAGGTGCCCCGCCAGCGCCGGAGCCAGGTGTGGGCCGGGCCCCTCGGCGTGCAGATGGGTGACGGTGACGTCGGTCAGCTCCGGGGCGCGCGCGACCAGCGCATCGAGCAGCACCGAGGGCACGGCGGCGGCGCCGTGCAGAAACAGGTGCTCGCCGGATTCGATCGTGGCGATGGCCGCAGCGGCAGAGACGAGTTCCATTTCGTCACCCTAGCAGCGCCAGCGGCACAGGCCAGCGTCGCACGGCGGGATCGAAGGGGCTGGTCGACACAGTCCATTTTCGCTAGGAGGCCCTTCCCATGAACGCCGTCATCGACACGCTGTCCACACCGCTGGCCGCGGTGCGCATCGGCTCGGAGGAGCACAAGGCCCTGTTCTGCCGCGTCTTCATGGAGACGCACGACCCATACGACGCGGCCACGATCGCCTGGCCGGACCTCGACGATGCGACGCTGGCGCGGCTGCGCACGATGCCGTTCTGGAACGAGGCGGTGTCGACCGAGCACGACGTGGCGCGCAAGGTGCAGGCCCTGGCGCCGCTCGAGCCGGACCCCCTGCTGCGCGAAGCCATCACCCTCAACGGCTTCGAAGAGGGACGACACTCGGCGATGCTCGACCACATGCTGCGCCACTACGAGATTCCCCGCCCGGCGACGCGCGAGGAGCCGCTCTCGAACGACCCGCTGTGGGACTTCATGCGCGTCGGCTACGGCGAGTGCTTTGATTCCTTCTTCGCCTTCGGACTGTACCGCCTGGCCGGCGACTCCGGCCTCTTCCCGGCGGCGCTGCTCGCCGCCGTGCAGCCGATCGTGCAGGAAGAAGCCCGCCACATCATTTTCTTTGCCAACTGGATCGCCTACTGCCGAGCCCGCGAGGGCGGCATCGGCAAGGTCTCGCATATGGCGCGCTGCGCGATGGCCATGTCGGCGCAGATGTGGGGCCGGGCGAAGACCGCCGTCGCGGCGGCACGCGGCGGCGGCGGCGACAGTGGGCAGGAGGACGACTTCATGCTCGGCGTCAAGGACTCGCTCGACGTGGTCAGCTCACCGCGCCAGTTCCTCAGCGTCTGCCTGCGCGAGAACGAGGCGCGCCTGGCGCCCTACGACCCGCGCCTGCTGCGTCCGACCTTCGTGCCCGCCATCGCCCGTGCGCTGGCGCGCATCGTGCCGTGAGTCACGGCCGCACGCGGACGATCAACCGCGCCGCCTCGCCGAGGGCGCCGGCCTCGTCGCGGACGCGGGCGGTGATCAGCGTATCGCCGTCCGGGAAGGTCAGCGGCACCGCCACCGGGGCGCAGAACTGCACCTCGGCGTCGTTTCCCGTCACGCAGCCCGACTCGCCGCTCTCGAACTTCACGCATCCCTGGCCGCACCTGCGGCCGACCGGCTGCCCGACGCCGTCGACGAAGCGGCAGCCGAAGTCGTTGAACGCGTCGGCCAACTCGTCCTGGTCCTCGAGGCGCGGCGGGTCGATGCCCGGCACGCCGCCGAAGTTCGCCGCCGTCACGTCGCACACCGCCGCGCTGCCGTTGCCGAGCGGCCGCGTCGACTGCACCTGCAGGTCGGGCGGCGCCCCGTCGCGATAGCTCTCCTTGCCCACCGCCGGGCCGCCCGGTCGACGGGCCGCCTCGATCACCAGCGAGAAGCTGAAGCCGAACGGGCGCTCGTAGATCGGCACCCCGTCGGGGTCGGTGCCGGTCGGCAGTTGCAGCGAATCGTCGGACGAGGTGATGCCGAAGAAGATGATCGTCGGCCCGCTCGCCGGCGTGCGCGTCACCGTCGGGGTGCCGGTCGGCGTTGGCGACGGCGGCGGCGCGCTCGGCGTCGGCGGCGCGGCGCAACCGAGCAGGGCGTTGTTGACGCCGGCGAGCAGCTCGGCGACGCTGACGGCGGCATCGCCGTCGGCGTCGAAGGACGGGCAGGCGCTCATCGCGCTGCCGCCGAGGGCGATCGACACGCCGACGATGAGCTCGTTGACGGCGACCCGGCCGTCGCCGCCGCAGTCGCCGACGCACGCGGCACCGGCGGGCACCGGGAGAAGCAGCAGCAGCAACAGCACGGCAAACACGACGGGGGGGATGCCGCGCGGCGCCGCATTGCTGCGCCGCCGAGACCGCGGCGGCCGCCGACGCTGCGGCCGCAAGACCCGTTCGGCGAACCCTGCTACACGCACCGCATGGACCTCCCGCGACTGCGGTGTTTCGTCAAGGACGATTGCCCGACCTGCACGCTGATCCTGCCGTTGCTCGACGCCGCGGCGCGCCACTTCGGCGCGCGGGCGGCGGTCGAACTGATCTGCCAGGACGCGGCCAGCCTGACGCGCGGCAACGCGGCGACGCGGCTGATCGACGACACGGCGCTGGCGACCTCGTTCGCGCACGACGTCGAGACCGTCCCGACGCTGGTCACCACCCTGCCGGGCGATGCGCCGCCGCTGCGCCACGTCGGCTTCGTGCGCGAGGAGTGGCGCGCCGCGCTGGACAGCGTGGCGCGGTCGGCCGGCGTGCCGGCGCCGCCGCTCGACTGGGCGGCGCTGCCCGCCTGGCGCGCCGGCTGCGGATCGCGATCCGTCGAGCCCGGCGTCGCCGAGCGCCTGGTCGCGGCGGCCGGCGGCAGCCCACTGCGGGCGCGCCGTCTCACCATCGCGACGGCGGACGACGCCGTCGAGTTCTGCTTCGACCAGGGACTTACCGACGGCCTGCCGGTGGTACCGCCAACGCCCGAGCGGGTGCTGCGCATGCTCGCCGGCACGCGCCGCGACGCGCAGGCGGTGGTCGCCGTCGTGCCGCCCAACCTGGCGCCGGTGACGGTGGAGAAGGTCGCCATCAACGCCGTCATGGCCGGCTGCCGGCCCGAGTACCTGCCCGTCGTCCTGGCCGCCGTCGCGGCGGTGTGCAGCGACGCGTTCAACATGCACGGCGTGCTGGCGACGACGCACTTCCCGACTCCGGTCCTGATCGTCAACGGTCCGCTGCGCGCCCGCCTCGGCCTCAACTGCGGCCTCAACGCCCTCGGCCAGGGCACGCGCGCCAACGCCACCATCGGCCGTGCCGTGCAACTGGTGGTGCGCAACGTCGGCGGCGGCCGGCCGGGCGAGGTCGACCGCGCGACGCTCGGACAACCGGGAAAGTTCACCTGCTGCTTCGGCGAGCTCGAGGAACGCAGCCGCTGGGAGCCGCTGCACGTCGAGCGCGGCTTCGCGGCGCACGAGAGCACCGTCACCGTCTTCGCCGGCGGCGCGCCGACGGCGATCGTCGACCAGCTGGCGCGCGATGCGGCGTCGCTGGCGACCAGCTACGGCCTGGCGCTCGCCGCCGCCAGCCATCCGAAACATTACTTCCACGGCGAGATCGTCGTCGTCGTGCCGCCCGAACACGTCGACACCTTCGCCGCCGACGGCTGGAGCAAGGCACAGGTGCGCGCTGGCATCCAGGCCGCCACGTTGCGGCCGCTGCGCGAACTGGTCGTCGGCGCCGGCGGCAGCGCCGAAGGCCTGCCGACCGCCCTGCTGGACCGCCTCGGCGCCGCGACCCTGATTCCCAAGTTCAAGGCGCCGGAGCAGATCACCCTGGTGGTCGCCGGCGGCGAGGCAGGCAAGTTCGGTGCCTATCTCGGCGGCTGGGTGAGCGGGCCGATGGGCTCGTCGATGGTGACGCGGCGCATCGACAACGACTGATCAGGGCTCGTCGCAACCGCTCAGGGCGTTGTCGACGGCACCGACGAGCTGGTCGATCGACACCGGATCGCGGTACGCCGCGCAGCCGACGACGTCGTTGCCCAGGGCCAGCGCGACGCCGCGCAGCAGCTCGGAGATCGCCACCTCGCCGTCGAAGTCGCAGTCGCCGCCGCACACGGCGTCGACGCCGAAGGTCGCCGAGGCGATCTCCGCCACGTCCTCGCCGAAGACGCGCACCCGGTGCGGCCCGGGCGCCGCGTCGCGCGGCACGCTGATGCCGACGCGGAAGTTGCCCTGCTGACCCGCTTCGGTGCGCGCGACCACGACATCGTCGAAGTAGATCGTCGCCAGGCGCCCGGGCGCCAGCGCACCGCAGGGGTCGCCAGAGACGAACACCGTCGCGCCCTGTCGTCCCGCCGGCGGATCGAGGCTGGGCAACCCCGGGCAGGTCAGACAGACCCGCACCTCGGCGTCGGACCCGTCGATCACCACCGGCACCTCGAGGCTCTCGCGACCGATGATCAACGCGTAGTCGCCGTCCTCGACCCCGCCGAAGTACAGATCACCGGCCGAGGAGGTGCGGGTCGTCCGCCCGGTGCGGCGCAGGCGCACCGGGGCGTCGCCGCCGTCGACCTGACAGCGACTGCCGTCCGAGACGTGGCCGCGGATGCGGTAGCGGTCTGGCTGGGCCTCGCCGATCCCCATCTCGATGGCCGGCGTGCGCCCAACCAGCGTGTCGGCGCGCGCGCTCGTGGTGTACGGCGCGAAGCCGGGCGCGCTGGCGCGCAGGCGCACCAGATCGGTACTGGTCAGCGCCAGGGCGAAGGCGAAACTGCCGTTCGCGTCGGTGACGGCGAGGCCGCTCGCCTGCGGTCCGCTGGCGTCGAGATTGCGGAACGAGACCACCGCCGACGCCACCGGTACGCCCTCGCCGCGGTCGATGTTGTAGACGCGGCCGCGGACGATGCGCTCGCCGAGCGCGTCGCCGGCGCGCGCCGGTCCGCCCCACAGCGGCAGCGCAAGCCAGGTCACCAGCAGCGCGAGCAACCGCCGTCGGCGCGGCCAGTCGCGGGTGCTCCTCATGCGGCGGGCACCTGCCCACCGCTGCCGGCGACGAACATGCCGAGCACCAGGAAGGGGATGGCGATGATCAGAATCTGCACCACCCAGCCGATGAGGCAGACCGCAATGGCGCGGCCGGTGCTGTCGTAATCCAGCGCCTGCCGCACCGCGACCACCATGGCGGCCAGCGACCACAGGGCGCTGACCGCCAGCGCCAGCTGCCCGACACCGGGGACGACACCGAGGACGCGCAGCACGCCCGGCGCGCTGGCGAAGCCAATCGTGCGCAGGAGCTGGCCGAGATCGGCCTGCGTGGCCGGCTGCGGCAGCAGGCGGGTGCCGACGATGTAGGTGATGAACGACCAGATGTACCACCCCAGCAGACTCAGCAGGGTGCCGAAGAAGAATCCCGGCGCGCCGGCCTCGCCGATCGTGCCGATGCCGCCGGCCACGGCGGCGATCAGCACCACGCCGGTCGCCTGCGGCATGGACGCCGCGTCGGCCTCCACCTCCTCGTAGAGGCTCGGATCGAGCTTGGCGGCGCGAATCATGCGGTCGAGCATCGATGCCAATGCACTCTCCTCCAGCCGCGAGACTTACGGGCGCAAACGCTTAGACGCAAGGCCTTGCGACGCGGCGACGGCGGTGGTGGGGTATGGCGCATGGAGATCCTCGACCCGACCGACGAACGGACACCGATCCGCCGCGCCCTGGCCACCCGCCCCGCCGCCGTCACCGGGGCGGTGGCACTGCTCGACATCGCCAAGCCGCGCGGCGACGTGCTGCTCGACCGCCTCGCGGCCCGCCTCGCCGAGCGCCTGCCCGGCGTGACGCTGCGCCGCTACCGCAAGCCGACCTTCACCAAGCCGGCGCCGGACGCCCTGCGCCGCCAGATCGCGGAGGAGTGCGGCTTCGTCATCGAAGCGCTGGCCGATTGAGGCTCGTGTACGACGTGCAGTGTGCACGACACGACCTACTTCGAGATCCAGGGGCGCCCGGCGGTGTTCATCGCCTCGAGCGAGTTCGCGGCGGCCGCGACGGCGCAAGCCGCCGCGCTCGGGCTGCCGGACGTGTGCCGCGTTTTCGTCCCGCATCCGATCCAGGACGCCACCGACGCGGAGATGCAGGTCAAGGCGGACGCGATCGTCGACGCGGTGCTGGCGGCGCTGCGCCGCCCGCCGGCCTGACCCGCCGCCGGCCGGCGCGGGTCAGCTGGCGGGGGTCGCCGCCGGACCCGCCGGGCGGAGCGCCGCCACCTCGACGCGCGCGTCGTTGAAGCACGCGCCGCCGCCGATGTCGGTCAACGCGTCCGGGATGAGGGCCGTCGAGGTGGCGCCGTTCAATGTGCTCGCGCGCCACAGCCCCTTCGGCAACGTCACCACGCCGCGGCGCAGGTCGCTGCTCAGCGCCACCGCGACGTGCACCTCGCCGAGCGCGTTGAAGACGCGCACCGCCATGCCGTCGGTCAGGGCGCGCGCCGCCGCGTCATCGGGATGCATGGCCAGCACCGCCGGACGCTGCGCCAACTCGCCGAAGATCGAGTTGATGGTGCGATCCGAGGCCGGCGTGAGCAGCACCAGCCCCTCGCCATGCGGCGGCACATAAGTCACCGGCCCGAGCGCCGCCGGACTGAGCTCGACGCGCCCACGCGCGGTCGCCGGGTGCACGCAGCCGAACTGCACCAACGCATCGCCGGCGAAGTGCACCGGCACGGCGCCGTCGCGACGCAGCGCGGCGAGATGCGCGGGCGCCAGGGCGTCGGCCAGCAGGGCGGCCTCCTCGCCCTGCAGCGCCGCATCGTCGAACCCCATGGCGCGCGCCAGGCGGGCGAAGAGCTGCGGATTGGAGAGCGCCTCGCCGCACGGCGCGATGACCGGTTCGGAGAACTGTAACGTGTAGTGGCCGTAGGCGCGGTGCAGCTCGGTCTGTTCGAAGACGGTGGTCGCCGGCAGCAGCAGATCGGCCCACCGCGCGGTATCGGTCACCACCTGCTCGTGCACGACGGTGAACAGGTCGGCGCGCGCCAGCCCGGCGAGGATGCGGTTCTGGTCGGGCGTCATCGCCACCGGATTGGCGTTGTAGACGACCAGCGCCTGTACCGGCGGCGTCTGCGGCTCGGTGAGGACGCGGCCGAGCTGCACCATGTTCACCTGGCGACGCGGCCGCGTCGCCAGTTCGGGGCGGGCCAGGCGCGCGCGGTCGATCGGATGGGCGCGGCTGAGGCTCATCGTGAAGCCGCCGCCGCGCACGCCGAACTTTCCCGCCACCGCCGGCAGCGCCAGGATGGCGCGCGCCGCCTGGCCGCCGTTGTGGTTGCGCTCGACGCCCCAGCCACAGCGCAGCACCGCCGGCGACGCCGCGGCATAGGCGGCGACGAGGCGCGCGATGTCGGCGGCCGGCACGTCGCACTCGGTCGCCGCCCGCGCGATCGGCCAGGCGGCCGCCGCGGCGGCCAGCGCCTCGACGCCGTCGGCGTGCGCGGCGAGAAAGGCGCGGTCGGCGCCGCCGCCGCGCAGCAGCGCGTCGATCATCGCCAGGGCCAGCACGACGTCGGTGCCGGGCCGCGGCGCCAGGTGCAGATCGGCATGGCGCGCCAGCGGCGTGCGACGCGGGTCGATGACGGCGACGAAGGCGCCCGCCGCCTGCGCGGCACGGACGTGCGGCACGAGATGGATCGAGGTCGCCGAGGGATTGACGCCCCACAGAATGATGCAGCGGGCGAGGCGATAGTCCTGCGGCGGCACTCCCGGCATGGACCCATAGAGCGCCGCGTGCGCGGCGCCGGTCGGCATGGCGCAGATCGTCTTCTGCAACTCCGACGCGCCGAGGGCAGCGAAGAAGCGCGCGTCGGCGGCATCGTCGCCGAGGACGCCGTTCGAGCCGCCATAGTGGTACGGCAGGATCGCCTCCGGTCCGTGCGCCGCGATGATGGCGCGAAAGCGCGCCGTGATCTCCGCCAGCGCATCGTCCCAACTGATGCGGGTGAAGCGCCCCTCCCCCTTGGCACCGACGCGGCGCTGCGGATGCAGGACGCGCAGCGGCGAGTACACGCGTTCGGCATAGCGGCGCACCTTGGCGCAGATGAAGCCCTCGGTGAGCGGCGCGCGGCGCGAGCCGTCGACGCGGGTGATGCGGCCGGCCTCGACGCTGACGTGCAGGCTGCAGGTGTCGGGGCAGTCGAGGGGACAGACGGAGTCGTGCACGGCCATGGCGCGGTGCTAGTGCGCGGCCTGGGCCTCCGGCAAGCCCGATCGACGAGCGTGGGGGATTCTGCGCGGCGGGGCCGGTCCGCGATGCGGGCAGGGCCCTGGCCCTGCGCCGCCGTCAGGCGCTAGAGGAGCCGCATGCAGATCAGGCTCGATTACGGCCGCACCGGGCTGTTGGTAGAGCTACCGGACGACGTCGAGGTCAGCATCCTCGAGCCGCGCCCGGCGGCGCCCCTCGTCGACCCGGCCGCGGCGGTGGCGGCGGCCCTGGCGCAGCCGATCGGCGCGCCGCCGCTCGCCACCCTGGCGCGTGGTCGGCGCGACGCGGTGGTGGTGATCTCCGACAAGACCCGCCCGATTCCCTATGGCATCGTGCTGCCGCCCCTGCTCGCCGCCCTCGAGGCCGGCGGCATCGCGCGCGAGCGCATCGAGATCCTCGTCGCCACCGGCCTGCACCGCGCCAATACCGCCGAGGAACTGGCGGCGATGACCAGTCCGGCCATCGTCGCCGGCACCCGCATTCGCAACCACGTCGCGCGCGACGCCGCCCAGCACGTGCACCTCGGACGCACCGAGCGCGGCACCGAGATGTGGATCGACCGCGGCTACGTCGAGGCGGAGTTGAAGATCGTCACCGGACTCATCGAGCCGCACCTGATGGCCGGCTACTCCGGCGGCCGCAAGGCGGTGGCGCCGGGCTGCGCCGGCGTCGACACCATGCGCAGCCTGCACGGCGCCGCGATGCTGGAGGCCGCGATCGGGCCCGGCCTGCTCGACGGCAATCCGTTCCACGCCGAGTTGGTCGGCATCGCGCGACACGTCGGCGTCGACCTCATGTGCGACGTCACCATCGACCGCCAGCGGCGGCTGACCGGGGTGTACGCGGGCGACCTCGAGGCGGCGCACGCGGCCGGCGTGCGCGCCGTTGAGGCGCACGTCGCCGCGCCGGTCGACCGGCCGGCCGACGTGGTCATCACCTCGGCGGCGGGATTCCCCCTCGACGACACCTACTACCAGTCGATCAAGGGGCTGGTGGCGGCGCTGAACGTCGTCCGGCGCGGTGGCACGATCATCCTCGCCGCGGCCATGACCGAGGGCGTCGGCAGCGCCGAGTTCACGCGCCTCCTGGATGAAACGCCGACGCCCGAGGCGTTCATGGCGCGCATCACCAGCCCGGGCTTCTTCACCATCGACCAGTGGATGCTGCAGCACCTCTGCCAGGTGCGCCGCAAAGCGGAGGTGATCGTCGTCAGCCACGGTCTGGCGGCGACCGCGCACGGCAACCTGCTCGCCGCCACGGCGCCGACGGTCGAGGCGGCACTGGCGCGCTGCCGTCCGCGCTACGGGGCGCGCCCGCACGTGGCCGTCTTACCGGAGGGGCCGTACGTGCTGCCGACGGTGCGCGGCCGCAAGCTGGCGATCGGCACGGCCTGGCAGGACGGTGCGGCCGCCTAGACCGCGCCGGCGATCCGACCGCGAGTCCGCCAGGAAAGGAACCTGGTCGCGCGCCGCGGCCATCGCTCAGCCGAGAAATCCCAGCGGCGTGTGGTCACCGCCGAGGATGGGAACCGGATCGACGCCGAGGTGGCGGGCGAGCACGGTGGCGAAGACGCGGCGGAAGTCGACGCTGACGTCGAGGTTGCCGTCCAGCACCAGGCGCCCTGCGCTGAGATCGGGATAGTCGCCATAGATACCGCCGGCGACCGGGTCGCCGATCGCCAGCAGCGGCGCCGCCAGGCCGTGGTCGGTGCCGAGATCGCTGTTCTCTTCGGCGCGGCGGCCGAACTCGGAGAACACCAACAGCAGGACGCGCGACGCCAGCCCGTGCCCGACGAGGTCGGCGTAGAAGGCATCGATGGCCTCCGCCGCGGTCAGCCAGAGACCCTCGTGGTAGGGCGTCGTGTCGCTCACCTCTTGCTGCCCGGCATGGGTATCGAAGCCGCCGTGGCCGACGGCGAGGGCGCGCACGCCGCGGTCGGCGGCGATCAGCGCGGCGCAGTCGCGCAGGGCCGCCGCCAGATAGGTGGGCGGATAGGTCACGCCGCCCGCCACCGCATAGCCGTCGCTGATCGCCTGTAATTCGCCGCCCAGCGCGAGGACCTGCTGGCGCAGCGCGCGGTTGCGTGCGGCGACGCCGGGGGCCGCCGCGCCGGCGTGGAGGCGCGCGTAGGCGGCGTAACGCGCCTCGAAGTCGTCCGACGGATACACGCCGAAGCCGTTGATCGAGTTCAACGACAGGGGCGACGCGCTCTCGCCGCTGAGCAGCAACGGGGCGCCGCTGAAGTCGATGCCGCCCGGCAGCGACGCCGGTGCGAGGCGGTCGAGGTACCGCCCGAGCCAACCCGACGGCGCGGTCGGCGGTGCGCTGCCCCAGGTCTGGCCGGTGAGGAAGTTCTGCTGACTGGCCTCATGGTCGAACAGGCCCTGCGCGTCGGTCGGGCAGCCGACGCCGTTGACGATCGCCATCTTGCCGGCGGCGAACAGCCTCGCCAGCGGCCGCATGCCCGGATTGAGGGCGAAGTCCTGCGCGTGGCCGGCGAGTGGCAGCAGGCGGTTGCGCGCCAGGGCGAGCGTCGGCCGCAACTGCCGGTAGCGCGGATACTGCCGTAGCGGCACGACGGTGTTCAGGCCGTCGTTGCCGCCGAAGAGGTTGAGCGCGACGACGACGGTGTTCGTCGCCGGCGCGGTGGCGCCGCGCAGCGCCGCTGCCGCGGCGCGCTCGAGGCCGCCGAAGGTCGCCCATCCGAGCGCCGCGGCACCGCCAACCAGAATCTCTCGTCGCGTCCGCGCCATCGTCAGTTCACCTGATAGTCGGGAGCGCACATGAGCAGCCAGGCGGCGCCGCGCAGCTTCGCGTCGCTGACCTGCGGGCCGATGTAGTCGAGCAGCACCTGGCGCGTCGCCGCCGTCAGCGGCGCGGCGAGCAACTCGCGCGCCAGCAGATCCACCGCCACGGCGGGTCGGTGCGCCAGGCGGTAGCGGCGCAGCATGCCGGGGGCGTCCCAGACGGCGTCGAAACCGCGGTCGGCCAGGCCGGTGACGATGGAGTCGGTGGCCTGGTCGCGCAGCGCCACGCCGGCGGCGGTCAGCAGCGCCCCCTTCTGCCCGGGCCGATAGAAGCTGAACACCGAGGGCGGGAAGTACACGAGATGCCCGGTGACCGACGTCCAGTAGTACAGCGAGTTGGCGCCGCCGCGCGCGCCGAGACCGCGCAGCGCGCCGACGAGGTGCTCGATCGGCGTCTTGACCTCCGCCCGCACGACCGCCGGGCTGGTGAACTCGGCGTCGCCGACGATGGCGCGCACGACCGCGCGCAGATCGCCGCGGCTGGTGGCGAAGACCGTCGCGACGCGTTGCACGTAGCCGCGGCTGGGCGTCTCGCTGGCCAGCTTCTGGATGAGGATCTTGCTGATGAACGGCGCCGTGGTCGGCTGCGCCATGATGATGTCGGCGACGCGCTCGACATCGCGGGCGCCGCGCTCGCTGTCGGCCGGGATGACCTCGCCGAGCACCACCTTCGCGCCGGGATCGTGCGCCCACTCGGCGAACTCCGCCGGCGCGATGACCGCGCTCGGATCCTCTTCATCGGCGTCCTCGGGATAGTGCGCGATCCACCCGGTGAGGGCGCGGGCGACTTCCTTCACGTCGGTCTCGGTGTAGGCCGGCAGCGGCCGCCCGCGCCCGTCGAGCACCAGCGACCCATCGAGGTTGAGGGCATTGACGCCGAGGCCGAAGAGTTGCAGCAACTCGCGGGCGTAGTTCTCGTTGGGCGGGATCTTGTCGCCGTTCTCGTCGTAGGCTTGGCCGTTGTTGTAGGTGTTGTCGAGGTAGATCAGCATCGCGTTGTCGGTGCTGATAGCGACCAACAGGTCGCGAAAGTTGCCCAGAGCGCCGGCGCGGAAGAGGCGCTCCTGGTCGCGCATGAGGGCGTAGGAGCCGACCTTGCCGTAGGACGTGGCGAAGTGTTCGTGCCACAGCAACGCCATCTTCTCCTGCAACTGGCGGCGCGAGTAGGTCATGCGCGTCAGCCAGCGCAGCTGCCACTCCTCGCCGCCGTCGTCCGACCCGGGCTCCGGGTGGAAACGGCGCTCGCCGAGCCGGTCGTCGACCGTGTCGGGATGCAGCTGCTGCTCGAGGTAGGCGGCGCGGCCGAGGCGCAACACCTCGTGCATCTCGCGCCGGTCGGGTCCGAAGCCGATGCGGCGCAGCAGGTGGCCGGCGAGCAGACGCTGCTGCGCGCGCGCGGCGCCCAGACTCTGCGGCGCCGGCGCGGCGCCCCCGCCGGCCTGGGTGGGACCGGCGGCGGCGAGCAGGAGAGTCAACGCCACGAGCGCCGCGCGCATGATCATCGCGCTTCGTCGTACCGCGCCGACCGCGGTGACGCCACTGAAAGTTACTGGGGTGCGGGCGCCTCCACCGTGATGCCGATGCTCACGACCGGGTCGTAGTAGAGGTAGAAGGTGCCGCGGATCTCGTACTCGCCGGGCGACACCAGCGCGCCGGCGTCGTCCTTGAGATCCCAGAACGCCTTGAGCTGGTAGCGGACCGCGGCCTCGTCGCGGCCGAGGGCGCCGGGCGGCAGGAACGGATCGCCGCAGCCTTCCTCGCGGATGGTGCGCACCAGCGTCGTGCCGCGATAGGCCGCCAGGTCGAGGCAGGGGTCGAAGATGCCGCCCGGCCGCTGCTGTTCGGTGACCGAGAAGCGCAGCTCGGCGATGTCGGGCTGGGTGTAGTTGGCGCAGTCGGACTCGAGCGTGACGCGGTTGAAGTCGTCCGACCAGACGCCGCGATTGACGTTCGCCGCGTCGCAGTAGTCGAGGGCGCTGGTGGCGAAGACCTCCAGCGGCAGCGGCGCGCTCGCCACGCCGTCGAGCTCCGCCCATACCGTGACGTTGCCGGCGGCACGGCCGGTGAACACCCCGGAGCTGTCGAAGCCGCCGACGCTGTCGTCGCTGCTGCGCCAGGCGACGAGGGTGGTGACGTCGCGGCCGAAGCCGACGTCGTAGTAGGCGCTGGCGTGGAACACCGCCTGGGCGCCGACGCCGATGGCCCGGTCGGCGCCGTCCATATACACCGACAGCCCCTGCAGGGCCGCCTCGGCAACCACCCGCAGCGCCGCCGGCGCGCTGGTCGCGCCCTCGAGCGCGGCCGTGATACCGGCCGCGCCGGCTGCACCGGCCGTGACCTTGCCGGCGGCGTCGACCGCCGCCACCGCGGCGTCGCTGCTGCTCCACGCGGCGCGCGCGGTGACGTCCTCCCACTCGCCGGTGTCGTAGTGCGCGGTGGCGCCGAACTGCACCGTGTCCCCGCTCAGCAGGGTCACGGAGTAGCCGCAGTCGAAGCACGGCGCGTCGGCGCCCGGCAGCACCGGCCCGCCGTCGAAGACGCCGACCGGGCCCCCGTACGGATAGACCGCCAGCGACTGGATGGTTGCCCTCTCGACGACGGTGACCGACTGCGCATCGCTCGTCACGCCGTCGAGCGTGGCGCGAACGTCGGCGACGCCCGCCGCGACCGCGGTCCACTGGCCGGTGGCGTCGACGGTCAGCAGCCCCTCCGGTGCGGCGCTCCACGTCACCTCGTCGCTGATGTCCTCGCTCCAACCGGTGTCGAACTCGCCCAAGGCGCCGAACTGGATGACACCGCCGACGCGGATCGTCTGTTGGCAGAACGGTGGCGGCAGGAAGGCATCGTCGGCCGGGCGCGGGACCCCCAAGCGATCGTCGATGCGCCAGTAGCAGCCGCGGTTGTACAGCACGATGCGCAGCAGCGTCGGCCGCTCGACGACGGTGACGCGGGTCGGTGTGCTCGGGCTCCCGTCGCCCAGCCGCGCCGCGAGGTCGGCGTCGCCGGCTTGCGCCGCGTCGATCCGCCCCCAGGCGTCGATGCCGGCCACCGCCGGCGCCGAGCTGGTCCAATCGACCAGCCAGGTCACGTCGGCGAGGCTGCCGTCGGAGAACGTCGCCTGCGCCGTCGCCTGCGCCGGCTGGCCGACGACGAGGCGGCCGGGGGCGCTGCTGACGATGCCGCTGATCGATATCGCCTGCCCGCCCTCGCAGGGCGCGAGGCAGGCGAAGGTCTCGCAGTTGTCGCAGCCGAGGCACGACGACACGCAGGTACACTGGTCCCCTTCGACGCCGCAGACGTCACCCGCACCGCACTGGTATGGGCGGCGCTTGCAGAGGCCGTCCGGGCCGCACTCGGGCGTGTAGAAGTAGCTGCGCGGCACGCAGGCGGTGCGCGTGCAGTCGTCGCAGGCGGGACAGCTGGGGACGCAGATGCAGAGATCCTCGGGGCCGCGGCAGGCGCCGCTGGCGTCGCAGGCGTAGCTCTCGCGGCCGCAGCCCTGCGGATCGAAGGCGCCGTCGCGGTCGGCGTCGACCAGCGTCCGCCAGCCGTCGAACAGTTCGACGATCTGGCCGGCGCGCAGAATCATGTACGTGCCGTTGGGGGCGAAGACGGCGCGCCCGGCGGCGCCATCGGCCGTGTAGGTCGAGGCGGCGCGCACCAGGCCCCATGAGACTTCGACCAGCACCTCGGCGGCGCCGTCGTCCCCGACGACGATCGGCACCGCGAATTCCATCAGGTTGCCCTCGATGGTGCGCGTGACATGCAGCGTGTGCCGTCCCGGCGTCAGGCCGGTGATCGAGAAGCGCCCGTCCGCGTCGGTGGCGCCGCGCGCGGCGCCGTCGTCGATGCGCCAGTCGGCGTGGCCGAGGCCGCGGTCGAAGCCGCTGGCGTCGCTCGGCTGCGTCTCGGGGGGCAGCGGCCGCAGGCCGTCCTGCACGCCGACGCCGACGTCGCGACTGACGACGACCAGGCCGGCGACGCGCGCCTGCGCCACCGGCGTGCGGGTCGGCACAGGCGTCGGCGTGCGCGTCGCCGTGGCGGTGCGCGTCACGGTCTGCGTCGGCGTCGCGCCGATGCCGAGATCATCGCCGCCACAGGCGGCAAGAAACAATACCGCGGCGCCGCACAGCGCCACGCGCCCAGTCATCAACCCGATCGTCGCCCGTCGCATCTGTCGACCCTCCCTGGTCATTACGGTGCCCTCTCGAGCAGCTCACTAAACAAGTGTTGTTAGCTTGTCAATCAAATTTGTTTGGCCTATGCTCCGCCGCATCGTGACGACTGTGGCGGCGCAACCGATGCCGACCCGCAAGGGCATCAAGGACGTCTTCTATGAGACGCGCGTCCTCATGGGGCGCGAGTGGACCCTGCGCCGCTTCGCCGCCGAGATGCTCGGCGGCAGCATCGATCCGGTGATGCTCGGCTACATCGAAAAGGGCAAGCGCTTCCCGAGCGAGGCGCTGGTGCGCCGGCTGGCCACGGCGCGCCGCCAGGATGCGCACGAGTTGCTGGCGCTCCTGTGGCGCGACCGCATCCTGCACGCCTTCGGCAAGGAGCTGCGCCGGGTGTTGCAGGCACCGCGCGCGGTCGCCGGTGTCGCGGACGCCGAGTTGGCGGTGCTGGTCAGTCAGGCCATCGCGGCGCTGCCTGACGACGCCGCCTGGATCTCCGTCGCCGCCTGGCGCAAGGCCTTCCGGGCGCCGACCGGGCGCGGCAAGCGCGCCCCGCAGGCGCCGGCGTCGGAGGCGCTGGCGCAGGAGGTCGAGGCGACGCTGATCGAGCGCGAACTGGCCGAGCGCAAGGGCGCCAAGGTGCGCCGGCGCGGCCGCCACTTCGTGCCGCAGAACACCGCCGAGCGCCAGGCGCTGGCGCTCGAGTTCTGCGCGCTGTTCACGAAGGGCCTGCTCGACAGCTTGGCGCTGCCCGACGTCGACACCGGCACCTACCTGCGCAACCACTTCCTCAACATCGACCCGGCGCGGCTGCCGGAATTCCATGTCCGCCTCGAGGCGGCGCTGCGCGGCCTGGCGGAGGAGTTCGCCGACGACGTGACCCCGCACAGCCGCTTCCTCAACGTGCTGGTGACCGCGACGCCGCTATGACGATGGCGCGGACCGGAGGATCCATGACTCGCCGACTCGACGCGACGTACGCCCGGTTGCAGTGCGCCGGCCTGGCGCTGGCCCTGGCGCTGCTCGTCGCCGCCTGCGCCGGTGGCAGCGGGTCGAGCGGATTCGGCGCCGCCCAGCAGCTCGAGAACGAGGCCATCGACGACGCCGTCGCCAGCCGCGGCTGTCGCGCCGTCAGCGACGACGGCCTGACGATCTGCGCCGCCGACGGCGCCGACAACGGCCCCGGTGCCACGCCGCGGCCGACCCCCGGCATGGAGGGCGCCGGCAGCGTCGACACCAACCTCGACGGCAGCGGCGATATCACCTGCGCCCTCGTCCCCGCCGCCGGTCGCTGCATCGTGCGTATGATGTTCGCGCCCCTCGGCTTCCCCAGCGACGCCGACTTCCGCGTCGCCGTGCGCGACCGCGACCCCGACGGTCCTTGGCGTCTGGCGGCGCCGCCGGACGCCAACGGCACGCCGAACAATCCGAGCTTCGACGTCGAGGTGGTGATCGACGGCGCCGGCGTGGAGGCCAGCGGCACCGTCATTCAGATGGCCGTGCTGGTCTTCCTGGCCCCGCCAGGACCGCTGCCGGAAGTGGTGGCCACGCTCGGCGCGACTGGCGCCGATTTCGCCTTCGTGACGACGCCGCTGGCACCGGCACCGTAGGCACCTCCCCTGGAGGGGGTTCAACCATCGCCCCTCGCCAGGGCGGTCAGCTTGCGCGAGGCGCTGACGACGTGCAGCGCCGTGATGCGGCCGGCGGCGTCGATCTCGCATCGCAGCACCGTGCGCGGCGCGAAGCGCGGCCCATGATCGCGGAACTCGATGAGCACCGCCGGCAGGCCGTTGAGCATGCGCGCGGTGGCGACGAAACGCCCGGCGCTCTTGCGCACCAGGCCGCGGAAGAGCTCGAGGACACGCCGGCGGCCATCCAGCGAGCGGTGCGCGGCGGGGTACTCGCCGCCGTCGGTGACGCTGCGCACGTCCTCGGCCAGCAAGGCCTCGAGCGCCGACACGTCGTCGCGCTGCAGGGCGTCGAGAAAGCGTGCCAGCGCCGCGCCGGTGGCGGCCTGGCGCGCCGGCGTCGGGGGGCAGCGGGCGCCATTGTAGGCCGCCATGGCGCGGCGGGCGCGGTGGTGGGTGGTCTTCACGTTCGCCTCGCTCATGCCCAGGGCGAGGGCCGTCTCGCGCACGTCGTAGTCGATCACGTCGCGCAGCAGCAGCACCGCGCGCTGCGCCGGCGTCAACGCCTCGAGGGCGAGCAGGAACGCATAGGACACGCTCTCCATCAGCTCGTAGCGCCCCTCGGTGGACCGCGCGGCACCGGCGCCGACTTCATACGCCGGTGGCTCGGGCGCATCGGCGCCGCCGCAGTCGATCGGCGCCGGCAGCCACGGTCCGCGATAGGGCGCGCGCCGGCGCCGCCGCAGGCAGTCGCGCGCCAGATTGACCGCCACGCGCACCAACCACGGGCGCCAGGCGAGATCGGTCCGCGGCGGCGGCTGCGCGATGGCGCGCACGAAGGTCTCCTGGAGGACGTCGTCGGCGTCAGCGGCACTGCCGGTCATGCGGTAGCAGAGCCGCCAGACGAAGCGGCGCTCGGCCGCGAACAGCGCCTCGTAGTCGATCGTCGCGCTCATCGCCTCGCGCCGTCGCTCACGCCGCCGCCGCCGAGCGGCGCGCGGCAATCAGCGCCGCCGCCTGGCGGGCACTCGCCAGGCTGGCGTCGGCGAGCAGGCCCTCGCCGCCAACCCAGTCGCCGGCGACATACACGCCGTCGGCGCCCGGCACCGCCGGTCCCGGCCGGCCGGCGAGACCGCCCGCGGCGGCCGCCGGCAGCGCGTGCGCGACCAGCATGTTGGGGAGGAAGCGACGCGCGGCGACACAGGCGCGCCAACCGGGCTGGATGAGGTCGAGCAGCCGCTCGAGTTCGTGCTCGTCGGCGCGGGCATCGCTGCCATCGCCGTCGAGGTACTTGAGGACGTGCACCATCGCCGCGCCGCTCGGCGCCAGGTCCGCCGCGGCGGCCGAGTGGACGGACAGGTAGAGCGGCCGATCGACGCCGAGGGCGAACAGGGCGCGCGGCCGCGGCAGGCGCGTCAGCCCGAGGTCGAGACAGGCGGCCCGCACCGGCGTCGCCGCCTGCTGCCAGCCGCGCGCCGTGGCGCCGGTGGCGCCGTCGAGCAGGGTGGCCGCCGTGTCCGGACCGGCGGCGATCACCACCGCCGCGGCGACGAGCGTCTCGCCGCCGCCGAGGCGCACCTGCCAGGCGCCGTCGGCGGCGCAGACGGCGTCGGCACGCGCGCCGATCAGCACCCGACCGCCGGCCGCCGTGAGGACCGCGCGCAGGCCGTCGATGAGCCCCTGCCAACCGGCGTCGAGATAGTTCACCCCCGCCCCGACCCCGGCCTGCACCTGCCGCAGCGCCGCGCCAGCACTCATGCGCTCGTGGTCGGCGCTGTAACTGGTCAGGCGCACAAACGCGGCGAGCAACTGGCGCACCGCCGGTTGGTGCACGTCGCGCGCCAACCACTCGCGGACACTCAGTCGCTGCAGTGGGGCACCGTCCATGCGCGCCAGGCCGCCGAGCAGGCGGGCCGTCTCCAGCTTGGCCGGCAGGCCGAAGAGCCCGGTGGTCAGTAGCGACAGCAAGCCGCCCGGCAGGGCGTGCGCGGCACCGCGCGCCACCGCGTAGCTGCCGGAGACGCGCGGCGCGCCGCCGCGCACCGGCACGCCGAGCGCGGTGAGCACCTGCTCTCCGGCGCCGCGGCGGTAGAGCGCGTGCGGGCCGAGATTGAAGCGGAAGTCGCCGACCGCGGTCGTCTGGGCCCGGCCGCCGGGGGCGGCGGCCTTCTCGAGCAGGACCACCGAGCGCCCGTCGCGGGCCACGTACGCCGCCGCCGCCAGGCCGGCGAGGCCGCCACCGATCACCACCACGTCTGTGCGCTGCATGCGGAACCTCCCTTTGCCCAGATCACGCCTGAGGGGGTCGAAAGGTTACACGCCCGTCGGCCCCCCCCATCGCCGCATCAGTAGGTCTCGGGACCGCCGCGCGCCTGCCAGGTGCGAAAGATCGACAGGCACTCGTCGCGCAGGACATCGCCGACGACCGCCACCGGCCGCCGCGCCAACCGCGCCAGCTCGGCGTTCGGGTAGTGCAGCTCGCCGAAGCCGAGGGCGGCGGAGTCGGCAACGCGCGCCCCGTAGACGATGCGGCCGAGGTGCGCCCAGTGGCAGCACGCGAAGCACATCGTGCACGGCTCGCAGGTCGAGTAGATCGTGCAGGCGGAGAGGTCGATGCCGCCGAGCGCCGCGCAGGCGGCGCGCAGCGCGTTCACCTCGGCATGCGCCGAGGGGTCGCGGTCGCGCAGGACCGTGTTGTGGGCCCGCGCGACCACGGTGTCGCCGCGCACGACGCAGGCGCCGTAGGGCGACTGCCCGGCGGCGACACCGACCAGCGCCGTCTCGATCGCGATCCGCATCCACTCGGCATCGCGATCGAGCATCGGCGCGGGTCGGCGACGCCGGCTCAGAAGATGATCACCGAGCGCGCCACTTCTCCCTTTTCCATCGCCGCGAAGGCGGCGTTGACGTCCTCGAGCTTGATAGTGCGCGAGATCAGCTCGTCGATCTTCAGCTTCTTGTTCATGTAGAGGTCGACCAGCTTGACCATGTCGCGGTGCAGGTTGGCCGAGCCGTACAGCGAGCCGATGACGCCCTTCTCCTCCAGCGTCAGCGAGAAACCGGGGATGGTGAGGTCGGTGCCCATCGCCGGCACGCCGACGACGACCACTTTGCCGCCGCGCTTGAGCGAGTTGTACGCATCCGACACCACCGCCGCGGCGCCGATGACCTCGAAGGCGTAGTCGACGCCGAGGCCGCCGGTGAGCTCGCGAATCGCCATCGGCGCGTCGGTCTCCTTGCCGTTGATCACGTCGGTCGCGCCGAAGACCTGCGCCAGCTTCAGCTTCGATTCGACCAGGTCGACGGCGATGATGCGCGCCGCGCCCGACAGCGCCGCGCCCTGGATGACGTTGAGGCCGACGCCGCCGCAGCCGAACACCGCCACCACGTCGCCGGGCTGGATGCGCGCCGTGTTGATCGCGGCGCCGACGCCGGTCATGACGCCGCAGCCGACGAGACAGGCCTTGTCGAGCGGCATGTCGTCGCGGATCTTGATCGCCGCGTTGGCCTTGACGACGGTGTGGTCGGCGAACGAGCCGACGCCGGCCATGCGACCGATCGGCATGCCCTCTTTCTCGAAGACGAAGTCCTCGCCGGCCATCGAGGCGTGCAGACCGGCCTCGCACAGATGCGGATGGGCGGCGACGCAGAAGTGGCAGCGGCCGCACGGCTGTACCCAGGCCATGACGACGTGGTCGCCCACCTTCAGGTGCTTGACGCCCTTGCCGACTTCCTCGATGACGCCGGCCCCCTCGTGCCCGAGAATACAGGGCGGCGGCAGCGGCAGCTTGGCCTGCACCACGGAGAGGTCGGAGTGGCAGACGCCGCTCGCGCTCACCTTGACCAGCACCTCGTCCTCACGAGGGGCCTTGAGCGTGAAGGACTCGACCTTCAACGGCTCGTTGAACCCGTACATGCATGCGCCCTTGACCATCAATGCCTCCCTCGAATAGCGGTGTGCGGCCCGTGAGCCAGGTGAAGATGCGTTCGTACGACGAACCACTCGGCAGGGTCAATCCGACCTGACGGCAGGAGCGGCATGCCACGAGCGGCCTGGAAGACATACCCGTTCGCGCTGTCGGCGACCGACCCGCAGTTGACCTTCCCGGCCGCCGAGGGCGACCAGGGCGCGGACTCGAATACGTACTATGTCGCCGGCCGCCTGCGCGGTCGCAGCAGCGGACGCGCCTTCGCCTTCCTGACCGTGTTCACGTTCAACAACGTGCGCGCCTGGCTGCGCGCCGACTTCTACACCCTGGCACTGTTCGATCTCGGCACCGGCGACTACGGCACCTTCTCCGAGTACGACCTGCCGCGCCCGCCCCTGCCGCGGCGCGCCTACAAGTTGCACGTCGCCCGCGGCCATCTGGATGTGGCCTTCCAGTCCGCCGCCGGCGCGGCGACCTGGCGCACGCGCCGCGGCGCCGACGGCACGCTCGAGCCGTTCAGCTACCAGCTCGATCTGTGCGGCCACGACGCCGCCGGCCGCCGCATGCACCTGGCGCTCGACCTCGAGACGCACAAACCACCAATGCCGGTCGGCGGCGCCGAGGCGGGCGGCGTCAAGACCTGCATGGGCCAGTACGGCACCCACTCCTACTTTCAGAGCGATGTGCACTTCCGCGGCACGCTCGCCTGGGGCGACACGCACGAGGAGGTCGAGGGCGACGCGGGCTGGATCGACCGACAGTGGACGCCCCGCCACCTCGGCGTGCACAGCGACCGGCGCAACAGCGGCTATCGCCACGAGTGGCGCCAGCTGCACCTCGACAACGGCATGGAGATGAGCGTCTGGCTGCACCTCGACCGCCATCGCCACAACCGCCCGATCCCCTTCTCCGGCGCGACGCTGGCGACCCCCGACGGCCGCACCCTGAGCACCACCGAGTTCAGCATCGAACGCCAAACGTTCGTGCGCGACCCGGGCCACGTGCGGCCGCAGTATCCTCTGAACCGCGGCGCCGGCTGGTTCGCCGATCGCTACCGCCTGCTCATCCCCGCCTGGGAGATGGATCTCGAATCGACGCCGCTGGTGCCGCACCCCGCGCACCTGTTCCCGATCGAGTACTGGAGCGGTCCGACGCGCATCGCCGGCCGCGTCGGCGAGCGCAGCCTGACCGGGTTCGGCTTCCACGAGCGCACGCACGTCTTCGCGCGCGACTTCGAACTGGTCGACGTGCTGCGCGACAGTCTGCGCCACCTGCCGGCCGCGGCGCTGCCGGCCGGCGCCGCCAGCCCGCTGGCGCTCGCCAATCAGGCCTGGGAGGTCGACGCCTTCCTCAGCCACGGCGGCCGCGCCGCGGCGCGCCAGCACCTGCGAACGCGGCTGCGGCCGCAGCTCGAACGGCTGGCCGAACCGCACCGCGCGCACGTGCTGCAGGTGCTGGCGGACCTCGACGCGGTCCTGGCTTGACGAAGCCCCTGGCTTGACGAAGCCCCTGGCGCGGCGGCGCCGCGCCCTCCAGCCCTACGTGCCGCCCACTTCGGCGAACATCTCGATCGACGGCTGGCCGGCGAGCATCGGGCCGAGGGTGCCGAAGAGCTGCTGGATGCGCGCGCTGGTGCCGTGCGTATCGAGCGCCGCCTGATCAACGTACTGTTCGTACATCATCAGCGTCGTCGGGTCGCCGATGGCGCGGTGCAGGACATAGCGGCGCGTGCCGGGCTCGTTGGCGCGCACGTAGTCGATCATCTCCGTCAGGGCGCGCTCCGCGTCGCCCTCTTTGCCGGCCTGGATCTGCATCTTCGCAATGACAGTGAGCATGTCCGCGCTTCCCCCGTGCGGTCGCCTTAGCCGCCCCGGGCGGATGGCGCAATGCGCGCGGCGCTGGGCTGGAGACCGGCGGCGCAATCTAGGATAACGGGCGGACACTCTGCGAAAGGATCGGAACGCACATGGGACTACTCGACGGCAAGGTGGCGATCGTGACCGGCGCGGGACGCGGGCTCGGGCGTGAGGACGCGCTGGCGCTGGGCGCGGCGGGCGCCAAGGTCATCGTCAACGACATCGGCGTCTCGGTCGGCGGCGAAGGCGCCGACCAGAGCCCGGCGGCGGAAGTCGTCGCCGAGATCAAGCGCCGCGGCGGCGAGGCGCTGGTCAACTACGCCGACATCGCCAACTGGCACGCGGCCAAGGGCGTCATCGACCTCGCCTACGACACCTGGGGGCGGCTCGACATCCTGGTGAACAATGCCGGCGTGTTGCGCGACCGCATGAGCTTCAACATGGCCGAGGACGAGTTCGACCTGGTGATGAAGGTCCACTGCAAGGGGCACTTCGCCATGACCCGGCACGCCTGCGCGCGCTGGCGCGAGGCCGCCAAGCAGTCGGGCAGCACCTACGGCCGGGTGATCAACACCTCGTCCGAAGCGGGGCTGATGGGCTCGGCCGGCAACAGCAACTACGCCATGGCCAAGGCGGCGATCGCGGCGCTGACGATCAGCATCGGCCGCGAAATGGGCAAGTACGGCGTCACCGCCAACTTCATCGCCCCGCGCGCCCGCACGCGCATGACCGAAACGATGCCCAATGCCTCGATGTTCGCCAAGCCCGAGGCCGGCTTCGACGCCTTCCATCCCGCCTGGCCGGCGCAGCTGGTGGTCTTCCTCGCCAGCGAAGCGGCCGGCGACCTCAACGGCCAGGGCTTCATCGTCTGGGGCGGCGAGGTGATGCTGGTGGCGGGCTGGCACATCCTCTCGCAGATCAGCAAGCCGAGCGCGGCGTTCACCGCCGAGGACCTGGTGGCGCGCAAGGACGAGCTGTTCGGCGCCCACCCGCGCCAGCCCGGCTACATGTGATCGGACGGGGGGCGCGGCGCCGCCGCGCCCCCCGTCACCCGCACGCCTGGGTGATGGCGATGTGACGCGGCTGCGCGCGCACCCGCGCCAGCCAGGCGACGACGGCCGGATAGGGGGCGAGGTCGAAGCCGCCCTCGTCGGCAACGTGCGTGTAGGCATACAGCGCGATGTCGGCGACGCTGTAGCGCTCGGCGACGAAGTAGGCGCGCCCCCGCAGGTGCTGCTCCATGACGGCGAGCGCCGCGTGCCCGTTGGCGCGCTTGCCGTCGAGTTGGGCGCGCCGCTTGGGCGTGAGCTGGTCGTGCGTGAGCCAGTAGCGCACGGTGGCGATGTTTGGTTCGTGGCTGTACTGCTCGAAGAACATCCACTGCAGAACCTGGGCGCGCGCCAGGCGCTCGGCGGGAAGCAGGGCGGTGCCATCGGCCAGATAGCAACAGATCGCGTTCGACTCCGGCAGGAAGACCCCCGGCGCAACCTCCAGCGTCGGGATGCGGCCGTTCGGGTTCTTCGCCAGGAAGTCGGCGGTGCGCGTCTCGCCGCGGTCGATGTCGAGCTCGATGCGCTCGAACGGCACCGCCAGTTGGGTCAGCAGCAGGCGGACTTTGTAGCCGTTCCCCGAAGACAGGTAGTCGTACAGTCGCAGCATGGCGCCCTCCGTGTCGCACGCACCCTGCGCGACGCCGCGACGGCAGACAAGGCCGTCATTTCGCCCGCCGTGGAACGCCCTGCTAGAGCGGCGCCATGCAGCTCGACGCATGGCGCCACGGCGGCCGCACGTGGCACTGGAACGAACACGAGATCTTCTACCGCGACGACGGCGCCGGACCGGTGCTGCTGTGCCTGCACGGCTTTCCGAGCGCGTCGTGGGACTGGCACCGCCTGTGGCCTTCGCTCACGGCGCGCTTCCGCGTCGTCGCGCCGGACATGCTCGGCTTTGGCCTCTCGGCCAAACCGCGCGGCCACGCCTACTCGCTGCGCGAGCAGGCGACGCTGCACGAGGCGCTCTGCGCCGCCGTCGGCCTCGGACGCGTGCACCTGCTGGCGCACGATTACGGCGTCAGCGTCGCGCAGGAACTGCTGGCGCGCCAGGTGGAGGGCCGCGGTGCGCTGCGCGTCGACTCTATCTGCTTTCTGAACGGCGGCCTGTTCCCCGAGTTGCACCGCGCCCGCCTGGTGCAGAGGCTGCTGCACTCGCCGCTCGGCGCGCTGCTCGGACGGCTGATGAACGAGCGCGGCTTCAGCCGCAGCTTCGCCGCCGTCTTCGGCCCGCGCACGCAACCCAGCGCCGCCGAGCTGCATACGGTGTGGCTGCTGAACGCCCACAACGACGGGCCGCGCGTCGCCCATCGCGTCATCCGCTACATCGCCGAGCGGCGTCGCTACCGCGAGCGCTGGGTCGGCGCCCTGCAGCACGCCGGCATCCCACTGCGCTTCGTCAACGGCCCCGAGGACCCAGTCTCCGGTCGCCACATGGCCGAACGCTACCGGCAGCTGGTGCCGAACGCGGATGTGGTCCTGCTCGACGGCATCGGCCATTACCCGCAGCTGGAAGCGCCGGAGGCGGTGCTGGCGGCCTACCTGGAGTTCGCAGAACGCGTTGGGGCGACGACCGTGGCGGGCACGGCGCCGCCGCGCCGCATCTGACAGGGCGCGGCGGTCGCCGCGCCCGCCACTTGCCGGAGCGGATGCGGGCCCCCGAAACGGCGACGCCCCGGACACCGTCTGGTGTCCGGGGCGCCGGAGCTACCCGTTACGCCTGAGCCTCAGTCCGCTCAGGTCATCTTCGCCAAGTCAGGTC
>Ga0163144_10000375_pt1 | contig 102948 bp, 80 predicted proteins | sample OliLak19BULKMAT1_FD_123175 | JGI IMG/M metagenome (GOLD analysis project Ga0163144, IMG submission 123175) | Freshwater microbial mat bacterial communities from Lake Vanda, McMurdo Dry Valleys, Antarctica - Oligotrophic Lake LV.19.BULKMAT1 | ecosystem: Environmental > Aquatic > Freshwater >...
ATATTTTTTCCATTGTTCGGATCTTAACGAAATGAAAATGGGAATTTTGAAAATACGAATCCGTTTTAATAAAAGAGAAATGAAATTTGATTTTTTGTTTAAAAGAACGAAAGATTTATCTTCGCCCATTCGAAGACTTTTTCCACCCACTAACAATAAAAAATATACTTTAGTGTTTATGGGATTCATCTATGCATCCCTTTGACCATTCTGAACTGCCATCAATATAATATTCTTTTTTCCAAATTGGCACTTCATGTTTGACTCGATCAATAATATATCTATTTGCTGAGTACGCTTCATCCCTATGGACAGAACCCGTCGTAACGATAACGGCAATTTCTTGGAGATTAACTTTACCAAGTCTATGTTTACAATCAGAGAAAACTAAATCCCATTTTGTCTGTGCGTCTTTTAGAATATCACTGATCATTTGGTCTGCCATTTCTGCATAGGCATCGTATTCTAAATGTGTGACCGACTTCCCTTCGTTTATATTTCGGACAATACCAACAAAGATCACATAACCACCCATTTGGGGGAGGTCTGGTGACTCTGTGGGTAAAGTTAAAATATCTTCGGTAATAAATTTAAGTGAATGGTTCATGCCAATTAACCTCCGCTTGATGGAGGTAAAATAGCTATAATCGCTCCGTCTTGAATTTTATCTGAATCATTTACTATGATTTGATTTAATGAGACCCGGCTAATGCGGATTATTTCTTTCGCATTTGGGTTATTGGATACCATAAAATTTTTGAATTCACTTACAGTAATAATATTTTCTAATTCAATTTCTTGTTGGCTAGGGAAAAAATCGCGAAGTCCAGCAAAACATAAAATTTTAACCTTCATTTACCCACCTATATATTTCATAGAAAGTTCTGATCCGGTGAAATAATTTTTTTTAGTTTTCATCGCATTATTTAATACTTGTTCTACATCATTTTTTTCATTAGGTAAATCAAAAGAGGTTTGATCACTGAGACAACCGTAAATTTTTCCATAGGAATCCATTCTCAAACGATTGCAAGAATCACAAAATGGTTCTGTATGGTTGGCAATCATTCCAAAAATATATCCTTCGCTTGTTTTAAAATAATTTGCTGTAGAATTTGAATCAGTGGGGATAGGTCCAAATTGAAACTTTGTAGATATAATTGATCTGATATCACTAGCAGAAAAAAAATATTCATGATGGGAATTTTGAAGTGGGCCCATTTTCATAAATTCAAGAAATCTGATCGGGATTTTTCTTTCACCTGACCATTGCAATATGGGTAAAATTTCGTGTTCATTATAGCCATTTAATACTGTACAATTGATTTTGACTTCAAGACCCAATTGTTTGGCTTTTTCGATTCGCAATAATAGATCTGAAATGATAAATTTACGATCACTCAACCTTTCAAAATTTGATTGTGAAAAACTATCCATAGAAAAATTGATTCGTTTCAGTCCGGCCTCTTTCATTTTGAATAATAAATTTTCCTCAAAGAACCCATTAGAAGTTAAGGCAATGTCGTTGATTCCGAGTTTTATTAAAGTTTGAATTAGTTGAAAAAGATCTTTATGTAAAGTCGGCTCCCCGCCTGTTAGGTGAACTTCCTTAATTTGAATATGAGGGATTAATAATTTTACTTTTGTCTCTAAAACTTCAGGGGTAAGGAAATGATAATGATTAGTATCCACATCAGATTTAAATTTGTTTTTGGGAGCACAATAGACGCAGGCAAAATTACAATGAGAAAGGATACTAATTCGTAAGACTTCGAATTTTCTTGTTATCTCATTCATTGTATAGTCTAAATTATTAGAATGTAAGTTAATGAAAACAAAAATAGAGAAAATTCTATAGTTAACAATTTATTCTTGCTCGTTTATTCTAAGGCTGTTCACTTTTCATATATGAGTTCCATCGAAGAGACTTTTTTCAGTAGACAGGTTTTAGTCCCTGAAATCGGCACTGAAGGTCAAAAGAAATGGAGCGATTCATCGGTTCTCGTCATAGGTCTTGGGGGACTCGGTTGCCCTTCCGTATTACAGTTGGCACTTTCTGGAATAGGTCGCATTGGGCTCGTAGATTTTGACAAAGTAGAACTTACAAATTTACATCGCCAAACATTGTTTACTCATTCCGATATAGGTAATTTTAAAACCGAAGTTGTTTCAAGAGTTATATCGGAAAAATGTCCTTGGATCAAATTAGAAAAATTTACAGAACTGATTTCAGATTCTACTGATTTGCAATTATTTGATTCATGGGATATTGTATTGGATTGTACGGATTCGATATCCTCAAAGTATTTGATCAATCAATACTGTATCCAAAAATCAATTCCTCTCGTTTCTGCTTCCGTGTTTAGAACCAGTGGACAATTCGGAATTTTTTCAAAGGAAGGGAAGCCATGTTATCGTTGTTTGTATCCAAATTTAGAAGAAGGTGATTTATTAAATTGTAATATTGGCGGTATCCTTGGTATACAAGCAACGCTCGCAGGAACTTACCAAGCATCTTTAGCTTTACAATACTTATTAAATCCTGGAACCACTAACACTGATTTAGTGTATTTTATGGAATGGAATCCACTTTTGTTATTCCAATCAAAAATAATTCCAAATCCCAATTGTCCCGTTTGTTCTTCAGAAAAGAAGGACTATTCTGAAAAATCAACAAATAAAACTAATGAAATGAGTATCGAAGATTTCGATCAGATAAGAAATCAAAAAAATATTTTATTCTTAGATGTTCGCGAATCAGAAGAAACATCTCATTCAAATATAGATGGGGCTATATCCTTTCCTTTGTCTGGTCTCGAAGAGGGAAAAATGCCAAAGGTCGCTGACCACCAAATGATTGTTTGCATTTGTGAATCAGGGGTTCGTTCAAAAATTGCACTTAAATATTTCAATACCAAAGTGCAAAAATTTTCGATCATAGGTGGAAGACGAGCTTATGTAAATTTTTACCAGCAAAAATCCTAAATTATGCTTTCGATAACGACACCATAAGCCCACTAAATGCAGCATTGCCAGACAATTCATCGATAACTTTGTCATCTGTTAGATCATTGATGCTAACACCAGAATTTTCTGTTGCTACTTTCTGATTTGTACCAATGCGATTATGACCAAACCCATGTGGGATACTCACGACGCCTTTCATAAGTTCTGTGGTAACTTCAGCTGGAATTTGAATTTTTCCTACATTTGATTCTACGATTACTATATCTTCATTACTTAATCCAAGTTCGGCGGCATCTTCGGGATGAATCATAATCGTACATCTAGCTTTTCCTGTCATTAATTTCGGTAAATTGTGCATCCAGGAATTATTGCTACGTAGATGTCTACGGCCAATAAGTAAAAAGTTTAATTTATCGTTTGTTAGTTGAATTCTTTCCTGTAGTTTTTTTGCGAGACGAGGAAGATCATTTAATATCACTTCTGGAATTAAACAAATCTTTTTATCCTTGGTATACAAACGTGCAGGAAAACTAGGTTCAAGTGGACCGAGATCTACTCCGTGTGGACTATTTTTTAATAGTTCCAAACTCATCTCGCCTTGTTTGTTTCCTTTGGAACCATAAGGACCAGATTTCAAAGCATGGTCGAGTATGCTCGCCGGAGTTAGTTTTGTTTTTATAATTTCACTTGGTAGATTTTTTTTTGAACGAACCAATTCTAATCGTTTTGCCAGATCAGAAAAAATTTCCCAATCATGTAACATACCTTCTTCGGGTTCAAAAAGAGCTTGGTTGTATCGTGTTGTGTTTCTAACCGCAAATACATTAAAGATTAGATCGTAGTGATCATGTTCAAGAGCTGAAGTAGGGGGTAATATATAGTGAGCATGTTTTGTGCTTTCATTTAAATAAAAATCGACACTGACCATAAAATCTAAATTGGATAAAGCTAAATCTAGTTTTTTACCGTTCGGAGTAGATAAAACGGGATTTCCTGCAGATGTGATAAGCGCTCTAATTTTTCCATCACCTTCGACTAATATTTCTTCAGCCAATGTAGATACGGGCAATTCATCACTGAACTCTGGTAACTTTCGAACTCTCGACTGGTACGTGTTAAAACTCCCTGGTGATGATCGCATAACGGACCCTTCACCAACTAAATCAACAGCGGGAAGTGTAAACATAGCACCACCTTTTTTGTCCAAATTTCCAGTGACAATATTAATCAAATTGATTAGCCATTGGCATAAAGCGCCAAATTCTTGCGTTGATACTCCTACGCGGCCATAACAAACTGCAGTCTTGGCATTTGAAAATTCCGTCGCGATTCTATGAATGGTATTTGATGGTATGCCTGTAATATGTGTTATAGTTTCTGGAGCATAGTCCTTGCAAATATTTTTGAGAACTTGGACATCCTCATCTTTCACAAGATTGTTTGGTTTTGTCAAATTTTCTTCAAATAGGACATGAAGAATTGCTAAGAGAAAAAAAGCATCTGTTCCCGGTTTAATGAATATATGTTCATCGGCGTGCATTGCCGTTTCCGATTTACGAGGGTCTACAACTATATACTTTCCTCGCCTTTCTTGAATCGCTTTCAGTCTTTTTTTGACATCGGGAACACTCATTAAGCTACCGTTAGATGCAAATGGATTGCCACCTAAAATCAAAAAATATTCTGTATGATCAATGTCTGGTATCGGAACCAAAAGTTGGTGTCCAAACATTAAATAAGATAATAATTGATGAGGAAGTTGATCAACTGATGTAGCTGAAAAATTATTTTTTGTTTTTAATTTGCCAGCGAATCTTTGGCCAAATAACATTGAACCATAATTATGTACTGTGGGATTTCCATTATAAACGGCGACAGCGTCATTGCCATATGACTCTTGTATGGCGACGAGCTTGGTAGCGATATCGGATAAGGCTTCAACCCAGGATACAGATACCCAATTTTGATTTGTCCGTTTGATGGGAAATTTAATTCTATCGGGGTCTTGGTATAAACTTTTTAATTCTGGCCCCTTAGGGCAAATATGACCTCGGCTAAACTTATCTTCTGGATCACCTTTGAAGCCATGAATGACTCCATCTTTGATTTCGATCTGAAGCCCACACATTGCTTCGCATAAATTGCAAGACCTGAAATGTATATGATCCATGATTCGCTCCTAAGATGATAATCTTAGGAGGAACCAAAGGACTATGACAAGTGCAAATTTTAATAATTTAGTATAAAAATCCTTTTGAAACCTTTATACTGCAGTTTTTGCAATTACCAAATTTCCATCTTTTTCAAGTGAAGGTAAAATTTTACCAAGTTCTGTGTTCACTTCTTCTTCTTCCGCCATAGAGAATCGTATTAACAATGCAAAGACGGCAGATACTGTCACGGTCGCACCAATGATAAATAATGCATTTTGGTATGTAAGGTCGCCTCTAAATAAAAATCCAGCAGAGACGGCACCAGCATTTCCACCTGCTCCGACAATCCCAGATACAGCTCCTATCGCCTTTTTGTTGATAAACGGAACCACTGAAAAGGTAGCACCTTCCGACATTTGCACAAACAAACTAAAGACGATCATAGATGAAATTGCTAATATCAAGGTATTCATTTGTGAGAAAAGGATTAAACATATACCTTCTCCAGCGAGCGCGATAGCTAACCAAACAACTCTTCCGCGAAGACCCCATTTGATTCCAAATTTATCGCCAAAGGCTCCGCCCAAAGTTCTGGCAAATAAATTCATAAGTCCAAATAAACCAGCAATTAAACCAGCCGTTGCGGGAGTAAGTTTAAACTGATCCACATAATACAAGGCTGCGATGTTGTTGATTGTTAGTTCGATACCAAAACAAGCACCATAAGCCAAAAATAATAACCATACGCGCGGATCTTTGACAACCATGATAAAATTGCTTAATGAATTTTTCTTTCCACCCTGGAACGTAGGGTAGGTTTCTTTGATGTCTTTAAAATTTCCACCAGGCGTATCTTGCGTTCCATAATAATATATGATTCCCATTATGAACAATGCTGCACCTGGAATGATCATTGCGTATCGCCAAGAGAGTCCAGTTGTGAAACCAAAGGCTACAAAAAATCCAAAGATCATCGGCATAACCATTTGTGTTACACCACCACCTAAGTTTCCCCAGCCGGCAGTTGTTGCATTTGCAGTGCCAATTATATTTGGGGCAAACATGACTGAAGTATGATATTGTGTAATAACAAAAGAGGCTCCAATGGCACCTATTGCTAATCGAAATAGTAAAAAGGAAGTATAACTATCAGCCAGTCCGATCGTCATTACAGGAATCGAACCCAATACCAATAACACTGAATATGCGATTCGCGGACCAATTTTATCGCATAACCAACCAATGAGTAGTCGCATAAGTATTGTGATAGCAACGGATGCTATAATAATATTTCCAACTTGGGCTTTTGTTAATGATAGCTCATCGCGCACATAAACCATTAGGGGGGCAATTCCGAACCAGCCAAAAAAACACAAAAAGAAGGCAATCCATGTTAGATGGAAAGTGCGCATTTGTGGCGTAGTGAAATTAAATAATTCAATTTTTGTTGCTTTCGCATGTGGTGTAATCGTCACGGGGTGTTTACTCCTATTGCTGATTAAACTTGCAAAAAGCGTACCAAAATGCAAAATCACCTAAAATGCATCAAAAGGCCTTTAAAATGAGCTATATTTCACCTATTGATTAGGACTTGTTCTTAATTTGCATAAAAAGAAATAGAAGTGTTTAGATTTCGTACAGTTTTAACTAAAGAATTGGCTTACCAAGGGAGATATTGAATGATTTCTCCTTCATTTAAGGTTGTTTTATGATCAGGAAAGATTCCCAGACCATCTGAATGTAGGCCTGCGCGAATATCTCCACTTCCATTGAAAGTAACGGGTGTCAAATATGTAGTTTCGTTTATCTCGTATTTAACGGGGAAAAATTCTGTGAGTGAATTCTTTTTTGTTTTGGTTTTTGACAAAGGCAATTTTAAGATGGGTGCTTGCTTTTGTCCTGAAATTTTTCTTAGAAAAGGTTCTAGAAAAATCCTAGCGCAAGTTTGAACACTAAATGGGTTACCAGGTAGCCCAAATACAACAGTATCATTTTTTTTTCCGAACCAAATTGGTTTTCCAGGTTTAATGCCTGTTTTATGAAAAATTAATTTGACATCTAATTTTTGTAAGATGGAAGGAACTAAATCCATTGTACCCATGGAAACGCCGCCAGATAAAATTAAAATATCAGATTCCAGTCCTACATTGATTTTCATTGTTAATAATTCTATATCATCTTGGACAAGAGAAGTTTTGAATGGGGCAATATTGTACTTTGCTAAAATAGATGTGATCGTATGAGAATTTGAATCTCGAATTTGATAGGGTAGTGGAATTTCTCCCAGGGATATCACTTCATTGCCCGTTGATATAATGTTTATAATAGGGAGTTTCGCTACTCTCATTTGACTGATTCCGAGTGATGCCAAAAGAGATATTTCTGAAGTAAAAATAGATTGGCCTGCATCCATTACGAGTGTCCCTTTCGGAACATCTTCACCTTGTTTGGCGATATTGGTCCATGGTTTGATTTCTGCTGGATGGAATTTTACTTTTTTGGCGCCATTCATTTCTATTAAATGAGAGTCCTCTATTTTGATCACAGCATCAAGTCCAGAAGGAACGGGTGCGCCTGTCATGATTCGAATCACATTCTCATTTGGTTCTAAAGAAATACTCTTTCCTGCGGCTAATTCTCGTTCATAGACAAATTCATGATTTTGAATATAGTCTTGTGTACGAATTGCAAATCCGTCCATAGCAGATCTGTTAAACGGAGGGTAATCGCGATCTGAAATTATACACTCTGTTAGGACTCTACCTCTTGCCTGCGATAAAGAAATCAATTCCTCGGGAATTTGTTTGGCATTTTGAAGAATTAATTCTAAGGCTTCCGGATAAGAAATCAATGTCCTTCGCCTCGCATCATTTTTTTTGCATGAAAGATGGCAGGTAAAATAGCACTCACACTTTCTTTAGCACCGTTTGTGCTACCAGGTACGCTAACGATCAGAGTTTTACCAATTGTTCCCGCAATGGATCTGGATAACATAGCAAAGGGAGTTCTTTCTTGCCCAAAGGCGCGCATCGTTTCCGAAATACCAGGAATTTCTTTGTCAAACAGAGACTTCAAAGTATCTGTCGTATTGTCTCTTGGACCGAGGCCCGTTCCACCAGTTGTAATGATTAGATCGATTTTTTCCTTTGACCATGTAACTATGGTATTGCGGATATCTTCTGGTTCGTCTGGAACAATTTTTATTTCTTTGACTTCGACCTCTTCGGATAATAATAGTTCTGCGATAGCTTTCCCCGAACCATCTTCTTTTTTACCTGAGAAACAAGAATCAGAACAAATTAGGATTTTAGCATTTGATCCTTTGGCAAATTTGGCAATCTGTGTATCTGTTTTTCCGCCTTTTTTATCGAGGAGTTTTATAGATGAAATTTCTAAAGTTTTATCGATGGGTTTTAATAGATCATAAATCACTAATGCGGCCACTGAGACACCAGTTAAGGTTTCCATTTCAATCCCTGTTTTGCCGATAGATTTTGCCCCCGCGAGTATACGAATCGCATTTTTATTTTCTATGATTTCAAATTGTATCGAAAACGAATCAATAGGTACTGGATGGCAATGGGGTATGAGTTCTGCTGTCTTCTTGGCACCTAACAAAGCAGCAGCCTTGGCTACACCAAACAAATCTCCCTTAGGAAGATTATTTTCTTTAACTCTTTGTATGGTCTCCCCAGTGCAATAGACAAAGCCTTCCGCTTCGGCAGATCGTAAGGTGGTTTTTTTTCCTGTAATATCATTCATCCCTATCCCTTATAAGGGTTGCAAGAGAGACGAATAGTCATTTTTCAATTTTTCCATTTCAGAATAAAATCCGACAATTTTGCCAATGACGATGATCGCTGGGGATTTGACTTGATTTTCCATGAGTATGGATTCTATGTTGTTCAGATTTCCCACAAAAACACGTTCATTGATCAGAGTGGCATTTTGTATGATGGCTATTTTTGTATCACATGGATTTCCTGCAGACAAAAGTTCATTTACGATTAGGCTAATGGAATTAAGCCCCATATAAACAATGATAGTTTTTCCTTCGCAAATTAACTTTTTGAATCCTTCTGCATTTGTACCGTCTTTTTTATGACCTGATACAATAAGAATTTCGCGCGCATAATCTCTATGTGTGAGGGGGAAGCCAAGGGATGATGCCACTCCCGATGCCGTAGTGATTCCAGCGATGATTTCACATTGGATACCGTTTTCTAAAAGCGATGCATATTCTTCGCCGACTCGACCAAATACGGATGGATCTCCTCCCTTCAACCGAGCAACTATTTTATGTTCGGCGGCAGCCAGAATTAATTGTGTGTTGATATTTTCTTGCAAACAACTGTGAACTCCAAGCCTTTTTCCTACATATACCAATTGCGCTTTTTTTCTACAAACTCCCAAAATTCGAGGAGATACTAAATCATCATAGAAAACTATATCAGCTTTTCTTAATATTTTCAAGGCTTTGATCGTTAATAGTTCAGGATCACCAGGACCTGCACCTACTAGGTAAACTTTCCCTTTGTTTTCGTATAATGAATTCATAATATTAATCAATATTTGTTTATCATATTTGCAAATAATTATATTTCTAAATAAACGAAGCCATTCTCAACTAATACCGGATATGTGTTTATCTTATATTTTTCACCACTCAAACATTCTCCACTTGTGAGCGAAAAATTGCGCTTATGTAGAGGGCAAACGATTTTGGGATCTCCATTCGTATCACCCAAAAATCCTCTAGAGAGGACCATATCACCAGTATGAGGGCAGGCATTATCGCAAGCATACCATTCGTTTCTAGACTGAAAAAAGAAGATCGCAATTTGTTTTTCCCCGACTTTCGCAGTGACCCCACCTTCTGCTTCAAAGTCTGTAATTGGCCCAATCAAAATTTTATTTTTTATATTTGTTTGCATATGATTTGATCCTTTATGATTTTACCAGCTGATCTGAAACCCAATCAGCAGGTCGAATTTGACCTCTCTCTTCAATGAATTTGATATTTGGATCTGTATCTGAAGCATTTATAAAATGTTTAAATTTCTTTTGTTTTTCAGGATCATCCACTACATCTTTCCATTCACATAAATAAGTATTCACAAGTGAATTCATTTCTTCTTCTAGTTGTGAGTTTATCCCCAAACGATCGTTAATGACTACATCCTTTAGATATTCAATTCCACCTTCCAATTGTTCGAGCCAAGTGGATGTTCGCATTAATTTATCTGCGGTGCGAATGTAAAACATCATATAACGGTCGATATATTTGATACAAGTGTCTTCGTCTAAGTCTTCTGCAAAGAGTAGTGCATGTTTTGGATTCACTCCACCATTCCCACCAATGTACAAATTCCAACCTCGTTCTGTCGCTATAATACCAAAGTCTTTTCCTCTTGCTTCCGCGCATTCTCTGATACAACCAGAGACACCGCACTTAAGTTTATGCGGTGCTCGTATGCCTCTATATCGTTCTTCAAGCTTGATCGCAAAAGATGTGCTATCTTGGACGCCAAAACGACACCATGTTGAGCCAACACAACTTTTTACAGTTCGCATTGCTTTACCATAGGCATGGCCACTTTCAAAACCAGAATCGATCAAATCTTTCCAAATCAATGGAAGTTGGTCAATTCTCGCTCCAAGCAAATCGATTCTCTGTCCACCGGTAATTTTACAGTACAAATTGTACTTTTTTGCTACATCACCTATCGCAATAAGTTTGTCAGGTGTGATTTCGCCACCTGGTATTCTTGGGACAACGGAATACGTGCCACCTCTCTGGATATTCGCTAAATACTTATCATTGGTATCTTGTATTTCTCTATGTTTAAGTATGGGTTCATTCCAAATACTAGCAATTATAGAGGCGACAGCTGGTTTACAAACTTCACATCCATTTCCGCGTCCGATTTCTTTAATCACATCTGGAAAACTTTTTAAAGATTTAACTTTGATTACCTGAAATAATTCTTTACGAGAATATTTGAAATGTTCACACAAATATTCTGTAACTACTTTTCCTTGTAGTTTTAATTCTGCTTTTAAAATGGAAGTTACTTGCGGCAAACATCCACCACAGCCACTGCCAGCCTTGGAACAGTTTTTAACGCTTGTAATGTCATAACATTCCTTATCGCGAATGGCTGATAGAATGTCACCCTTTGAAACATTATTGCAGGAACAAATTTTAGCTTCCTCTGGCAATGAATCGGCACCGAACAAATTTTCAGAAGATACGGAACCGACAATCAAAGTCTCTGGTTCTTCTGGAAGTTCAATTTTATTTAGATAGAAAGATAATAAATTTCCATACGCTTTTGCATCACCAACAAGAATTCCACCTAACAAATATTTTCCGTCGGGTGAGATGACCAATTTTTTATATACACCACTTCTCGGATTTTTAAATACAATCGGGATATGTTCTTTTTCACCAAGGGCATCACCGAATGATGCGACTTCAACGCCAATGAGTTTAAGTTTTGTAGATAAGTCCGAGCCAACGTAAACTTTTGGTTTGTTGCCAGGACTACAAAGGTTAAATGCCAATGTATCAGCCATTTCATAACCCGGAGCTACGAGTCCATAAATAAAATTTCTATGCAAAGCGACTTCGCCTAATGCGTATATTCCGTAGACATTTGTTCCCATTCCATCGTCGACTATGATTCCACCTCTCTCGCCAACGGCAATTCCTGCAAGTCTTGCAAGTTCATCTCTTGGTCTAATCCCCGCTGATACGATGAGCATATCGAATTTCAGGCTTCCCCCATCCTTAAATTCGAAACCTTCGATTTTTGATGTACCTAATACTTTTTCCGTTTGTTTGTTTAAATGAATTTCAACACCGATCTCTTCAATTTTAGCTTTTAGAATGGATGCGCCACCTTCATCTAATTGCCTTGGCATGAGCCTTGGTGCAAATTCGACTACATGCGTTTCTTTACCCAAATCTACTAAAGCCTTTGCAGCCTCTAAGCCAAGAAGTCCACCACCTAATACGGCGGCTTTCTTTATTTTTTTACCATATTCTAATGTTTGTTCTAAATCTTCGATGGTTCTATAAACAAAAACACCTTCTTTATTTAGACCTTCTAAGGGTGGGACGAAAGGAGAAGATCCAGTGGCAAAAATTAATTCATCAAATTCTAATTCTGTGCCTAAGTTTGTTATTAATTTTCTTTTTATTGTATCTATAGAGATGGCAGGCTCGGATAACAAAAGTTTGATACCATTACTTCTATACCAATCAGGGGCGCACAAATATAGGGAATCGGCAGACTTATCAGTGAAATATTCAGAGAGATGAACTCGATCGTAAGCTCTTCGTGGCTCTTCACCAAGGACAGTAATTTCAAATTTATCCGTCCCACCAAACTCGACCAATTTTTCGCAAAAACGGTGACCAACCATACCGTTCCCTATGACCACTAACTTTCGCTTTATCATTTCAATTCTCCCCTACAATGCCAAACAATCTTCCTACATTATGCACGAAGTGTACCTACTTAGGGCATCTCGATTAAAAATGCACCGTTCTTGTGCTTTATTCTAGGAAATGGCTTCCCAACCGAGTTCTAGTTGGTTGATTTGTAAAAATTTTGCGGAACTAATTGTCCAAACTAAAAATATTTTAACTGAAGTAATCTTTATCCATCGCGTATTTTCGGTCATTCGTCCTATTATTTGGAGATTATGCTTAAATTATGGGCAATTGTTCTTGGCCAAAATTGCGATTAGCATATAATAATTAAATCAAAATGAAGAAATTGACTCCATATTCCTAAATAATTAAGCAATATTGCTATTATTTCAGCACATGGCATAGATTTTGCTGGTATATAGCGTGATTCCAACGGAAAATTTTGCTTCTACATGCTCTTATTGTGGCGTCGGTTGCGGTGTGCTCATAAGCAAAACCAATACAAATGAAATTTCTGTGACCGGTGACAAAGATCATCCAGCTAACAAAGGTTTACTCTGTTCAAAAGGTATGAATTTACATTACACTGTTATGGATACTTCGGACAGAGTTCTATATCCTTCCGTTCGTAAATTTAAAAATCAGAATTTGCGTCGTATTAGTTGGGATGAGGCATTGACTGGAATTTCACAAAAATTTAAGCAATTAATCAAAACCTATGGTCCAGACTCTGTCGGTTTCTATGTCTCTGGCCAATTATTAACAGAAGAATATTATATTATAAATAAGTTAATTAAAGGATTTATTGGCAGTAATAATATTGATACAAATTCAAGACTATGTATGAGTTCAGCTGTTGTTGGTTATAAGATGGCATTAGGTGAAGATAGTGTTCCCATTTCTTATGATGACATTGAACTCGCAGATTGTTTTTTGATAGCTGGGGCAAATCCAGCTTGGTGCCATCCAATTCTATTTAGGCGAATAGAAGCTCATAAAAGTAAAAATCCAAATATCAAAATTATAGTAGTTGATCCACGTCGCACAGATACATGCGAAGATGCAGATTTACATCTGCAAATTAATCCCGGTACAGATATATATTTATTTCATGCCATTGCCAAGTTGTTAGTTGATAATAATTGGATAGATGAAGATTTTATAAAGAAGTCGACTGAAGGTTTTGAGGAATTAAAAAACTTTCTAAATAATTTCAATTTAGATGAAGCATCAAAAATTTGTGGTATAGAGATAAATGATATTTTTTTGGCAGCAAAATATATAGGAAATGCGAATGGATTTCTGTCACTTTGGGCAATGGGTCTTAACCAAAGTGTAATCGGTGTTAATAAAAATTTAGCTTTGCTCAATCTATCATTGCTTACAGGAAAAATTGGCAAACCAGGCTCTGGTCCTTTTTCTTTGACTGGTCAACCAAATGCCATGGGTGGAAGAGAAGTTGGTGGATTGTGCAATCTGTTACCTGCACATAGAGACCTCGCAAATCCAGAGCATAGAAGTGAAGTTGCCAATTTTTGGGGAGTTGAATCCATACAAAGTAGTCCAGGCTTAAGTGCAGTCGAGATGTTTGAAAGTCTACGATCTGGAAAAATGAAAGGTATTTGGATCATTTGTACAAATCCGACAACAAGTATGCCTGATGCCAAGATGGTAGAACAAGGCTTACGTGAAGCTGAGCTGGTGGTTGTTCAAGATATCTCTATGAGTTCAGCAGCCATTCCGTATGCGGACTATGTATTACCTGCGGCGGGCTGGGCTGAAAAACAAGGGACTATGACAAACTCCGATAGAAGGGTCACTTATTTACCAAAAGTAATCAATCCACCGGGAGAGGCAATAGCAGATACTATCATCATAAAGAAGTTTGCTGAAAAAATGGGTTTTGGTAAATCATTTAATTATAATTCCGAAGAAGACGTCTTTTTGGAGCATTGTGCATTAACTAAGAATACACGGATAGATATTAGTGGTTTAGATTATTCTACATTAAAAGAGAAAAGATCTGTCCAATGGCCATATCCAGAAAAAAATCACGGGGGCACTCCGCGCCTTTTTTCAGATCAAATTTTTTATAGAGCCAATGGAAAGGCAAAGATTCATAGTGTTTTGCCAGAAGATACTTCCGAAAAGCCAAACGCCGAATTTCCCTTTGTTTTGACAACTGGTAGAATTCGTGACCAGTGGCATACAATGACCCGGACGGGAAAAGTTCAGAAACTCCTAGAGCATAAGTCGGAGCCTTATTTAGAAATACACCCAAATGATGCCACCAAACTCTCTATCAACGAAAATACCTTAGTAGATGTAAGTAATGAACGTGGGATTGTTAGGGTTCGCGCAAAAATTACAGACACCATCAAACAAGGCGTAGTATTTTTACCAATGCATTGGGGTCGCAAGAATCAAAATGATGAATCGAGATCAAATAACTTAACTAGTAAAAGTTATGATCCATTTTCAAAACAGCCTGGGTTTAAAAATTCCGCTGTTAATGTTAAGGCATACAAAAAAGAAAAAGAAAGAATTATCATAATTGGTGGAGGGAATAGTACTTACGCATTTATTAAAAATTATAAAACCTTGGCCCCCGATGATGAAATTACAGTGATTTGTAAAGAGGAAAACCCTCTTTACAATAGAATTTTACTTCCTGATCTTATCAGTGGTGAAAAAGAATTCCATGAATTAGCAAGCGCAAGTACAGAAGATATCAACTCTTGGAATATTAATTTACTCACATCGACGGCCGTTTTAGAAATACTTCCAGAATCCAAAAAAGTTAGGGATTCCAATGGTACATTGCATTCTTATAATAAACTAATATTAGCTACGGGAAGTTCTGCTCAAATCCCAAAATATATTGCCGAAGATACAGTAGGAGTCTTTAGCTTACGTGCCAAAAACGATGCGGATCGTATCAAAGGATTTTTTGTTCCTGATTCCCATGCTTTAATAGTTGGGGGCGGCTTGTTAGGTTTGGAATTGGCTGTTGCTCTTAAATCTTTGAATGTTAAAGTTACTATACTCGTTAGAACAAATCGATTGATGTCAAAACAATTGGACGAAGTCGGATGTGATATATTACGGGAAGAAATACAAAATCGCGATATAGAAATTTTATTTAATTCAGAAATTTCCAAAGTGAATGGGATTGGTCGTGTAACAACTGTCGAGTTAAAAGACGGAACTAAACTAAATCCCGATGGAATCGTCTATGCTATGGGTACAAGTCCAAATTTACATTTAACAAAAAATCTAAATATAGAAATTGGTGATGGCATAAAAGTAAACGATTTTTTACAAACGAATGATCCCGATATTTATGCGATAGGCGAAGTCGCTGAACATACGAGCGGTGTTTATGGAACAGTGCTGGCGGCAGAGGAGCAGGCATTTGTTGCGGCATCGCACATCTATGGTTATAAATTTCAAACTTATGGTGGCTCATTGCACTCTAACTTATTAAAAATCCCTGGATTAGAACTGGTTTCATTACGTCTCCCTGGAGTTCCATTGGAGAAACTAACAGATGAATATGAAGAAATACATTTTATAGACAGAAAAAATAGACGTTATAAAAAGTGTATCGTAAAGGGAGATAAGTTAGTCGCTGCCATTCTTATCGGTGATAAAGCAGAATTTATTGAATATAAGAATCTTATTTCAAGCGGAGTGGAATTAGGTGAAAAACGTTTTCAACTGTTAAGTGGCCGAGTGAATGCTATCGCACCGAAAGGAGCTATTGTGTGTTCTTGCAATTCCGTAGGAAAAGGGAATATAGAAGACGAAATTAAAGCTGGATGCAAAACATTAGAAATGATAACGACCAAAACTGGAGCTGGTGGTGGTTGTGGGAGTTGCCGACCTGAAATCAATCGTATCCTTAAGGAAAATCTACCTATTAAATAATTATTTTTTTATTACTTATGATTCATTTGGAATCTTTATCTTTATTTATACCAATGTCATGGAAGACTCTAAATTGAATCGGTGAATAAAATAACAATGTCCCAACTAACATTCCTAGTAAGAACCCAAATGGTAAACCGAAAGATATTACACTTACAAAGAGTGCAATAATAAAGTTTCGCCTTTCAGATATTAAATCTTTAATGAGTGAAACTAAGGAGATACCTTCAAATAAAAGGATAACACCTAAAATAGATAAAGGAAATGCATTCACCAAATAAAATAAACCATTCCCAAAAAATAAACCTAAGGAAAGAAAGATGGTTCCATAGATTATTACTGATCCGCCAGTTCTACCACCAAATGTATAATGACCAAGCATTCCGCCAGAACCATGACAACAAGGGATACCTCCAAATAAACTAGAAATCAGATTCAGAATGGAGTAAGTAATTCCAATTTTTTTGACTGTTATTTGTTTTTGCTCTGGGAATAGATCATTAGCAGTTTGTTTGGTGGCAAGGATTGAGTTTCCTAAAGATAATGGAATTTGTGGCAATGCCAATAGCAAAAATCCTGTAGATATTGATTCGATCGTTGGAATATTGAACTTTGGTAAATTTATACCGAAAGATATATCAATGTGTGATAGATTTGAGTTGGTACCAATTGCATAGATTATGCCAATTATGATTATGATAACAGAGACAGGAAATTTTCGATTATCTATGAGAAAAATTATAATTGTAAACGATAAGAAAGAAAGTAAATAGCCCTCTAAGCCTTTAGAAGGAATATATTCTTTGCAAGCTAACAGACAAAGACTAATTCCTAGTCCAAATTGTAACCCACGTACTACGGCCTTAGGAATGATTTTATTTAATTTATCCAATGCGCCCGTAATCGATAATAAAAACATAACAATGCCTATAGCGAGTCCTGCACCGAGCACAATAGACCCTGCAATTTTTTGTGTAATGACGATGGTTGCCACAGCTTTCAAAGGTTGGACGGGCATAGGTAATTTATAGATTAACCCAGTTAAAATTTGCAAACTTCCAAAAATGATAAAGACGCTAGTTGCCTCAAGTCCAGTGGCAAGAATCATTGCAATCAGCAGTGGTATATCAGTGCCTATATCACCAAAGGCACCTGACAATTCCTGGCGATTGAACTTTATCCCATCAAAATTAAACATGTAAACAAAGTAAGAAAATCCATTCCTCAGGGAAGAATAAATTTTAATCGAAATCTACTTTGCAATTATTCTTTTAAGATCTTTTTCAGCAATTCACGACTACCTAATATTTTCAATGTTGTAGCAAGGCCACCCATCATGGCACCAGCAATGCCAGGTGAGCCACCAGCGTCTGCTCCTGTTATATATAAGCCTTGGATAGGTGTAGCGATTTCAAACCATGGCGATTCTTTTTTGTCATACCGTTCTGGTACGCAAGCAAGCCCATATATTGCCCCATCAGGATGAGATGTAAAATGTTCATTCGTTAATGGAGTTGAAACTTCAATGTACTCCACAATATTTTTAAAGCCAGGAAATCTTTTATCAATCGTATCGACGACTGTATCAGAAATCTTTTTCTTGAAAGCCTCATATTCTTCACCCCTTTTTTTCCAAGGCAGGTCTTTCCATCGTTCAAATAACGCATAGTCGGTGAATGTAATCATGTCTGCTGTGTGGTGTTTCGCTTCTGGATCTTTTAAGCTCGGAAACGACATATATAGATTTCTGATTTCACCAAAATTTTCAAGCCATGAATTTCTTTCATTAAAATTCGCCTCATGGTCGTTTGATGCAAAAATCCAATGATTCTCACCTTTAAATCCCAGTGTAGCTGGACTTTCTGATAAACCCATATACACACAGATGCTAGTTGCCATTTTTTCTCGTTTATAGAAGTTTTTTAAATCATTTCGAAATGAAATTGGAACTGATTCGGGAAGTAGTTTCATATATGTTGGGTAGGCTCCCGCACAGGATACTATGATTGGAGCATAGAATTTGCGTTCATGTTTGTCACCCCTTAGAAATCTGGTGTTGACTCCGATGGCGGATCCGTTTTCTACAATAATTTCTGTTACCTCAGTTGTATCGAGGACAGCACCACCATTTGATTTGATAAGAGGTTCAACACTTTCGAAAATTTTTCCACCACCACCAACAGGATAAAAACCGCCGTTAAAGTAGTGAACAACGAGAGCCGCATGTGTTGCAAACAAACATTTGGAAGGTGGTAAACCATAATCTCCCCATTGAGATGCCAATATAGCTTTGATATCAGGATTTTTAAAATATGTATCCAAATAATCTTTCAATGTTTCGATATTTGGATCATCTAACTGAGATTTGAAAGCAGATAGGTCGGGAGTGCTTGATTTCATCATCATTGACTTACCAAATAGGGCAGCTGCTTTGTGAATGTCTTTGAAATATCTGGTGATGGATTCAGTCTCAGTTGGAAATTGAGAAATTAAGTCAGATTTAAATTTTTCTTCGTCGCCAAACAATTCAAATGTTCTGTTGGGATATACGAATTTTTCAAAAGGCTCAGCCATCTTCTGCCATAAAACACCTTTATTTGTGATTTTATCCATTAATATTCTGCTAAAACCTGTGGAATGCATATCACCAACATAATGAATTCCAACATCCCAATGGAATTTATTTTGTTTTCTGGCAAATGCATGAGTATATCCGCCTGCTTGGAAATGTTTTTCTATTACTAGAATTTTTTTATTTGCGTATTGTGATAATAAACTCGCTACGGTAAGGCTTCCCATTCCAGATCCAATACAGATCACATCATATTTATCGTTTAGAATTTCTTTTGGCATTGACATTTGTCCTTAGGCAATAATGTTAACAATGAATACATTGGTTAATGCCAATAATTACCCATAATGTAATAACTGTCAACATGAAAAAACCTAAAGAAAAACATCCATATCATCACGGGGATCTAAAAAAAGCTCTTGTTGAAGCGACAATACAGCTTTTAAAAGAAGACGGTTATCAATCCTTATCTCTTAGAAAAATTTCAAAACTGGCAGGCGTGTCACAAGCGGCACCCTATAGGCATTATAATGATTTGGAATCTCTGATAGCGGATGTGGCCTCTGAAGGATTTAAACTGCTTACTGACCAATTAAGTAAAATTAGGCGAAAGGCAAAATCAAATCCTTTGTTGCAATTTCGTGAATCTGGTCTTTCTTATGTTGAATTTGCTCTAACGAATCCCGATCTTTTCCAAATTATGTATGGCAATCAAATTCAAAATCATTCTGAGTATGAAACCCTCATTGCTGCAGAAGATGAACCCTTTGAAATTTTAAAAGAAATAATAACTGATTGCAAAAATGCAAAAATCATAAAAACAGCTGATATAGAAAAAACTTCAATAGCTGCATGGACTATGGTTCATGGAATCGCAGTTTTGTTACTCGGTAATCAAGTCATGTTTCGGAATTTGGATCTTAAACATGCAAGAACTGTAACAAAAGAACTGATAGAACATTTGTTTGTTGGTCTAAAAAATCAATAAATATATAAACAAACCTTTTCAATCCTCTTTTTGATTATATATTATTTGAATCAAATTAATGGCTTTAATTCTCTTTGATAAGATGGTAAATTTTTATAATTGGATTCAATATCATTTGAAAAAAAGGTAAGTTTGATATTTTGATTAATTTTAAAATCAGATCCATTGATTCGCTAATTAGTTTTTTTGTTTTTTCAAAATTTTTTGATTTGTCGGAGATCCAAAAATAAATAATACAGATTTGATATAACCATAATAATTCTGGTAAAATTTCTAAAATAGTTCCTTTTCCTTTTAAATTGGAAGAATCTATCGCATCTTTAAAAATTTGGATCGCTTCCTCGCGGATAACCTTTGTTTCTTGGCTAAAAGGAGAGAGTGGATGATTCGCATCTCCGGCATTGTGTGCAAGGACAGAAATGAATTTTCTATATTTAGCAAAATAGTTTAATTTAAATTGTATAATATTATTAATTCTCAGGGAAAAATCATTTTCATGTTCGTTAAAAGACTGGCTTTGTAATTTAGCTTCCTCTTGTGAAAGAAAATAAAAATGAAAAACTATATCTTCTTTCGTTCTAAAATGATAATAGGTAGCACCCAATGCAACATCGGCATTTGATGCTATGACCCTCATCGTGGCTTTTTCATAACCTATCTTTTGGAAAAGAGAAATGGCTGTATGATAAATATGATTTTTAGTTAGTATGGATTTTTCAGTTTTTTTTGTTTCTGCTTTTATTTTTACTGTTTTCATATATTACCTTATCAAAATACTCAGCTTTCTATTTTTTATGAGAAATTTCTGTTACTTGTTCAGCTAATGCTTTTTGAAAGTGTACGCTTTCTTAGGCGACCAAATAAATATAAATTGAAAAAATGCATTAATCCCAATAGTATGATAACGATTCCAATTTTCTCTGAAAGAATTTCAATTGCTTCGACTATGTCCTTTGGTCTTAATCCAATTTTTAAAGCCATAGAAATGTATCCTATATTGATTAAATAAAATCCAACAACTAACAGATGATTGACTGATTTGGCAAGTTCTTCATCTTTAAATGCATCTATTAAAAATACATAACCGTTTTTAGAAAGTGTGCGAGCCACCCAAATGGTGACAGCAAGACTCAGTAAAATGTAAATCAGATACAAACTGATTGTGAGGGAATTTCTATTTTTTAATGATCTTCCGCCATGATTTTCGAGTAGTTTTATTATGGGTTCGTTATTTGTGGCAAGAGCCAGGTCCAAAGCCGTCTCACCATTTCTATCTGTTAGATTAGGGTCTGCACCATTTCTGAGCAACAAATCGACTGCATATTTATTGTTCAAAGAAACAGCATAATGTAAGTAGGAACTTCCGTTAAAGATAGGTTCATTTGGCATGAAACCATAGGCGATAATGGTTTCTAAAAATGAATTGTGGTCTGCTTCCATAGCATAAATGAAAGAATCTTTTCCTTGTGGAGTCCTTTTATTAAAATCAATCGATTCTCCTGCTTTGATGGCATTTTCAATGCATTTCAACTGTTCCGGCAAACATGTTGTATATGGCTCCGATGCAATAGGGGTAAAGTATAAAATAGGGACGATCACGGCGGTAAGAATAGTTAAATTTAGTTTCATAAGGTTCTCCATAAATTGAACATGTTCAAATATATTGATCCTTGGGATTTTGTCAAGGGAAATTGAACGTGTTCGAAAATATATTCAAAATTAAAAATTAATTGGCCCGATCTATCAAATTGTTTAAATTCTCTATCATTATTTTGACTAAGTCCTAGATTTTTGCGCTATAAGGAGGAAAAAATATCGCATAACTTTGTTTGACGAATATTTATAAAGAAGTAGAATTGAATTCGATTTTAACCGTCAAATTTTCCTGAAATTCCTTCATGAATTTCATATTAAATTATATAAAAATTAGTTTAAGATTTAATAGTTAAATTAACTATTTCCAAATAGTGAAAATGTTTCATTTATTTACTTACATATAAAGGAATCTTTATGTCTACATTAGAACCAAGTATTACTCCTTCCACATCCTTATGGCAAGCTTTGAAAGATGCTATCAGAGGAACAGAATCTGATTATACAGATATCAAATTAGAACGAGCTATTTTTCTTCTAGCCGTACCTATGATATTAGAACTCGTGATGGAATCCTTGTTTGCTGTTGCAGATATTTATTTTGTAGGTGGACTTGGTTCTTCCGCAGTCGCCGCCGTAGGCTTGACCGAAACATACTTGTTTTTGTTATATTCCATAGCGATGGGCATTTCCGTGGCTGTGACTGCTACAGTTGCAAGGCGCATTGGAGAAAATCAAAAAGAAAAAGCAGCCGAAGCAGCCGTTCAATCTATTTTCATTTCCTTTATCGCATCACTTCCATTTGCATTAGGTGGGATATATTTTGCGAAAGAATTACTTATACTCATGGGAGCTGATGTTTGGACCATTGAAAATGGAGCCATTTACACGCAAATTATGTTAGGTGGCAATATAGTCATTGTATTATTATTTATGTTAAATGCTGTTTTTCGTGGAGTGGGAGATGCCGCGATTGCCATGCGTGTTTTGTGGTTATCAAATGGTTTGAATTTAATTTTAGATCCTTTACTTATTTATGGATACGGACCTATACCCGCTTACGGGATCGCAGGTGCAGCTATCGCTACAAATATGGGAAGAGGTATAGGAGTAATGTATCAGCTTTGGATTTTATTCCAAGGCAGCAAACATCTCAAAATTTTAAGAAGCCATTTGGTTATCAATTTTGAATTAATAAAATCTATACTCGCAACTTCGATAGGTGGCATTAGCCAAATGATAGTTGCTATGACATCTTGGATTTTTATCATGCGAATCCTTGCAGAATTTGGCAGTGAAGCCGTTGCAGGTGCGACGATCGCATTACGTATCATGATGTTTACTTTGATGCCTGCTTGGGGGATGTCAAATGCAGTAGCTACCTTAGTCGGACAAAATTTAGGAGCAGGAAAGCCTGATCGAGCTGAAAAGTCTGTATGGGTAACTGGTTTTTGGAATATGGGGTTTTTGGTTTGTGTTTCTATAGTTTATTTTATATTTAGCAAGGATTTGGTGGGCATTTTTACAACAGATCCACTCGTGATAGAAATCGGTGCCAAATGGTTGACGATTGTATCTTATTCATATTTCGTTTACGGTTGGTGGATGGTGGCAAGCCAAGCATTCAATGGATCAGGAGATACCATTACACCTACAAAGATTAATATAGTATTCTTTTGGTTAATCGAAATTCCATTATCTTATTATTTAGGTAAAACGTTAAATTTTGGACATACCGGTGTTTTTTGGGCATTGATGATTGCTGAAACATCGGTAGGACTTTTTACTTTATGGCTTTTTACGCGCGGAAAATGGAAAGAAGCTAAAATTTAAATTAAGTATTTTCCCCCATAAAAATATAGAAAAGAATCTCTTTAAATAAATTTTTAAATATCAATACATTCGAATACACGAATGTATTGATCTAGTATCCTTTTTTTTTATTTTCTGATTTTATTATAAACCAATCGTTACAAATAGTTTTTCGAACTAATTCGGGAAAATTATTTTAAATTTCTTGACCAAATTTCACAAAGTGATCTCATCTCGGTCTACCTAAATGAACATTCATTTGGTAATGATTGAGCATATTTAAATTTGCTTATATCTTATATTGTTAATTATAAATTATGAAAAAATTATTTAGTACATTCCAAAAGATAAAAATTCGTACCAAGATGATTTTAATCGTTACAGGCGTTGTATTCCTTTGTGTAGGCCCTTTGTCTCTCATCATATTATACCGAAATCAAGCGGTCTTACTAGACAAAACATTCGAAGTCTGTCTGAATCTTGGTGATAATATTTCAAATCTGGCAACGGAAGAACTTCTCATCAATGAAACATTTGATGCCACTAGTACTGCCTTAGCGAGATTAAAAAGTTCACAGTTGTCGGGGCTTCTGGATGCCTATGTAGTGAATATTGATGGACGTTTTGTTGCAGAGATCAATGAAAAGTATCTTGGGAAGGAAGTTCCCGAAGCTGATCTTAAATATTACTTTAGTCTGCAAAAATTAGAGTTTCGAGAAATCGATTCTTCTAATGGACCTATATTACGTTTCACCTATCCGATTTTCATCCAACATAGGGATGATAGAATTCGTGTGGGTGCCGCCATTTTTGAATTTGATAAAGGCGAAGTCTATGCACCTATCGTTCAAACAAGAACGACAATCATTGTTGGAGCAAGTATACTTTTTATAATTGGAATCATCATTGCCGTATACAGTGCGATATTTTTCTCAAGGCCTATTCAGCAACTAACAGAAGGTGCGAAACTCATCGGCTCTGGAAATTTAGAACATAGAATCAATCTCCAAAATCAAGATGAAATTGGTGAACTGGCAAATACTTTCAATCGAATGACTTCGCAAATTCAGGATTTCACACAGAATCTTGAAAGTAAAGTAGAACAACGCACAGACGAACTGAACCAAAGTTTGAAAATCGTCCAAGATTTAAAAGAAAGGCAAGATGGCGATTATTATCTAACTTCTTTATTATTACAACCACTACAACCAAATAACAATTATGCGAAATATGTGAAAACAGAATTTTTAATAGATCAAAAAAAGAAATTTAGTTTTAGAAAATGGAAATCTGAAATTGGAGGTGATATCTGTATTACAGATACGATCACCTTACAAGATCAAGAATATACGGTTTTTATTAATGGCGATGCTATGGGAAAATCGATTCAAGGAGCTGGTGGGGCACTCGTTCTTGGTGTGGTATTTAACGCTGGTTTAATGAGAACTAGGATATCAAAAAATCAAAAAGTTTATCCAGAGGTTTGGCTGAAGGAAAGATTTTTGGATTTGCAAAACGTATTTAGATCCTTTGAAGGGTCAATGTTCATTTCAATTTGTATGGGTCTTATCGAAACGAATACGGGAGTGATGTATTATATTAATGCGGAACATCCTTGGACTGTATTATTTCGGGATGGCAAAGCATCTTTTTTAGAAGAAGAATTAACCATTCGTAAATTAGGAACTCCAGATATCGAAGAGAAATTTTTTGTTAGGTTATTTCAATTGATGCCAGAAGATATTGTGATTACAGGTTCTGATGGGCGTGATGATTTTGCCCAAGAAGAAGATGATCCGAATCATGAAACTATCAACACAGATGAGAGACAATTTTTATATCGAGTCGAGGAAGCTTTTGGGGATCTAGAAAAAATTTCTGAAGGTATAAAATCCAAAGGAGTATTAATTGATGATTTGTCTCTCTTGAAAATATCCTACGATCCTGATACATCGCATTCAAAATATTTACCACTTCCAGATCTACCTTCGCAATTTCGTGAAACAGAAAAAGTCATCGCTGATGGAACTGTAGACGAAACGATTCTATCGATAGAACTTCTATTAAAAGAAAATCCCAATTTTTCTGACCTTCTCAAATCTTTGGGAAGACTTTACTTTGAAGCTAAAGACTATACAAGGGCTGTCGAATGTTTAACACAGTTTAGTTTTATCGATCCGACACACAATGAATCAATTTATTATCTTTCCTTAGCTTACAAAAAATTAAATCTCTTAAATGATGCGGCAGATGTTGGCGAAAGATTATATTTACGTGACCAATTGGATTACAAAAATCTCTTAAGCCTTGCGGAAATCCACTTTGAACTAGGAATTTATAAACGAGCAGAGTTTTTAACAGAGAAAGCTTTGGAAATAAAATCGGATGATCCGATTGCCTTGGAATTATTCCATAAAATTGAATCAATGAAAACCGGACTGACACCTATTGAAATAACTCGAACAGAAAAAGGCATTAATGAATCGCGAACAATTAAATCAATGATTGAAAGTGCGGATCGTTATTACCAAGAAAAAAATTATATAAAAGCTTTGGAAGAATACCAATCGGCTCTCACAATTTCAAAAGATAATCCTATACTTCATTTTCGCACTGCAAATTGTCTTGCATTATTGGATCGATTGGATGAATCTATTAACTCGTATCATGCGACTTTGGCAATTGTTCCGAAAAATCATCATGCTCGAAACAATTTAGGAAGTATTTATTACCGAACGCAAAAGTATCCAGAAGCGAGAAGAGAATGGGAGATTGCCTTAGAAATAAAACCTGATTTTAAAATTGCGAGAATGAATCTAGATAAATTGGATTCAATGATACATCAAAATTTGGTTCAGGCCTAAAAGATGAAGTTGAATCATAAGTTATATTCCCTAACTTTTATCATTTTTATAGCTGCAATATACTTCTCGCTAAGCCATATATCGGCAGATTCAAAACATTTAAAAAACTTTGGTTCCATAGAAATTTTGTTATCATTAGATAATAACATATACGAACAAGGGTTATTTGGTATTCAGTCGAGTATTGAATCAGAATACCGAGTTTCCTATCTGAATATATTGAATGAAGAACAAGGTGATCTTGGAAAATATTTTAGAGAATTAGAGTCCTCTAATGTGCCACTATTAATTGCTGTAGGTCCTACGGCCGCAAAAGTTGCTAAAGAAAATCTGATCAATGTCCCGATTGTATTTGCCATGGTAAATTCTCCAAAGTCACTTGGCCTCGAATCAGGTCGCCTATGTGGAGTTAGCATGGATGTTGCTATACAAGATTTTTTTCGTACTTTGAAAGAAATAAATCCAGAGGCACGTAATGTTTATTCAGTTTATTCTACAGAGGAAGGAGCCTTTTCTGCAGTGGAAGGGGAGTACCAAGATTTAACAAATAAATTGCTTTATTATGCGAAAAAAACACCAACATCTTCTGATTTTTCAAAATTCTTAGATTCGTTATCAGATCAGGATGTTGATGGATTCTATATGGTGAGTGATCCCATATACGATAGAAAGAATTTTGAATTGCTCTCTTCCTTTTGTAAAAAGAACGGAATTGTACTTATGACACAATTCCCATCGCTTGTAAAAACAGGAGCCACTTTTGGTATTAACCCTGATTATACGAAGATTGGTGTGTTGGCTGGATCTATGGCAAATAGAATTTTATCTGGCTCATCCAATTGCAAAAAGGAAGGGGTCATTTATTCTGATCAAACTTCATTTTACTTAAATGAAACTTATTCCGAAGAGTCTGGTTTAAAATTACCAGCATCAATCATTGAAAGGGCAAGGTTGACGGGTTTACTTTCTGCTGGGGTGAATTTGTTAAATGATGATAAGCTTAAAGCTGCCAGATCCGTTTTTGAATCTATATTAAAAAAGGATTCAAAAAATCCATCTGCCCTATCCTATCTAAATTTGATAATAGAAAAAATGACCGGCACGAAAACCAAAGAACTTATGACTTTGGCAAAAAAATATTTTGATGAAGGCAAATATTCGCAAGCAAGAATTGAATATCAAAAAGTTCTTCAAATTAATCCTAACATAACAGCCGCAAGGGAAGGCATACAATCTACACTACTCACTCAAAGTGAACAAGAACGGGCCCAAGCAAATTCTCATTTTCGCAATAACCGTCCATACGATGCGATTAAAATGGCCCTAGCATCCATACGCACTTTACCTTCTAATTCAAAAGCAGTTTCTGACCTTTCTTTGTTTAGGAGTAATCAATATTCTAAAATTCCAGAATACTTTAAGGAAGGAGTTTCGATTTATAACAAAAGAGAATATGAAGAATCCATCAAAATTTTCGAAGATATATTGTTAGTGGATCCAAGTGATAAAAAAGCGATAGAATACTTACGTCTTTCTTATAAAAAAAGAGATGCTCTTCGCGTTATGAAAGAGAAGTCAAGGAATTAGCATGAATACCAAAAAGATTCTAATTATAGAAATAATTCTGATTTTATTTTATACATCTATTTTTTCTCAGGACACAAAAGTTGAGGAGTCGTCGAAGTTGGTTTTGATTTCTGAATTTTCCTCATTAAATTCAAACAATGGAAATACTAAAATTGATAACCAAATTTATGAAAATATTAGTTCTGAATTAAATTCTAAAAAGTTATTGTCTGCTAAAAGTGATGGTTCAAATCTTTCTTCTCGTTTATCAAATGCTAAAGAAAAGAACGCTCTCTTTTTAATCGAAGGCTATTATGAAAAACAATCTGACTCTTCGATCCTAAATATTTATGCACAAGTATATGATCCAAATACTGGATTTGTGATCGATGCTTTTAATCAAACGGATGAAATTTTTCAATCCAAAGAGTTAAATATTAGCACCGCTGATTTAGCAGAGCCGGACTCGGTGCGCATACAAAAGTTTTCAAAAAAAATAGCTCAGTTATTGCGTTCAAATACACGTAAAAAAGAAAACCGAGAAAATATCGAACAATACATTCTCAATTCAAAGATCAATTCATCTCAACAATTTTCTATTACATCGGATGAGAAAGCATCCGAAGAAGCGAATACGCAAGTTTTTGACTTACTTGCTAACCAAGTAACAACCTCAGCAACTAAAATCGCTAGAAAGACAAACGAAGCACCTAACATAGTGTCGGTTATTTCTGATAAGGAAATTAAGGATTACGGAAGAGTTAGTTTGAACGATATTTTATACCAGCTTCCAGGCTTTTCACCATCGATGGACTACGATAGAAGGACAGTATCTTCAAGAGGAATTTTCGAAGGTTGGAATAATAACCATCTAATGTTACTTATGGATGGGGTACAGTTCAATGATAACTTATACGGTTCCGCATACACCTCTGAAATTACGCCTGTTAGTTTAATTAAATCTCTGGAAGTAATTCGAGGGCCAGGGTCTGCATTGTATGGATCAAATGCCACAAATGGTGTAATCAATATAAATACGTATTCTGGAAATGACTTAAAAGGCGAGATTCGAACAAGAGTTAGAGTTGGAGACAAAGGAACCCGAATTTATGATTTTACAACTGGGAATACCGGACAACTTTTTTCCCATGTGATGACTTATAACAATTATTCTACGAATGGAAATAATTACAAAAGTCATGATGGTTCAGGAAGAGTTGATGAATTTGGTTACTTAAATAAATACACCACGAATGATGCTCGGGGCAATGACTATGTATTTCTAAGGTTAGATGGCGAAGGTGCTTTGAAAGGACTATCTGTTCAATATCATAGACAAAATTGGAATTTTCAGACGGGGCATGGCTGGTTATGGCGTATTCCTGATGTCAAAGAAAATATGTCTGAGTCCAGACAAATGGTTTCTCTTAAGTATACAAGTAAGATCACTGAAAAATTTTCACAAGAGTATGTCCTTCGTTACCAAGAGCATAATATAAATTGGAATATGCGTTTCGCTGAAAATGGTGCCTATGATGGATTTTATCCAGCGGGAATGACAGAATATTTGAAAACTGGTGCTAAAGATATTTTATCTAGAGCACAATGGACATATATTTTACCAAATAACGGCAGTATATTGGGAGGGGTTGAAGGAACACTCTTTAAATACAATGGAGATAAGGAACATTATAGCAATATAAATGTTAACAATTCCACAGACGGGTATCCTTCTTTTAGTCCTGATAATGGACAACGGAAGTTAGGTCCATGGCTCGAATGGATCAAAGACAAACCCATTCAAAAAGGTGCCGCATTTGCGCAGATTACATCAGGAAAAGTTTTTCGAAGACTAGTAGAATTTACACTTGGTATGCGGTATGATGAAACAGTTATTCATTATCGCGGTATTGACCAACCGAACCAAGAGACAATAGGAAATCCGGCAAGTTATTTTGTAAATCCAGACGATCCAAATAATTCTTCAAATACACCTTACATAAATGAGGTGCTTGGGCCTCCATTCATTACAAACGAAAAAAGGATTTTTAGAAAAACGAATCCTAGGTTAGGAGTCGTATTTTTTCCAGCATCCAATTTAACGATTAAAGCTATGGCAGGTACTGCATACCGAGAACCTTCAGTGACTGAATTATTTGGTGCCAATACATTCTCTTTGGCTTCCAATCCTAGAAAATTAAAACCAGAGTTTATACGAACCTCAGAGCTTGCTATCGATTGGTTGGCATTTAAGTATTTAAATTTAAGAGCGAATTATTTTTTAACAAGGTTTGAGAATCAAATTGCGTATAGTGTCGCCAATAACAATTTAAGTACAAACATTTATACTGTAGTTAATGATGGTGCTGAGATTGAAGCATTATCATCGTATAAAATAATTTCTGGATTTGTAAATTTCTCAGTCGTTAGACGACGAAATGAGCATATCCAAGATACAACAGTATCAAGAGAACGAAATAAAGTTAGCTGGGTACCTGCTCAAACTGCAAATGCAGGTATCAATATAAAATGGGAGAAAATATTCTCATCTCTGGCTGTGCATTACCAAGGTGCTGTTCGTAGACGTGCTAGTGATTTGGGATCTATCGATCCTGTCACAGGTTACGGTCCCCTAGATCCAAGTACATTTGTGAAAGAAGATTTTTCGACTTACCAACCCTATATTTATGGCTCGCAATACCCTGTGAATCGACCAAGAGAAGTCCCGAGCTGGATCAATGTAAATTTTCGTGTGGGATATCAAATCATGGAAAATATGAATATGGCTTTTTTTGTCACAAATTTATTAAATCATTACCAACCTTTGATCAAAAATAATTTGTACCCTTTTGATTATATCAATGAAGGTCGAAGGTATATGTTTGATTTTTCAGCAAATTTTTAAAAGAATCTAAAACCATTTTTTATATTCAATAATTAAACAACGATTAGATATCACTTTTATGCCTGCCGCTTCTGCTCGTTTCTCCGCTTCTGGGTGAGTGATACCAAGTTGTAGCCAAAGAACTTCCACACCACCGAGTGCGAGAATCTCATCTACGATTTCAGGGATTTTTTCGGAACTACGAAAGACATCCACAAACTTTCGTTTTTCGGCAGGTACATCTTTCAGATTTTCATAAATTTTAAAGCCATTGACATCGTGAGATTTTGGGTAGGTACCGACAATTTCCCAGCCTTGTTCTCTCATATAGAGTGGAACGTAATGGCTAGGTTTTTGTGGTGAATCACTTAATCCATATACTGAGAATATCTTATATTTCAATAAGATATCTTTTATGTCTTTATCATCAACATTCATAAAATTTTACTCTTTGATTGATTTTTGAAGGAATGGTAAAATTGCCTCGGCGGCTACTTTATTTCCATTTTGATTCCAATGAATATCATACTCCCAAACTAGTTTTTTAGAAGCATTTTTTCTAAAATGATCTGTCATGGAAAAGAAGGGGATATCGTTTGAAGAAGAGAATTCTTCGAGAGCAATTTCTAATTGGCTTTTAGAAGTGAGCCAAGATTTATCTACCACATAACCTAGTCGATCACCTAATTCTAATTTTAAGGTGTCGTATTGAAATTCACTCGGGATGTAAGTTAAAATTAATTTTTGATTATTCTTATCGGTTTCTGATTTCAGAGATTTTATCGATTCGGTCAAAAGGTCAAATTTTTCTTCTGCATTTCCATTTAGGTTCAAACTTTGTTGGAAGTAAGTAGGTTCGTATAAGCCGAGTAATACATGTATGGCGCTAAATCGTCCAAGGGAGGCTTCGAGCAAAATAGTAGGGCCGACTTTTTCTTTCCAAAAATTGAATGTCATAGGTGTTATCCCAATGAGTTGACTGAACATTTGGGTTGTTGTCAAAAAATCATTTAGCTTAGTTTCAATTTCCTTTTTTGAAAGTTTAATTTTTTGTAAGGATGGATTTTTTGCTTTATCATATTTTTCACTCAAGCGAACTGTGCTACCGCTATCTGCCTGCATATTGATAAATGAAGATTTGATATAATACCTTACCAAATGGTTTACTGTTTTTGGGAATACCAACTGAATCGCACTTAACCATTTCTTTTTGTTAAATAATACCTCTCTCGTGCGAACCGTTATAAAATCATCGCCTGATTCATAGATGTCATTCGTATAAAGATTTAAAACAACATAGTCTGGTTTGATATGTGGATTTAAATCTTTGTATAATGCTAATGATTCTCTGGGGCAAGTTCCTATCACACCTGCATTGATGACTTCAAATTTTAAATTTGATTCTTTCAATTTGGAAGATAGAAGTTCAGTCATTCTTTCTTCCTTTTCTACACCGACTCCATATACAAAAGAATCTCCTAAAAATAGAATTCTTTTGTTTTTCTTTTCGCCTAACTCGTCGTTGCGGATACCAAGTGAATTTGTTTCAGAAAGATAAACGAAATCTGAGGTGATGGAAATGAATTCAGAGTTAGGTGGATACTTTTTGACACCTTCGTTTGGATTTTTGTTTAATATGGCAAAGGTTAGGTAATCTAATAAACGAAACGTACCCAATAAAAAAATGATGATAAGTAAATAATAGAATATTTTTTTCTTCATAGTGCCGTGATAAGACTCCTAAATTTCACAGATAATAAATCCAAGCTGTAAACTTTGTACGCAATGTAAATTGTTAAATAATGATTTGTAAGTCATTTGAATCTAGGGTTCATCCTGCAATGATTTCCACGCTTCAATCCCCAAATTTCGGAGGGTCTGTATATTATTCGGATATATATCATCGATATTTGGATAATGTTCGACGACTTCTTCTATGCTTTCTTCACGTAACAAGTGTAAGATCGGATAGGGAGATCTGTTGACAAAGTTTGCGGGATCATCTGGTTTTCTACCTGCAAATTGGTAATCAGGGTGGAAACTAGCGATTTGTAATACGCCTTCTAAGTTAGCTTTACCCAAACGTTCTTCGGCTTCGGCCAAATAATCATTAAAATCTAAAAAACGCGGAAAAAGATTAGGAATAATGAGAAGGGTAGTTTCTGTTTTTTCTTTTTCTAAATTGAGAAGTAAGTCAAATTCAGAGGTAAGAATTTGGCCCAATTCTTTTTTGGAAGTGGTGAGAGTCACAGCAAAACGAATTTGATTTTTTATAAATACGGATTTTGCAAAGGGACAAAGATTTAGTCCTATGACTATTTTTTCCAGCCATGATTTTGTTTTTTGGATAATTATATTTTCATTATTTTCGGAAGGGGTATTGGTTGGCATAATTTAGAACTATCAAAAACCGAGATTCTCCCAAAATGAAAGTATGTGACCACTCGGTCATGCAACATATCTCCTATCTTAGGTTTTAGAAATATTTTTGCGTCAAGGATACGAAGGGCTCGGTCTGCCAGAGGCAGACGGAAGCGTAAGCGAACCCCGAAGTAGCCTGTCCCTTTATTATATTAAATAACATTATTCTTTAGGATTGGGGACGCCCAGATCATTAAATTAGCCCCACCAAAACTTTGTTTAGTGAAAAACTAATAAAGGAGCTTTTAAAAATCTGATTGACTAAGAAGGTTAAAATAACGTTTTTAACGAAGACCTAACAAATATAGGTTTATTCTGATTCAAAAAGAAATCAATCAACGGAGTTTAAAATGAGAAAAAACAAAATGGTAGAAAAATTTCTACTCGCCCTTCTATTTTCCGGAATAGTTACGGTTCAGTGTAGTTCGACAGGATTTGGACCTCAAGGAGCTATTTTTACTTCTACAAAAATCGGTGTACACGGAATCTCCAATTCTGGTGCTAAAACTGGATCCGCTTGTACGTTTTCCATTTTAGGTTTAGTTGCATTAGGTGATGGTAGTGTTAATGCTGCTGCAAGTTCTGGTGGAATCATGAAGGTAAACTCTATTGATTTAGAAGGATTTTCCATTCTTGGTTTATTCAGTAAACAGTGCACAGTCATAAGGGGAGACTAAGATGTTTCAAAAAGTAGCACAATTGATAGGCATGGGTATGCTGACATTGATGCTCGGCAACTGTTATGCAGTCACTTTAGGTAATCCTGGTACTACTTACTTTTATAGCGATGGAAAATCTAGCTTTAGTGCAACTGGTTTTGAAGTAACAGATGTTGAAGGGGAAGCTTGTGCAAGGTCTATCTTCGCTCTCGTTTCTTTTGGCGACGCATCAGTTGGCACAGCAGCAAATAAAGTAGCGATAAAAAATATTAGAAGTGTTTCACATAGGTTTTATCCCAATTGGTTTGGCTTACATACCTTTTGCACTGTGGTAAGAGGCTCAAGATGAAAAATGTTAAAATATTCGGTTTAATTATTTCGGTTGGTATTATCATGAATGCTTGCATTACGATTGGATATCCAACAGGCTTTGGACCACAAGGTGGCCTTTTTAGTTCCACTAAACAAGGCTTAGGTAGTAACGGAAAATTGGATGGGTCAATGAGCGGATCGGCATGTGTTCATAGTATATTATACTTGGCAACAATCGGCGACGGGTCTGCAGAAAAAGCAGCGATCAACGGTAGCATTACAAATATCTATACTGTTAACAGAACCACATTAAATATATTATCTCTATATACAAATTTGTGTACTGTAGTAACGGGTGATAATTCACCGATCAGAGGAGCCAATTCTGGCGGTGTAGACAATAGTGCTAACTTCAATGATGTTGTGACTATGAAAAATGGAGAAGTATTAACGAACGTTAAAGCGGCTGTGACTGCTGATTCAATCGTTATTGTTTCTGCTGATGGAAAAACACTCGTTTATAAAAAAAGCGAAGTGAAAGGTATCAAAAAGAACGCTAAATAGTTCGATTACCTGCAAATCTAATTTGAGTTTTAATTCGAAAAGATTTGCAGGCAATTTTCAATTTTAAAAATTAATTTTTAGTTTGATTCTAAATTTTCTATCTTTTTTCTTTAATATGATCCAGCCGATGATTCAACCTGAATCGTAAATGAGTTGATAATTCTTAAAATTTTTAGATTCTTTAACAATGAAATTTCGTTATCAGATTTTTGCTTTTTCATTTATACTCATCTCGTTACTTTTACCTCTGACTATCATATTTCCTTGTGAACCTTATGATCCGATTTTTATGAAATTGGAAGACAAGTCAAAATCAGATGTATCCTTTATGGAATTCAAATCGAGACTTCAGAAAGCAATTAAGGAAAAAGATGTAAAATTCATTAATAGTATAACAAGCAATGATATCTCATTTGCCTTTGAAGAAGGTGGCTTTGGTAAAAAAGCTTTTTTAAAAAGTTGGAACCTTGATAAAAATCCCAAGACATCAAATTTTTGGGAAACCTTGTCGCAAACAATCAATTTGGGATTCAATTTTAAAGATGAACTTTGGACAGCACCATATTTGTTTAATTCCTATCCTGAGTCCGTTGATCCATACTCTCAATCATTAATTATTGGGAATACAGTAAACATAAGAGATAAACCAAGTGCCAAAGGAAAGATTCTAACGCAACTTAGTTGGGAGTTCGTGAAAAATGAATATGAAGAGAATCCAGCGACTGAAAACAAAATGCCAGGTGAACCTTGCCGGTGGCAGAAAGTATGTTTATCAGATGGGCAAACGGGTTACATTTGTGAACAATTTTTGAGAAGTCCTTTTGAGTATCGTGTAGGTTTCCAAAAAACAAATAACAAATATATGATGATATTTTTTACGACTGGATCTGACTGAATTGTTAGGTGGTAATAAAAATATTATCCTTCGTGCTGAAAATTTAAAAAAAACTTACCAAATGGGCGAGGTAACTCTTGTCGCATTACATTCCGTAAATATAGAAATAACCAAAGGTGAATTGATAGTAATTCTCGGACCATCTGGAAGCGGAAAATCTACTCTTTTAAATATTTTGGGTGCATTAGATACTCCTTCTGAAGGAAAAGTTTATTTTGAAGGAGATGATATATCTAAAGGCAATGATGATGATTTAACCTTATTTAGGCGTGAACATGTTGGATTTGTATTTCAATTCTATAATTTGATTCCGAGTCTTACCGCAAAAGAAAATGTTCAATTGGTAACTGACTTAACCAAAAAATCTATGTTAGCAGAAGATGCATTGAAATTAGTGGATTTAGGTGATCGGGTAAATCATTTTCCTTCCCAGATGTCAGGAGGACAGCAACAGAGAGTCGCAATTGCAAGGGCAATTGCTAAAAAACCTGATCTATTATTATGTGATGAACCAACCGGAGCATTGGATTTCAAAACTGGGAAAATCGTCTTGGATGCATTAGCAAAAGTTAACGTAGAATTAGGAACTACAACAATAATCATTACGCATAATGAGACGATCGCACAGATTGCTGATCGTATCATATTAGTAAAAGATGGGACCATTGTATCTGATGTTAAAAATAAGAAAAAATTAAGAACGGAAGATATTTCTTGGTAAAAGCGCTTAACATTAAATTGATAAGAGATCTTAATCAATTAAAGTTTCAAGCATTATCAATTGGTTGTGTCATATTATCTGGAATCGCATATCTCGTTGGCTCATGGTCCTCATATTCTTCATTGTTAAATGCTAAGGAGAAATTTTATTCAGAAGAAAAACTTATGACTAGTTTTGCCAACCTGAATCGGGCACCAAATTATATTTCAAATAAAATCGCAAACTTACATGGAGTGGATATAATAGAAACTAGGAATGCAGAAGAAGTTGTATTGGACTTTCCAAATGAAATATATCCTTCCTCAGCACACTTGGTTACTCTTACTGAAAAATTGAATTTAGTAAAATTACAATCTGGTAAAATGCCCGAAGGGGACAGAGAGGTTATTGTAAATGAAAGTTTTGCATTGGCAAATCAATTTGTGCCAGGTTCTACTCTCGTTGCCATAATTGCAGGAAATCGAACAACTTTAAAAATTTCAGGTATTGGATTGTCACCTGACTTTGTTTATGTTTTTAGTCCGGCAAGTATATTTCCAGATAACAAACATTATGGTATATTATGGATGAATCGAGATGCAATCGATGAGGCCCTCGATCGAAAGGGGACGTTTAATCAAATTATACTTAAGGATTCATTGCCAATCGAGAAAAAAGATATTTTATTAAAATCTATAGATGAAATTTTAAAACCATATGGTGGAAACAGTGCTAGTGATATAAATAAATTGCCTTCTGCCTCATTTTTAAATGATGAGTTTAAGCAATTACGAACCACAGCCTTATTTTTACCTGCGATATTTCTTGGTGTCGCTGCATTTTTGTTACATATTGTATCCAGTCGACTTATTTCGAAAGAAAGAGAACAGATTGCCACATTAAAGGCATTAGGTTATTCGAATTTTACTATCAGTATTCATTATTTAAAATTAATATCGTCTATAACTAGCATTAGTTCTCTGTTAGGTGTGTTTTTGGGATTTTATTTAGGTAAAGTACTTACTAAATTATATGGAGAATACTATCGATTTCCTGATTTGACAGTCGTTTATCCAATAGAATTAGTTTTTATAGGATTATTGATTGGTTTAGCTTTTGGTGCAATCGGATCATTTATTTCTCTTTCTGAAATCGTAAAATTAGATCCGGCAACAGCAATGAAACCACCGTCCCCTGAAAATTTTAGACTTAATTTATTTGAAATTTATTTACCGAAAATATCCTCGCAAGGAAAAATGATCTTTCGAAATCTTTTCAAAAAGCCGATTCGTACTACACTTACTATCATTGGCCTTGCAACTTCCGTTATGATTATGATCATTGGCAGTTTCATTCAAGATACTGTCTCTTTTTTACTCGAGATTCAATTTGAAAAAGTACAAAGGGAATCTATGAATATTATTTTTAGAAATCCTGTGAATCATAATGTTATTTACGAATTTATGAAAATGAATGGAATAATGGACATCGAAGGTGCTCGTATAGTTCCTGTTAAGTTGAAGATAAAAAACAAAACTAAAAATTCTATAATTTTTGGTTTTCCCATTAATTCTCAGCTTCGGAGGAGTGTCGATTTAAATAATAGAATCACAAATATCCCTTTCGATGGTATTTTATTGAATGAGACGGTCGCTAAGAATTTTAATATTAAAGTTGGTGATAAAATTCTAATACAAATTTTAGAAGGAAAACAAAGCGAAAGAGAAGTAAGGGTTGTTAATTTGGTCAATGAGTTCATCGGACAAGGAATTTATATGAATCGCCGAGAGCTTAATAAACTTTTAGATGAAGGGGATGTAATTAATCAAATCTTCGTAAAAATAGATACACTATCAGAATCAGATTTGATACGAGATATTAAAGAAATGCCGACAGTGGCTAGTTTGTTGAGTAAAACTGGAACATTAAAGGCTTTTAAAGAAATTCTAAATCGAACTTTACAATCCACTTCACTTGTAATTTTACTATTTACTTCGATAATTTCAATTGGAGTTGTTTTTAACACAGCTATGATTGTATTATCTGAACGTACGTATGAATTGGGAAGTTTACGGATTTTGGGATTCTCAAATAGAGAAGTATTTTTGATATTGATTTCTGAAATATCTGTCTTAGTAATAATTTCAATACCAATCGGCTGTTTGATGGGATATAAAGTATCAAATTATATTATCAATATGAATGATACAGAAGGATTTAAAATCCCTGCGATTATCAATTTTGGAACTTATTTTTATTCAATATCTTTGACTATTTTTACTTCTGGTATAAGCTTTGTTATGTTATTTTTTAAATTGAAAAATTTGGATTTGCTCAGTGCATTAAAGGTAAGGGAATAATAAATGAATTTTACCAGGCTTAAAGAACTTTTGATTAATAAAAACTTAAAAATCGTATCTGGAATTTTGATTTTGTTATTTGTTGGATATCTTATTTTTAAACCAAAACCCAAACAAGTGCAATTTGCAGAAGTCACAAATGGTACATATCAAAATATTTTAAAAGAACAATGTATCACGCATATCAAAGAAATGTTTACCTTGTTTTCTCCAGTCAATGGGATTCTCCGAAGAATTCAAAAACATACAGGTGAAAAAATAAAAAAGGGTGAAGTTTTAGCAGAAGTAGATTGGGATAATTTACGAAAAGTTAAATCTCCAACTAATGGCAGAATATTGAAAATTTATCGCGATAGTGAAGGTCCAGTCATGATGGGTGAGAAATTAATGGACGTTGGTGATACAAGTGAAATGGAAATTACCGCTTATTTACTCACAGAAGATACGACTTTTTTGAATATAAAAGATAAAGTTATTTTATCTGGTTACGGTGAAAAAGAATTTTATGGTGAGGTAAATATTATCGAGCCGTCTGCAATTACAAAAATATCCTCGTTAGGTGTTGAGGAACAAAGAGTCCCGATAAAAATTTCCTTTAATTCTCCTGAAGGTATGGGAGACGGCTATGAATTGGAATGTAAAATTATTTTGTTTGAAAAGACAAATTCTATTCTCGTGCCCACTAGTGCTCTTTTTCGAATAGAGCAAGACTGGGCAGTATTTGTTGTAGAGAAAAAAAGAGCAAGGCTTAGAATTGTTAAAATTGAAAGTCATAGTTCTGGAATAGCAAACGTTAGTGAGGGATTAAAATCCGGAGAAACGGTAATCCTTTTCCCAGGAGAATCTATCGTTGATGGATCGCGCGTTATTGATGAAGATTAAAAAGGTGGAAGTCTTTTGAAAATAAATTCTGGGATCATTTTAATAAAAAGCATAATAAATTGCCAAGGCCAATAGATATAAACTTCTCCTTTTCCTTTCAGACCTGCATTTATAATTTTTTCTGCGGCCATCTCAGGTTTTAAAGTTAATATAGGCAATAAGTTATGACCTTCAGACATTTTCGTATAAACAGGCCCTAGCAAAACGGTTGTTATGGATACTTTATATGAAAATAGTCGATTTCTAAGACCAGACAAATAAGTAGTAAGTCCTGCTTTTGTACTCCCATAAATATAATTGAGTTGGCGACCTCGCACTCCAGCGACCGAACTTAGTACAACAATTTTTCCCGATTGTAATTTTTGAAATTCGTTCGAAATAATGTTTATTATATTCAAAATACCCGTATAATTTATGTTAATTGTAATTAAAAGTTCAGATAAATTTTTAGATGCCAGAGTCTGGTCTTCATAATAACCGATGCAACAAACAATTAATTCTGGTTTAGGGGATAGGGATTCATAAAAATCTTTATGGCTTTCAAAGTTAGTTATATCTAGAAAAAAATTTGTGATTTTGACTGGATATTTAGTTTCAATATCTTTGCTATATGTTGTTAGCAAATCAATATTTCGACCAGTCAGGTGCAAGTTGTATCCGCGTTTGGCAAGCCCCAGCGAAATGAATTTTGCAATATCGGATGTCGCTCCGAGAACTAATGCTTGTTTCAAGTTTTTGATCCTACTTTTTATTGATCTAGACGGATAATCTTTTTTAGATTAATCCATTCTCAATATTATTTTCTTTTGCTTTTTAGCTTCCCATTTTTTCTTGTAGGCTATGGAAAAATTTGGCACACCATTTGGATTATCTGCGACAAAACTCGTCTTGCTAGGTTCTGGTGAACTTGGAAAGGAAGTGGCCATTGAAGCACAAAGATTGGGCATTCACGTAATTGCCATAGATCGATACCCAAATGCTCCCGCAATGCAAGTGGCTCATGAGTTTCGAGTCATCGATATGTTGGATCCGATTATATTGGAAAAAACCCTTCGAGAGATTAAACCAGATTTTATCGTTCCTGAAATTGAAGCCATTCATACAGAAACTCTTGTTAAGTTAGAAGCGGATGGGTTTCGAATCATCCCAAGTGCTAAGGCTGTGAATTTAACAATGAATCGTGAAGGTATTCGCAATTTTGCAAGCATTGAACTCGGAATTAAGACATCTAACTACCGATTTGCGGATTCATTTGAAGATTTTCGATCGTATATAAAAGAAATTGGGATTCCATGCGTAGTGAAACCTATTATGAGCTCTTCTGGAAAGGGGCAAAGTATGATTCGCAATGAAGATGAAATTGAATCTGCATGGGAGTACGGTCAATCAGGGGGAAGGGCAGGGAAAGGACGAATGATAATTGAAGAGTTCATTCCTTTTGACTTTGAAATTACATTACTAACGATCCGCAGTCAAAATGGCACAAGTTTTCTTTCGCCAATTGGACATAAGCAAGTTAGCGGAGATTATGTGGAATCATGGACACCTCAGCCTATGACCGATTTAGCTCTAAAAAAATCTAAAGAAATTGCCGAAAAAGTGACTTCGGGACTTGGCGGTTATGGTATTTTTGGCGTAGAATTATTTGTAAAGGGAGATGAAGTGTATTTTAGTGAAGTATCACCTAGACCACATGATACAGGTTTGGTGACTTTAATTAGCCAAAATGTTTCTGAATTCGCATTGCACGTAAGGGCCTTATTAGGATTACCATTACCCAGTATTGAGACATATGGACCATCTGCTTCGGCCGCTATACTATTTACAGGAAATCAAAAAGATCCAGTGTTTACAGGTATCAAAAAAGCCTTAGACCAACCGGGGGTTGACCTAAGGTTATTTGGAAAACCAGAAGTCATTGGTAAACGTAGAATGGGCGTTAGCTTAGCAAAAGGAAAAACAATACAAGAAGCTCGTGAAAAAGCATGTAGTCTAAGAGACAGCATTCAATTGTTAGATTGAATGCTGATTAATTTATACTTTTTCTAAATACTTCAGAATTTTTTTAGCATTATGATTTTCTGGATCTAACTCTAATGCTTTTTCTGAATATTCTTTGGCTTCTTTGTACTTACCTGTCAAACGATTCAAGTCGGATAGGTTTACTAAGTTGTTTACGTTTTCTGGATGAATCTCATAAACTCGTTTGGATGCCTCGAGGGAAGATAGGTAACGTCCCATTTTCTTTTGAGAAAGGGACAAATAATACCACATTTCCTCTGTATCTGGATCCATTTGTAAGTATTGGCTTAGAATATCTACCGCTGTAGCATAATCCTTTCCCTTAAAACTCATAAGACCCAAAAGTTTATTCAACTTTTGATTGTTAGGTTCCACGGAATGAGCTTTCATCAAGACATTAAGGGCTTCATTTACCTGACCTTCTCTATACAATCGTTTGCTTGCTTGGTATACTTCTGTAAGATTTACATTTGGATCTTCATCATCTCTGATTTCAAGCTCTTGCTCTTCATACTTAGCTGATACCGGTTGTTCATGGATATTATGGATATCATCTCTAACACCTTGAGGTTTAAAATCGAGACGTAAAAAAGAAAGGTCATCTGTTATCGTTCCCTTGTCTTTTAATACATCTTCTATCTGAAAAATATTACCATTTGTTTTTTCAATGATATCTAATATCACTGTTTCATCTTCGTTGATGGTTCTTACTTTTTGGTCAGGTGTTAGGTCAATGTCATCTCTTCCATCTGATCCGAGTATGATCGCATCGCCCGGAAGTAGCTGGTATTCATAAACTTGGAATTCAAATTCTGATTCTTGGCCAAGTTTTCTAAGCAATAATTCTTCTTCAATGAAACTTGCCTTGCCATCTCTGTACAAAATTGTAGCTGGATGCTCTGCATTGAAGTAAAACATTTTACCTGAGTTTTCTTCTACTAGAATCACAGTAGCTGAAATCACCATAGTTCCGTTAAATGATTTGAAAACGGAATTTACTTCATTATAAACATCAGTCAACCAATCCACAGGGTTCATATCCAGAACTTTTTTATTTGATGCAGATCTCGACATGATGGCATTAAACACCACACCCATGACAAGCGAGCCACCAGCCCCTTGCATTGATTTACCCATGGCATCCCCATTCATGGCCATGATATAAGTTTTATAATTATCAGGTTTTCCAAATTTTAGAGTACCTGTAATACAAATATCTCCACCAAGATCTGCTGTTTTGCTTTTAAACTCAAATTTTTTCTTTTGGCGAATGAAAAATTCTGTGGGAACTAACTTTGATTTGTTGGCATTAAAAAATAAAGGTTTTGCTAAGAGGGATGTTAAAAAATAATCTCCGTCTTGTTGTACTTTAAGTTTTTGGACTTCTTCCATTTTCTCTTGTACTTCTTTGGTTCTTTCTTTTACCTTCTCTTCCAAATTTTCAGCATAATCTTCGAGTTCACGCCTTGCTTGTTTAATGGATGCAACCATAGAGTTAAAAGATCCTGCAAGATATCCAATTTCATCTTGTACTTTTATAGGTACTTCAATATCCAAATTTCCTTCGTTAACCTTTGTTACGCCTTTTAATAAATCATTCAAAGGTTTTACTAAGCTAGATAAAAAGAACCTAGGAAAAATGATTATAATCAGGAGTGATGTAAAGAAGATAGTGTATATAATTTTAATTGTATTGTGATGGGTGTGTTTTCGGTATTCATCATAGGAGAATCCTACTTCATATTTTAAATCACCTGATACAAAATCAAAATGTGTATATCTTTTTTCTGCCTGACGATAAAGGCGATGTAGGCTTTTATCATTTTCGCTCATTAGATTTTTATACTGTCTTGTTTTTTCAAACAAAGACATTGCCTTGGCGATTTCTTCTGCCGTTGGTTCATCGGTTCCCAGTTTTCTATTGTTTTCCTTCAAAATCTTTGTTAGAATTTCTTTAAGTGCGAATTCCCTTTTTTGTTTCACAGAGGAAAGGATGCTATTTATTGTTAGCTGATCTGGAAATTTATTGAATTCAAGTTTTAAATTTTCAGAGAAAATTTCAGGTTTTGCTGGTTTGGTAATTATATATTCTATATCTTCGGATATATCATTGTATTTTTTAGAGAGTATGCTATTTTTAGAACCAAGTATTTCTGCTTTTTTCTGGCTATTATATTCATCTTCACTGAGAGTCAGGGTAATATTTCCAACAAATCCCAACACCAAAAGCACTGTGACCAAACTTACTCCGACTAATTTTACCATAAACGTCGTAGGTTCTGGTGAATTGTTTATGTATGTAATCATAAAATAAAAACATATAATCAGTGTTACATTCGCAAATATGAACGCGTAAAGATCGTAAGTGATTAATCCGTTTTTATTTAAAACATTGGCAACTGCGATGATTAAAAAAATAATAATTGCTTTTGAAAAACTTTTACTTGCATGAGCATCTTTTCCTTTTGGGTTTATAAATTTTATCCAACCCACAAGGAACCTTGAAAGTAAAAAAATGGGATAACCTGAAAGTTCGGTAGGTTTTGTCAGCCATTTAGAAAAAAATCCATTATATTCTGAATACCGAATGGTTTTGCGTATAAGTACAGTTAGCGGGAATGCTTGTGTGATAAGAAGTATTAATGAATGGACTGCACCATAGTCGAAAGTATAAAAATGAGCAGTAAAATTGAAAACTTTTTCCATTTTCAATCCAGTAAAAACAAATTCTATATAGGCTAGAAATATAATACTTAGGGCAAACGGTACCAAAATTTTTGCTTCCTTTGGTTGGTCGAGCCTTGGGAAATTATAACTAAATCCCACCATACCCGCATTTCCAAATAAGGCACACATAGTTATAAATCTATGATAAGCACCCCATGGAGCATTCACTGAATAAGCGATAACGTAACCAAGTAACATAAAACTATAACCAGAGAACATGGCCGCAAGCCACCATGTAGCAGGTGTTTTATCTTTTTTTGTGAGTAAGAACACACTCATAATGAGTATGATTAAATATGCAGCAAAAACGCCGACCGAGTGGTATGAAAAATCTAGCCAATCTAAACTCATTTCTATTGATCCTTATCTATGTATAATATCGGTTTCCAAAGTAGTTTGGATTTTAGTATTGGAACAATTTTTTAAATCACTTCAATACAAATAATTTTGAATGTAAGAACTTTGAAAAACCATCTATTTGTACGCATTGCACAAAATAAAATACTAAGAATAATAATAGATTCACCGCTACGAATTCGCTACAAAATCCATAACAACGATCTTTATTAGGAATGGGACATTATAGAATCGAATTTCTTTACATATATCTAACGTAGTTCAAAATGATGAGCATCTACCTTGAAACAGGAAGGCTATAGCTCATATTCTAAAAAGATCTTTTCGAAATTATATTCAAAAAAGCGAATGTAATTATTTACATTAAAATCTTTTGGAAGGACTGCAAATGAAGAGAATTTGCGAAAAATTAGGTGGAATTTTGATCCCCAAAATCAAAAAATTAGCCTGTTTTTTCCTTGTTTTTCTAAAGATCGAGAGTCAAAAGTTTGAAAGACAGGTAATATAAAAAATGACATTGAAAAAATCTATTTTGTTTCTAATTGCTTTTAGCACTTTTTTTACATCGGCAGTATTTGCCCAAGGCAAAGTTGAAGGAAACGTCCTACGTTTAAAGGGCGGCTTATTATATGGCTCTCTGAAAACAGATATTGAGAAACGAACCACTTTTGCAGGTTATTTTTCGCGAGAGCTCAATCAAGATTGGGAAAATACAAGAGGATTGAGTTTACTCAATAATTTGGGGGCAGATTACTTTCACTCACTTGGCGGAGGATTGTTATCAAACGCATTTTTCGGACTCCAATTGAATGGTTTTTCTCGTGATTACGCATGGAGATCCTTCTATCCGTTAGGTGTTGGTATTAAGGAAGGGACATACTCATTTAATTATAATGATTTGAATTTTGGTGTGACTTTAAGCCTTGCTGATAATTTCCGAATCCTTCCCAAATATGTTCTACGCGTCACCGAACAAAAGATGAATGGGACTTATCTAGGTCTTGGTGATCCATCGTATTTCGGAACCCAATCCGTAACTTCCACCGGTATGTCAGGGCTAATAGGAGCTGGATTTGAATATGATCTTACTTCCAATGTGACTCTATTTGCTGATGTGTTAGTCTATGGTCCCTTTTTACTTCGAGGCCGTGGAAAGTATGATAGTGAGTTAATCGTGTTAAGTGACTCTGGTGCATCTTATGGTGTCGCTAATGGCGGTTATATGTTCAGCTCCCAAAAACTTAGCGTAGGTGGAAATTACGAAATCATTCCTAAACTGAGAATCTTCGCAAGTTTTGACCAAGAAAGAATGGATACGAAGGGCGAATCTCCTACGGCTTTCGTTCTAACTAATGGCGTGATCAATACACTTGCATCTGTTGGCCAATATCTCGGGGCAAGCAATGAAGAACGCATCAAAATATCTGGTGCAAAATTTGGTCTCACATACGACTTAGGAATGTAAAACCATTGACATTCTCGGAATCATCAGAAGTATGGTAATTACTCCTGGTGATTATGGAGAGAAGGCAATACCCGTTCCCATTCCGAACACGGAAGTCAAGCTTCTCATCGCCGATGGTACTATTGGGTTCGCTCAATGGGAGAGTAGGACGTTGCCGGGTTCGTCATTATTGTTTAAGAAAGCGAGGTTGAGAAACTTCGCTTTTTTTGTTTGAAGAGCGCACAAGCGTGTCCGGCAAGTCCGGGACTCGCTGTCGCGGTCCCCTTCTCGGAACCAGAGCAAGGTGCCTTGCTCCGTTTCCTCCGAAGGTTGCCGGGTTTGATTTTATAATTATAAATTAGCCAACGGAAAAGTTGGCTTTTTTTATTTGCGGGCGTTTATACGCAATACGATAAAATGCATTTCATTTTAGAGAGATATTTCGATCGCGAGACTAACAAGAAATTGTGCATAAATGTATCTATAATTAAGTGTTATTTTTTAAAGTAAAATATAGTTAATCGATATTTCTTACTCACGCAAACCTTGTTTCCATCGGTAACGGAGACATGGATGTCGGAGTCCTTCCTTCGAGCAGGGAAGTGAGAGGGAAGGGAGATGGGAACGAGGTTTGCAATTGCAAGGTGCCTTGCTCCGTTTCCTGCGAAGGTTGCCGGGTTTGATTTTATAATTATAAATTAGCCAACGGAAAAGTTGGCTTTTTTTATTTGCGGGCGTTTATACGCAATACGATAAAATGCATTTCATTTTAGAGAGATTTTTCGACCGCGAGACTAACAAGAAATTGTGCATAAATGTATCTATAATTAAGTGTTATTTTTTAAAGTAAAATATAGTTAATCGATCTTTCTTCCTCACCTAGCAAACCTTGTTTCCATCGGTAACGGAGACATGGATGTCGGAGTCCTTCCTTCGAACACGGAGGTGAGAGGGAAGGGAGATGGGAACGAGGTTTGCAATTGCATGTTTATTCCTAAAAGTTTTGAGATCACAGATGAGACTACGATTCATCAATTGATAGAAGAAAATAGTTTTGGAACATTAGTTTCGAATGGGAGTGCAGGATTAATTGCTACCCATTTGCCTTTGGTTTTATCGAAAGATAAAACTTCTCTCATAGGCCATCTAGCGCGTGCTAATGATCAATGGAAAGATTTGGCGAATGAAAATGTATTGGCGATTTTTCAAGGACCTCATCACTATATCTCTCCCGATTGGTATGAAACAAAAGATGCAGTTCCGACTTGGAATTATTTAAGCGTTCATATTTCTGGAAAATTTCAAATCATGGACGATGAACAAATTCTCATTCAATCCTTAGGGCAATTGGTTAAAAAATACGAATCTGAAAAAAGTAAATACAAACTAGAACAAGTATATGATAATTTGTTAATCAATCTGCGCAAAGGAATTGTTGGTTTTGAAATCAAAATAGAAAAATTCGAAGCTAAAGCAAAATTAAGCCAAAATCATTCTATAGAAAGGCAAAAAATGGTAATAAACGAATTAGAAAAGCTTAATACGGAAAATGCCAATTCTATCGCAGATTGGATGAAAAATAACTTATAATAATCAAATTCTCAAATGATTAAATCATATTTTCTGCATTATGCGCAAAAATTTGATCCAGGTTTGTGATCTTCGAATGCGTATGAGTATATAAGGATATTTTAACTTTATTGTAAACATTGAAAATTTCTGCATGATGGTCCAACATTTGGGAGATCATTGCAATTTTTGAAAGGAAAGCAAATGCATGAATGAAATCAGTAAAAATAATTTCACGAACAAGTTTTGTGATCCCATTTTCATTTTGCATTTGCCAATGCGGTAGGGATACCAATAAATCCTGAATTTCACTTTCACTGAGTACCTTAACGATGTGGCCAGTCTTTATTTGTTTTTGCCATTCAATTTTCAAATTATTTTTTTCCTTTTGTGAAATATAAGTAAATATAAACCAGATAGGATGAGTATAGTGCCTAAACTTTTTTGAAATGATAGAGGTTCACCGAGAAATAATATTCCGATAAACATCAGAAAGACAGGTTCAATCAATAATACAGAATTTAACTTACTGATCGGAAGGTGATTGTGTGCTTCAAAATAAAATGCACGGCCAAGAAAGTAGCCTAACAATGAAAATATTCCTAAACTGATTGCGAGACCAGCTTCTAATATTTCCCAAGTTCCCATAAGGATTATATAAATTAGAAAGAAAATCGAAAGTAAAAACAATCGTAAAAAAGCGAAAGTCATACCATCAATTTGAATGACATATTTTTTGATTAAATAACTTTGTATGGCGAAAAATAAAGCAGAAACTAACATGATAATGGCGGATGATACTTCAATTTGTCCATGCAAAGTTGAAATGACAATAATTCCCGATATCGCAAGTAAAATTCCTATTACTTCTGTTATACGTAATTTTTCATCGAGTAAAAACACACCAAATAAAACATTATATAATACAGTCATTTTAATAAGTAAGGCGGATGGGCCTAAATCGGAAATTCTGAGACCAAAATAGTACATCAGTATACCTATAGAATTTAAAATCGTCCCGATCAGTAATACTTTTCCGTCGTTATTTATCGTGATTCGAATTTTATCACGTCTTGATTTACTGACCAAAAAGTAGGGACATAGAATCAAAAAAGCAATGGAAACTCCATAAAAAGCGGCGATTTCAGGACTTAAATGATATGTTTTAAATATATACTTAAAACCTATCACTTCAAAGGCGAAAAATACCCCGGTGAGAAAAATAAAAAAATAGCCTTTTTTATGATCACCATTCAATGGGGATCTCTCCATTTAACATTAAATACTCGTTGGTTTTACTGAAATGATGGTTTCCGAAAAATCCTCGGTGGGCAGAGAGCGGAGAAGGGTGTGGAGATTTTAGAACCAAATGTTTTTTTGGATCTATCATCTCTCCTTTTTTTTGCGCAAAACTTCCCCATAATAAAAAAACTAGTTTTGATTTATTTTCAGCTAATGCTCGTATGATGGCATCTGTAAATAATTCCCAACCATGATTCTGATGCGATCCTGCTTGGTTTTCTCTGACTGTCAGAGTGGCATTTAATAATAAAACACCTTGGTTCGCCCACCTTGCTAAATCTCCATTTTTTGGAATCGGTGAGCCTATATCTGAATTTATCTCTTTAAAAATATTCTGAAGCGAAGGTGGGACCTGAATCCCAGGTGCTACGGAAAAACAAAGTCCATTTGCTTGGTTTTCCCCATGGTATGGATCTTGGCCTAAAATGACTACTTTTACTTTATCAAAAGGACAATGGTCGAAGGCCGCAAATATTTGTTTGGCGGGTGGATATACTTTTGATTTTTTATATTCTTCTCTTACAAATATTCGCAATGAATCAAAGTATGGTTTCTGAAATTCATTATCCAGTTCCTTTTTCCAACTAGGTTCTATCTGTATATCTTTCATTTCAAATTGAACTAAATGATTAAAATGGATTTTTATTTTGAAAAAATAAGACTCGTAAATCAATTCCGCCATGAGTTACGTGAATTGTTTTTTGAGAGAATCCTTTAAGTTGGTTTCGAACGAGTAACCATTTTTCTTCCGTCGGGCATAGTAAAAATCCTGCGAATTGTTTTAAGCCATTTCTTTTTTTATTTCGAAATGATTCTGCTAAATCTTGGATATGATTTCCAATATTCGCATAAATTGTATCATCACCTGTAGTTCGTTCATTCTTTCTAAATCCAAAAGGTGGATTCAATGGTAAAAACACACCGTAACTTTCACGATCACTCACATCATACATTGATAGTTTCATAGGATCTTTTGTATTAAAAAAATCACCAGTTTCAATTTGCCATTCGCAATTCTCTAAAAATAATTTTTCCCAATTTTTCTTTTCCTTTTGTTGGTAAGTCAAAAGTGCTGGATCAGAATCTAACCAGAGTTGAGTGGAGTTTTTTTTAATACCTTCTTTATTTTTTTGTTTTTGATAATGTGCGATGGTTTTTTCGGGATATATAGATAAGTCTTGGAAAATGGTTTTTTTTGGTAATTGATGCGTCGCAGTATGATTTTCCATCATAGCCCATTCGGTACCAAAAGTTCCAGTTCCTGCAAATGGTAAATAAAAGAATGTATCAATGTTATCGTCCCAACCTGCTAGATCTTTTCCGTATAACAATAGTGCATGTGCTAAATCTTCAGGGACTGGTGCGCTAGTTGGAAATACAGATTTAACACTTCGAATATATGCTGGATCACCAAATAGTGATAAGGTTACGGTTATCTCAGTTTCAAAATAACTTCCATGAAGCGACTCTTTTAGTTTTCCGTCACGAATACTTTCTTCTGATTTGATTAGCTTTTTTGCAAGTGGTAATGCACCTTCAACAACGGCTTGCATCTCTTCTTCTGCTGGGGAATTTCCTTTTCGCCAATCATCGCTTTTTCCTATCACAAGCCGTATATCTCGTAAAAAATGTGCGTATTCAAATAAATAGGCAATCTGGTGGGCATTCGCACTTTCTAATTTTAATTTTTCAGTAAAAGTTCGTAAACGATATGCAGGTTGGTTAGGCAGTTTTATCTCATCTAACAAAGATTTGACTGTTTCGGTTGTGCGAGTGGCAAGACCAGGCGGAAAGTAAATTTCCCAGTTAAGAGGTGTTCCTTGTTCAGGTTTTTTAATTCTATACTTCCAGTCCATGTTTTCCTTGAATAATTAAGTGCAAAAAAAAGACTGAAAAGATCATGGTTTCTAAAATTCCACCCGAAGTGTTTTTAATCATCGCTGCACTTTTTTGGGGAGGGACTTTTGTTGCCATCAAACTAGCCTTAGATTCAGTTCCGCCATTTTTATTTATATCCATTCGTTTTTGGATCGCAGGTCTTGCAATCCTTCTGCTCTATCGAAAAATTTTATTTCGAAGGGAGATTTGGAATCTTGCTTATATGATTCCCGCATTTTTGACAGCCTTTGCGGCTCTTGCGGGTTATGCCTTCCAAACGATTGGACTTGTTTCCACAACGGCCACGCAATCAGGATTTATCACTGGTGCCTATGTAATCATCGTTCCCTTATTACAAATTATAATTGAAAAAAAGTATCCTTCCTTTCGTATTTGGGCCTCTGTCATAATCGTTTTTTGTGGCTTGTATTTTATTTCGCATAATGATGCGAAATCATGGAATGATTGGAATGTTAATCATATCTCCATCGGTGATATTTATACATTGGCTGCTGCATTTTTCTTCGCAATCTATATTATACTGATTGATATTTATAGTCGCAAAATGCCGACACCCATACTCGTTTCATTGGAAATTCTTTTTATAGCATTGTTATCTACACTCGCACTTCCCTTTGAAGAAAATCTTTTTGTTTCTTTTAATTCCATCAATTTAGATTTTAAATTTTGGATTGGTGTATTATACACTGCGATTTTTGCATCGATACTCACTTCACAAATTCAAGCAAGATACCAAAAAGCAGTCTCCGCATCAAGGGCCGGAATTCTATATTCTATGGAACCCGTGTTCTCTTTCTTTTTTGCCTATTTAATATTAGGTGAAAGTCTTTCTCTCTTTGGTGCTATTGGATGTTTTTTGGTACTTTCTGGAATTATATTATCAGAAATCAAATAATTTGATTTTCCTTTAATGATTCATAAAGGATTCCGATTGTAACTTTTAAAATTGAAATCACTGGTATTGCGAGTAACATACCAAAGATACCGAAAAAATTACCACCAACCGCAATGCCGACTAAAATTGCTAAAGGATGTAGTGAAACGGCATTGGCGATTACAACGGGTTGCACTATTGCGTTATCAACTAACTGAGCCACACCGACCACCGCCAAAACCGAACCTAAGCCTGGTGAAATTTCTGGAAATAAAAGTGAAAATAATAATGGTGGAATGACTCCGAGCAATGGTCCGATATAAGGAACTGAATTTGCAATGCCTAAGATACAACCAAACAAGAAAAATTGGTTCATACCTACTAAAAAGAATCCAAACGATGCAACGGTCGCCATTATTCCACATTGAATGACTAAACTTTTTAGATAACTCGTGATTTGTTGATTCGTTCTATAAAAAACCATTAAAAACATTTCAAAAAATCGATTCGGTATAAAACTAATCATTGTTTTATAAATTAAATTGGCATCTAACAAAAGAAAGAAGCTAATGATAGGAATTATGATCATCCAACTGATAAAAGTAGGAATCATCACAACCAAGTCTTGCAAAAAAGTTTCCAAACTTGAAGTGGCAATCTTTGCAATGTCTTCTGGTTTGATGATTTTTTTCCAAAGTTCAGGGTTTTTAGAAAGGATAGGAAGTTTATTAAAATCAATTAATTGAAAATTTGGATCATCCATTTTCTGTGACCAATCTGCGATGATAGGTTGTGCACTTTCAAATAAACCGGGCAAATAAAAACCCACAATCCAATAGGCAAAACTAATTAGAAATCCAAAGATAAGAAGTATCGTCGCAGAACGCGGAACACCTCTAGATTCAAGGTGATCGACTATAGAATGAAAGATATAAAAATGTATACCTGAAATCAGTAAAGGAATCGCTAAAAATTTGATTCCAATGATTCCAATTAAGATGGTAATGGCCACAAGACCAAAGAAAGAAAACCTAAGTATAACTTCAGAAAGTTGGCTTGCTTTCATGCTTTTAGTTTCTCTTTTTTGCTTTTGAAGTATGCGGCCTCTAGTGTATCATTTGTTTTGCGAAGTCTATCGGCAATGATACCAGCAAAACCAAGGAGTAGTTCGTTTCCTATACGAGGTTTAGTTTCCAATAGTGTTTTTAATTCCGGTTGAAAAAATCCAAGTAGTATCGAATCAGTTATGGCAACAGCCGTAGCAGATCTCGGGAAATCTTGAAAGAGTGCAAGTTCACCAAAAAATGCACCTTTTTCAAGTTCGGCGAGTTTTAATGTCACTCCTTCTCTTTGTGAGGTGATTTCTACTTTCCCACTTAATATCAAATAGACGCCAGTACCAGCTTGGCTTTGAAAAAAAATAGTTTCACCAGCGTAGTATTTTCGTTTGTGGATAAGCCTTGCGACTTCCCTGAGAGTGCGCCTGGACATACCTTGGAAAATAGCAGTTTCTCTTAAAAAAGCTGAAATTTCTGTAATGGGATTGTCGTCGCGTTTGAGAATGGATTTCCAAAGTGGGAGTTGCATGGTGCCTCTACTATATAAATCGGATAGACGGGACCTAGAATTGAAAAATCTTGAGAATTGTGAACCGAGCTTTTTTTGTGACTGGAACTGGAACTGACATTGGAAAAACCTTTTTTTCCTCTTTATTTTTGGCAAAATATGGCAAAAGTCATAATTTTAAGTATTGGAAACCGATCCAAACTGGTCTTTCTGAGTCGAACGACACAAAATTAATCCAAAAAATCACCGAATTTGATGATAGTTTTTTCTTAAAACCTATCTATGAATTAAAATTTCCTTCCAATCCCTTCGACTCAGCCAAAAGAGAAAAAATCGAATTAAATATCAATTTGATACGTGAAACAATCGCAAAGGAACGAACCAATCCAGTGTTGTTAGAAGGTGCGGGTGGCCTTTTTGTTCCATTAAACGAAAGTTATTTACTTTGGCAATTGATTAGAGAATCCAATTTGAATGTAATACTTGTTTGTTCTTCGGAACTTGGAACCATTAATCATACTTTGATGAGTTTAGAGTCTATGTTACAAAGGTTTATTCCTGTAGTGGGTTTTTATATGGTTGGTCCTAAAAATGATTTAATAGAAAACAATATTGAAATGATACAGAAGTTTGGTGGGACTCCATGTCTTGGATATACAACTTTCCCCAACCAAAAGTTAAGCGCTAAAGACTTTTTAATTTTTGCCAATGAACATTTTGATTCTAAACGAATGGTAATCGATTCATTATTGGATACTGGAGATATATTTGAAACCGAGTGAATCTGCCGTTTGGATTCCGCTTACGATTCAAACCGCAGATGAAGAATTATTATTTATAGAACGAGCAGATCGCGAATTTTTATATGATGATAAGGGAAATCAATTTATAGATGGGATAGCATCTTGGTGGACTTCTATACATGGTCACTGCCATCCTCAAATTATAGGAGCCATTACCGAACAGATTAACAAACTCGATCATGTGATGTTAGCTGGTTTTATTCATGCGCCAGCTGAAAATTTAGCTTTAAAGATAATTGAAATCGCAGGCGGAGAATACAAAAAAGTTTTTTATTCGGATAACGGATCAAATGCGGTAGAAATTGCGATTAAAATAGCAGTCCAATACTTTAAAAATAAAGATAAAGAATCTAAAAAGGAAAAATTCATTATATTTTCGCAGTCCTATCACGGGGATAGCATTGGTGCTATGAATGTTTCGGGTCTTACTTTTTTCAATCGTATATTCCAAGGACTTAGATTCCCTGTGAAAGAATTTGTTTCTCCCAATTGTTTCCAGTGCCCTGTCGGGAAAAATAGAATTGATTGCAAAGCAGAATGTGTAGATGGCATTGAACAAGAGTTAATTCAAAATACAGAATTATATGCCGGAATTATTTTAGAACCACTTGTTTTTGCTGCGAGTGGTATGGTTTTTTATGATGCAAAAGTTTTAAAACGATTAGAACAATTGGTACACAAGCATGGGATTCTAATGATCTTTGATGAAGTTTTTACCAGCATGGGTAGAACCGGAAAGGCTTTTGCATTCCAGACTGCATCAGTAAAACCAGATATCGTTGCTATGGCAAAGGGTTTGACAGGTGGTATTTTACCTCTTGCGGCCACCATTGTTTCCGAAAAAGTTTATGAACAATTTTTGGACTCTGACCCATACCATTCTTTTTTTCACGCTCATACTATGACTGGCAATCCTGTCTCGTGTAATGCGGGTTTAGCGAGTATTGATATATTGGAATCAGAAAATTTAGCAAATGTTAAGGTATTGGAAACCAAATTGAATCAATTTATAAATCAATTGAAAAATAATCTTCCTGATAAAGTGATAAATCCCCGAGTCTTGGGTGGAATTTGTGCTTTTGAACTTCCTATGGAAATAGGAAATGATGAGTATCTGAATCCTATCGGTAAAAGACTGAAACAAGAATTAACCAAGTATGGCGTTTTACTTAGACCACTTGGCAATACGGTTTATCTGACACCGCCTTATTCTATTTCTGATTCTTCGCTGGAACAAATCTTTTTTGCCCTGGGGAAGTCCCTTCCCATACTCTGAATTCTTCATTTACAATTCTCTGTTGTCTTCTGAAATAGTTTTCATGATCGCATCCGAACAAGTTCAAACGATTTCTTCTGCACCATCACTCATTTCACCGGAAGAAGCATTAGACATACTCACTTCAAAAGAGCCTCTTTTAAGCATCATCAATCGCGCAAGCGAAGTCAGGTTTCGTTATTTTGGAAATCGCGTTCGCATTCATATATTAGATAACATCAAAAATGGTTATTGCCCAGAAGATTGTGGCTACTGCGCACAGAGAAAAGGCGGAGAATCTGGGATCAAAGAATATTCTATGAAGTCTGAAGATGAAATTTGGGAAGATGCCAAAAAGGCAAAAGAAAATGGTGCCTATCGTTTTTGTATGGTGACTTCTGGACGAGGGCCTACTGATAAAGCCGTTGACCACCTAGCAAATACCATTCGAAGAATCAACGGTGAACTTGGCTTAAAGGTTTGTCTATCTGCTGGAATCTTAGATGAAAAAAAAGCGAGGACGCTAAAAGAAGCAGGCCTTGATCGTTATAATCATAACTTAAATACTTCTGAATCAAATTATAATGAGATCTGTTCTACACATACGTTTAAGGATCGTTTGACGACATTGGAAGCGGCATCACAGGCAAATATAGGACTTTGTTCTGGTCTGATTGTGGGGATGGGAGAACAGCATTCAGATATTATTTCTGTAGCTTTTGAGTTAAAACGACTTGGCGTTATATCTATCCCTGTTAACTTCTTTATTCCTATCAAGGGACATGTGATCCAATCATCGACTCTGACACCTGAATACTGTTTGCGAGTCTTAGCAATGTTTCGATTGGTAAACCCAGATTCCGAGATTCGCATTGGTGCAGGAAGAGAAGGGCATTTGGGTAGTTTACAATCTATGGCTTTGTTTGTCGCAAATTCTTTGTTTGCAGATGGTTATCTCAATGTGAAAGGCAGTGCGACGGAACAAACCATGTCCATGATACGTGATTGTGGGATGGTTCCTGAATTCACAGAAGGAATACCAGAGGGATGGGAATCCTTTCAGGAAACGTTTCTTTATGAGGAAAAAAATTTTCCGGAGCTATACAAATATAAAAAGTAGTTTGCGTTTTTTATCACAAGAGATATATTTCTCCTACTTTCTAGCTTGAGATAAAGATGCAAAAACCTTCTCTTCCTTTTTCAAAACAGATTTCCTATGCCATAGGCCAGTTAGGTTGGTCCACTCTGATCAACATCATTGGCTTGCACCAAGTTTATTTTTACCTTCCGCCAGCACCTAAAGCTGGTGAAGATTGTTTTCCAGATCTCATAGAGAAAATGGCCTTTTGGGGACTTTCCACGATTGGCGTTGTTGCTGCTCTTGGACGATTGTGGGATGGCATCACAGATCCCATTGTTGCAAATTCTTCTGATAGATTTACATCTCGCTTTGGACGCAGGATCCCCTTTCTTGCCTTAGGCGGTATTCCTGCTGCCGTATTTTGTTGGTTAATCTTTGTACCACCAAATCATTTTATCTCTTCTGGAAATTTGGTTTGGATGACTGTTTTTATGTTATTGTTTTATTTTTTCTTAACAGTCTATGTGACTCCATACTTTGCTTTGATTCCTGAACTTGGCCATACGCCTAACGAAAGACTCAATCTTTCGACTTATATCTCTGTGACCTATGCCCTGGGAATCATTGTCGCATCGACTGAACCGATCATCTCCAATGCGTTAAAATCAGCTTATACCTATTCGAGTGATCCTGCCTTACAATCACTCATTTCCAGACAATACGCACTCGGTATCCTTTGTGCATTTGCCGCTGTCTGTATGTATTTTCCCGTTTTGACCATCGAAGAAAAAAAATACTGCGAGTCAGAACCATCGAGTGTGCCTTTCCGAGAAGCGATCGTATTAACGTTTAAAAACAAAAACTTCAAATACTTCGCTCTATCAGACCTTTGTTACTTTCTCGCATTGACTGTTTTGACAACAGGGATTTCTTATTACGTTACCGTATTACTTCAATTAGAGCGTGATTTTGTCACTCAGTTACTGACGATTATGTTACTCGTGTCATTTGCTTTTTATCCAGTGGTCAATATCGTAGCTAAAAAAATCGGGAAGAAAAAAACGGTGTTAATTGGATTTTATATCTTTTTGGCACTTTTTCTTTCGATCTTTTTCATAGGCAAAAATAGTTTACCTATATCTCCATATATCCAAGGTTATATGATTGTTGCTGTTGCGGCCATACCTATCGCTATTTTGGGAATTCTTCCCAATGCGATACTTGCTGACATTGCGGAACTTGATGCATTGAAAACTGGATCCAAGAGAGAAGGTTTGTTTTATGCAGGTAGAACTTTTATGCAAAAATTAGGACAAACACTAGCAGTCTTAATATTCTCTTCTTTAATTCTAATAGGCTTAAATTCTGATGAAAAGAAAAATGTTTCTCCCAATGTAACAGGCATTATTGCACCTTCAGTTTCAGAGAATGTAACTAAAGAAATACAAAAATCTCCTGAATCAAGTTCACTTGATAAGACAAAACCGCAGACGGAACAAAATAATACAGCGGATAAGATCATTTGCAAAGTCGAACAAGAAGAAAGTGGTGGAGAACTAGGTGTCCGATTGACGGGTCCATTAGCTTCAGCATTCTGTCTTTTGGCAATTTTTCTCTTTGGTAAATACAAAGAGGATGAGACATTAGAAGAGATTGCCAAGATACGGGGTAGGTAAAACCTGGTAAGTGGAGATACAGATGAGATACCGCATAGAGACAACCAAGCTGAAGAATGGGTACATCGAAGCCAAACTCATTGAAACTACGACGAACAACCCGATCGAGTTTCGTATATGTGATACGGAAGAATATGCTCAATCTCAAATCAAAGATTGGCAAAAACGCTTCCGCATGAATGAGCCCGAAGACAAAGAATAGATTTCCGATTTTCGGGAGATCTATTCTCATCTCTTTTTTATTACTTCTATTTATCCCTTATTGCCGTTCCCTTCGTATCAAAGATTATTTCCATCCTGATTTTGAATGCCAGTCCGAGAAGGGATGGAAAAACCAAAAAGATTATAAGAAATATCGTGAACTTTGGATGGTTCATCGTCTCCGTTACGGGCAAGAAAACCAAACCATCAAACAATCAAAAGTAGTGATCGTAGGCAATAGTCTCGTTGTCGGATTTGAACCAAATTTAATGAGACAAGAGTTACCAGGGGTTCCCATCGTCAACCGCGGGATTGGTGGTGATATGACAGAATCACTATTAGAGCGTATCGAAGAAGACGTGTTAGTTCTTAGTCCGCAAACGATTGTTATAGAGATCGGAGGTAATGATCTTATATATGGAAAGTGTCTGTCCTCTACTCAGAAAAATATAGTTTCTATAGTTGATACTATCCATACAAAAAATCCCAATACCAAAATTATCTTTATCGCGGCTCCTCCGACAAAGGTACCTGAGTTAAACAGAATTGTTCCCATTTATAATTTATTTTTATCAGAGTTCACAAAATCACGAAAGAATGTCATATATGTAGAAGTTTGGAATGAACTTAGAAAACCTGATGCTCCGAGCATAGGAGATGAATTTGTTCGACCCAATGGAGACCCGATACATTTCAATGAAAAAGGTTATGAAGTGTGGGGTAAAAAACTAAGACCACTTCTTTAATTATTTATGGCACATCTTCTCTTTTTAAAACCAGGCAATCTTTCTCCTGAAGAATTAAACGATTTACTTTTGAAAGTGAATGTGGCGTTAATCGGCAGTTACGCGGGAAAAAGATTCCAATTTGCTCATACTTGCATTAGTTATAAACTATCTATCAAATGGGAGAGAGAAAAAGTCTTATCTCTTAGAAACTCACTCAAAAGTCAAAGTATAGATGTAATTTACATAGAGGAATATCTAAACTCAAGTTTACCGAATTTGTTTTGTTTTGATATGGATTCCACTGTGATCAAAGAAGAAGTCATAGACGAATTGGCCAGAAAACATGGGGTATTTGACGAAGTATCATCTGTCACCAAACAAGCGATGGAAGGTGGTATGAACTTTGATGAAGCCCTTCGGTTGCGAGTGAAACATTTAAAAGGACTTTCTTTAAAAAGTTTTGAAGAAGTATATCATTTGTTAAATTTGAGTAATGGTATGGAAATCATACTATCTGAATTACCAAAAAACCATTCCAAGATCGCGATACTTTCGGGAGGTTTTAACCCTGTTTTAGAATTATTCTCTAAAAAATATCCCATTCAATATTTCCGAGCGAATGAATTAGAAGTGAAGGATGGATTTTTCACGGGAGAAATACTCGGTGAAATTATCAATAAAGAAAAAAAAGCATTCTATCTAACTCAAATGATCTTAGAGAATCATCTTTCTCATGAGCAGACTGTGGCTGTAGGCGATGGTGCCAATGATGCAATGATGCTAAATACGGCAAAAATTGGGATTGGTTTTCACGCAAAACAAGGATTAAAGGACAATATTTTAAACTGGATAGACTATTGTGATATGAGTGTTTTATTATTTCTCTTTCGCGAGCGAACTTAGTTCTTCTAGAATCTGTAATGCTTCGATGGGTGGAATTTTATTGATATCAAGATCACTTAATCTTTTTAATACTCTGATTTCTGATGATGATTTTATTTGATTTGTTAAATTTGGATCTGGTATGTTTCCGAATAAGCTCGGTTCTTCTTGTTTGATTTTAATTTCTTTTTTCTTAGATTCTAGGCCAATGAGCAGTTCACGTGCACGGTTTGTTACCTTTTCTGGGATACCCGCGAGTTTAGCTACATAAATTCCAAAGGATTGTTTTGATTTTCCTTTTTTAACTTTCTTTAAAAAAAGAATTTCATTATCTTTTTCATAAGTATCTAGATATAAATTGAAAATTCCATTTCCTTTGTCGAGTTCAGTTAACTCATGATAGTGGGTAGCAAATATGGTTTTTGCACGAGGAAAGTCTTTTGCCATATATTCCAAAATCGCCCAAGCTATAGACAAACCATCATAAGTCGATGTTCCTCTACCCACTTCGTCAAAAAGGATTAAACTATGTTTGGTGTAATGATTGAGAATGTAAGCTGTTTCTTTCATCTCAATATAGAAAGTGGATTCCCCTGTCGTAAGGTTATCACCTGAACCAATGCGGGTAAAAATCCTATCTACAATGGGTAGGCTTGCTGATTTTGCGGGAAGATAGGAACCCATTTGAAATAAAATCTGATTAATCGCCACCTGACGCATATAAGTTGATTTACCTGCCATATTTGGCCCAGTAAGAATGGCGATAGAATCTTCATTTGAGTCAAGTTCCAGTGAATTAGGCACAAATCTTTCGCCAACGGGAAGAAAGGCTTCCACAACCGGGTGGCGAGCATCTTGTAAAATGATCTTTCCATCATCGCGAATTTCTGGGCATACCCATTGAAATTCTTCTTTGCAAATGGTTAAGGAAAGATGGTAGTCGAGTGTGGCAATTTCTGTGGCTAATGTTAAAAAATCAGGGAATAGGGATAAACATAGATTTACGAGTCTTTCAAATTCTTCTTTTTCAATTCGTTCTATAATTTCATCTGCAGCTAAAATGATTCTTTCTTTTTCTTCCAACTCTTCGGATGTAAATCGTTCGCCTGTAACTAGTGTTTGTTTTTTTACGAAGTGAGAAGGTGCGTCTTTGGCTTGCGCTCTAGAAATTTCTATAAAGTAACCAAGAATTTTGTTATAGCGAATTTTGAGACTAGAGAGTCCGGAATTTAATTTTTCTTTCTCTTCTAATTCTAAGATCCAATCTTTCCCTTTTTCTTTGGCAAGCATTGCCTGGTCATATTCTTCCAAAAAACCTTTTCGTAAAAATGGAGAATTTCCCAAAAATACAGGCAATTCCCCTTCGTTTAAACATTTCACCAAACTACTGTGTAATGATTGAAGTTCTTTAGGCAAGGAAGAGAAACCAAACCCAATCTCGTCTAATGTTTGTTTTATGGAAGTAAAAGATAATATTGTTTTTTGAATACCGAAAAAATCTCTAGGGCTTGCTTTGCCACCACGAAAACGTGACAAAACTCTTTCTATATCTATAATTTCTTGTAATGATTCTTCAATTTTTTTGCGATCTTTTTTGTTTTTAGAAAGTATTTCAATTTTTTCCCAATGAGATCGTATCATCTCAGGATTTCTTGTAGGAAAGAGTATTCTTTGTTTTAAATATCTTTTTCCGAGAGAAGTGATACATCGATTTAAGACAGAAAACAAAGTATGGTTTTTGTTGTTGTCGTTATTCACGAGTTCCAAATGTTCAATGGTTCTTTCATCCAGACCCAAAAACTCCGCCTCATCGATTAACCTTGGTGATTTGAATTTAAAATCATGTTTTCTATAATTGTATTTTAAATAGGCATCCAATACATGAACTACGGTATCTATCCCTTTGGAAGATTTGTCAGGAAGAAATTCTGATTTTACAGGTGTAAGTGAAACTTTTTGTTCCAAATGGAAGTCAGGAATGTACTTTGCCGAATCTTCTGAGAATAATAATTCTCTAGGTGAAAATCTTTGGATTGTATCTTTGATTCGGTCTGTGTCTGCGATCGGCAAATAAAAATAAATGAGTTCAGAAGTAGAAACATCGGCAAAGGCAATGTATACATATTTTTTTTCTGCGTAAATCAGTGATAAATAATTATTCTGAAAACTACCAATCAGGTTATCTTCAACAACGGTTCCTGGAGTGATGATTCTAACCACTTCGCGAGACATGATTTTCGCTTTCGGATCTTCAGACTTTGTTTGTTCACATACAACGACTTTTTTACCCGCATTGATAAGCCTTGCAATATAACTTTCAGTTGCATGATAAGGAATGCCAGCCATAGGGATTTGGTTTTGTCGTTTAGTGAGCGTTATATCGAGTATCGCCGCCGCTTCTTTTGCATCCTCTAAAAACATTTCATAAAAATCACCCATACGGAAAAATAGAATCGCATCAGGATGCAATTCTTTGATCTCTAAAAACTGGCGCATAACGGGTGTATTTAGAGCTTCAAGATCCGTGGACATTTTTTACTAAATTCCTGATTTTTTCTGAATCTTTGGAACCATTCGTTTCCACACCACTCGCAACATCGATTCCATATGGATGTAGGTATCGGATCGCTTCCTCTACATTATCTGCTGTGATTCCACCTGCTAATAAATATGGGCGTTTCACATCCTTTACATATTCCCAAGGGAAAGTATGACCTGTACCGCCGCCCATTTCTTTTTGATAGCTATCCAAGATGACAAATGGCAATTCTGGACAGAGTAGGGATTCATCGCCGACTTTGCCTTGCAGTCGAAAGGCTGGTAAAAGTATTTTTGAATTTAAATATTCAAGCCAAACGTCTGTTATGTCAACAGGATCTCCAGCGACCAATTGCACATAGTCTGGTTTGAATTCCTTAATGAGCGAATATATAAGAGAAAGATCATTCCCGTAAAATAAAAATACAACCTTGGGAAAGTTTGGTGATAATCTATCAACTATCAGTTTTTCTATATTTTTAGGGCTTATATTTCTTGGGGAAATGGGTGAAAAATTAAAACCCAAATAATCTACAGAAAGTTCTCGGCATACATCTACCGTTTCCTTTTCCCTGATTCCGCAGATTTTAATTTTGGTTTTCATGTCCGAAAACCAATTTGTATTAATTCAGATCAGATGCAATCGATCCTTTGTATCCATAGTGGATAAATTTTAACATACTGTCTTCATAGAGTAACATTTCTGACTTGGGAATATTTTGACGGATCATCTGAACAAAAATATTCAGGAAAAAAGATAGAATATTTCTCACTACAAATTCACTAGCTTCGCCCTTATAATTTGGATTTCCTTGTTTGAATTGTTTGTATTGTTCAAAATTTAAAGCTGTCAGACGATTTAAAATTTTTTCAGGAAAATCCTCTAAAGTTGACCCTTGGGATTTTAACAAAAGTAAGGTGAAGTCATCTCTGTTTTTATCCACATAATCAAGAGCTATGTTAAATCGTTCTTTCCATGTTTCATAAGAATCGTTCAGTCGTTTTTCGAAATAATTTGGTTGAGAGATAAATACAAAGGCTTTTTCCAAACCAGCAAGTATGGGATTTAAGATTTCAACCAAGAGATGTTCTTTATTCTCGAAGTAGTTGTAGATGTTACTTGTTGAAACATTTGCCTTCTTGGCAATGGTGCGCATGGATGCTTTTTCGAAACCCATTTGGATGAATTCATCACGGGCCGCGACTAAAATCTCTCTTCTCGTATGTTCTTTGGGGGTCTGCATGATCCTGAACGTCGTTTCCTTAAAGAAATTTCAACTCTTGGACTCATTTGTAAAGCTAATTTTACAAATTGACATTCTTCTGGAACAAAGTTGTTAAAAATGGGTACAATCTGAAGCTTCCTAGGGCAATGAGGGGAGTTCGCAAAGTACGAAAAACATCAGCCAGCTCCGTTTCTGTGACTATGGTCAAATCACTCGTTTCCTTATTTTCCATAGGCCATTTGTAAAAACCGAGCTCTTCATAAAAAAGAATCCTTTCCCAAGAGTAACTTTTCACTTCCTGCAAAATGGATGCAGCATCTTTATCAGGCAAACACCCAAGAAGTAAAACGGCGTGTTTCCATTCTGCTTTGATTCTCAAACTTTGCAATGTATGTGATATCGCATCAGGGTTATGCGCTGGATCAAAAAGAACAAGGGGGGATTGATTTAATATCTCAAGGCGTCCTTTTGGTGGCGGAATTTCCTGGAAAGTAGGGGCATCCTTTTCTTTTAAGATTCCCATATCTAATAAAATCCATTTGGCAAATTGGAAATTACTTTCTAAATAACTGCCGTATTGTGGTGAATTGAAAAATTGAATCTTTATATTTTTAGACTCAGCCAATTTTGTAAGGTAGGAACGGAATGGTTCAGATTCCGGAAAACTATAAATAGATTTAGTATTTTTACCAGCGATATTGATTTTTTCAAAGGCAATATCTTCTCTTGTGTTTCCCAAAATTTCACGATGGTCTAGTCCAATTTTTGTAAGGACCAATTGATCAGAATTTACAAGTTTCGTTGCATCAAGTCTACCGCCAAGCCCCGCTTCCCAAATTTCGAACTTACATTTTTTGTTTTTAAAATACTGCAAACAAACAAGAGTTAAGAATTCAAAATAAGAAAGAGTTTTTAACCGTGTTTTATTTTTTATTGCCAAAGATTCAATGATCAAATCTGCATCTGTAAGTGTTATAGATTTACCATTTACAACTATACGTTCAAGTGGACTAATGAGATGAGGTGACGTATAAAGGCCGATATTTTCATCGGGGTAACTAAGTCTTAATAGCTCTGCCAAATAGTAAGAAGTACTACCTTTGCCATTTGTTCCGACCACAGAAATCCTATAAGGTGAGTAGTCCTTTTCATTTGGTTTGTCTAATCCAAAGAAAGTTAATTGTTCTTCAAAATCATCTAAAGAATAGTTTTTAAATACATTGAAATTTCTTGTTTTTTCGGGATTTTGAAGTTCAGAAAGTAAATGCAAAAAACCTGTCATTTCGATTTTAATTTTTGGTATAATATTTTTTCAATTTTTGAAATCCATTTTTGTTTTACTTCCATGTCAGTGAAATATTCGAATTGCCTTATACCTTGGTAAAGTAACATAGAATAACCTGGGATGATCTGGGTTTTTTTCTTTTTTGCAAGTTTGACAAGCTCGGTTTCTAAGGGATTATATACAATATCAAATAAAGATTGATGTTTGTTAAAGAAGTCACCAGATAGCATAGGTTCTCCTTCAATTCCTTTCATGCCGAGAGGACTTGTATGCACAATCAAAGAAAAGTTTTTTCTTATAGAATATAACTCTTCTTTAGAAATACTTGAGACTAAATGATTCCCACCAACTGAATTAATAATTTCTTGAACAGCACTTTCGTTTCTTGCAAATATTCTAATATTTTTATTTATTTTATTAGTATTTTGAGATTCTAGATATTGATTTAATGCATATACGATTCCTTTGGCACTTCCTCCGCTTCCCAAAATTAGAACAGAAGATGAATCTTTAGCAGATAAAAGTTTGGTATCTTTTTCCAATATGGATCTGAGCGCACCTTCCCCATCTGTATTTTTTGCTTGGATATGGTTTTCAGAAATTAATAGAGTATTTGCGGCTTTCATAGTTTGGGAAGCTAGGCAGGCTTCGTTTGCCACGCGGAAGGCAAATTCTTTATAGGGGATCGTAACCGATAGACCTTTGACTCCTATTGTTTTCAGAGAATCAAGTCCGATGATTGGCCAATCTGATCTTTCGAATACAAGATATACTCCATTGTATTTTGAAAGTTCGAATAAGGTATTGTGGATCCAAGGCGAAAGTGTATGGCCTAGAGGAAACCCCAGAATTCCAAAAATCTTTGTATTGTTAGTATACACTGTTTATCCTTTTTGGCATTGGTTTTTTTATCTTATGGACTTCTGACTATACTACCGAAAATTAAGTATAGACAGGTGAACGTTTTATGTATCTTAACCCGATAGCGGCTCCATCAGAGCCTTGGACCATTCTTGTTGACATTTTATTCTTTTTTCTAGCTTCAGCTGCATGTGCCTATTACTTTTATTATTATAAAAAGAAGGATCTTCTGGGAAAGTTTTGGGGTTCCACTTTTGTTGCGGGTATCGGAGCATTAATTGTTTTTGCCACCTTACAGACCTATATACGTGATATCATTATGTGGCTTATGAGTCCTAAGATCGGTTCTACACAATTATCAAATGTGAATCTTGTTGCTATTTTTCTCGGTGGTTTTATCGCTCTTTATATCATGAACCGAATCAACCATAACAAGGAAAGGCGAGACTGATAGATTTTGTTGTTTTTCGTGAAGTTTTAAGTATTTTAAAAAGTTATAATAAAAACCAAGCACGGCCAATACAAATCCTTGTTTGCCATCCAAAATCCCTAGTCTGATAAAATACATATAAAGAGCTTTAAAAGCACCTTTTCCAAAAGCCCAAAATATAGAACTTTTTCTACCTTTCCGGTATTCTTCTTCTGCAAATAAATTTGAATACCTATCTATAAAACTCAAATGATCGGAAATATTTTTATACGAAAAATGACAAAGGGGATGTTTTAATTTTTTGGGAAGTTTTGTGAGATAAACTTTTTCGTGAACAATACCACCACCAAACTGACCTTTGTTTTTGTTAAAGAGTCTGACTTGGTAATTTGGATAGAAGCCACCATATCTGATCCACTTGCCTAAATACCAGGTCAGTCGTGGAATTAGATAACCATCTTCTTTGGGAAAATTTCCAAGGGGACCAAATAGTTGTATGATCTCATCCTTTAACTTTGATGAGACGACTTCGTCTGCATCCAGAGCCAATACCCAATCATGTTTGGTTTTTGTTAATGCGAAGTTTTTTTGATTCGCATAGTTATCAAAATCTCTATGATAAACTTTTATTTTGAATTTTTTTGCGATTTGAAGAGTTTTATCTTTTGAGCCAGAATCTACTATGATGATATCATCTATGAAATGGAGGGCGTTCAATGTCCTTTCTAAATTGTCCTCTTCATTAAGAGTTATAATGGTCGCAGAAAGAGGCAGAGACATGAATAAAGTTTAAGTTTTATTTTCTCTGACGGATGTAAAGCTTTTTGATAGAGGAATTTCTAGTCTGGCTGTTGTTGATTCTTCACCGATGATGATACGAAAATAATTTGGGTCGATGCCTTCACCCTTTAACATGATTAAGATGAGAGCCAGACCGAGACCTGCCCCTTCGGTATTGTCTGCATTGTCCATATAGAATTGGGCAATGTCATCATAAGCCATACCTTTTTCTAATCGTTCACGAATGGCCTTCTCTTCTTGTTTGGCGATGGGAGTATTGTTTATGACTTCTATAGTCATGCCATGATCGTCAAAACTAAAGTTAATCAGGCAATAGTATCCTTTTTTTTTGGCCTTGGCACCAAACTCATTGGACATTTCTTCGGAAAAAATTTCTCTATACTCTTTGACACCTTGCGCGTATTCGGTGGGATTGGAAAAAGAATACCCTCGTTCTTCAAAAAAAACTCGTTTTTGATTGGCCTTACATGCATTGATGGCAAGTTCTTTGATAATTGTATAAAGAGTAGGGATGAGAGTCGTATGAGTGAGCCGATCAAGGATCAACTCCACAGCTTTTTTGATGTGATCCTCAACAGATTTTGAGATACGATGGGTTTTTAATGAGAGAATTTTCCCATTTTCCACATGTAACTTTATGTGGTCAGAAATCTCGCTTGTTTCCTTTCCCATACCCGAAATCATTTAATTTATAGCCCCATTGTCAAGATACTAAGACATCAATTATGAAAAACAAGACACAATGTTGCCTTTCATTTCTCTTTTATTTATCGGTTTTTACCCCCACCATTCTTCTGTCCCAAAACTTGAAAATGATGTCCGTTCGCATATGGGAGGGAGAAAAAAAATCTTTTGGGGAGATAAGCGACATAGAAATTTTAAATGGCCAAATCAAAACCATACGTCCGAGTATAATTAAACCTAAAGAAGAGACTCGTTACCTTTTACCTGGTTTTTGTGATGCAAGTGTAACCTTAAGTGCCAATGCAATGGGTGGCGAAAGTGCTAAAGAATCTCTGCCGTATTTACTACAAAGTTTTTTAGCCTCAGGGTTTAGCCATGTGGTGAGTGTATCTGATCCTGATTTGCAAAAGGTCAAAGAAGAAATCCATAAAGGTCGCCTCTTTGGACCGAACCTTTTGCCTGCACAAAAACCAATCGTCCTTACCTCTCACTTTTCTAATGAATCGAAACCTACAAAACAGTACCAAATGGCAAATGATGGTGAGACTCATTTTTTACCCTTGGCAATGGCAGAAGGACGTTCCAAAATTCTTCCGATTTTTTTAAAACGGACTCGCGAAGAAGCCTTTTCGCAATCAGAGCTTTACCAAATCAAGATCGATGCTTTGAAAAATGGATATGAACCTATCATTTATACATTTGCAGATCCGCAATCTTGGGAAGATGCCTTGGATGCAGGTTACCAAGTTCTCTTTCACGCACTTCCGAGCGGAGCAAATTTAGAAGAAGTGCAAAAACGTAATTACCGCTTTGCACCTATGCTTGCACTTTCCTATTTCCAATCACTTCGTGAAACGCCCGTTATATTGAAAGAAAAAATCACAACATATTCTAAATTCAATCCTGTGTTTAAAGAGAAATTTTTAGAAAGTTTTACTATTGGTCTTGGCGAAGGTGAAGACCAAACGAAGGCAAAAAAAGCAAAAATTACATATGAATCATTTTCAGAAAACTTCAAAGAATTTCCGAGAGAACGATTAGTTTTTGCAAGTGGGACAGGGCATTACGGAATTTTTCCAGGGATAGGTGCTGTGGTGGAAGCTGACATTTGGCTCAATCTTTGGAAACAAAAAATGGCAATGAAGGACGAAGCGAAGAACGTAGAAGAGCCAAGTTTTTTTGAAAGATGGAATTTGTGGTTTCGTGGAGAAAAATTTCTACAAATTCCGAAAACAGATCCTACTTCCCTTCCCAAAGACCAAATCCAACTCGTAGAAATTCTGACCAAAACGACATGTTCGTTTATCAAAGCGGATCATGGGGGTCTAATCAAAGTGGGTGGACCGGCTCATTTTTCGGTCCATAAGGGCAATCCATTGAACTCATATTTAGGAATATTTGCAATTGAATCCATGGTATTGGGTGGAAAATTGGTTTATACCCCAAAACCAGAAAAAGTAGGAAAGAAACCATGAAAGGGAATTCACAGCCAGCAAATGAATTTGATCGTCTTCTCGAAGAAAGTTTTAAAAAAAGAAAGTCTATCGAACCTGGTTCCCGTCACGAGGCAAAAGTTGTCTCAGTAAAAAGTGATTATGTATTTATAAGAACTAACGCAAGTAATATCGTCGGAAACATTAGCTCAGAAGAATGGATAGATGAAACCCCACCAAAGCCTTCCGATCTTTTAACCGTTTATTTTCTAAAAGAAGAATCCGGTGATTATTATTTCACTTCTTGCTTATCTGGCGAATCCATTCACGAAGATAATTTGAGGATTGCTATGTCTTCTGAGATTCCTGTTTGGGGACAAATTGCCACAGAAACAAACGGTGGTTATGAAGTGAAACTTGGATCATTACACGGATTCGTTCCTTATTCACAATTGGATGCAGAACATAAAGGAAAAGATATATATGGTAAAAAGTTTAAATTTATCGTAAGTGAAATCAATGTTAAAACCTCAAAAGTGATTCTGTCTCAGAAAAAAATCAGTGATCGCGAAAAGGAAGCCAAAAAACGGATATTAGTTGGTGAGTTAAAAGAAGGAATGTTTGTAACATGTCGTATTAAATCCATTCATAAATTTGGATTGATTGTTGATATGGAAGGCTTTGATGCTCTTGTTCCTGCGAGTGAAGCTACTTATAGAAAAAATTCTGATTTAGAAAAAGAATTCCAAGTAGGTGAATCTCTTCGTGCAAAAATTTTAACTCTCAATTGGGAAGAGGGCAAATTCTCATTGAGCGTCAAAGATTTTTTACAAGATCCTTGGGCTATGAAAGTTCCTTTTAAAGAATCAGACATCATAACTGCTGAAATCGAATCGATAAAACCATTTGGCATCTTTGTTAAGTTAAATGATTCCTTTGGTGGCCTCATTCCAAACAAAGAAACAGGAATTCTCCAGAGAACGCCTGTTAATACGGTTTATTCCCCAGGTCAAAAAGTGGAAGTTTTTGTTTTGGAAGTAAACCCTGAGAAAAAACAAATTGCACTTTCGATTTCTAAAGCTTTGGAAGCAAAAGATAGACTCGAATACCAAGAATATTTAAAAGTAGATGAGGACCCGAAAGCCGTCTCTAGTTTTGGGCTTTTACTCAAACAATCGTTAGAAAAGAAAAACAAGAAGTAGGTTCCATTTTGGAGGTTGCCTTATTTGAGCCTGAGATTCCGCCAAACACGGGCAATATTGCACGACTTTGCGTCAATGCCAATGTGCCCTTGTCTATCATTGGTAAACCTGCTTTTGATCTTTCTGAAAAAGCAGTCAGAAGAGCAGGTTTAGATTATTGGGATGATTTAGAGCTTAGGCAATTTACTTCCTTCGCAGAATTTCACGACGAAAAAATTCAAAAAGGGCAACGCATACTTCTCGTTTCAAAATTTGGGCAGACAGTATATTGGGATGTTCAGTTTAAATCTGATGATATCTTTGTCTTTGGTAAAGAAACAAGCGGTCTTCCCGCTTCCATAAAGGATATATTCCCAGTTAACCAAATCATCTCCATACCCATGGGCGAAAAATCTCGTTCTATCAATTTGTCTAATGCTGTCGCCATTGTACTTTATGAAGCGCTGCGTCAAAGAAAGTTCGCTACAAGCCAAGAAAGATAAAACAATTTACAACACTTTCATTCTCATTGAAATGGGAATAATATGGCGTTCCCGCTTTCACAAACCGAGTTAGAGAAGGAAATTAAATCCCTTTTTTCTGTCGGTCTTTCGGGAAATGCTAGGGATTTTTTTTCCTGGGTTCAGATGGAGGTCTTTCGGAAGTTTAAAGATCTCCCAAACACCACGCCTGAAATGGTGCAAGCTTATTTGGATCATCTTGTTTCTTCGGGTGATATCAGCACAAATCCTCTCGACCCTCGTGAATACTTACTGGGTGAAAAATCAAGCCTCCTCCGTAAAGTAGGCAGTTCTGAAAAATTCGTGATACTCGGTGCCTTACATTACAATCCCATGCAATACGTCCGCGCACGATTGGATTATTTTTTAAAATTAAACGGAGTCGAAGAAGACCTTCGTATGGATCTCTGCATCGCCACTGTGGAAGCCGTCGAAAACGCAGCGAAGTATGGGGATGGTTTAAACGTAGAAGTTTATTTTCAAATTGATAAATCAAAAGTGTTTACGATCGAGATGATAAACACTGTAAAAGATTTTGATTTGGAAGATGATATCCAACGTGGGAAGTTTTCTTCCACTGCCACTCTCATGCGTGGTATGATGGTCATGCAAAAGTTATTTGATTCGGTTGATCTTGATATCATTGACAATAGAAAACAGGCACATTTAAAAGCCTCTCGTAAACTCTAAGTTATATGGCAAAATTCAAAATGGTGTCTCCTTATTCTGCTGCAGGAGACCAAGTCCAAGCTATCGAAAAAATTGCGAATGCATATGAAGAAGGCAAAAATAAAGTCACTCTCGTAGGTGTCACAGGTTCAGGCAAAACATTTACAATGGGTGAGGTCATTGCCCGAATCGGAAAACCCACTCTAATACTTTCACATAATAAAACTTTGGCGGCACAATTATTTCGAGAATTTAAAGAATTTTTTCCTGAGAATGCCGTCGAATATTTTGTTTCCTATTACGATTATTACCAACCAGAAGCTTATGTTCCTTCTTCGGATACCTTTATAGAAAAGGATATGGCCATGAACGAAGAAATTGATAAACTTCGGCTTCGTGCCACTTCTAGTTTATTAGAAAGAGATGATGTAATTATTGTTAGTTCTGTTTCTTGCATATATGGTTTAGGTTCGCCAGAAGATTATGTAAACTCTGTTGTGATGTTAAGAGTTGGGGATAAAATAGATCGGGATCAGATCATACGGAAATTTCTCCAAATCCAATACAATCGCAATGATATCGATTTTAGTCGGGGAAATTTCAGAGTCCGTGGGGATTCTATTGAAATTATGCCTTCATACCAAGAGGAAGGCATTCGCATCGAACTTTTTGGCGATGAAATCGAAGCAATCTCTAGATTTGAACCTGTCACTGGCAAAACGAAATTGAAACTAGATAGAGTCGTCATTTATCCCGCCAAACATTTCATCACTTCTGGCCCAAAGGTAAAAGATGCGATCGTCAAAATCAAAGAAGAAATGGAGCTTCAAAAAGCAAAGTTTCTTTCAATGGGAAAACACTTAGAAGCAGAACGGATCGAGTCTCGAACAAATTACGATATGGAAATGTTAACTGAGCTCGGATATTGTTCGGGAATAGAAAATTATTCGCGTCATTTAACGGGAAGAAACGAAGGGGATAGACCAGCTTGTCTCATTGATTATTTTCCCAATTTGGATTTTTTGTTAATCGTAGATGAATCCCATGTCACCTTACCACAAGTAGGTGGAATGTATGCAGGCGATAGATCACGCAAAACAACTCTGGTTGATTTTGGATTCCGACTACCAAGTGCTTTAGATAACAGACCACTAAATTTTGAAGAATTTGAAATGCTCACTCCAAGAACCCTTTATGTATCTGCGACACCAGACCAAAAGGAATTGGATAAAAGTGAATTGATAGTTGAACAAATCATTCGTCCTACTGGACTTTTGGATCCTGTTGTCGAAGTTCGTCCGACGGAAAATCAAATCGAAGATCTATTGCAAGAAATGAATTTACGTTTTGCAAACAAGGAACGTGTACTCATTACAACGCTTACAAAAAAAATGTCAGAAGATCTGACTGATTATTACAAAGAAGTGGGTTTAAAAATCGCTTACTTACATTCAGAAATAGATACGATCGAAAGAGTTGAGATCATTCGAGATTTGAGAAAAGGGATATACGACTGTTTGGTGGGAATTAATCTTTTGAGAGAAGGACTTGATATACCTGAAGTTTCTCTTGTTGCTATTTTAGATGCAGATAAAGAAGGGTTTCTAAGAAATTTTAAATCCCTCATCCAAACCATTGGCCGTGCAGCAAGGAATGTGAACGGGAAGGCGATTCTTTATGCAGATCGTATGACTGATTCCATGAAAAAGGCTATCAGTGAAACAGACCGGAGACGACAAATCCAACACGAACATAATTTAAAATTTGGCATTACCCCGCAAACGATATTAAAAGATATTCATGATATGCTGCCTCGCGAAATGGCTGAGGAAACTGAACAAGAAGAAGCATTACACCAATTAGAAAAAGAATTCACCTTAAAAAAATATAAAACCAAAGATAAGTTAAGGGAAGCTTTGAAAAAAGAAATGTTGCGTTTCGCTAGTAATTTGGATTTTGAAAAAGCCGCCATGTTTCGTGATAAAATGTTAAGCATTGGACCTGAAACCATTGAAAATAAGTAAGTAAAAATGTTTGCCTTGCGCTTTCCTTTCCCACATCTTGAAAGGAAGTAGAGGAGTATCCATTGGATCAAAACGAGTCTTGGGAAAGTCCCACAAAACTAGTCAGGATTGAGGATGCCTTACCTAAACAAATCTTTCTTCTCCCTATAAAAGTGAGACCAGTTTTTCCTGGGATCATCACACCGTTAATAGTACCACCCGGAAGATTTATCCCAACGATTGAAGAAACATCCAAGGGTGCAGGCTTTATTGGTCTAATTCTTCTTAAGAATGATGACTCGGATGAACCATCGGAAAATAATATATACCAAGTTGGTGTGATTGCTCGCATTATCAAAAGGATCAACCTACCTGATGGTGGAATGAATATTCTCGTCACTACGATCCAAAGATTTCAAATTCAAAAAATCATTAGTAAAACACCATTCCTGATGGCGGAAGTCATTTATCCATTAGAAGAAGCTGGCACATCGAAAAACAACATTAAGGCCTTAATGCGTACTCTCCTTATCTTAACTAAAGAATTGGCGCAAAATAATCCTTTGTTTACAGAAGATATGAAATTGACTATGATGAATGTCAATGAACCAGGAAAGATGAGTGATTTTGTTTGTTCTATTTTAAATTTAGAAAAAGAAGATTATCAAAGTGTCATCGAAGCGATACCGTTAAATGATAGATTAGAAAAAGTATTACTCTTTCTAAAAAAGGAAATTGATCTAGTTATCTTACAAAGAAAAATCCAAGACCAAATCAATGATAAAATTGATAACCAACAAAGGCAGTTTTTTTTACGTGAACAACTGAAAGCGATCCAACAAGAACTGGGAATCGGTGAAGAAAAAACCGAAGCGAAATATGATAAGTTATTAGAAAGATTAAAAGCGATTCCCGTTTCAGATGAGGTCGTTAAAGAAATCGAACGAGAAGTAGAAAAAATTAAAAACTCCGATCCTATCGGTGGTGATTATAATGTAGTCAGAAATTATTTAGATTTGGTAGAATCATTGCCTTGGGAGGCTCCAAAACCAAAAGAAATTAATATTTCATATGCGAAACGTATATTAAACCGAGACCATTATAAATTGGAAGACGTAAAGGAAAGAATATTAGAATATCTTGCTGTACGGAAACTCAATCCACATTCAAGAGGGTCTATTCTTTGTTTGGTGGGGCCACCCGGAGTAGGTAAAACTTCGATTGCAAAATCTATAGCCGAGGCCCTTGGGCGCAAGTTTTTCCGTTTTTCTGTAGGTGGTGTGCGGGATGAAGCGGAAATCAAAGGTCATAGACGAACTTATATTGGCGCTATGCCTGGAAAAATTATCTCTGCTCTCAAAATTTCAAAAGAAAAAGATCCAGTCATCTTACTTGATGAAATAGACAAGATGTCACAAGGCTTTCAGGGCGATCCGCAAGCCGCTTTACTTGAAGTACTCGATCCCGAACAAAATGCAACATTCAGAGATCATTATCTTGATTTACCATTTGATTTGTCTGAAGTATTTTTTATCGCAACGGCAAATACGTTTGAACCAATACCACGTGTGTTACTCGATCGTATGGAAGTGATTCAACTTTCCGGTTATATCACTGAAGAAAAAGTTCAAATTTTTGAGAAATATTTGTGGAAGAAAATTTTTGATAAAAACGGATTGAAAGCAGATAGTTTTTCTATGAAAAAAGAAACTATTGTTCATTTAATCAATTCATATTCTAGAGAATCAGGACTTAGGGGTCTTGAAAAAACCTTTGATAAATTAATTCGAAAACTTGCCCTCAAACACGTATTAAAGGAAAAGTATTCAAAAGAAATTCGTGAAAAAGATTTAATACAAAATTTAGGTCCACCTCCATTCGTTGATGATCGTATGACGATTCCCAGTGTTCCAGGAACTGCACTTGGTCTTGCTTGGACGAGTGCTGGCGGATCTACACTTTTGATCGAAGCAGTATTTATTCCTGGGAAGGGAAACATTCTCCTAACAGGGCAAATGGGAAAAATGATGGAGGAATCTGCGAATATCGCACTTTCCTTTATAAAAAATTATAACAAAGATGATAAAGTTTTTGAAAACAAATCTTTACATTTGCACGTCCCAGATGGTGCTACCCCCAAAGATGGTCCGAGTGCTGGTATTACGATGGCATCTGCCCTTTTATCACTTGTTAGAAATCAAATTTTAGTTCCTGGTTTTGGTATGACAGGCGAACTTACGTTAACTGGTGAAGTATTGGCAATTGGTGGTTTACGGGAAAAGATCGTCGCGGCCAAAAGAGTCGGGATTAAAAAAATTATTTTTCCAAAAGATAACGAAAAAGCTTTTATTGAAATCCCAGACTATGTAAAACGTGGAGTTCAATTTTTTCCCGTTTCAAATTTTGAAGAAGTCGCTAAATTAGTTTTGCCATTAAAAAATAAGACAAGTCTTAAGAAAAATAAAAAATGAATGATAAAAACCAAACATACATTCTCGTCTTACGAGCAGTCGGTGACCATATATTAGATTTTTTGAATAAACTTTGGCAAAATCGAAAGATCATCTTCTTCCTTGGTTTTTTTATAGGTTTGTTTTTGTTACTATTTTTTACTGGTGGTGCATATGTTGTTTGGTCAGGCGAACAATCCAGAGTTGAACGTTCTTTAGAAAAATATAGATCAGAAGTTTCAAATTTTTATGATTCCTTTCAACCAAAATCTGTTAAGATTGTAGATAGAAGTGGCAAAGTCATTGGCGAATTCTATCGCAGAAATTTTCGCCCCATTCGTACTGATAATTTGAAGAAACATCATATGATTCTTTGGGCAGTTTTGTCTTCAGAAGATAGAGAGTTTTTTTCACATGGAGGGGTCAATTATACAGCCATAGTAAGAGCTGTGTTAACAAACTTGATACAATTTCGATTATCTCAAGGTGGTTCTACCATCACACAACAGTTAGCAAAACTTACTTTAAATTTAGGTAAACGAAATCTATTTAATAAAATCACAGAATTATATTGTACTTTTTATATTGAGTCTCAGTTCTCAAAAGAAGAGATTCTCGCGATGTATTTGAATCAAATCTTTCTAGGTGAAGGGAATACGGGAGTCGAAGAAGCGGCTCGTTATTACTTTAGAAAGCCTGCTACAGAATTAACGGCAGAAGAGGCCGCTATGTTAGTTGGAACCATTCCTGCACCTAGCATATTTAATCCGATCCGTAACTTAGGTACAGCGCTGAACAGGCAGAAGCGCGTGTTATATGATATGGCTCGCAATCAAGAATTGAATCTCGTTCCGTCTGAAATTCCAAAAAAGTTTAATGATAATATAGAATCAAATTTAAAAAAATTCCGCAGCATTTATAAAGTAAAAGAATATAAGGATGATGAAGGTGTTCCCAGATATTCGAGTGAAATTGGAAAATATGGTGCTGATAAAGATTTTCGCATCAATTTAGCTCCAGATTTTAATACAGAAATTAGAAGATTTGTGTTGGATACTTTTTCCAATGAAGATTTAGAAGAACGCGGAATGGTTGTATATTCAACCTTAGATTTAGAAAAACAACGTATGGCAGAAGATGCATTACGACTTGGAATTGATTCCGTTCGTTCTGATCTTAATAAACAAGAAACAGAATTCAATAAAAAAGGTAAACCAGAGTTAGCTGAACTTACGAGAACAATCTTACCTCAAATGACAGGTTCTTTTATTTCTTTGGATCCTGAAACTGGAGATATTGAAGCTTTGGTTGGAGGTTATAAAATATCAAATACCTATAGATTCAATCGGGCGGAAGAAGCGAGACGCCAGCCAGGTAGTACGATAAAGGCATTAGTTTACGCATTGGCCTTTGAAAAACGAATCGTTAATCCTTCCTCAAGAATCAAAGATGAGAAATTAGATATCTCTGGTTATTCGCCAAAGAATTGGTATAAAGGTTATCGTGGGGAGATGACCGTACGAAATGCACTCGCGCAGTCGGTGAATACTGTATCTGTAAAATTGTTGGACCAAGTCGGATTAGGATACTTTCTAAATAAATTGGCACAGATTCTTTCTTTGCCTGAGGAAGAAATCAACGATCGATTTCAGAGAAATTTATCATTGGCACTTGGTTCGGGTGAACTTTCGCCCATGGAACTCGCGATTATTTATTCGACTTTAGCAAATGGTGGGCGAAGGGTCACACCTAGAAAAATCATTAAAATTACCGATTTGGATGGAAATGAATTTTATCAAACGAACCCTAATGAAGCCGCTGAACAGATATTAGATCCTGTGGCTTGTGCAATGGCAATTAATACTCTAGAATCTGTTTTGACAGATGAAGGAACAATGACCATCAAACGAGTTCCGGGTGAACAGAATATTTTCGCAGGCAAAACCGGAACTGTACAATCACCTAAAGTTAAAAAAAGTAAATGGCTCGGTATGAAAGGTGTTAGAGATGTATGGTTTGGGGGATTTGCGCCAAGAAATGTAACTGTTGTTTGGGTGGGTCATGATGAAGGTGCACCTTTTCCTGGATCTGGATCTGGTGTTTCAGGTGGAATTTGGCTTCGATACATTCAAAATGTAAGAACAAAAATTGGATTTGGAAATCGTTTAATTACGCCATTTGTGGGCGATTTTGTCAAAGTTGATGTTTGCGCCGATGACGGAACTCTTCTTGAAAATTCACCTGATTACATATGTAAAAATCCTCTGTATCAACAATACTATTTTATAGGGGATATGCCTTCCAAAAGAGCTGGATTTGCCAAACCGGACCCGATTATCAGTGAAGTAAATACAACTGAACAAGAGTCAGATGATGATTCGGAAAACACAACCTATACGCAGTCAGGTGAAAAGGAAAAGCCAGTGCCTCTTGATTCTGTAGAACTGGAACCACCAGTTATAGATAATCAGAAAGCCCTTCGTGAAGAATGAACTTATCAGAAACGAGATAATTTTCTTGGATAGACCACAAGAAAATCCATGGAGCATCATTACTTATGGTATCGACTATGTCCATTGCTTCGCGAATTGACCTTTTTTGATCTAACATTGAAGTAATATTTGAATTTGTATAAAACGATCTATTTCCACCATTTCCTAATTTCTTTTCATGAAAAACGGGGTCCAAAAAATTCCAAATAGATGGATAGTCGGCATACCAAGTAAGTAAAGTTAGGTCACCTTTTCCCTCACCATTTTCTTTATAAAGTGGAGCTTTTTCCATCCCTTTTAAGTTTATTTTTAAACCTAGTTCTATTAACGCTTGTACAATGGCTCTGCCCTTTGCTTGATTTTCATCATCACCGCGCATTCGAAATTCTAATGGAGTTTCTAAAATCTTAGGAAAACAAATTGATCGTTCTAAATGAAATTTTGCCTTTTTTAAATCATAATCAAATTCATTCTTATATTCTATTCCCTTTGTATTTTCTGTTACTTCATTGTAAAAAGGGAGAGGTATTGGACCTCTTGTAGTATCCGCTTTACCGCCTAATAATTTGTTAATGATCAATTCTCTGGGAATGGAAAAATTTAGGGCATAACGAAAGTTTTTATCAAAACAATTATTTTTTTGATTTATGGCAACGTATTGGATGGACCTTCCTTTTTTTACGACTGTATGTTTAATATCAGCTTCGGGTATTGTTAGGAGGAAATCAGAAAGTTTAAATGCATCGAGTTGTTTTTTTTTATATAAAAACAAAGCCGTAGATGATTGTGGAAGGATACGAATCAGAATTTCCTTAGGGAAAGAATTTGAAGTTTCAATTCGCTTGTTTAATTTTAAATATTCATTTTTTTTCCATTCTTGTAGTTGATAGAAACCAAATGATTCCAATTTGCCAGTAGTTTCAAAAATATCTTTTCTCAAGATAGAGGCAAATGGTAAGGCCAATTTTTCTTTCACATGCATTTCACTTATATTTTTATCTATGACGATAGATAATTTTTTATCATCATGAATCATGGTTTTATGAATGAATTTGTAGTCGCCCTGCCTAGGAGAAGAATTTTGAATCAGACGATTTAGAGAAAAAGCAACATCCGAAGATCTCACTTTCGAATGATCATCGAGTATCAATTGTAAAGAATTCTCTACTTCTGAAGTGGTGAATTTTTCACTTACCACCAAGCGCCTGTTTATTTTTGATCCTTTAAATTCATAAAGACCAGCGAAAATAAATTTGGACAATTTTTGGCTCACCAAGTCTGTCGCAAAAAGTGGATCGAGACTGGGCGGGTCGCTCGGGAAAGAAATGGATATCTCGGGAAGTTCTGCTTCTTTTTGGCAAAAAGTGAGGGACAGCACGAGGAAAAAGAGGGGAATAGTTCTCATAAGTGAAGATTTACCGAAAACTTTGGCCATACCTTGTAAAATACAAGTACAGACTTACCCTAGGAGTCTTCCTATCCATTTTTGTCTCTATCTTCAATGGCGCATCCCTTACTTCCCTCATCCCAATCTTTGATTCACTTGGCTCTGGCGAAAATTATAAATTCCAACTCTCTCTAACTAAAAAAGACCAGGAGATGTTAAAAAAAACAGAGTCAGAAGTCACTCCTTTAACTTGGGAGCAGGGGCAATTCTATTTTGCAAAAAGCAAAGAATACATTAACAACGAATTGTCGCAGAGGACACCAGATGAGTTAGTTTATCTATTTTGTCTAATCATACTTCCCATCTATCTCTTGAAGTTAATCTGTCTTGCAGGAACAATTTACTTTGTGAATTCTGCGGGTCTTCTTTCTGTGAGAGACATCAGGCAAGCATTATATGAAAAATTACAAGAACTTCCCTTAAATGATTTTTTAAGAGAAAAAACAGGCATCCTTATGAGTCGTATCATCAATGATGTAGATACAGTTGGAAAAGTCGTTTCAAATGATCTTAAAGATGCCATAAATGATTTTTTTTCCATCATTATACATCTTATCATTTTACTAGTGTTAAGTTGGGAATTGTTCTTTTTAATATTTATCATCATACCCTTTATTCTTGGGCCTGTTAGCACACTTGCAGACCGAATTCGTCGAACAACAAAAAACCAACAAGAAAGATTATCTGCGTTAAATGGAGAATTACAGGAAGTGATTTCCGGAATACGTGTTATACGAGCTTTCTCAATGGAAGCTCGTGAATCGGACAGATTTTTTGAAGTGAATCATGATCTTTCAGAAAAGACTTTCAAAACTCATTTTTATCATCAGATCGGTCCCGCTATGATAGAATTATCAGGATCTATCGTAACGATGATATTTTTGGGAATCGGTGCCCATTTGTTAGAGGATCAAACTTTTTCTAAAGGTAGATTTTTAGTTTTTTTCATTACACTTATTTTTCTTATGCGACCTCTCAAACAGATGGGTATACTCACAAACCTAGTGCAAGCATCTGCCTCTGCAGGGGAACGTGTATTCGAAATATTAGGTCGTGAAACTGATATTAAAGATCCAGAATCGCCTGTGGAATTAGGTTCCCTTTCTTCTGAAATTGAGTATAGAAATGTTTCTTTTATATACCCTGGAACTGATGTTTATGCATTAAAAGAATTGAATCTTAAGATACCGAAAGGTGGAACGATCGCCATTGTCGGATCATCAGGTGCTGGTAAATCAACACTCATTGATTTACTTCCTCGTTTGATTGACCCATCCTCTGGTGATATTTTTTGGGATGGTGTAAATGCAAAAAGCCTTCGTTTAGATAATTTGCGCCATCGCATAGGTGTGGTTTCTCAAAATATATTTTTGTTCAATGGTTCTATTCGAGAAAATATTGCTTATGGAAAACCAGAGGCCACCGAAGAAGAAATTCGAAAGGCCGCAGACGATGCGTTTGCTTCTGAATTTATCGATACGTTTGAAGAAGGGTTTGATACAATTGTCGGCGAACGTGGTGTTATGCTAAGTGGCGGGCAACGTCAGCGTATTTCCATTGCCAGGACTTTACTGGCAAATCCAGAAGTATTGATCCTTGATGAAGCGACGAGTGCCCTTGACACAGAATCAGAAAGATTGATCCAGCAAGCCTTTGTTAGATTGTATGAAAACAAAACGGTTATCATTATCGCTCATCGATTATCTACTGTAAAAATTGCAGATACCATTTATTATTTGGAAAATGGCGAAATCAAAGAAAGTGGAAGTCATTTAGAACTTCTTAATAATCAAAATTCAAAATACAAGCGACTTTATGAAATGCAGTTTACTCCCTCTACCGAAACTTAGGCGAGTCTAGAGTTACCACATTCAGGACAAAACTTCGCTTTAGGAAGTGATATATAAGATCCACAATTATCACATTTCCATTCTGCGGAAACTTTTACTGGGCTCAAAGTTTGGATTAAATTTTTGTCAGGAAGTTGTGATAACTGAGCCTCGATTTCATCTAACTCTTGTAAAAAGGGTATCGAATTAGATTGAAATTCCTCTTCTGAGATTTTTCCAGAATGGAAGTCTGATCTTAAATCTTTCAAGGTATCTAGAAGATTTGATTTCTTTTGCAAAAATGGAAGTAGGTGCTCATTTTTGTCTCGTCCAAACGGGGATTGAAGTTCATCAAATTTATAATGAAATAACAAAAACGGAGTAATAAGAATCATTCCAAATAATAAATAAAACGAATAAAGTAGAAAATCCATAGTGTTATATTTTGAACTTTTTCTTTTTGTGCAATCTCTTTATCCTTGTAAAAGGGTATCTATAGACATATGACAATTTCAAATTCTCTCATCGATTCAAAATTAAGATCCGCCGAAGAAATCGCAAGTTTGCTTCCAAGAAATGTTACGATTGGTGCATCCGGGTTCACACCGGCCGGATATCCTAAATTGATCCCCTCTGCCTTCGCCAATAGAATTGAAGAGGAAAAAAAACAAGGCCATTCATTTTCCATAAATCTATATGCAGGTGCTTCCACTGGAGAAGAACTGGATGGAGTTTTAGCAAAGACTGGGGCTTTAAAGTTACGAATTCCTTACCAATCAAATTCACATCTCAGAAACTTAATCAATGCAGGCGAAGTTGATTTTATTGATATGCATTTATCACATGTTGTCAAATACATTGAGCACGGCATTTTGCCAGCGATTGATGTTGCCATTGTTGAAGCGATTGATGTGAGCTCTGATGGGAAAATTTATTTGACAACTTCATCGGGAATGAGTGCGACTTATTTAGGAGCAGCGAAAGAGATTTATGTCGAACTAACAGATGTTCATCCTATCGAACTTAAAGGGTATCATGATATCTATTTGCCTGATCATCATGGGAAAGGTTCACCAATACCTATCATAAATGTTTCTGATCGCATTGGTAATCCTTATGTACAAGTTCCGATTGATAAAATTAAAGGAATAGTGCGGACATCAATCCCTGATGCTAGTGTTGATTTTAAATTGCCCGATTCAGATTGTTTAGGAATCGCAGAACATACATTAGCTTTTTTGCAAAGTGAAATAAAAAAGGGTCGTATCCCAGCCAACTACCTACCATTTCAAAACGGAGTAGGCAATATTGCGAATGCAGTTCTTGCAAGCATGGCTAAGGATCCAAATTTTCATGAGATAGAAATGTACACAGAAGTTTTACAAGATTCTGTTTTTGATTTGATAGATTCCGGTAAATTAAAAATTGCCTCTACTTCAGCACTTACATTCTCTAAGAAAGGTGTGGAAAGATTTCATAAAAATATAAATGAATGGAAATCAAAATTTATCATTAGGCCGCAAGAAATTTCTAATCATCCAGAAGTGATTAGAAGAATGGGTTTAATCGCTATGAATACCGCTTTGGAAGTGGATATCTATGGCAATGTTAATTCAACGCATGTGATGGGGACATCCATGATGAATGGAATTGGTGGCTCCGGAGATTTTACGAGAAATTCTCATTTGTCAATTTTTATGACTCCTTCACTTGCTAAAAACGGAGATATCTCTGCCATTGTTCCTTTTGTTTCGCATGTTGATCATAACGAACATTCGACTATGGTAATCGTAACAGAACAGGGGTTGGCTGATCTAAGAGGTTGTCCTCCCAAAAAAAGAGCAGAATTGATCATTGAAAAATGTGCTCATCCGACGTATCGTGATAAACTCCGTGCTTATTTTGAAGAGGCAAAGAATGTTTCTAAAGGAAAACATACACCTCACAATTTGGATAAAGCTCTCGGGTTTCATATTCAATTTTTAAAAACTGGGTCCATGAAGTAGACTATGCGAAATATTTTAACTTGACCTATCAGATACCCTATAGGGTATTTTGATTATGGTCAATTTAGAAGAAAAAACAAAACTCATTCATAGGTTAAATCGTATCCAGGGCCAAATCGAAGCCATAAAACGAAGTATCCAAGAAGATGACAAGGATTGTGAAAAAGCAATTTTACTCTTGAAGGCATCGAGTCAGGCTATGAAAAAATTTGGCGAAGCCTATATTCATGAATATATGGACAATTGTTTCAAAGAAAAACGTAATTCAGGCCATATTGAAACGGATGTAAAAAAAGCCATCTCTGCCGCCTTTTCCCTCTAATTTCGCTTCTCTAATTAATTAAAAATTAAAAATTTACTTGCATCCATATACCCCGGTAGGTATATGGATTTATATTCACGTATACTATAGGGGGTATTGTAATGTATTTAGCTTCTACGAAAACTTGGTATTTGGAGAGAACCTTATTTATGATTGCGGGGTTCATGAGTTTACTCGGGATTTCAATATGGTATTTTTTCTCTCCATGGGGTTTGGTTTTGAATTTACTTGTGGGGCTCAACTTGGTGATTTTTGCATCGACTGGCTTTTGTGTCATGTCAGTGATTTTGAATCAAATGGGTATACCTGCTAAGTGTAGTCGGGAGTAATCTATGTTAGGTAACCAAAGATATCTTATTTTATTTTTAAGTATATTTCCAAGGCTCATATTTGCAGAAACAATCGAATTTGAAGATTTTTGGAAGGCTGTAGAAATTCATTCGTTTTCACAGAAAGCAAAAGTATTGGAAGTGAAAGCATCTGAGATAGCCAAAAATCGAAGTGATAGACATTGGTTACCTCGCATATATACTGATGTCCGTGCATATAACACCAATGATCCGGCTTTAAATTTACTCGGTAAATTGGGGCAACGATCAGCGACAGATGCCGATTTTTCTACATCATCGGCAAGAACAAGAGTCGGAAATTTTTTAGACAGCAACAACCAGCCGTATAACACACTAAATTCGGATACAGCAAATATGTTTGCCAAAGATACATTAAATCATCCTGGATCAAATACATATTCAAGAGGAAGTTTAGGTCTTGATTTTTCTATCTATGAGGGAGGCGCCTCTCAGGCGATGTCCAAACTTCAAGAAAAGAGAGCTTTGGGATTAAAGTTCGAAAAAGCAAATATAAAAGATCAGGAATATATACAATCCGCGAGATTTTATAGAGGTTTGCAATCGCTCACTGAATTTAGGGAACGAATCATAAATCTTAACAAAACTGAATCAAAATTTCAATCGGGATACCAGTTAGCAAATAAAAATAATCCGGTTGGATACACTGGATATTTGGCACTAAAATCACTTAAGAATCGTTTGTTGGCAATGGAAAAAGAAACGGATGCGCAAGTCTTTGAATTTAAAGAAAGTTTATCTTTGTTATCTGGCTTAGAAACAACCAATATCAAAACAAAAAATATAGACTTATTTGAATTTTTAAACTTACATTTTCCTAAACCAATTGCTCAAGAAGAAAGTAGTTATACCAAGGCGATGACTGCTTACGCTGAAGGAGAAAATTTAAAATCTGATTTGGAAATGGCTAAATTTTTACCGAAAGTTGGAGTGTATTCTGAAGCAAACGCATATAGCGGTAGTCGCAGTACTCAAGCCGCATATAACGCAGGTTTTTATGTACAAATGAATCTATACAGTCCCAAGGAACAAGGTAGTGTTGAAGAGGCAAAGTTACAGGCGGAAGCATATCGTACTAAGTTAGATGAAGCTAGAGAAAGAGAAATATCTACATTTAACAATTTAAAAACTCGTGAAGTGACACTTTTTGAAAATTACCAATTGATCAAAGAATCTATAAAAAACCAAGAAGAACAAGTAATCTATATGCAAAGATTATTTCAATCTGGGGCAATATCGGCCATTCAGTTTGCAGAAGTTTTAAATAGGTCTGCTGATTTAGCAAAATCTCTTCTCGATACTGAGCTTAATTATCTGCAAATAAGATCAGAATTTCACAAATTTCAAAATGGAAAAACATATGAATCCGAATCAACAAATTAACAAAGGCTTTGCGGGAAAACTCGCTGAGTTATTCCTTTTTTCTAAATTAACACCGGTTATTGCTGTGGGAAGTTTGGTGATTGGTATTTTTTCGGTATTTCTTACTCCTAAAGAAGAAGAACCCCAAATCAGTGTGCCAATGGTGGATATACAATTGCCAGCGCCAGGTTTTTCCCCTGAGGAAACCGAACGCAAAGTTGTAGAAGTCGTAGAACGAGCGATATGGGGACTAGAAGGTGTAGAATATATTTATTCTGCAAGTAAATGGCACGGTGGAATCGTTACAGTTCGATTTAAAGTGGGCGAACCAATAGAACCATCCCTTGTCAAAATACATCACAAGTTGATGGAAACAAAAAACCATCTTCCCAAAAATGTATTAGAACCCAAAGTAAAATCATTCTCTATAGATGATGTTCCATTTTTGACTCTTACGTTTAGTTCAAGCACAATGGATGATTATACTCTCCGTACAAAAGTAGCACCATTGGCTCGAGAATTATCATCCACACCAGATCTCGCCAATGTGGAGTTACTCGGTGGAAGAAAAAAAGTGGTTCGAGTTATTGTTAAACCAAATCAGATGTCTGCTTATGGTGTGACTCTTCTAGAAATCGCCAATTCACTCAAATCAAATGATAGTTTTTTGCCTGCGGGTAAAAATTGGTCAAGGGAAAGAGTGATGGATGTTGAAGTCGGTGGACAAATCAAATCAAAAGACGAGGTTATGAAATTGCCAATTGTTCAGCGAGGGGGACGTGTGATACGTCTTCGTGATGTAGCTGAAATCTCAGAAGGGCCAGAGGAAAGGACAAGAGAATCTTTTTTATATGACAAGAGCCTCGGTGATGAAAAACGCTCTGCTGTTTCTATAGTCTTTGCAAAAAGGAAAGGCACAAATGTAGTCTCGCTTGCAAATGATTTATTAGAAAGAGGAGAAATTTTTCAAAAACAACTTCCAGCAGAAATTAGAATGTCAGTGATCCGAAACTATGGAAGTACCGCGGCAGACAAATCGCATGAATTGATTGAGCATCTAATCATCGCTACACTTTCTGTGACTGTGTTAATTGCACTATGGATGGGATGGAGAGCTTCGCTCGTTGTTGCGATCGCGATACCTGTCACTTTGGCTTTGACCTTAGCGATTTATTATTTTATGGGATATACCTTAAATCGTGTTACACTCTTTGCACTGATTTTTTCTATAGGGATACTTGTGGATGATGCCATCGTTGTTGTGGAAAATATTGAAAGGCATCTCAAAGACAATCCTCATTTAGGGATAGTTCGGGCAACCTTGCAGGGTGTATCTGAAGTCGGAAATCCTACGATACTTGCTACCTTTACAGTCATTGCAGCAATATTGCCTATGGCTTTTGTGAGAGGTCTTATGGGGCCGTATATGAAACCAATTCCCGTTGGTGCGAGTTTGGCGATGATACTATCACTCTTTGTCGCATTTATCATCACACCTTGGGCTTCTGTCAGATTATTAAAACACAGTCACAAAGAAGATGAATCTGAAACTATACAAAGCCAAAATTTACAAAATAATGCAAAGACTGAAAAAGTTTCAAAATTAGATAAAATATATATTACATTCACGAATTGGTTACTTGGATCTAAAAAGAATGCCAGTTCGTTTGGATTGCTTACAGTATTACTTCTGTTATTCTCTTTCGCCTTCGTCGGATTCAAATTGGTTAAGGTAAAAATGTTGCCATTTGATAACAAAGAAGAGTTTCAAGTTTTAATTGATTATCCTCCGATGACTGCGTTAAATCAAAGTTTACTCAAATCAGATTTACTCGTTAAAGAATTATTAAAAAATGAAAACATCATCAAGGTACAAGTGTTCGTTGGTGATCCTGCTCCTTATTCATTTTCAGGAATGGTCAAACATACGTTTCTCCGAAATTTAGAATCTATGAATGACCTTCAAATTGTTCTAAAAAACAAATCAGATCGTAATGTTTCAAGCCATGAGATCATTGAAAGTTTGCGTCCAACAATCAGTAAATTTGGAAAAGTACATGGAGCCGTTACTAAAGTTTTAGAAATTCCGCCAGGCCCGCCAGTCATGGCAACTATGGTTGCTGAGATTTATGGACCGAATGTTCTTGAGAGAACTAAAGTGGCAAAAGAGATTTACAATGTATTCGCCGCAGAACCGAGTATAGTTGATTTAGACTCTAGTTTGAGAAACGGAAGACCCAAATTAGTTTACCCAATTGATTATGATAAGGCGGGAACATTTGGAATCAGAAGTTTAGCCCTTGCTAGTACGGGCTATTTCTTATTTTCAGAATCACCATTAGTTAGTTTATCCACAGCCTCGGAACCAGAAGAAGTCACACTCAATTTATCCGTTGAAGATAAACTTCGATCTTCCCAAACTCCTTTCCAATATCAAAATCTTATGTCTTTAGAATCAGGTGTGATCCAAGCATCCACAGTGATTGGGAAACCTAGAGTGGAAGAAGACCGAGCCTTATACCGAAAGAATTTGAAACCTGTAACGTATGTTATGAGTGAACTTTCTGGCGCAGAAGAAGCCCCAGTTTATGGTATGCTAAAACTAGCACCTAAGATAAATTATGAAACACAAACTGCCGATGTTCCTTGGAACACGACAAAACCTATAGTCAAGTGGGACGGGGAATGGTTTATCACATATGAAGTATTTCGAGATTTGGGAAGTGCCTTCGCGGTTGTGATGTTATTAATTTATGTTTTGGTGCTCGGATGGTTTCGAAGTTATACGGTTCCACTGATCATCATGGCACCGATCCCCATTTCACTGATTGGAATATTACCTGGTCATTGGATTATGGGAGCTTATTTTACAGCAACCAGTATGATTGGATTTATTGCTGGAGCCGGTATCATCGTCAGAAATTCCATCATCCTTGTCGATTTTATAGAAGAGGAGATCACAAGAGGAAAGGATGTAAAAGAAGCAGTCATTCATGCAGGTGTGGTAAGGTTTAGACCTATGTTACTCACGGCTTCTGCTGTGATTGTAGGATCCTTTATCATGTTATTTGATCCTATCTTTCAAGGACTTGCTGTATCACTGATATTTGGGGAAGTCGCCGCAACAATACTCAGTCGTTTCGCAGTTCCCGTGTTATACTACTGGTTTGTAGGCAATGCTAGAAAAAGGGAATTGTTACGAGAAGTGGCTGGAACACCAATCCACCATTAACAAGTACTCATTGGACAAACGAAAGTTAATTCCAAAGTTTAGAATAGGCAAAAAAAAACCCGAACAAGAGTTCGGGTTTTTCGCGGAGACTGAGAAGATTTAAATCTTATCGGTAGCCTTCAGTTTTAATTTGACCATGGTCTAAGTAAAGACCAGTTGCAGTCACAGATGGCGCTCTGTAGTGACCTGTATATTGTGTGTAAGTCACATTTGAATTAAAAGGCCAGATCCCTTCACTTTGAGTGAGAGTTGTTTGGCATTTGTTTAAACCGCCAGCTTTATTGTAACCACAAGAAGAGTGGTAAGCAACAGCATAGTCATCTTCGCCAGGAAGGATCGCAGAAGCACCAATCAAACCTTTGTAACCAGGAACATGGTAAACACCCACTGATCCAGTGTTGTTATGGTTGAAAGCACCACGAGCTGTTCCCACGATCAAAGCTTTGTCCATTGCGTTTCCAGCGAAACCAAAAGTAGCTCCATTAAGTGCAGAAGCAAGTTCCGATCCACCAGAAGCAGCAGCAAGAGCTGTCACTTTTGTCAGGTTAAAACCTTTGGAAGAAGCAGTGCCACCTAAGTTAGCTAACCAAAATTCAATCGCATAGCAACCTGCCGAGTGACAAACGATTTTGCAAGAATTTGAACCTTTGCAATAGTTAGTCAAACCAGTCGTTACGTTCGTTTGTGCACGAGAAGCACCATAAGTTCTTGGGTCAGTTGTACCATCGTAACCGATGAAGATTTTAGAGCCAGAAACAGTGCTTGTGGAAGAACCCCAATAATTGTTCACGTCTGTTGTTCCAACGCCGTTGTGGTTCGAGCCTGATTTTCCGTGAATGAACACGGTGTAAGTTTGTGCACTGATGCCTGCTGTAAAGAGCAGAGCCGCAAGTCCTGTGAGTATGCTACGCATTGTTTTTCTCCTGCTTAGGTATATGCCTAAATTAGACAAAAATGTTGCAAATGTGGCAAGAATAATTTATTGGGAGCAAAATTATTTTTTTGGGGCTAGTACTAGGGATTTCCGTTAGGGATATCCAGAGGAAGGGTGGGGGATTATGTCTCATTAGCATTACCAAACTGGTGTTCGGTTGGGCACATCGTACTGGAATTAGTTGGGGTGGGGAGGGGGGGAAGATTTTGGATTTGGGTATCCCCACCCGATTTGGGTGGGGAACTAGACCCGCCGCCCAATGATTACCGTTTAGCACATCTTCCGCGAAAAAACAATACAGAACCGAAAAATTCAAATTATTATGAAAGTTTGTTCGCATTTGTTGGCGTCCGGGCCCGGCTCACTCCGGGGTGCGCTAACGCTTCCGTCTGCCAGAGGCAGACCAAGCCCTACGGATCCGTGACGCATGAACCTTGTTTTGTGGTAACAATTGCTATTTTTAAAAATTCAGATTTTGGAAACTTATTCTTTGGGGAAGGGGAAGTCTTTAATTTTCAAAAACCGATTTAGATAAACTGTAAAACAAGTGTTACCTGGCTTGCTTGTGAATTCTATTTTTCCATTATGACGTTCGATTATTTTTTTGCATATATCAAGGCCGAGACCACTTCCATCTTCAGCAGATTTGGTGGTAAAAAAAGGATTAAAGATTTTAGATTGGTAGACTTCTGGAATTCCTTCCCCATTATCTTGAAAGGAAACCGCCAAATACGTATCTTCAATATAAGTTCGAATCACAAGTCTACCTGAAAATTTCACAGCATAAAGAGCATTATTGATTAAGTTGATCCAAACTTGATTCAAAAGATCCGCATAACCAATGATCTTTGTTTCTTCTTTAAAATCAGTAATGATTTCCATAGAGGATTTGACTCGGTTTTGATAAAGCACAAGGCACATCTCTATTTGATCACCTATATTGATTTCAGATAAATATTCATTCTGATTTTCATAAACATAATTTTTTAAAGCTTTGATAACTTTTGTCGCTCTCATCGCGGCATTCTTTATAATGCTACCAGAATTCAGAATCGTGCTTAAGTTTAATAAATTTTCTAAAACAGTGTCAAATCCATCAAGGTTTAAGAAAGGGAATAGTTGACTGACATTACTCTTGTTGACACCTAACTCTATCAAAGTGTCGGTAGTATAATTTGAAGTTTCAAATCCATTTTCTAAAAAAATAGCGTTTAATTCCTGTTTGATTTTTCTTGAAATTGTCGAACTGATAAAGATTTGATTATTTTTTCTAATCTCAAATAGTGTTTTCCAAGCTTCCTTTTCCTTTTTGCCCAATTGTGAATATGTTTCGAGTAAAGTCAGTGAATTCTCAGATAACAAATCGTAAGTTAGTTGGTTTGAGGCTACAATCGCCGCCAAAGGAGTATTGATTTCATGTGCTATACCTGAAATCAGTTTTCCGAGCACTACCATTTTTTCTGACAAGATCAATTGGTCTTGCGTAGATTTTAAATTTTCTAAAGTTTCGTTTAATAGAGAGTTGGTTTCTATTAACTTTGTATTTGTTTTGTGTAGTTCTGATGTCCTTGCTTTCACTTTACTATCTAGTTCTTCATACAATATAGAGTTTTCTAATGAAATTCCAGCTAGTGTAGATATTAAATTGATCACTTCCGCTCTTTCGTTACTAAAGGCACCTGATATAAAATTATTTTCAAGATAAATCGCACCTATCACTTCGCCTTTATGAGTGATTGGCTTACATAACAAAGATTGTACTTTTTTATTTGATAAATATGGGTTATTTAAATATTCTTTATGTTTGGATGCATTATCTAAGATAACATGATTTTTGGAATGAAGCACATAGTTTACTATATTCGGAGATAGGTTTTTAAATTTCTCTATTGGTTCATTGATAGATTCTATATGTATTGCATCTGAGATGGTTCCATACGTATGCACCATAAATTTTTCATTTTGTTTGATAATCAAAGTTGCTTCATTGGCACCCGAATTTTCAAGAATCACTTGGATGATTTTTTCAATTAGTTTGTCAATTCTCACTTCTCTAAGTAAAATATTTGCTGCCTTCATCATGGAAATATAATCCATTTGGAGATCAGTGTTTGATTTTTTTAAATTGAGCGAATTTTCCTTATCTTGCTTTTGAATATTTTGAGCTTGGGATTTCAGGTTTGGATATTTTAAATCCATATCTTTTATTTTAGCGACGGCGCCCCAAATATTATATAATTTATATGCTTCTAAATAATAATTTGTAGCTATGATTTGTCTTTCATTTTCTATATAAAAATTTCCAGCAATCTCAAAGGCAAGAGCCGCATTTTGAATATAACCATTGTCAAGTGCCGAAGTGATACTATCGTCAAAATATTTCATAGCCTCCCATTTCTCATTTTTTGCCCAAGATGCAACGGCTAGAATCAAAGAATACATATGTTGAAAGTTGTTTGGGTTTAATTCAGAGAAATTATAAAAATCCGTTTTTAATTTATCAATTTTTCCTTGATAAAAAACTTTTTTATCGTCAGTTAACGTATGTAAAACGAGAATATAGGCCACACAACGATAAAAATTTGGGCAGATATCATGATAAACCGTCGGAGCCGCTGTATTCTTTTCTAATAATTCTCCTGTTTCGAGAATTTCTTCGTATCGTCCAAATAAAAAAGATTTTGTAATCAATATCCCATAAAATTGTGCCAAGGGACTTTTGGATCCAAGGCTTTCAACGATTTCAACATGTGATTTTTCAGTCCTACCTGAATAAATTAATGGTTCACTGACATCATGTTCTGCGACCAAAAATTTTAGCATCGCCATTGTCGGATAATAAATATTGAGCATGGCATCCCAAACATTATATTTTTGACAAATGGTTTCAAAATGCGCTATCTTGTTATAAACATCGTGAATATTATCTCCCCTATAAAAGTGATTCCACAATGAATTACCTTCGCTAAGAACCATTTCAAAAATATTTCCTGACTCTTCACAGTATTTACTACTCAACTGAAATAATCTTTCATTATCAATGGCTGGATATTTTAAGTGATTTGTAATACAACCTACAGTATTGAAAACACCTCCCATCAATGCCTTGTTATGGTTCCACTGGCTTACTTCGATTGCAATTTCACCAAATTCCACGCCAGTTTTATAGTCTTGTTTGATGTTGATAATCGTTACGGCAAAAAGTGCATAGGCATAAGCCACCAAATCTGTCGCACCATTTTCTATAACAAGAGTGATAGAAATACACGTTAATATACCTAGAAGTGTTAGTTGAGCAGATAATATTGTCGGGATAAGAAGTCTGGATAAAATTTGTTGGATAATGATTTGAATCTCATCATCCATTCTGTTTAGTTTTACCAAATCGTTAGGCTTATGTGTTTCTAAAAAATGTAGAATTTTTCCATATTCAGACAAAAACATGGCACCTCGTTCCTCTTCCGATTCAGGAATATGAACGCCCAGTTTGTGCAATACTTCTAGCCCTAAATTTACGGAATCAAAAATTCGTGATCTACTCGCAAGCGAACCCATACGAATGATGTTCAATCTAGAATAAACTCTCAGGTTTTTACATTTATCAATAAGCTCTAGATAAACTTTTTCTCCTTCTTCGAAATTCCCTGTAGCAAATAAAAACCATCCATACTCTTCTCGAATCGAAAATTCCAATTCTTCATCTTTTGAATCAATCTGTCGTAAAAAAGTTAACGCTGTGTTCGCTAAAGATAAACCCAAATCGTAAGCTATATTTTTTTTAGCGTATAATATTGCTTTGTAGTGAAGATGGATCAATTCTTCGATTTGTGTTTTGTCTACTAATAGTTCAATAGCTTGGGTATAAAAGTTGCAAATATCTATAATTTTTGAATCTGGAAAATTCTTTTTGTAGTATTCTGCTAAATGAAAATTAAATTTAATTTTCTCATTTGGTGTGATCAATTGATATGTTGTTTGGAGAATACGGTCATGTAAAAATGAATAACATGTATTATCTTTTGAATTTCCTTTGGGGAAAATGATTCCCGCTTTCGTTGCTTCTTTGGCGAATAACAAAAGACTGTCTATAGTGAAATTTTCAAAGTTTGTAAATGAATGGAGATCAAAAGTGAGACCTTCACACGAAGCCAATTTTAAAAAACTCAATGTGTCAGTAGATAAAGATTTTAAACGAAATTCTATAAAATCTAAAATCGTTTCTCCGATGGAAATATTCTGAATGATAGATTTATTAAAACACCATGATTCTTTCGAATAATCAAAATACAAAGCTTTGTGTATGATTAATTCTTTTAATAGTTCTTTTGTAAAGAAGGGATTTCCGTTCGTTGTGGTAAAAAGAAAATCCACCAAGGATTCAAATTCTTCTGCGCTTTCACCTATCGCATCCTTGAGTAAATTTTTTGTGTGAATTTTTTTTAAGTCATATAGTTCGATTATATTTAAATAGGAAAGATTTTCTACTTGATCTAAGAACGTTTTGAAGTGAATAGCTGTGAGTTCTGATTTCACTCGAGAACTTAAAATGATAAATAAACCTGGGATGTATTTTTCTAGTAGAATATTGTTTATCAATTTGATAGTGGCCAAGTCCGCCCATTGGATGTCATCAAAGACGATGACCAATGGTTTGGCGATGGAAGCCATTAGTTTAAATAATATTAAAATAATAGAATTAAATCGATTGAGCGCTTCCTGCCCCTCTAGGGCAAAGGGTACTGGTTGTTTCCCAAGCAATAACTCCATTTCTGGAACTAGTAAAGTGATAATTCCCGCATTATCTTCTAAACCTAACCGAAGTTTTTCTTTTGTATCATTTTGAATTTCTGTTTTCTGTGATAACAAAACTTCTACATATTTTTTAAGAATTTGAGATAAGCTTGAGTATGGAATATTTTGCAGGATTTGATCGTGTTTTCCTCTAAGGAAATATCCTTTTTTTAAAATGGTTTCATTTAATATTTCTTCGATAAGACTTGATTTACCTTGCCCTGCACCACCAAACAGAATTAGAAAATTAGTTTTACTTCTGTTATTTGAAGTATCTTCCAAAAGTGAGTATATAAGATCCTTTTCATTTGTGCGCCCATAGAGAGTTTCATTTAATTGCAATCTTGAAGAATAATCTTTACTTGCAATTTCAAAATTAGTTTCTCCACTTTTCACTCGTTTTAAATCATATAACAATCCGTAGGTTGATTGGTATCGATTTTCTGGATTTTTGGAAATTAGTTTATGTATTATTTTATCTAATTCAAAACTTTTACTTTTTAGAGGTTCGGGTATTCTTGAAATATGAAAATGAATTAATTCAATCGGATCTGCACTGTTAAATGGTGTATTGCCAGTTAATAATTCATAAAATATAATACCCAAGGAATAGAGATCACTCCTTTGATCGATGGATCTGTTGATTCTACCTGTTTGTTCTGGTGCTATATAACGCAAATTGGCTGTATGGACGTTTGTAAGTATTTGATCTCTAATCTTAAAGTCAAATTCAGAAGCAGATCCAAAATCTATAAAAGCACAACTGTTCTTTGTATTATCGTACAAGATATTGGAAGGAAGAACTCCATTGTGAATCACATTTTGTTTGTGTATTTTTTGTAGGGAAGTAGCTAGACATATAAAAGTATCACATATTTTATCGAATGGGCCATTATTAATAATTTCAATTAAATTTGTAAGAATGACGCCAGGAATATTCTTATAGATAGTATAGGGATTTGCCGTGTTTAGATTTGATTCTATAATTTCAGGTGCGCTTTCAATATTATAATTATTTAATACATCAATTTCATTTTTAAGTTTAAAAATTGCAGATGTGACTTCCGCTATTTTAACTAAAACAATTTCTTTTGTTTCTGAATTGATCCCGCGGTATAATAAAAATTCATTGGATTCTAAGATTTTCTCACTAGTTTCAATTTTTTGAATGCGCATACATAATGACTCAGTTCATTCTATCCGTCTGATCTATGTAATTTATAAGTTCGGTGATTTCCCAAGGTTTTTGAAAAAAGGTAAATTTGCTAATATTTGTTTTTAATGAATCAATCGTCTTTTGATCTGCTTGGCCTGTGATCATCAGTAGATTGATATCTGGGTATTTATTTGCAATGATCGTAAAAAGTTCATCTCCCTTCATATTGGGCATATGCCAATCGGAAATAAGTATGATCACTTTGATACCGGTGGTCATTAAATCATCTACTATGACTAGAGCATCTTCCGCAGAGAAACTTGTCTCGATCACAAAACGATCTTTATACGCATTTCTAATCTGTGATTTTAAAGACATTAATATAATGGCTTCATCATCGACACAAACGATCGCTTTATTCGATTTTTGATTTGTAGGAGTCACGCGGACTAAAAGGAAAGTTCATTTCCTTAACTTAGTCAATATTTTTTTGGAAGAGATTTTCTGTGAGGCGAGGTTTTGTTTTAAAACCAAAAATTAAAAAAAAAGGCCAGCGTGAAGCTGACCTTTCCCAAGGGAGAATTTAGAAAGATTCTATCTCCAGCCTTCGTTCTTAATTTGGCTGTGATCAAGATAAAGTCCTGAGCTTCCTACAGAAGGAGCTCTGTAGTGACCAGAATACTGATAATAAGTTACATTTGAATTGAATGGCCAGATACCTTCACTTTGAGTGTTAGGAGATTGGCATTTGCTTAGACCACCTGTTCTATTGTAACCACAAGAAGAGTGGTAAGCGACAGCATAGTCATCTTCGCCTGGAAGAATCGCAGAAGCACCAAACATTCCTTTGTAACCAGGAACATGATACACACCAACTGAACCAGTGTTGTTATGGTTGAAAGCACCACGTGCAGTTCCAACGATAAGAGCTTTGTCCATTGCGTTTCCAGCGAAACCAAAAGTGATACCATTAAGAGCAGAAGCAAGTTCTGATCCACCAGAAGCAGCAGCAAGAGCTGTTACTTTTGTAAGTGCGAAACCTTTAGAAGAAGCAGTTCCACCTAAATTTGACAACCAAAACTCGATTGCATAACAACCTGCAGAATGGCACACGATTTTACAAGATTTACCGTTTTTACAGTAGTTTGTAAGCCCAGTAGTGATGTTTGTTTGTGCACGAGAAGAACCATAAGTTCTTGGGTCAGTAGTTCCATCATAACCGATGAAGATTTTTGATCCGCCGACGCTATTTGTAGATGAACCCCAGTAATTGTTTACGTCAGTTGTACCAACGCCATTGTGGTTCGATCCAGATTTACCGTGGATAAATACTGTATATGTCTGTGCACTTAGGGATCCCGCTAGTATGAGCGTGAAAAGTGCTGTAAGTGTGTTAATTCGTGTTCGCTTTGTCATTTTTTTCTCCAATGTTTCGCTTCAATTGTTGTAGAACATTGGCAAAATTATGGCAAGAACTTTTTTTTATCCATTTCCCTAAAAAGTAAAATTTTTTATCCGATGGGGCTTTTGCTTTTTCGGAAGGACAGATTTTCCTTGAAATTGTCCTTATTTTCTGATATTAGTGTTACCTTCGAAGGGCAAGATAGGGGTATAAATTCATTGAAATCGGTTAAAGAAGCAAGTGAAAGACTAGGTGAGGCAAGAAAGGAAATTCATAAAGGAATCGTAGGTCAGGAGGAATTGGTCGATGGTCTGCTCATTGCCATGATGGCAAACGGGCACGTGTTGATTGAAGGATTGCCGGGGCTTGCCAAAACGCGTGCTGTCAATTTACTTTCGCAAGTGTGCAAAGTTGACTTTCGCCGCATTCAATTCACTCCCGATCTATTGCCCGCAGATATTGTCGGAACAAGAATTTTCAATCAATCCAAGGCCACTTTTGAAAACCAATATGGACCGATTTTCGGGAATTTCATTCTAGCGGATGAAATCAATCGGGCTCCCGCAAAAGTACAATCTGCACTTTTGGAAGCTATGCAAGAGCGCCAAATCACTGTAGGCGAAGAGACTCGTGCACTTCCTCTTCCGTTTCTTGTTTTTGCGACACAAAATCCTATTGAACAAGAGGGGACTTATCCACTTCCTGAGGCGCAATTGGATCGATTTTTATTAAAACTGATAGTGGGTTATCCAAAAAAACAAGAAGAGGCACTGATTGTAAAGATGGTGGTGAAGGAAGTCGTTGTTCCAGAACTAAATCCTATCTTTACCGATAAAGAGATTCTGACCTTACAGGAGTTAACGAGAACCATTCATTTAGAAGACAGTCTTATTGATTACATTGCACAAATTGTATTAAGCACGAGAAATCCAGAAGAATACGGACTTAGTGATTTTAAACAATGGATATTGCATGGAGCATCACCTAGGGCATCGCTTGCACTTGCGCAAACTGCGCGTTCGGTGGCACTTATGCATGGAAGAGATTTTGTATCCGCCGAAGATGTTCGTTCTATGGCACTTTCTGTGTTAAGGCATAGAGTGGCACTGAATTATATGGCGGAAGCTGAGGGGATGAAATCGGAAGATTTGATATTGAAAATTTTATCTACGATCAAAGCCCCCGCATAATAAAGGAATATTTTTTGAATACAAGTAAGACCATTGAAATATTAAAGAAAGTCCATTTATTGGAACTTGTTTCAAAAAAAAATGCTACGTCAGTGTTAGATGGTCATTATTTAACGGAAATTCGTGGCAAAGGAACGGAATTCAAAGAAGCAAGAAAATATGTTACAGGAGAATCTATACGACTCATTGATTGGAATATGACGGCAAGGCTCGGGGAACCGTATGTAAAAATATTTCAAGAAGAAAGAGAGCGAAATATTTACATAGCCATTGATGTAAGTCCATCCATGTATTCGGGCTGGCAAGAAAAAACAAAAATCGAATATGCGATTGAAATGGCGGCAACTCTTGCTTATAGCACAATTAAGTCAGGAGATAGATTGGGCTATGTGATATTTCAAGATCAAGTCTTGGCGCAATCCCCCGCAAAGACAGGTTCTAAACAATTATACCAAATGTTGGAAAGACTTGTACATTTTAGAGACAATCCGGTAAGCGCTGGAAAAACTGATGTGCGTTCGGCGATACATGCTTTACAAAAAAAGAAAGGTCATCGATTTGTAGTTTTTTTGATATCGGATTTTATTGATTTGGATATACCAGATGATATGCGTTATTTGGTAAGTTCACATGATTTGGCGATGATGCATGTTTATGATCCTTTCGAATATAGCAAAAAAAAATATTTAAAATTTATCTACCAAGATCCTGAAAATTTGAGCCATCAGATAATGGGAAATACAAATCTACTTCGCAATTTGGAAGAACAGGAATCTCATCTTAAAGATATTTCTATAAAATATGGATTAAGTTTTGAATCTTTCCCAACAAACATTACCGTTGGCAAAACACTTGGTCATTTTTTTGCAAGAAAAGCAAGGATTTCCTAATCCATGGAATTAACGAAAGGATTTTTAGAACCACTACCCATACTTTCCGAAGGAGAAATATTTTTTTTAAAAACAATCTTGCCGATCCTACTTGCATTACCCTGGGTCATCGCGATTTTATTTTTACTTCTACGCTGGTTTTTGACTTGGATTGCTTCATTGAAACCAAAACAAGTTATTACAAAGACAGTAAATTCGGATGATGTAGAAATTTACCATTTTTTTGAAGAGCCACTTAAAAGATTATCAGAGATAGAAGAATTGGCCAAAACAAACCCTCGTTTGGCGATCATAGAATTAAGTAAATACATAAGAGGAAAAAATATTAAAGGCGAATTTGAAAAAGTATCATTAGAATATTATCTTAAAAAAAACAATAAGACTCCTTTTGCTCCTTGGACTGATATCTTAACAAATCCAAAAGTGAAACTCGAAGCACCTAAAGATCTTTATGCGGAAATCGTATTTTCCTCATACCAATTAAACGAACCGAAACTGGAGACTGCTCTTTCCTATATTCAACGTGTTCGGTCATTAAAAACGAAAGGTAAACAAAAGTGAGTTTTGATTTTCCTTGGGCACTTCTCCTTCTTCCTCTGATCTATTGGGTCAAAAAAAATGGATACAAATCTAGCATAGTTCCCTTTGCACCTATTGCTTGGTTACATGGTAAATTTCCCACAACTTCGTTCAAAGAAAAGATGACAAAGTATTCTGAACTCGTTCTTTATATTTCTTTGGTATTGGGATTATCGGGACCAAATATTTTAATGAATCGAGAATCGATTCAATTGGAAGGAATTGATCTAGCCATCACATTAGATTTATCAGCGAGTATGCAAGCCGCCGATTTTTTACCGAATCGATTGGAAGCCATGAAAAAACTCGTCATAGAGTATCTGGATGGTTTACGTGGTAATCGAACAGGCATTATCGTTTTTAGTGGGAAAGTATTTCTACATTATCCATTTACTAATAATAAAACTGCTCTGCAAAAGGCTGTGGATGGCATTCATTTTCAAACCATTGATCATAACAAAGCAGGTGGAACAAACATTGGTGATGCGATATTGTTTTCCAGAGAAGAGCTCAATCGCATTAAAATCGATACTCGCGAACAAGCAATTTTATTAATTACAGACGGCGAAAATACTGGTGGCGCAGATCCGATATTAGCCGCCAAGTCTGCCTTACAAAGCGGAATTCATATTTACATAGTTGGGATTGCAGGAGCTGAACCCATTCCAGTTTTTGAATCTGATGGAGATCCCTTTATCGGTGCTGATGGAAAACAGGTAGTGACTAGTTTAAATGATGTTAGTTTAAAAGAAATCGCATCGACAGGTGGTGGAGTATATTATCGTGCCAAAGAAGGTGAATCACTAAAATCCATTTTAAAAGAAATTGCAGAAATCGAAAAACATCCTTTGGAGATGAAAACAGTAAAAGAAAAAATCTCATTGTCTTTTGGAATTTACATAATCACACTTTTATCCTTTTTCATTTTTATATTTGGAACAAGTATTTGGGTGAGGAGTCCTATCAGATAATGGAATTCTTTTATCCACTTTTACTATTGTTAGTTCCATTTTCTTTAGCATTTTGTATTTGGAATATCCGAAGGCAGTACTTTGCCATTAAAGAAATCCAAGGTTCAGTTCATCCTTCAAAGTATGATAAATTGACTCAACTTATCACAAAGCGTGAAAATGGTGATGTTAGTCTTATTCGGTTTTGGATATATCAAATTTTTTCATGTTTGGCATTTTTATCTATCGTAGTGACTCTTGCCTATCCTTACAAAGCTGGAGACGCTGAATTTCAAACCAAACAAACGTCCGTATATCTTGTTTTTGATGGATCTTGGAGTATGGATGCATATGATGCTACTAATAATGAAGGGTATTCTTTTGTTCCAAGATATAGATTTGAAGAAGCAAGATTTCATTCAATAGAACTGAATAAACGAATGGAAGATGTATCCTTTGGTATTTTTACCTTTGCCGGGACGGCAGTGCAGCATTCACATCCATTAAATGATAAAGATTGGATTCATAAAATTATATTTGATCAAATGGGTTCACATAACACATTCTATAGCGGGACAAATTATGATGCTGTTTTTTCTGAATTGATCTCTTCTTCCAAATACCTGGGCGAAGGATTTCAAGTAGTTCTGTATTCAGATGGTGATGCCTCAGAAGAAGAAAAAGCCAAAGCATTGGAGCGGATCAAAACTTTCTCTCGTTTAAAAATACCAATTCATGTCGTCGCACTCGGAAAACCGGACGGTGCTGAGATAGAACTTGTATTTAATTTACTCGATCAAGTAGATTCAAAGGATGAAGTGAGTGGTGATGCGGCTGGAAAAATTTATCAGGCAACTTCGACAGTGAGTGTTCAAAAAAGGAAAAGTATACCTGACTTTGCATTTTTAAAAAGTATTGCCGATTCTACGAGGGGAGAATTTGTCCAGACTTCACTTGGCACAAGTGGCATTGAAGAAATCATTACCGCGATTGAATCGGGAAAAGATAAAGAACAGATCCTTCTCTGGGAAGCTGGTTCCAAACAGAGTTTAGGTTATATATTTTTCATTTTACCTTTCTTGTTTTTTTTATATGATTTCCTTTGGATACGCAAGGCGGTGAAACTTGGAAATTAAATCGCCAGAAAATGATGCAATCATTACGTTTTGGAACAAAGGGAAGTATTATATAATAGGTTTTATTTTATTATTACAAATTGGTATTTATACTTGTGGTATACGTAGGCTTAATCATCCCTCAATTGAACCAAACCAAACAGGAATTAAACATTACAATGTAGATTCATTTCAAAATGCAGAAGAATCTTTTTTGGATAGTATATCCTTCAGTTTTCGTCAAGAGATCCCTTTATTTAATTTAGCTTTAAACTACAACAAACAAAAGAATTACCCAGAAGCTCATGAAATTAGCCAATCGATCCTAAAGAATCATAGGTTTTTTTGGCAGGCATATCACTTAGATGGAATGTTATTATTTGAATGGGGGAAAAGCGTTCTCAATTCCAAAGATTGTGACTATAAAGAAACTCTTGTTTTGTGGGAATTTTCAGAAAAACAATTTTACTATAGTATCCTATTTTCATTTCTTAAATTTGAATTTCAAAAGGCCTATGAATCTTATACGCTGAGAAAGGAAGTTCGTCTCTGGATAACGAATCTACCTGAGTGGAGAAAAAATTGTTTAAATCCACCGAAATCGAATGACGATGGTGGTGGCGAAAACGAGTCAGATAACAAAGATAAATCAGATAACAAAGATAAATCAGATAACAAAGATAAATCAGATAACAAAGATAAATCAGATAACAAAGATAAATCAGATAGCAAAGATAAATCAGATAACAAAGATAAATCAGATAACAAAGATAAATCAGATAACAAAGATAAATCAGATAACAAAGATAAATCAGATAACAAAGATAAATCAGATAACAAAGATAAATCAGA